>Ga0123338_10002046_pt1 | contig 19007 bp, 17 predicted proteins | sample grotaG_FD_89793 | JGI IMG/M metagenome (GOLD analysis project Ga0123338, IMG submission 89793) | Glacier valley bacterial and archeal communities from Borup Fiord, Nunavut, Canada, to study Microbial Dark Matter (Phase II) -... | ecosystem: Environmental > Aquatic > Freshwater > Ice > Glacier ...
CAACTTCGAGGTAGGCGCCAAGTGGGAACTGAATCGCAATCTGTCTCTGACCGCGGCGCTGTTCCGGCTGGACAGAACCAATACCCGGTCTATCGATCCGAATGACGCGACACGGATTGTACAAACCGGAAGCCAGCGCACCAATGGCGGGGAGGTTGCGTGGACGGGGAGTGTGACGCGGAAATGGGCCGTTGCCGGTGGCCTGGGCTTTCAAGATGCCTTCGTGGTCAGCGCGACCGCGTCCGCCAAAGCCGGTGCGCAGGTGGCCCAAACTCCGCGGGCAACCTTCTCCTTATGGAACAGGTTCCAACCCACCCGCCGACTGGGAGCGGGCCTGGGAATCCTGAACCGGTCTGCCATGTTCGCGGCGATTGACTCGACAGTCACGCTCCCTGGCTATACACGCGCCGATTTGGCTTTGTTTTTTCTATTTAGCGAACGGATTCGGCTGCAGGCGAATGTGGAAAACCTGATTAATCGACGATACTTCCTGAACGCCGACAACAATAACAACATTTCACCGGGCTCACCCAGGGCGCTGCGGGTTGGACTCACGTACCGATTCTGACGTGCGGCAACACAAATGCAGGCTGCTTCGGCGAGCGCCTGACTGATGACCGTTGAACCGATCCGCAAACTGCTTCCGTTTCTATCCATCGCCGTGCTGGTGGCGGCCCTCTATGTCGCTTATACGTTTTATTCGCGGCATGACCAGGATAGGAAGCTGGAAGACCGCAAGATGGCTAAAGAAGTGGAGGCGGACCAGGATACGATTCGGCGAATTGGAGGCGCGGAGCTGAAGATCACAGTCTTTTATGCCAACCCAAACTTGATCGGCAAGGGCGAGACCGCGCAGCTGTGTTATGGAGTGGCCAATGCGGCCAAAGTGACGCTGGAGCCTCCCGTAGAGCGAGTCTGGCCTTCGCTCTCCCATTGTTTTAGTGTTTCGCCACGAGTGACCACACGTTATACACTGATCGCGTGGGACCAAAAAGGCAAAACCGCCCAGCAGAGCGCGGAACTCGCAGTCCACTAGCGCCAAAGTTGTCTCCACGTTTTGGAACCTGGAGCGTCAAGCTTGTTTAAAGGACCAAAAGTGGATCTAGCATTAGGAAGCGTGTTATCGAGCGCCGCCCTCTCTACCGAAGAACAGCGCAGCCGGTTTGTAACAGACAATCTGCGCCGAATTTTCCTGCAGATTTACCGGATGGTGGGGAATGTGGCGGACGCTCAGGATCTGGCCCAGGAAGCTTTTATCAAGGCCTTGCAGCGGCAGGAACAGTTGCAAGACCCGCAAAAGGCGGCGCACTGGCTGTCGCGCATTGCGACGAATACCGCGCTTGATTTTCTGCGGCGGCATGGCCGGGTGTCCTTTTGCGAGATCGACGAAGCGCCGGAGAGCCACAGTGACAGCCCTGAAGATTTGCTACTGCAAAGCGAACACCAGGAATATTTGCAGGATGCATTGGGCAGTTTGACGCCTCGGGAGCGGGCGGCGTTTGTGCTGCGGGATCTGGAAGATCTTCCGGCGGAAGAGGTGGCGCATCGGCTGGGCTGTTCTCAGGCGACGGTGCGGTCGCACATTGCAAATGCGCGGATCAAGTTGAAGAAGTACATGGCGAGACGAAAACGATGACGCGGCAAATGAGCGAGCGCACAACACACCCCACGGAAACAGATCTGGCGTTGTATGCCGGCGGCGATCTGGGGTGGCTGCGGCAATGGCGCATGGATCTGCACGTTCGTCGATGCAGCCAGTGCCAGCAGACATCGCGTGAGTATTCGGAATTGCGCCAGATTCGCAACCTTCCGCCGGAATTGAACTGGAACCGTCTGGCCATGGAGATGAAAGCGAATATCCGGCTGGGCTTGTCGGCGGGAGAATGCGTTGGGTTCCGACCGGCGCCGAAATCGATAGTGTCCGGGCAACGGCTTGTGTTCACCGGGGCTGTGTTAACGGTGCTTGTGGCAACGGGAGCATGGGTGGGACGTTCCAGCTTTCGGCCGGACCTTCGCCAGGCGCTGTTCCAGCGCACCATGACGGGCACGGTGCTTGAAGGTTCAGGAAGCGGGATTCAGGTGCGCGGTTCGCGGCAGACGTTGCGTATTTTAAATCCGACGGCGATGAATGAGGTTTACAGCGTGGGAGCGCAGGGCGAGTTGCGGGCGCGTTCACTTGATCCTGAGACCGGCAATGTTGCGATTACACATGTTTATGGTGAATAAGAGCTGGGCGAATAAGAGCTTGGGGTTAGCCGCGTTGGCGCTGATGCCGTTACTGGCGTTCGCGCAGGATGGTCCCCTGGACCCATACAGTTCCATCAAGTTCAACCTGCCACCGAATTCGCCTGTCTCGATGATGTCGGCGACTTATGGCGATTCGCGGGCGACGGCGCGTGGCGGTGCGCTGGTGCTCGATCTTCATATCTCGCTTTCGCTTCGCAATCAGGATGCAAAGCGCATTCGCGGCATTACGATGCTGATTTCGGCCCAGGAATCCGCTCCTGGAGGGCGAGCTTCGTATTCAGTGCCAACGCTTGATGTGCGACCGGGAGAGACGTTTCCGCTGAAGATCGATGTGCAGTTGATTCGACCCGTGCAAGGTGGGTCGGGGCCGTTGGTGCAGGTTACGCTCGATGGCATTTTGTTCGAGGGCCTGCAGTTCTTCGGGCCGAATAAGTTGAACTCGCGGCGAACGATGACGTTTTGGGAGTTACAGAATCAGCGTGACCGAACCTATCTGAAGCAGGTGCTGGCCACTCGCGGCATGGGTGCATTGCAGCAGGAGATGCTGGAAAGCCTGGAACGCCAGGCGCAACGGCCAGGGCTGGACGTGCAGGTAAGCCGGGGTGGACGCGCGGTAGGCGCGGCGGCGAGGCCCGATCACATGGCGCAATTCGCTTTTCTGAATGTGCCGTCCGCGCCGGTGGAACTGATCGATGGCTGGGCAGATATTTCAGGCAATGAAGCGCGGGATGCGCGAATTCATCTGGACAATAAATCGCGGCGTCCGGTGAAGTATGTGGAAGTCGGCTGGATTGTGAAAGACAATAACGGCCGGGAATTTCTTGCCGGGTCCCTGCCCTCTTCGGAAGCCGATATGTATCTTCCGCCGGGGCAGCGCGGCGAAATTCTTCAAGACACCACGCTCAAGTTTTCACATGGCCGCAAAGAAGCGCTGCCGATTGCCAGCATGACCGGCTTCGTGAGCCAGGTGGAATATGCCGATGGCAGCGCGTGGGTGCCTACGCGCGAAGCTCTGGGGAACACACATTTGGGTAAGCTGATGTCGCCATCGCCGGAAGAGCAGCGGTTGACCGACCTTTATAAGAAGAAAGGCATGGCTGCCTTGCTGCAGGATTTGAATCGCAATTGAAGGAGTTGGTAGGCAAGCCGCTGGATGGGCTGTCACTCAAGCAACGCTCGGCGCTGACCGGCAAGTGGGTGGCGCTGCAAGTCTACACTCCCGAGACGCTCCCTTTACGAACCATTGAAGCGTTAGGCGAATCCGCAAGAGACTGCATCCGTGATTTGCGGGCGCGCGGGTTCGATATTTCGCAGTTCGAATTTACTCTTCTGCGGCCACCTTATTGACGCTGCGGTGCCCCGAAAAAGCGGCCTACAATGGGCAATGCGCTTTTTGCTTCCCCTGCTCTTGCCGGTGTTCCTCGCGGCGCAGAATCTTTCTCTTCTGAAATCGCTGAAATATCGTTCCATCGGGCCGTATCGCGGTGGGCGCGTCACCACGGTTGTAGGTGTGGATTCACTGCCGGGTACTTACTATTTCGGCGCCACCGGCGGTGGGATTTGGAAAACTACCGATAGCGGCGCGAATTGGGAATCGCTGTCGGACGGGCAGCCGTTCGGAACAGGGTCGGTCGGGTCTATCGACGTGGCAGTTTCGGACCCGAATATCGTTTATGCGGGCATGGGTGAGGCGCCCATACGGGGCAATGTCACGCATGGCGATGGCATGTACAAATCAACCGATGCCGGTCGCACCTGGAAACAGATCGGGCTGACGGAGACGCGGCAGATTGCGCGTGTGCGGGTGCATCCGAAGAATCCGGAGATTGTTTATGTAGCCGCGCTGGGGCATGTGTGGGGGCCGAACGCGGAGCGCGGAATTTATCGAACTCGCGATGGCGGTAAGAGTTGGACCCAAGTATTTACACGCGGGCCGAAGGCGGGCGCAATTGATCTGACCTTGGACCCGTCGAACCCGAATGTGCTGTGGGCCGGGTTTTGGGAAGTGTATCGGAAGCCGTGGACACTGGAATCGGGAGGGCCGGGTAGCGGGTTGTTTCGGTCGACCGATGGAGGCGATACGTGGGTGGACATGACCAGGTCGCCGGGGCTGCCGCAGGGACTGATCGGGACCGTGGGCGTCGCAGTCTCGCCCGCGAATCCAGAGCGCGTCTGGGCCATGATCGAAGCCGAAGACGGCGGTCTGTTCCGTTCCGACAATGGCGGCAAATTGTGGGTGAAGGTGAATGAAGAGCGCAAGCTGCGGCAGCGCGCGTGGTATTACAACCGCATCTTCGCCGACCCGAAGAACCCTGAGGTGATCTATGCCGTGAATGTAGGCTTCTTCCGTTCCGGCGATGGGGGCAAGACGTTTCAGCCGATCGCAACGCCGCATGGCGATAACCACGATATGTGGATTGCGCCTTCCGATCCGTTACGAATGGTGCAGGGCAATGATGGCGGCGCGATCGTGTCGACCAATGGGGGCAGGAGTTGGACCGATTTGGCTCAGCCTACTGCCCAATTTTATCGTGTGGCGGTGGATGACGAGTTTCCCTACAACATCTATGGCGCGCAGCAGGACAACACCACCGTAAAGATTGCCAGCAGAACTCTGACCGGTTCCATCGATGCCTCGGATTGGTATCCGGTGGGCGGTGGCGAGAGCGGCTGGATTGCGCCTTATCCGAAGAACCCCGACATTGTGTTTGCGGGTTCCTATGACGGGCTGATCACGCGCTACGACCATAAGACGAAGCAGATGCGCAACGTGACCATTTGGCCCGATAACCCCATGGGCGCGGGTGCGGAAGCGATGAAGTACCGGTTCCAATGGAACTTCCCGCTGCTGTTTTCCCCTCACGATCCGGACCTGTTGTATGCAGGCGGCAACGTGCTTTTTGCCAGCCGCGATCAGGGCCAGAGTTGGAAGGCGATCAGCCCTGACTTGACTCGCAACGATAAATCGAAGCTGGGTTCTTCGGGCGGGCCGATCACGAAAGACAACACCAGCGTGGAATATTACTGCACTATTTTCACAGTGGCGGAGAGTCCGCTGAAGAAGGGCGTGATCTGGGCCGGGTCCGACGATGGGTTGGTGCATGTGACGCAGGATGGCGGGGCGCATTGGCAAAACGTGACCCCGAAAGGCATGCCGGAGTGGATGCAGATCAATTCGATTGAGGCTTCGCCGAACGATGCGGGCACTGCGTATTTCGCGGGCACCATGTACAAGTGGGACGACAACCACCCCTACCTTTATAAGACGACCGATTACGGGAAGAGTTGGAAGCAGATCAACGAGGGCATCCCGGCGAATACTTACACTCGCGTGGTGCGGGAAGATCCGAATCAGCCGGGGCTTTTATTTGCGGGAACGGAAACCGGCATTTATGTTTCCTTCAATGGCGGCGAAAAGTGGCAGCAGTTCCAGTTGAATTTGCCCGTGGTGCAAATTGCGGATCTGGTGTTTCAAAAGCGCGAAAAGGAATTGGTGGTGGCGACGCATGGACGCTCCTTCTGGGTGCTGGACGATTTGACGATGCTGTACCAGGTTGGTTCCGGCGCAAGCGATTCAGCGCAGTTGTTCCAGCCGAAAGATGCTTACCGTCTGCCCTCCGGCGGAGGCTTTCGCGGCGGTGGCGGGCGGGCGGCAGTTGGGTCGAATCCCGCGGCGGGCGCGGTGATTTACTACTCGCTGAAAGAGACGCCGAAGGGCGAAGCGACGCTGGAGTTTTTAGATCCGCAAGGCAAGCCGGTGCGGGAATTTTCAAGCAAGGTGGAAGAAAAGCATGAGGTTCCAGCGGCCAGCGCGGAGGAGGAAGAGTTTGTTCCGCGCAATGCGGGTTCTACTCGCGTGCCGGTTGAACCTGGCTTGAACAAGTTTGTCTGGGACATGCGCTATCCGGACGCGACCAAATTTCCAGGCATGATTCTGTGGGCGGGCACGGTGCGCGGTCCGGCGATTGCGCCTGGAAAATACACGGTGCGTCTGACCGTGGACGGCAAGGCGCACAGCCAGACGTTCCTGGTCAAGAAAGATCCGCGCATCGCCACAACGCAGCAGGAGTTCTTGAGCCAACTTGAATTGGAATTGCAGATTCGCGACAAGCTGAGCCGCACGAATCAGGCGGTGCTGGATATTCGCGATGTTCGGAAACAGATTGAGGATTTGGCTGCGCGCACGAAGACGCCAGTAATTGTGGATCGCGCCAAGGCGCTGGCGAAAGACTTGACCCAAGTTGAGGAAGCCCTCTATCAGACGAAGAACAAGGCCAATGAAGATCCGCTGAATTATCCGATTCGTCTGAATAACAAAATTGCGGGTGTGCTGGCGGCTTTAGAAATGTCTGACAGCGGCCCGACTCAACAACAGCAGCAGGTATATGAGGATCTATCGACGGGCATTAATGCGCAGCTGCGCCGGCTGGACGAAATTATGAAGCGTGATTTGCCGGCGTTTAACAAGTTGGTGCGGGACCAGAATATTCCGGCGATTATTCCGGCTACCACCGGTGGCAATTAGTCGGTGCAGCGGCTCACTTCTTTAGACGCGTTTCGCGGGGCGACTGTTGCCTCCATGGTGCTGGTGAACAATCCTGGATCGTGGGAACAGATGTACCAGCAACTGGATCACAGCGTGTGGGACGGATGGACCTTTACGGATCTGGTGTTTCCTTCCTTCCTCTGGATGGTGGGCGTGAGCATGACGCTTTCATTCGCAAAGCGCATGGAGAGTGAGCATTCGCGGCGAAAGCTGATGCTGCATTCGGTACGCCGAAGTGTATCGATCTTCGTGGTTGCGCTGGTGCTGAATCAATTCCCTTACTTCACGTTCGATTACGTTCGCCTGCCGGGCGTATTGCAGCGAATCGCGATTTGCTATGTGATCGCGGCAGCAATTTATTTGTACGGCGGCAAACGCGGCGTGACGGTGAGCGTGATCGCGCTGCTGGCAGTCTATTGGATGTTGATGACGCTGTACCCGGTGCCTGGGTTCGGGCCTGGCGTACTGACTCGCGATGGCAATTTCGCGAAGTACATCGACGGGCTGGTGCTGGACGGGCATATGTGGCGACAGACCCGCACGTGGGACCCGGAGGGGATTGTTTCCACGCTGCCCGCCATTGCGACCACACTGTTCGGCGTGTTGACCGGGATGTTTTTGCGGGTGAACCGCTCCGATGCCGAGAAGGCGGCTTGGCTCTTCACCGCGTCCTGCGGGTTGTTGTCGGGTGGCTTGGTGATGAATATTTGGATGCCGATTAATAAGAATCTCTGGAGCGCCAGCTATTCGGTATTCATGGCCGGAATGTCGACGGGGATTTTCGCTTTGTTCTATTGGCTGGTGGACGTGCGGGGCCACAAGACGTGGGCTAAGCCATTTGTGATCTATGGCCAGAACGCTTTGGCGGCGTTTGTATTTTCCGGAATGGTGGCACGCCTGATGGAAGAAATCCATGTGCCCGATGCCGGCGGCCGCGCGGTTCCGCTGCAGCAATGGGTATACCGCAATGCACTGTTGCCGATGGCGCAGCCCAAGCGAGCGTCCGTGCTGTATGCAATTGCGAATGTCGGGGTCGTGTTTCTCTTCAGCTATTTGCTGTATCGCAAGAAGTGGCTGATACGGCTGTAGCGATGAACGCGCTTTCGTCCACCGATATAGAATTTTTTCTGATTGCGGAGAAGGGAAGTTTGGAACTGCAAGCGGCTTTGCTTTGCGAGAGTATCCGCACGTTCACCGGCTGTTGCCGTTTCGCATCGATCACGGTGGTTCGCCGCGAAGGCATTTACGGCCGTCCTGAGCGACATGGCGCAAGCTGGAACTGCTGGGAGTGGAATACCTGGATTTGGATCTGCACAGCCGTTGCGCGGCTTACGGCCCGTCGTTCAAAGTGCAGGTAGCGGCTTACCTGGAGCGGCGCTCCGGGCCACCGGTGCTGGTGCAACTGGATAGCGACACTCTGTTTCTAGGTGAGCCCGACCTCTCTCCGTATGAGCACGCGGCGGCGGCGCGGCCGGTGGATGTGAAGGGTATGTGCACCGCCGGGACAGACGATGCGTTCGAGTCCTATTGGCAACAGCTATGTTCCGTTTGCGGCGTGAGCTATGAAGCGATTCCGTTCCTTCAGACAACTGTGGATCGCGTCATGGTTCGCGCCAGCTTCAATGGAGGATTGGTGGCTGTGCCGCGGGCGCGCGGCATCTTCGCACAGACTGAGGTGTTCTTCGATCGCGGCGTGAATGCGGGGTTGAAGCCGTGGGCGGAGAGAGTCTCCATTTACACGGGCGCGGGTGAAGTTCCATCGGAAGGAGGAGAATTTTGAGGCAGCAGTCAGGCCGCGCTCTCGCTCGCCATTACCGATAGCGACGGGCGTGCGCGCATTCTGCCCGCGAGCCATAACGTTCCTCTGCACTTCTTCGATTCACTCGCGATGCCTGAGCAGCCTCCCGTCCACATTCACTATCATTGGCTCTTGTCGGGTGGGGAACATTCCGGTCGCCCCTTGTTCCACCCCCGATTGATGCTGCCGCCGCACACCCTGGAATGGCTCAGGCAGAGAGTGCCTTTGTGCTGAGCCGCTACGTCCGTGTTCACCATCGGTTGGCCAGTATGACGGGCCATCGTTACACAGAAGCGAAGGGTATTCTGGCGGCAGCGGAGCGACAGGGCATCAGGTCTATTCTCTTGATCAGCGCTCATGCCGGATAGCATTTCCCGATAGGCAGGAATGTCGATAGGCCCTTCCACGCCGTGCAGACCTAAATGGCCGATCAGATCGCCGCCGGAGCGACTGCCGGCGTGGTGTACCGCGGTGAAACGTGCCAGGCCATGGTGGACGCCGTGTTGCAGTGCCTGGCGGACTTGCCGCAACTGGCCGCGCGGGCAGGCGAGGTGCGCAGGTACTGGGTGGAGCGGCACGGGTATGAGGCATTTCTAAGTTGGCTGGAATGCGAGATTACGGCACGGAGCCAAGCCTAATCGCTTTACATTATTTCGATTGAAGCTTATCGCGCGTTATGCTGCTATGGTTGCCGAAGACAATACATAAGATCTGGGGATTCACTCTGCTGGCGTGCCTGGCGGTGTCTCTGGCGTGCGTGGCATATCCCATCTATGTGATTCGTCCGTTTCGCGCGCAGGGTGCGCGTGAACTGGTACTGGCCTTCGGCGTGGCTCGCATTCGGCCCGTAGTGACAGTGCTGTCGGCCTTGATCGCCATGGCCGCCGTTGTGCCTTACTGGCGCTGGCGGCCGCAATGGTGGCAACGCGGACTCGCTTCGCTTGCCGTCGTCTTGACCTGCGCGCTAATTTTTCTGGGACGCGTCAATATCTACGAGCAGATGTTCCATCCCATCGAGAGCACCTCATTCTCGGCCGCTGGCCAAGCCAAGGTCGATCAGGACGACAAAGTGATTGCGGTCAAGCTGGGCCAGGCCGCCAGGGCTTACCCGATTCGCAGCATGGCCTATCACCACATTGTGAACGACGTGGTGGATGGCCGCGCCATTGTTGCGACCTATTGAACGCTCTGTCACACCGGTCTGGTGTGGTCAAGAGAGATGGATGGTCTGAGGCTGACGTTTCATTTGTCTGGAATCAACAACCAGAACTTTCTGATGCGGGATGAGCAGACAGGCACCTATTGGCAGCAGATTAGCGGGCTCGCAGTTTCGGGCCCTATGGCGGGCCGGCATCTGACTTTGGTGAACTCCGACGAACTGAATTTTTCCACATGGAAGGCGGAAGAGCCACAGGGCACCATCCTCAATGATCTTCCGAAATTTAGTTCCGAATATGCGCCCAAGAATTGGGATGTCCGCATGAAAAAGCAAAAGGTTGTGATTGACTTTCCAGAACATGGGCTGAAGCCGCGTGATTTGATGTTGGGGATACAGGCGTTCGGAGCCAGCCGGGCATTTCCGTATGAGAGAGTTGTGCAGGAAAAGTTGGTCATCGACCGCGTGGGCACGGAGCCGGTGTTGCTCCTGATGGCAAAAGACAACGAATCGGTTCGGGCGTTTCGCAATCGCGTGCGGGGCATGGAAGGGGCGATAGATTTTTACCGTATTGCGGACGGGGCCGGTGATACGCTGATGATGGATGCACAGACCGGAAGCCAGTGGAATTTTCAAGGCTGCACGGTGGCGGGCAAATTGAAAGGCTATTGCCTGGAGCGCATTCCGATGTTGAAAGATTACTGGTTCGATTGGCGGAATTATAATCCGCAAACGACCGTGTACGGAGTGAAGTAGACGGTTAGGAACGCATCACCCGGACGGGACGAAGCTGAGCATCTTCGAGGCGCTTCGATTCCTGCCAGGTGTAGAGCATGCGGTGAATGACGGTCCAATTTGAAAGGATGGCGATGACCCAGAGCGCCGGCGCCATTCGGTCGAAGAGGCCGCCGATAATAATGAGCACCACGCGTTCCGGCCTTTCGAGAAAGCCAACCTTACACTTGGGAATTTCGTTTTCCGCGCGGGCCCGCGTGTAACTCACCATGACGGAGCCGGTCATGGCAATGGCGGTGAGCACGATATAGAAGAAGCGATTGATGGACGCGTAGTACACCAGCAATCCGAAGTAGAGGCCAAGATCGGAATAACGGTCCAGGACGGAATCGAAAAAGCCGCCAAAGCGCGTCACGCGATTGGTTTCGCGAGCCACGCGCCCATCCACCATATCGAAGAGCCCGGCACCGATGACGACAAGCGCGGCGGGCAGGAATCGGCCGGCCGCAAACCAGAATGCCGCCCAGACATTAATCAACAGACCGATGAAAGTGAGCACGTTCGGGTGGATGCGGGAAAGAGCGAGAGAGGTAACAATCGCCTCCAGAATCTTGCCGCAAACCGCGCCTATGCTCCGTGTGACAGTCATACCGCTTACGCCAGATCGTGTATGGTTTTAAGGCCTATGATTTCCAGCTCTTTGATGCCGCCAGGGAGTTGCACTTTCACCACATCGCCCACTTCTTTGCCCACCAGACTGCGGCCGATGGGTGAGCCGGTGGAGATCATGCCTTTGGTGGCATCGGTCTCTTCGGTCATGACCAGAATGTAGGTGAACTCTTCATCTTTCTTCAAATCCAGAACCACAACATGTGAGCCCAGGCCCGCGCGATCCGTGGGGATGCGCGTGAAATCGATCATGCTGACTTCCGCCAGGCGGCCCTTGAGTTGATTCAGCTTGGCGTTTACCATGCCTTGGCGCTCTTTCGCGGCGTGGTATTCGGCGTTTTCCTTCAGGTCTCCGTGGGCGCGCGCGGTGAGGATCTGCTTGGGCAATTCCACTCGCATTTCGATCTCGAGCGCCGCGATTTCTTCCTGAATTCTTTTCTTGATATCAATCATGAGCCAACAGCCAAACCAATCTCCTAACCTTAGATTATAGCGACTTCAAATCGCCCAGCAGCGTTGGAATCAGTTCGGACACGGTAGGGTGAATGTGCATGGCGTGTTGTAGCGTGCGATAGGAGGCCTTGGCATACATCGTGTCCAGAATGCAATGAATCACCTCGTCGCATTCGATACCCAACAGGCAGGCACCGAGGATGAGTTCGGTCTCCGCGTCGACCAGTATTTTCAGGAAGCCCTTGGTCTCTCCCTTTTCAAAAGCCCGTCCCACTTTGGTCATGGGGCGAGTGGCCATCAGGGCGCGTTTACCGGATTTGCGGACAGCTGTTTCGGACATGCCGCAACGGGCGAGCGGCGGATCGATGTAGATGTTGTAAGCTTCGATGCGATCTGAGACGCGGCGCGAACCGGGTTTGTCGCGGTTGGCGGCGACGATTTCGTAATCGTTGTAAGAGGTGTGGGTCCAGGCGCCCTTGCCGTTACAATCGCCCATGGCCCAGATACCCGGCACGCTGGTGCGCAGTTCATCGTCCACTTCGATGTAGCCGTGGGGGTTCAGTTTCAGCCCCGCCGCATCCACGCCCAGCTCGTCTGTATTGGGTTTGCGGCCCAGAGCGACCAGCAGGTGGGAACCTTGAGCTTCTCCACCGTCCCAAAAAACGGATGGCACTGGGCCTGCGCAGTGAATGTCCTTGGCGCCGGTGACGACGCGAATTTTTTCGCTCTCCAGTATTTCGCGAATGCCGGTGGAAATGTCGGGATCTTCGCGGGATACCAATCGGCTGGAACGTTCAATTACAGTGACCTGGCTGCCGAAGCGCGCATACATTTGAGCGAATTCGAGTGCGATATAGCTGCCGCCCAGAATGAGTAAATGCTTCGGCAAAAAATCGACATCCACCATGCCGCTGTTGGTCAGGTACGGGATTTGGTCAAGGCCGGGAATGGCGGGCGCGGACGCTCTGGCGCCGGTGTTGATGAAGATCTGCCGCGCTTCCAGCGTTTGACGGTTCACCTGAAGAGAATGTGGACCGGTGAATTTGGCATGACCCTCAATGACGCGGCAGCCTTTCAGACCAACAAGCGATTGGTGGACAGCGGTTTCGGACGCGCCGGCAACCTTACTCTTTCGTTCGCATACCTTCTTCATGTCAACCGAAACGGAGCCTGAAAGTTCGACGCCGTAAGCTGCGGCATTGCGCGCCACCCAGGCCGCTCGCGCGCTGGCGACCAGTGTCTTGGTGGGAATACATCCGGTGTTGACGCAGGTGCCTCCAAAACGCTTTCGTTCAATGATGGCGATGTTCAGCCCTTCTTTTACTAAAGACCGCGCCAGGGGCGGACCCGCCTGCCCGGTGCCAATGATGATTGCGTCGAAGTGGTCAGACATTCACGAGCCTTAATTGTACTTGGGTCACGGGTGCTAGCTCTTCATGCGCAATAACAGGTACAGACCGGCGAGCGAGAAGAGGGCGTCCGGGGCCCAGGCGGCAACCGACGGCGGCAGATGGTTTACATTGCCCACCTGTTCAAAGAGTTTGTCGACGCCCCAGTAAGCCATCGCGACGGCAAGCCCGACGCCGATGCCAGCCATGGCTCCCCGGTTGCCTACCAGGAACGCGAACGGAATGGAGATCATGGCCATGATGAGCGCAAAGACGGGCACGGAGAATTTCTTATACAGTTGGACGCGCAGCTGGACCGTGTCGAATCCGCTCTGCTGCAGGTCTTTAATGTAATGCTGCAGTTCCAGATAGTTCATCTGTTTATCCTGTTTCACTTCCTTGATGAAATAGCTGGGCGGTTCATCGAGCTCGCGAAATGTGGTGGCCTGAAACGCATCGAACTTGTCCTCGGTGACGCCATGCACTTCACGAGACCAGCCATCCTGAAAGATCCAGCTCTTCAGCGAAGGTTGCCAGAGCGCGCGTTCGGCGGAGATCTCCTTGCGAAGTTGGAAGGTGGCGGGATCGAGCTCATAAACGTTCACGCCGACCATGACGTTCTCCGCGGTGTCGAACAGCTTGTAGTAATAGATGCGAGACCCCGCCGCGCTGTAAATCCACTTACGGTCTGGACGGAGATAAGTCTGGACGGGGCGGCCCTTGATCTCATTGCGGATAGCATCCTGCTTCAGATTGGCTTTGGGGATGTAGTAATGATCGAAGGCGAACAGCCCAGCGCTTAACAGTATGCTGAGCAGAATTACAGGAAGCCCGAGCCTGCGCACACTAACACCGCTGGCTTTAAACGCTGTTACTTCGTTGTTCTTGGTGAGCACGCCGAACGTGACCAGCACACCCACCAGGACGCTGACAGGCAGCGTATCGTAGATCAGCTTCGGGGTGAGGAAGGCGAGGAACGTGAACACTTTGATGAGCGGAATTTTGTTCTTGATGATGTAGCTGAGCAGTTCGAAGAAGTTATAGATCTGGGCCATGGCCACGAAGCTGGCCAGCAGAACAACGAAATAGAACAGGAACTGGCTGAGGATATAGAAATCCAGAATTTGGAAGGGAAATATGCGTGAACTGGAGGAGCGGTAAAGGCGGCGCGGTTCACGCACGGGGCTGACCCGGATCTTGTGCCAGAGAGTGACGAAGAAGCCGCGCGCGATGCCGATCAGATCGCGATCGCCCGGACGTTCCAGCAGCGCCAGCATGACGATGCCGATTATCAAACAGAGCAGGTTGGGAAGCCAGGTAGCGAGTTCGACGCCGATGGCGCGCTGCCGTGCCATGCCCGTGAGGCTAATGTAAGAAAGGTAATAGCAAAAAAAGGAAAGGAAAATCGCCATGACGTAGCCGCCGGATTTCCCGCCCTTGCGCGATTGGACACCGAGCGGCACGCCGATCAGGCCCAGCACAACGCACGCCAGCGGAAGGGCAAAGCGGCTGTTGAGTTCCATGCGCGCTTCGAGGCTTTCCTCAGACTTGCGATGGGCAAGTTTCACGAAACGGTAGAGTTCCTGAGTGGGCATTTCGCTGAACGCCTTGGAGGCCTTTACTTCTGAGGGAGCCGAGGCGTCCAGGATTTGTTCGCTGCGCGGATAGGTCTGGTGATAACCCTGCCCATCCTTCGCGATTTCGTGATTACTGCCGTTTTGAAGCGAGAGCTGGATGCGGTTGTGAGCCGCATCGGGAACGGCAATGATGCGTTCGGCGATGGTAATTCGCGGGCCTTCGGCGATTTTGCCGCTAACCATGGGGCGCTCTTCCGGCGGAGTCAGATCCGCCATGAAAACATGGCTCCAAACGGTGGGCTTACCCGGCTTTACATCGCTAACATAGAGAACCGTCTTAGGGAAACTCTCCTCAAAGATGCGCGGCTGCACTTCCGCCGTCAATTGTTCGGCAGCCACCCGGTTCATGATCTTGAGACTGTTTCGGATGGAGAGTGGCGTAAGCCACAGAGAGGAAGTGGCGGCCAGGCCCGCGGAGAGCAGGCAGAAGGTGATGATGGGGAACGTTACGGTGCGGCTGGACACGCCGCCGGCGCGCATAGCAGTGATTTCGCCATCCGAAGCCATGCGGCCCAACCCGATGAGGATGCCCACCAGAGCACCAAAGGGGATGGTAAGCGGGAGCACACGCGGCAGAGCATAAAGGAACAGCTTGATACCCGCTTCCGGGGTGATGGACTCACGGACCACAACCTCCAGCAGCAGTTTCGCCGGGCCTTGCAGGAACACGACAAACGTGGCGAGCACCATTCCCAGAAGGGCGCTGGAAAGCACTTCCCGGAACACATACCTGCTGAGTATCCTCATCGAGAAGAAGCGGGCGGCGGGACGATGGGCAGTTTGGGCAGCTCATCTTCCAGGGGAAGCAGTTCCAAATCGTCCACCAGAATGCTGGGCGCCACAACGGTAACTTCAGCGGCTTCCGAGCCGGCACCCATCAAGGCGAAGGGGAAGCCGTTTTCCAGATAATCGAGAACATTGGTGTCGTTTCCGGTGGCCATGATGTCCTTGAGGGAACGGACGTTCAACCCGCGGAAGCGCAGGCCGCGAACCAGTTCTTCGTGACCATCCTGATAGACGCGATACACCATGATGGGCAGGCTTACGGCGTGGGCGGCGTTCTGGCCGGCGTTTGAAAGCAGACGACGCGCTTCATCGATTGAGGCGGAGGAGGGAAAATCCATTTTGCGCACCACGATGCCGTATGGTTTACCGCGTTGCTTGCAGGCCTCAATCAACTTCTGCCGCAACTGAAGCGGGGAGACCGTTTCAGACGCCTGTATGAAGAGGTTCGAAATTGCCGCGGTGCGTGCGCCGTATGAGCCAGGAAGGCGGGCGCGACCGTTCGTGGCTACGAAACCGCGCACGGGTTGGCGGGTGAGTACGAAATTTTTTAAGACGCCCTTTTCGATAATGGTCAACGGCTGCGCCTGCACGCCTTCGTCATCCACTTTGAAACTGCCGAAGAGCTTGTGTCCTTCAAATTCGGTTTGCGTGGGGTCGTCCACAACTTGAAATGTATCGGGCAGAACGCGCGCGCCTTGCCGCCCTTCGAGTTCGCTGGAGGGCACGGAGCCAGGAGCACCGGGCTCCAAAACGGGCTTGCGGCTGAGCGCGAGATTCTTGCCGAGCACCTCCGCAAAAATCTGAGGCCCGGCGACACCTTCGAACAGCACCGGTCCCGAATACGTTTGGCCCATGGGCGCCTGCACCAGCTTGGTGAGATTTTCCGACATGGCGCGAGCAGTGCGTTCCATTTCCGCTTCACCGGGAAGCCGCGCATGGTCTAAAGACTGGAAGACCGTGGCATCGCGCAGTAACATTCCGTCCGGAGCCTGAGCGCCGGCGCGAAGGCGAACCACACCCAGGTTTGAGTGTTGGCGAATTTCCGTGCCTTCGGAATTGATCAAGTAATGCGTGCCGTCAATGGCAGAGAATTCGGCTGACGAGGCCTTCAGATTCGGGAAATCGGAGAACACATTCGAGAGCGCCCGTGTGCGCTTCAACCAAGTTTCCAGATTCACCTTGCTGACGGCGACGGGTTCCAGCAGATGTACCGCGGGGGCTTTGGTGAAATCGGGCAGCTTTTCGGAAACGGAGACATTCCGCAGTGCAGCGCGCTTTCGAGAGATGGCTTCGAGCGCGGATTTGTAACTCTGATCGGTAGCTAGCCAGAGGCTTTGGCGGAGCACGGGGTAGCTATCGTCCAGCGGCAGGCGAACGTCATAGCGTGAGCCGAAGTTGGAGCCACTGCCTACATAGTTGGTGTTGTCGAAATCGTAATTGCCAACGCGAACATGCACGCGGGGTACGCGGAAGCGCCCATCGGACGAGTTCAGCAATCCGCCCAGGCTGGCCGTGGCCGTATACTGCCTGACATCATCCACTTCGTATTCGATGTAATACGGGCTCTCCAGATTCGTGAGCTTGAGCGTGAGCGAACGGGCCAGTTCATCCCGCATGGCCTTGAGAATGGTATCGTCCTGGGCGTTTGCCGTCAGCGCCAGCACACAACAGAGAGACAGGAACTTCATTTAGTTGGTGGGCCCCAATTCAGGACGCGGAAGTAAGGGCGGGCGCTCTTGCGATTTATCTTTCTTTTGAATTTCGATCTCAGAAATCAAAATGGCGGGAGAGACCGCGGAGACCGGAACACTGCCGGATTCCGCGCCGCAGTAGCCATTGAAGATGTCCATCTTGTCGGAAGTGGCGAGGATTTTCGAGAAGCTGGCAAGGGGCGTTCCGACAATATCGGCGCCGCGGATCAGTTCGTCGGGCCGGCCATCGGGATAGACGCGATAGACCATGACGGGGATTACTTTGAAGGCCTGCAAACCGGAACGGCCGGTGGTGGTGAAGCCGCCGGTGATGTCTTCGAAATAGAGCCCATACGGCTTGTTCTGGCGCTTCACTTCCTCAATCAGCATTTCGCGGAGGCGCGCGGCTGTCACCGTCTTTGTGCTGTTTACCAGAAGATTCGATTGGCGGGAAACAATCTCCAAACCCGGCTGCCGGCGACCGTGTCCGTTGGAATGAACGAAGCCGTCGATAGGCGAGCGGGACATCAGGAACGCTTTTAAGACACCCTTGTCCACCAGCCGGATCGGCTTCGCGGCGATTCCTTCATCATCGAATTCGTACCAGCCGTTCAGATCGATGCCGTTCACTTTGCGTAGCGTGGCATCGAAATCGACAGACAGAAATTCCGGGAGGACGCGCTCGCCCAGGCTCTTGGTGAACGTCTGCCCCTCGGTATCGTCTTTCTGCCGATGGCCTTCGATGCGGTGTCCGAAGATCTCGTGGAAGAAGACGCCGGAGGCACGGCCTGAGAAGATGGCGGGGCCTACGATGGGCTCGGTGACGGGAGCTTTCAGCAGAGCTTCCACGTGGCTAGCGACGCGCGCGACAGAGGCCAGAAGCGCATCATCCTTAGGAAGATTCGCGGCGTCGACGGCATCGAAATATTCCGCGTCGGCCAGATCCATGCCATCGACGCTCTTTGCCTGCGCGGAGACAATGATTCGGGAGAAGCCGCGCGCATGTTGCACGCGGCCACCTTCGCTGCTGACGAAATAGCGCGTGTCGCCTTGCGTGGAAACCAGCACACCGGAATTTAAGAGGGCTGGGTACTGGGCAAACGCGAGCGACACTTTTCGGAGGCGCTCCTCCCACTTTGCACGGTCGAACTTGATCTCGTGAAGGGGTTCGGTGTGGGTGGAAACGGGGTCGGCGGAGAAATCGTCAGAGCTATCGCGCTCGGCGACCTTCACCTGCTGATTGGTACGAATCTTGATGAGGCGCTCCGCGGCCGACCGGTAGACACGATCGGTTTCGAGCCAAAGGCGCTGTTGAATGGCTTTGGGATTATCGTCGAGGGAAAGATTGATGCCGGAGGTAAACTGGACGCGTTCGCCGCGCACCCGATGGTAATTGTCCAGCTTGGGGCTGCCGATGCGCACCGAGACATCCAGGTATCTGTTTCTGGAATCGCCGCTGCTATTCAATGCGCCGAGAGACGCACTGGCGATGTGAAACTCCTGTTCAGTGACTTCGTACGAGATGAAATAAGGGGGCGGGTCAGCCTTTTGCTTCAGACCCAAGAAGTTGCGCTGCAATTCTTCTGAAAGAGTATTGAGGACGACTCCGGAGGGGGCTGCTAATGCCGACGCGCAGCACAGCATTAGGCCCAAAAACCTTACTGGGTGCAAGATCCTTTGAAGATATCACGCCGCTGCCAACAGTCCATCTGGCGGCCCGAACCAACCTACATCACGGCTAAATTCAGTTGGCCCTTATCGCGCAGGCCGGAGAGAGCCAGACCGTAACGGCCGCGGCAGCCGGTCTTCTCAAAGATGTGCTTCAGATGAATTTTCACGGTGCCGGTCTGGATGCCCAGGCTTCCGGCGATCTCTTTGTTGCGAAGCCCGCGCTCCACCAA
>Ga0123338_10002047_pt1 | contig 18999 bp, 14 predicted proteins | sample grotaG_FD_89793 | JGI IMG/M metagenome (GOLD analysis project Ga0123338, IMG submission 89793) | Glacier valley bacterial and archeal communities from Borup Fiord, Nunavut, Canada, to study Microbial Dark Matter (Phase II) -... | ecosystem: Environmental > Aquatic > Freshwater > Ice > Glacier ...
CGGAGGGCCTCGGCGTGAGCCGCTTGCTCGGCGGTCTGGGCCGCGCGCAGGGCCACTTCCGCGGCCGTGCGCGGCTGGTGGGCCGTGTCGCTCAGGCTCAGCACAAGCTGGTTGCCACACCGCCGGGCCGCTTGCTGATAATAATTGTCGAGGCCGTCGGTTTGGTACAGGTTGTCAAAGCGCCCGGCTTCGCCGCTGCGAAATACCCGCTCGTAAAAGGCAAACGACCCCGTTGCGCGCGTGCCCGGATAGCGGCCGAGCATCGTGCCGCCCGGCCGTTCCGGCAGGTTGGTCATGCGCTGCGCGGCGGGGTTGAGATAGTCGAAGGCGAAATCACTCAGTTCCCCGGCCGGGTCGAGCACGGGGCTGAGCAGCAGCACGCCGGTCAGCGACACGTCGAGCACGGCCCGCAACAGCTCGTCGGGGGGCGTTGAGCTGGGGGGCGGCGCGGGCAAGGCAGGCGGCATGGGGTCAGCGGAATAAGCTCGGAACAAAGACTGGCTAAACTTGGCATCGCCCGGCCCCAACCAGCCCGCGAATATGCCACCAAAACCATGTTCGGCCCCAGCGGCTTTGCTGATTCCCAAAGCTAAAAAAGGCGCTGGTATTGCCACCAGCGCCTTTTTCTACTGAATAAATTATCCACTGCTCACACCGAGAAGCTCTCGCCGCAGCCGCACGAGCGCGACGCGTTGGGGTTGTGAAACTGGAAGCCCTTGCCGTTCAGCCCGTCCGAGAAGTCCAGCTCGGTGCCGGCCAGGTAAAGAAACGACTTCATATCGACGACTACCCGCACGCCTTTGTCCTCAAACTCCTGGTCCATGGGCCGCACCTCGTTGTCGAAGTCGAGCTTGTAGCTCAGCCCCGAACAGCCGCCGCCCGCCACCGAGGCCCGCAGGCGATAAGTCGCGTCGAGCTGCGAGTCGTGCATGAGGTGCTCAATCTTGGATTTAGCTTTGTCCGAAACGGTAATCATGGCGAAAGTCTTTTGGGGAAGTTGACCGCTTGCTAACAAAGGTACTGTTAGGAAAGATTCTAAGTAGGGTGCGGGGTGCGACCCGCCCGGTCTCATTACGACGGTTTCTCGGTCAGTGTGCGACATGAGCGCGTTCGACATGGGCGCGGGCCAAGCGGGCGGGCGGCAAAAAGCCGCCCGCCCGCTTGGCGTTGTTCAGCACGGGCGGCGAGCTACCTGACTGACCTACTCTGTACATCTCAACAACGCCAAGCGGGCGGGCGGCTTTTTGCCGCCCGCCCGCGTCGTTCGCGCTGTTTCACATCCGAAGGACAGAACTGCTCTATCTTTAAGCTTCCGATTTTTTCCGCCCATTCCCCTTGCCCGCCGCCCAACCCTTCACCGTTCGCCTCGCCGGGCTGGCCACCGACCTGCTGGCCACGCCCGCCGACCAGCTGCCGCGCCTGCGCAAGCTGCTCGAAGCGGCCCTGCGCGAGGACTGTCGGCAGCGGCGCGCGCCCTACGCCAACCTGAGCCAGGCCATCGCCGGAGCCGCTTATGCCCACGAGCTGCCGCCCGGCCTGCGCGCCCGCCTGCAAAGCCTGCGCCTGGCCGCCAACCTGGTACTGCACGAGAGCTACCCCGGCACGGCCGTCGAAGTCAGCGCCGGCCTCGGGGCCGTGGCCGAGCTGCTGGCCGCGCTGCCCGCGCCAGACGCGGCGGCTGAGGCTTCGGCGGCGGGCCAGTCGCGGCGGCCAGCCGCGGCCGAAGCTTCGGCCGCCGCGCTCGAAACCATCGGCCCACTCGCACCCGCCGAAGCCGCGCCGGCGCTGGCCGACCCCGACGACCCGACTTATAACCCCAGTGCCGTGTGGCGGGTGCAGGTACTGCACGTCGATGTGGCCCTGAAAACGCTGACCGTGAGTCTGAGCGCGCCGACCGAGGGGCAGCTGACGGGGCCGTTCGGGGTGGCGCTGCTGGCGGCGTACGACAACTTGCTGCCGCTGGCCGCCGCCCTGCACCCGACGCTGCACTTGGTGGGGCCGCGCTGGCTGACCGACGGGCGCTGCCGGCCCCGGCGCGTGGTGCTCGAACCGGATTATCTCATCAGCGTGACGACGCTGGCCGAGTGCGCCCAGCCGGGCGGCACGTCGGGCGAGCTGGCGTTGCTCAAGGCGTTTTTGCCCGACGCGCCCAGCCGCCCGCTCGTCGTGGGCGACCTGGTGAACCGCCTGCTGGACGAGGAAGTGAGCCACGCTGCCCGCGCCGCCGGCGGGGTGGCCGCGCCCGCGTCATTGTTTGGCGGGGCTGGGCGGGCTGGCGAGGCGCTGGCGGGACAAGTGGCAACCGGAGTTGATGATAACGTGCTGGTTGCCGACGCGCTGGCAGTCGAAGCGGAGTTCGACTTCGAGTATTTCGTGCGCAAGAAGCTGTTTCGGGCGGCGGCTTTGCCGCTGAGTACGCTGACCGAGTTTCAGAGCACGGGCGGGCTGCGTGAATTGCTGACTGATTTGCGGCGGCATCACCAAACCTTGCAGCGGGCGCGGCGCGAGGGGTTTATTACCCAGTCGCGCACCGGCTACCAGCAGGTGCCGCTGCGGGCGGCCGACTGCTTCCTCGAACCCACGTTTTTGTCGGCCACCTACGGCTTGCAGGGCCGGCTCGACCTTCTGCACGAGAGCGCCAGCGGCTACGACCTGGTGGAGCTGAAAAGCTCGAAAACCGTGCCCCACGCCGAACCCTGGACCAACCACGCCGCCCAGGCCCAGCTCTACCGGCTGCTGCTCGAATCCGTGTTCGGGGCCGATGGCGAGGCCGCCGGCCGGGGCCGCACCAGCATTCTGTATTCCTCAGCCGCGCCCGACCAGCCGGCCGTGCGGGCCGTGCTCCACAACCCGGAGCTAGTGGACCAGCTGCTCGCCGCCCGCAACCAGCTCGTGGGGTTAGAATTACAGCTGGCCCGCGCCACCAGCCCCGGCCAGACGGCCGCTTTGCTCGCGCCCGTGCTGCAGCCGCACCTGCCCTCGGTGCCGAGCTTCAACCGCGACAAAGCCGCCGAAACCGCTCGCGTGTGGGCCGCCGCCGACCGCACCGAGCGGGCCTACTGCCTGGAGCTGACCCGCTTCGCCGCCCGCGAAATGCGCCTAGCCCTGCTCGGCGACGACGCCCGCCCCGGCGACGACGGCGGTCAGGCCGGGCTGTGGTTGCTGCCCCAGGCCCGCAAGCACCAGAATTTTAGTTTGCTCGATGAATTAACGATTGTCGAAGACCATTCCAACGCCCCCGATGAAGCCCGCCAGGGCCTCGGCCCCCACCTCATCCTGCAACGCCCCGCCGGCGGCCGCGAAGTCAATTTCCGCGCCGGCGACACGCTGATTCTATATCCGAGAAGAAAAGCGAGTTCTTTCACCGCAGAAGGCGCAGAGGATTTCGCAGAAGTACCGCAGAGGAGCAATGGCCCTGACACCGAAAACCCAATACCAAACACCCAACAAGAAACAAGAAACAAGAAACAAGAAACAACCCGCCAACTCAGCGTCCTCGACGCGCAAGTTGTCAAAGTAACCTTAGCCGAGGATTTGGGCGCGGACGGGCGCGTGGTGCTGGCCGTGCGCAACCGGCGGCTGGCCCCGCGCTACCTGGCCGGGCACTCGCACTGGGCGCTGGAGCCGGACACCTACGACACGTTCCGGCGCGAGTGGGCCGGGCTGACGGCGTTTTTGAGTTTGCCCGCCGCCCAGCGTCGCCGCCTGCTCACGCGCACCGCCCCGCGCCCGCCGGCCGGCTGGTCGGCCGACGCGCCGCCCGCCACCACGGCCCCCGACGTGGTGGCCCGCGCGCTGGCCGCGCCCGACTGGTTCGTGCTCTGCGGGCCGCCCGGCACCGGCAAAACCCGCTCGGTGCTGCGCGAGCTGGCCGTGCGCCTGCACCAAACCACCGACCACGCCACGCTGCTGGCCGCCTACACCAACCGGGCGGTGGACGAAATTTGCGAGCAGTTGATGGAGGCCGGCTTGTCGTTCATCCGCATCGGCTCGCGGCTGGGCACCTCGCCCGCCTACCGGCCGTACTTGCTCGACAACATGCTGCGCGACTTGCCCAACCGCAAGCAGGTGCGCGAGCTGCTCAAAAACACGCCGCTCTACGTGGGCACTATTAGCTCCTTATTAGGCCGGCCGGAGCTGTTCGAGCTAAAAAGCTTCGACGTGGCCGTGGTGGACGAGGCCAGCCAGGTGCTCGAAGCGCCCATGCTGGCGTTGCTGGGCCGGGTGAAGAAATTCATCCTCATCGGCGACCACCGCCAGCTGCCGGCCGTCGTGCAGCAGGAGCCGGCCGCCAGCGCCGTGGCCCCGGCCGTGGCCGATTTGTTGAAAGAGCAGCTGGGCCTGAGCAACTTGCGCAACTCGTATTTCGAGCGCTTGTTTCGGCGGGCCGAGGCCAACTGGCCCTACGCCCACGGCACGCTCGCCGACCAGCACCGCGCCCACGCCAGCCTGGCCGAGCTGGTGAACGCCGATTTCTACGACGGCCAGCTCCGCTCGCCCGCGCCCTGGCAAGCGGCCAGCCTCAACCCCCAGGCATGGCCCGCGCCCGCCGACGCGGCCGACCAGTTCACCCAGTTCGCCTGGGCGTTGCGCCGCCAGCGGCTGGTGTTCGTGCCCACCCGCCGCCAGCCAGATGATTTGTCGCAAAAAGAATCGAGCGCCGAAGCCGAGCTGGCCGCCCGCGCCGCCCTGCAAATCGCGCTGGGCTACGGCGTGGGCTTCGACCCGGCCGCCACGCTGGGCATCATCGCCTCGTACCGCAACCAGGCCGCCCGCATCCGCGCCCGCCTCGCCCAGCTCGCCGCCGAATACCAATTGCCCGCGCTGGCCCTGGTCAGCGTCGATACCGTGGAGCGCTACCAGGGCAGCCAGCGCGAGGTCATCATCGTCAGCTTCTGCTGCCACCACGAGCATCAATTAGAACTCATGGTATCGCCCGACGAAACCGGCCGCGTGGACCGCAAGCTCAACGTGGCCGTGACCCGCGCCCGCCAGCAGCTGATTCTGCTCGGCAACGAGCTGGTGCTGAGCCGCGCCCCACACCACGCGGCCCTGCTGGAGCGGGTGCGCGCGGCGGGCGGCTGGGTATCTGTTCTTTGATTTAAATAACTGTCATGCAGAGCGGGTAAAAGTATTTTGCTCATCTCATTTGCTCCGCTCAATGAAGCAAACAAAACGCCTTACTACTCCGGGCATACTCAAACGAGCCACTTACTGCTGACGCATTACTTACCAAGCCGTATTATGCTGCGAATCGATGATTTACGCTTGGATTCGGATATTCTGCCGTTTTTCGACTACACGGATAATCCACGTGCAAAACAGTGTCTGCTTGGTTTACTCAAAATACCGCTCGCCACAACAGCGCTGCTGGAGGAGCGCCAGCAAATAATCCAGGGTTTTATAAATAATTGGGCGGTATTAGGCGATTTCGGCTATCGCACGCTCGATTATCAAGAGGTGCGTCAGTATTTCAGCAGCTTGTCATTCGAAGCGCTGCCGACCGGAGCGGCTGCCCTGAGGCGCGTTGTCAGGCTGCATTTCTCGGAGGCCGCGCGCCGGCAGCTGCACTCGTCGCAAGTGCAGACGGTGCTATTTCTGGAGAAACTGCAACGACTGTATTTACGGCCGTTGAATAAGTCGGTTTTTCCAAACGACTTCACGGAACAGCTGCGGTGGGCACTGGATTTTCTGCGAAAACTGGACCTTGATTCTTTGTTGGTTAAAATTAGGGACGATGAATTTTCGACTACTCAATCACTTCGCTTCGCTAATTTATTGAACGGCCTGGGCGAAGAAGCCTGCGCGAAGTTCTGGCAGTTTCTGGCGTTGTTTGAAGCCTACTGGTCAATTGCCCGGGGTATGTTGAAGCACGGCTTCACTTTTCCAAAAGTGGGCGGCGAGGATTTTCGGCTTGAGCAATTTTATCATCCCGCCGTGGCGGAAGTCGTCAAAAATTCATTGCTCCTGCTGCCGCACGAGCGGGTAGTGGTGCTCACCGGCCCGAATATGTCGGGTAAATCTACCCTGCTCAAAGCTATTGGCTTGTGCGTATATCTGGCGCACGTCGGGATTGGCGTACCCGCCGCACGGTGTGAAATACCGTTTTTCCAAACGCTGGTCGTAGTCATCAATTCTGCCGATAATTTACAGGCGGGCTACAGCCATTTTATGACCGAAATTAAAACTCTAAAAGCCGTGGTGGAGCAAGCGCGGGCATCGCGGCCTTGCTTCGCCCTGTTCGATGAGCTATTTCGGGGCACGAACGTGGACGATGCGCTTGATATTACCCAGACTACGCTGCGTGGGCTGACGCAATTTCCGCATTGTTTCTTTTTTGTCTCCACGCATTTACTACAGCTTGAAAAACAGCAGGCAATTGCGTCCGACAACATAAAGAAGTATCACGTCGAGTGTGAGCTGGTGCAAGAATCCCCCGTATTTTCATACGTGCTGCGCGAAGGATGGTCGGCGCTCAAAATAGGCCGGATTATTTTCGATAAGGAGGGCCTGGGTCACCTGCTGCGGCCGGCGGAAGGCAACGAAATCCAGCCTCGCTAAACGCTGCCTAATATTTCAACCCATACACCCCCGCGAACTGCCGCTCACTAACCCACTCCGGCATCGCCCGAAACGCGGCGTTGCGCAACGCCCCGAGCGGCCCCGCCAAATAGCCCACCGCGCCCATCAGCCGGGCCGTGCGCACGACATGGCGGGCGCGGCCCCGGCGAAGTTTTTCCAGCGCGGCGAAGGCGCGGGCCGGGTCTTGCGGGGTTTGGGCCAGGCACAGGGCCAGGGCGTAGGCATCCTCGACGGCCTGGCAGCCGCCCTGGCCCAGGTAGGGTGGGCCGGCGTGGGCCGCGTCGCCGATGAGGCCCACCCGGCCCCGGTGCCAGCGCGGCAGGGCCGGCAGGCGCGCCACTTCGGTGTGGATGATGCCGGCTTCGTCGGTGGCCGCCAGGATGGCGGGCACGGGAGCAGCGAAGCCCGCGAACGCGGCTCGCAGGCGCGCTCGCAGGCCGGCGCGCGCCGGGTCGAAGCTGGTCGGCACGGCCGCGAACCAGTCCACCACGCCCGGCTCAATCTCCGAAAAGCCAAAGCGCAAGCCCCCGGTCCAAGCTTCGCGGATGGCACGCCGGAACGGGGCGGCCAGCGGGAGCGGGGCCACGCCGCGCCACACCCGGTAGCCGTCGCCGCGCACCGGCCGCGCGCCCGGAAACAGCGCCCCCCGCACCCGCGAATGCAGTCCATCGGCCCCCACTACAAAGCTCGCCCGGAGCTGTTCGCCATTGGTGAAGCGAACCGTTACGTCAGTTGTACCTTCCTCAAAACCCGCGCAAACGTGGCCCAGCCGCACGTTTTCAGCCCCAAACTCAGCCAGCAAAATCGCCTGCAAGGCGGCCCGGCGGATAGCCGTCGTGCCGTGCCCATAGCGCGCCCGCACCCGCGCCTGGTCGGCGTTGAGTAGCGGCCGCTGCTGCCCGTCCACGAGGGCGATGGTGTCAAGCGGCATCCCGGCGGCGTTGATTTTGTCGGCCAGCCCCAGCCGCTCATACACTTGCAGCGCGTTGGGGGCCAGCCAGATGCCCGCGCCCAGCGGCAGGATTCGTGGGGCTGCTTCACACGCCACGGCCGCGATGCCGCGCTGCCGCAACGCCAGCGCCGCCGTGAGGCCAGCGATGCCGCCGCCGATGATGAGGCCGGGGGTCATGGGTTTCTTGTTTCTTGTTTCTTGTTTCAAACTTAAGCCGGGCAAGATAGCGGGAGTTTGACTTCGCGGAACTTCGCGAGAATCCGCGCCCTAAAAACAAGAAACAAGAAACCTCAGCTCAGCACTTCAAACCCAATCGGCTTGAAGGCATAGTTGTTTGACATCTCGGCCGAACAAGCCGTCATGCCCACAATCAAATCCATCTTCGCTTCGATAATCACGTAGTCGCCGGCCCGGCTTTTGGGGGGCAGCACGGCCACGCGGCCGGTATCGGAATCCACCGTGACGTGCATGAACAGGTTGAAGCAGATGGGAATCTGGTCGCCCGTGATGCCGTAGGGGGCGAGCGCTTCGGTCAGGTTGCCGTGGCAGCCGCGGTGGGGGTGCTCGTGGCCGTAGATGAGGCGAAACGTGTCGGCCGAGCAGGGCGTGAGCAGGAAATCGTGACGGCCCACGGTGTCTTCGACCAGCTCGAACATGACCCGGCTCCGGTTAGAATAGAACGGGTGGCCGACGGTGAGGAAGATGGTCTCGGCGTAGTCTATCGTGCGGCCCGAGGACAGGTATTCGGCCGTATCGTGCTGGTTGAAGCACACGAAATCGGATACTTGCTCACCTTGCGGGTCGGTTACTTTCAGGCGTTGGCCTTGCTTGAGCAGAAAGGCCGTGCCGCTACGGGGGGGAATCAGGTTCATGATTGAAAAGTAAGGGGCAACACCAAGCTCTGCTTGGTGAGGCGTTCGCCCGGTCTGGGTGCCGTGCTAACGCTTCACCAAGCAGAGCTTGGTGTTACGCCGCGTGCTTGCTCACGAACGGGCACTGCCACGCTTCATCGTACATCCGGCCGCTGTATTGCAAGACCTCCGACGCGTCGCCGAAGTTGCGCAGCATCGGGTTGATGGCCCCGGCGTAGGCCACGTCGCGGACGCGGATGGTGTCGCGCAATTTCGTGTATTTGTCTTCCGTGCGCAGGCGCTCGAACTGCTGGTGGGCGTTGAAGACGAGCGTGGGATACGCGAACTGCCGGGCCGGGCGGCGGCTGCCGGGGTGCATACCGATGATGAAAAACGCTTCTTCTTTCAGGCTGAAGCTGAAATCGGGCGAGGCGGGGTCGCTCACCACGCGCGGGTCGTAGGCGTAGCGGCGCGCGTCGAGGTCGGAAAGGCTTTGCAGGCGCTGCCAGAGCAGTTCGTCGAATTGCGCCTCGGTGGGCCGCGTCGGCCCGCGAAAAACAACGGCGGCCGAGTGAAAAAGCCGCTCGGAAGCGCGGTAGCGGTCGGTGAACTCGTAAAGAAAATCGAGAATCCGCTGGTCGTCGTGGGGGCAGGCGAGGTGGTCCACGACGAGGCAGTCGAGTTGCTCGAAGGTGAGGGCGGTTTTGGCCGCCACGCAGGGAAATTCGCGGTTAGCGATAAAATCGCGGTAGGCTTGCGCCTCGATAGGAGGTTGATTGATAAACATCGGCGGGCAACTTGTGGAAAAGCATGGAGAGGGTAGTAGCTAAAAAAGCTAGTATTCCTTACGGCCGGCGAGCGGGGGGGTTCGGTGAAATTTCGCGCCGAAAACCCGATAAGCGGAGTGTACGCGCCCGACACGACTTGAAGTCAGCCGAATAAATTCAGCTTAAAAAGTTAGCCTCGACAGGCCGCCCCAACCCCAGCGCCGTTGGGGCAGTACGAGCGTCCATGCTTCCTTCCGAAACTCCGGCGCTGACCGCTGAAACCGCCGCCCTCGCCGACAACGGCGCGGCCGCGACCCGCCCGATTACGACTGCCGACACCCCGGCCGCGCCCGGCCTGGTGCGGGTGCGCGGCGCGCGCGAGCACAACCTGCAAAACGTGGACGTGGACATCCCGCGCGACGCGCTCGTGGTGTTCACCGGCGTGTCCGGCTCGGGCAAGTCTAGCTTGGCCTTCGGGACGCTCTACGCGGAGGCCCAGCGGCGCTACCTGGAGTCGGTGTCGCCCTACGCGCGGCGGCTGTTTCACCAGCTCACCGTGCCCGACGTGGACCGCATCGACGGGCTGCCGCCGGCCGTGGCCTTGCAGCAGCAGCGCGGCGCGCCGAGTACCCGCTCCAGCGTGGGGTCCGTCACGACGCTCTCGAATCTGGTGCGCATGCTGTATTCGCGGGCCGGCGACTACCCGCCCGGCCAGGGCATCATTTACGCCGAGGCGTTTTCGGCCAATACCCCCGAGGGCGCCTGCGAGCGCTGCCACGGCCAGGGCCGGGTGTATGAGGTGACGGAAGCCTCAATGGTGCCGGACCCCGCCTTGACTATCCGCGAGCGGGCCGTGGCGGCGTGGCCGCAAGCCTGGGGCGGGCAGAATCAGCGCGACATTCTCGTTACGCTCGGCTACGACGTGGACCGGCCCTGGCGCGAGCTGCCCCAGCGAACGCGCGACTGGATTCTGTTCACCGACGAGCAGCCCGTCGTGCCGGTCTATCCGGGCTACTCGCCCGAAGAAACCCGGCGGGCGCTGAAGCGCAAGGAGCCGCCCAACTACATGGGCACCTTCAGCAGCGCGCGGCGGCACGTGCTGCACACGTTCACCAACACCCAGAGCGCCCAGATGCGGCGGCGGGTGCAGCAGTACATGCTCAGCCAGGCGTGCCCCGTGTGCGGGGGCAAGCGCCTGCGGCCGGCGAGCCTGCGCGTAAAATTCGCCGGCCTGGATATTGCTGACTTTGCAGCTTTGCCCCTGCAAAAAGTGGCGGCCCTGCTCGCGCCCTTCGCGGCCGGCACGGCCACGCCGCAAGCCCACGACGCGGCCCACCCGGAGCAGGCTGAAGTGGCGCGCCGCCTCACCCAGGACCTGCGCGCCCGCCTGGCCGTGCTGCTCGATTTGGGCTTGGGCTATCTGGCGCTGAGCCGCGAAACGCCCACGCTCTCGCCGGGCGAATTGCAACGGCTGCGCCTGGCTACCCAGCTCTATTCCAATCTGTTCGGGGTGGTGTATGTACTCGATGAGCCGTCGGCCGGGCTGCATCCGTCCGATACCGAGGCGCTGCTGCGGGCGCTGGCCGCGCTCAAAGCAGCTGGCAACTCGCTCTTCGTCGTGGAGCACAACCTGGATGTCGTGCGCCACGCCGACTGGCTCGTCGATGTCGGGCCGGGCGCGGGCCAGCACGGCGGCCAAGTGCTCTACAGCGGCCCGCCCGCCGGCCTGACTCAGGTCGAGGCTTCGCAAACCCGCCCGTTCTTATTTCCCGGAGAAACCGGCTTCCAGCCCCGCCCACCGCGCCCGCCGCAAGCCTGGCTGACGCTGACCGAGCTGACCCGCCACAACCTGCACAACCTGACCGTGCGCCTGCCGCTGGGCGTGCTCACGGTCGTCACGGGCGTGTCCGGCTCCGGCAAGTCAAGCCTCATCAGCCAGGAATTAATCGAGATTGTCAGCAAGGCATTGGGCGTGAAGCACGAAAAGCCGGCAACTAAAACTGAAGAAACCGAAGAAGTAATTTTTAATTCTGAATTTTTAATTCTTAATTCCCCAGAGGGAAAGCTCGTCGGCGGCTTGCAAGGCATCCGCCGCCTCGTTACCGTGGACCAGCAAGCCATTGGCCGGACGCCGCGCTCGAACCTGGCTACTTACACGGGCTTGTTCGACGGGGTGCGGCGGCTGTTCGCGGCCACGCCCGCCGCCCGGCAGCGGCGCTACGACGCGGGCCGCTTCTCGTTCAACGTGGCCAAGGGGCGTTGCGAGCGCTGCCAGGGCGAGGGCTTCGTCATGGTCGAGCTGCTGTTTCTGCCCAGCGTGTATTCGCCCTGCCCGGTGTGCCAGGGCGCCCGCTACAACGCCCAGACGCTCGAAATCACGTATCGGGAGAAAAACATCGCCGATGTATTGGGCCTGACCGTGGACGAGGCCCACGCCTTTTTTGAGGGCGAAGACGGCGTGCGGCGCCCGCTGGCGGTGCTGCGCGAAGTCGGCCTGGGCTACCTGCGTCTGGGCCAGCCCGCCACCGAGCTGAGCGGCGGCGAGGCCCAGCGCATCAAGCTCGCCACCGAGCTGCAACGCCCCGCCCGCGGCCACACGCTCTACGTACTCGACGAGCCGACCACCGGCCTGCACCCGGCCGACGTGGAGCGGCTGCTCCGCCAGCTCGGCGGCCTGGTCGAGGTGGGCCATTCGGTCGTCGTCGTCGAGCACAACGTGCGCGTGATGGCCGAGGCCGATTGGGTGCTCGACCTGGGGCCGGGCGCGGGCGACGAGGGCGGCCGGGTAGTAGCCAAAGGGCCGCCCGCCGCGGTGGCAGCGGGCGGGCTGGGGCGGACGGCTCCGTATTTGCGGCGGTTTCTGGCGGGGTAGTGGTCGGGGTTATTGCTTCGGGGTGTATGTTTACGAGCCTGACCTAATGGCCACGACACAAGCTCCTCCCAGATGCAAAAAACCCTACTCCTCGGCTTGCTCTCGCTGAGCACCATGCTGCCCACGCTGGCTCAAACCCCGGCTCCCACCCCAACGCCAAATTCAGCCCCAAATTCAACCCCGAACTCAGCCCCGACCACCACAACAGCGGCGACGACGATGCCCCCGCCGGAGCTGCGGCCGGGTCAGCAGGACACGCTGCGGGCGGTCAGCAACTTGTTTGAGCGCCGCCGCAAGGGCGGGCGCACCTGGACCTACACCGCCCTGGGTGGGGTGCTGGCGATGGTGCGGGTGCTCACGGCTGCCAGCAAGAGCACGACGGTTGGCAGCGGCCCCTACGCGGTTTCGACCAGCACGGAAGTCGATGCGGGCGGGGTGGCGGTTATCGCGGGGCTGTTCGTGGGCGTGCCGGTAGCGGTCGGCGTGGGCAAGCTCACGCGCTTCAGCGAAAAGCAGGAAGCCGCCGTCACGCAAGCCTACCAGGGCGGGCAGCCACTGCCCAACAGCATCCGCCGTCGCCTGAGTCCGGCCGATTTTATGAGGGTGCGTTAAGCATGCTGTTTCGCTTTATGCCCGATAGCCAATTGCCCGAAAACCCTTTCCCACCCGGTGCGTTTCGCCGCCAGGACGAAGCCCCCGACGGTGACTTTTACGCCTTCCCGCGCTTCGTGGCCCACATCGACGCGCCGGCCATCGCGGCCGTCACCCAGCTCTACCGCGAGTACTTCCGGCCCGATTCGAACGTGCTCGATTTGATGAGCAGCTGGATAAGCCACTTGCCGACTGAAATTCAATACCGGCGCGTGGTGGGCCTGGGCCTGAACGCGCAGGAGCTGGCCCGCAACCCGCGCCTCGACGCGTGGCTCGTGCAGGACCTCAACCAAAACCCCGCGCTGCCCTTCGCCGAGGCCGAGTTCGACGGGGCCGCCATTTGCGTCAGCATCGACTACCTGACCCAGCCGGTGGCCGTGCTGCGCGAGCTGGCGCGGGTCTTGCGGCCGGGCGCGCCGCTGGTCATCACGTTTTCCAACCGCTGCTTTCCCAGCAAAGCCATCGCTGCCTGGCACGCGCTCGACGAGCGCGGCCACCTGGCCCTGGTGCGGCAGTTTCTGCTGGCCGCCGGCGGTTGGCGCGACATCGAGCTGCTCGACCGTGGCCCTGCCGGGTCGTACCCCGCCCCCGGCCGGTCGGACCCGCTGCTGGCGGTGGTGGCGCGGGCGGGCGTACTTTAGACGTGGCTCAAACTCAAGTCGAGATGGAAATCAACACCCTCGTTACCATCGACCCGGATATTCTGGGCGGGCAGCTGGTTTCCAGCGGCACTCGCGTACCGGTTGAATCTTTGTCCGATTACTTGGAGGCGGGCGTGTCGCTCGATGCGTTTCTGGATGATTTCCCACCGTGACCCGCGCGCAAGCCGTGGCGCTGCTCGAAGCGGCGAAGCATGTCCCCTGCGGCGGTGGCTGGCCACCAGCTTAATTAACCCGGCAACCGCACCCCGGCCGCCGGCTCGTCGGCTACTGCCAGCGCCGCCGGCTCGCGGCGGTAAAACTGGAGAATCAGTAGCGGCAGCAGGGTCAGCTCGGCCACCACGCCGAAAAGCAGCGTCAGGCCGATGAGCAGGCCGACGTAGAACGTGCCATCAAACGAAGAAAACAGCAGCGTGCCGAAGCCGCCGACCAGGATGAGCGAGGTCACGATGACGGCCTGCCCGGCCAGGATGTAGGTGCGGCGCACGGCTCGGAACAAATCCGGCTCGTGGCCCAGCGTCAGGCGCAGCTTGCTGATGAAGTGGATGGTGTCATCGACGGCGATGCCGAAGGCGATGGTGAAGATGATGCTCGTGCTCACTTTCATGTTCACCCCGGCCAGGCCCATCACGCCCGCCACGATGATTATCGGCAGCAGGTTGGGGATGAGCACGACCAGCGTCATGCGCCACGAGCGAAACAACGCCAGCACGATGAGCGTGACCATGAGTACGTCGATGGCCATGCCCTGAATCATGTTCAAGGTCAGGTTTTCGTTGTTTTTGTCGATGAGGTTGGACGAGCCGGTGAGCCGGGTGCCGAGCACGCTGGAATCAATGCGCGCGCGCAAAAACTGCCGTAAATCCGCGTTGAGCGCGTCGGCACGGATGCTGCCCACATCGACCATGCGGCCGGTGAGGCGGCCGGCCGAGCCATCGGGCCGGGCCAGGGCCGCGAACTCGGGCCGCTTGCGGAACTGCCGCAACGGCCCCGCCCGCAGCCGCCGCAGCTCACTCGTGTCGGCAGGCAGGCGGTACGCGTCCAGCCCGCCACCGTGGAAGCTTTGGTGCACGCCGCGCACGAGCGTGGCCGGCGAGGCGGCGAATTTCAGGCCGTAGGTCGTGGTCAGGTAGCTTTCAATCCGCTCCGTCTGGGCGAGCACGGCCGGGTCGAACACGTCGCGTCCGCCACGCGGCTTCAGCTCTAACTCAAACGGCCGGACACCGGCAAACTGCCGGTTGAAGAACGCGAAATCGCGCCGCACGGGGTCTTTCGGCGACAAGTCATCGAGCAGCGACGAGTTGATGCGCACCCGCGTGCTCAGCCCGATGCTGGCCGCCAACACCAGCCCGCTGAGCGTGAACACCAGCCGCCGCCGCCGCAAAACGCCCGCGAAGAGCCGGCCGAGCACGCCGTCCCAGTCGTGGCCGTGGGCGCGCGGCTGGCGCAGCGCTGGCTTGCGCAGCAGCACCAGCATGGCGGGCAAGAGCGTGAAGGTCAGCCCAAACGCCAGCAGCACGGCCACGCCCGTGAACAGCCCGAAGTTGTGAATCGGCTTAATCGTGCTCGTCATCAGCGTGAAAAAGCCCAGGCTGGTAGTCAGCGCCGACAACCCCGAGCCGAAGCCCGATTCCTTAATCGTGGTGCGCAGGGCGTGTTTTTTGCCGGCCCCGTAGCCCAGCTCGCTCACGTAGCGGCTGATGAGGTGAATCGTGTCCGACATGCCCACCACGAAGAGCATGAGCGGCAGCAGGGCCGTCATCAAATCGATGCTCACCCCGCACGCGCCCATGATGCCCAGCCCCCAGATAATGGCCCCCAGCACGACGACCAGCGGCAACACCACGCCCCACCAGGTGCGAAAGCTCAGCCAGAGCAGCCCCGTCACGAGCACGAACGCCAGCGACATGAACACGGCCATCTCGACCTTGAGCCTATCCACGAACACGGACTGGGCCACGAGCTTGCCCGCGAAGTGCGCCCGTGCGGGCGCGATGCCGGCCCGCGCCAGCCCGGCCCGCAACGTGTTTAGCAGCGAGTCGCCGGGCGGCTTTTTCAGGTCGGGCGAAGTCTGGATGACGAGCGCGGCGGCGCGGGCATCCGAGCTGAAAATATTGCCCACCAGGCCGGGGGTGCGGTAAATCAGGCTGGAGTCTTCGGCCCGCCGCGCTGGCTCGCCGGGGTGCAGATAAGGCAGGCGGTACGCGCCCACGCCCTCGACCACGGTGCGGGCGAGCGTGGTGGGCGACGAGACGCTGAGTACGTGCGGCTGGCGGGCGGCGAGCCGGGTCAGGCTATCGACGCGCGCCAGAAACGCGGGCGCGAACACCGTTTGCCCCGGCGCCGCTTCGAGGCCCAGCAACAGGTAGTCGTTGTCGTTGCCGAAGCGCTGGGTGTAGCCCAGGTAGTAGTCCAGGTCGGGGTCGCCGGCGGGGTAGAAGTCGTTGAAATTGTAGTTGAAACGCAGCGTGCTGGCAAAGTAGCCGGCCAGCCCCGTGAGCAGGGCCAGCACGAGCAGCGTCAGGTGCGCGAGGCGACGAAGGGGCATGGATGTTTCTTGTTTCTTGTTTCTTGTTGGGCGGTTGTATGTTGAGCATTTCAGCGAACGTAACCAAGAGGCGCGCGTTGCTTTACTTCGCGCTCCCAAGCCCGCCACGCAAACAAGCTGGCCGGAGAAATTGCTACGCTACTTGCGCGGGTCGCCCAACAAGAAACTAGCAACCAGCAACATAAAATGTCCCGTTTTCTCGCCGCTCTGCTGCTGCTGTTGCCCTTCGCCACGCTGGCCCAAACCGCCACCGGCCGCGTCGTGGCGGCCAGTACCGGTGCGCCGCTGCCCCAAACCACGGTGCGCCTCGACGGGCAGCCCGGCGGGGTAAGCACCGACGAGGCCGGGCACTTCCGCCTGCCGCTGGCTGGCGCGCCCACCGACGCGCGCCTCGTCGTCTCGCGCCTCGGCTACCAGAGCCAGACCCTGCCCGTGGCCCAGCTCGGGGCCGAAGTGCGGCTGGAGGAGCTGTCGTATCAAATTGGGGAGGTGCTGGTTACGTACACCACCGTGCGCAAGCTGCTGCTACGTAAGTGGCGCATCGAGGAAGGCTCACTCGACGCGGCCGGGCAGCGTCTGCTGGCCAACCTGGCCCGCAAAGACCCCGACAAAGCCGCCAAGCTGGCTCAGAAGCCCGAGGCCATTCGCTCGGTGCTGAAAATGGCCCGCTATATTTTCGACGACGACGGCACCGTCAAAGCCCGCGTGCTGCTTTTCGGCTCGAAAGGAGAGTGGAAGCTCGACGAGCAAACGCGCACGCTGCGCGTGGTGGACCGCGAGGGTCAGGAGGCCACGATTGAGGTAGTCGAGCTGACGGAAAGCCGCCTGGTGCTCAAGCGCCCTGATTCCGACCTGCCCGCCGTGACCTACGTGCCGGCCGACTAAACCTTAGTCCGCCTCATTTGCTTTGCATTGCCTAACTTAGCGCCCCGTAGACCCCACCGCTTTCCACCCCCTTTAACTCCCTCCAACCTCATGAAAAAGACCCTGCTCGCCTTCGCCCTGCTCGCTTTCGTCGGCTCGGCCTCGGCCAACGACGGCACCAAGCCCACGGCCAAAGCCAAGGCTAAAAAAGCCGACCACTGCACCGCTGCCGCCGCCGCCAAGTGCGAAAAAGGCATGGCCGGCACCGACCAGACCGGTATGCCCGCCTGCTGCCGCGCCAAGATGGCCGCCCGCGCCGCCGCCCCCAGCACTACCGCTCAGGCGGCCAAGCCGGTGGTGAAAACGATGTAAAAAGCTTGTCATTGAGAAGCTCAACAAAAAAGCCGCTCGTGAGGGCGGTTTTTTTGTACCCGTCTCCTACCTTGCAGGCTCAACCATCACAGTTCGTAAGCATATGGAACTCATTGACCATTTAAGTAACCTTGCCTCGCGGGTACAAAAGCAGGTAACCTTTATTCAGACCGAGGAGGCCACTAAAAACGCTTTGGTTCTCCCGTTTCTGAATGCGTTAGGATACAATGTATTTGACCCGACTGAAGTTGTGCCGGAGTTTGTCGCAGACATAGGCACCAAGAAAGGCGAGAAAGTGGATTACGCCATTTTCCGGGATGGTAAGCCAATTATTCTTATCGAGTGCAAGCACGTTGGCAACGATTTAAATGTAAATCATGCCGGACAGCTCTTTCGCTACTTCCACGTTACGGAGGCTCGCATTGGTATTCTCACCAATGGAATCACGTACCGGCTATTCACCGACTCCGAACAGCCCAACAAAATGGACGAGCGTCCATTTATGGAATTCAATTTGTTCAGCTTCAACGACCATGAAGTTGCTGAAATAAAAAAGTTGAGTAAAGCTGACTTCAGCATTGACGAAATGCTGGCAGCGGCGCACGACTTGAAATACGTCAGCGCTTTCAAAACGTACTTGGACGCTCAGTTTACCAAGCCAAGTGAAGAATTCGTTCGGTTTGTCGCCAAACAAATCTATGATGGGGTGCTGACTCCCAGAATGAAGGACCAATTCAGTGCGCTGTTGGGGCGGACAATGCAGCAATTTTTAAATGAGAAATTAGCGGCCAAATTTAAATCTGTTCTGGCTGATAACGGTGTTGCTTCAACGGTAGCAGTTGTTCCGACTGAAGCCCCATCATTGCCGGCTCAGACGAACCTAAGCTCGGAGAGAGAGCAGGAGAGAAGTATCGTGACCACGGTGGAGGAAACTGAAGGGTTCATGATTGTGCGAGCGATTCTTCGTAAGAATGTCGCGGTTAGTCGTGTTGTGATGCGGGACGTGCAATCCTACTGCGGAATCTTGCTCGACGATAATAACCGCAAGCCAATCTGTCGCCTACATTTCAACGGCGGCAAGAAATTCATAACGCTATTTGATGGGGAAGAAGCAGAGCGAATTGACACTGAAAATTTAGATGATTTGTACCAATACGCTTCCCGTATTCGGGCTACTGTTGCCAAGTACGATTTGAAGCCGGCCGAATAATTATCTTTAATTCCCATGCACCAATACCAAGCCCTGCTTCGCCAGATTCTCGACCACGGCACGCCCAAAACCGACCGCACGGGCACGGGCACCTTGTCGCTCTTCGGCCCGCAAATGCGGTTCAACCTGGCCGAGGGTTTCCCGCTGGTCACGACCAAGAAGGTGCATTTGAAGAGTATTATCCACGAGCTGCTCTGGTTTCTGCGGGGCGACACGAACAATAACGCGCTCGAAGCGGAAGGCGTGAAAATATGGCGCGAGTGGGCCGACCCGGCTACGGGCGACCTCGGGCCAATTTATGGGAAGCAATGGCGAGCCTGGCCCGACGGGCAGGGCGGCCACATCGACCAAATCAGCCAAATTATCGAGCAGCTCCGCACGCAGCCCGATTCGCGCCGGATGGTCGTCAGCGCCTGGAACGTGGCCGAATTGCCCCAGATGCGGCTCCAACCCTGCCACTGCCTGATGCAGTTTTACGTAGCCGATGGTCGCCTCTCGTGCCAGCTCTACCAGCGCTCGGCCGACGTGTTTCTGGGCGTGCCGTTCAACATCGCTTCCTACGCCCTGCTCACGCTCATGGTGGCTCAGGTCACGGGCCTCGCGCCCGGCGAATTTATCTGGACTGGCGGCGACACCCACCTCTACTCCAATCACCTGGCGCAAGCCCGCCA
>Ga0123338_10002049_pt1 | contig 18989 bp, 20 predicted proteins | sample grotaG_FD_89793 | JGI IMG/M metagenome (GOLD analysis project Ga0123338, IMG submission 89793) | Glacier valley bacterial and archeal communities from Borup Fiord, Nunavut, Canada, to study Microbial Dark Matter (Phase II) -... | ecosystem: Environmental > Aquatic > Freshwater > Ice > Glacier ...
GGACAAACTATTTTATGTGGTTTAACAAGGATAGATGGTTGGGCAGTAGGGATTATTGCCAATCAAAGAAAAATTGTAAAATCGAAAAAAGGCGAAATGCAAATGGGTGGAGTAATTTATTCTGATTCAGCAGATAAAACTGCCAGATTTATAATGAATTGCAACCAGAAAAAAATTCCTTTGGTTTTTTTACAAGATGTTACTGGTTTTATGGTCGGCAGTCGCTCGGAACATGGAGGTATAATAAAAGACGGCGCTAAAATGGTAAATGCAATGGCAAATTCAGTTGTTCCTAAATTTACTTTCGTCATTGGTAATTCATATGGCGCTGGTAATTATGCCATGTGCGGAAAAGCTTACGACCCACGATTGATATTTGCGTTACCAACTGCCGAAATTGCTGTGATGAGTGGAGGCTCAGCCGCAAAAACACTTTTACAAATTCAAGTTGCTTCCTTAAAATCAAAAGGTGAAGAAATTACACCAGAAGATGAAAAAAAATTGTTAGATGATATAAAACAAAAATACGAAAACCAACTTTCTCCTTATTACGCTGCTTCAAGGTTATGGGTAGATGGGGTAATTGACCCGATTAATATTAGAAAAATTATTTCTACAGGCATAGAAATGGCCAATCACGCACCTATTCAGAAAAGATATAATGTTGGCGTTATTCAAACGTAATGTTAATTTTAGAGACAAGAAAACAATTCGATTGAAGAGGGAAACTGATAATTTTATAAATCCAATTTTTCTCCAAATATTAGGAAAAACATGAAAACAATTTGGTCAGAAACAATAGATAGTATTTTATGCGTAGGAGTTCCTTTAGAAAATATAGGTGTTTTTAATTGGGCACTTACAAAGTCTCAGGCATTAAAGTCACTTAATAAATTTTTAGATTTACAAATTTGTCTATTAGGTGGCGATGTTTATGAAAATAATAACGGAGTTATTAGAGCAAATTATGATAATTGGTATTGTGATCAGTTACAAGGGGAAGAAAAAAATGCTTATATAAAAAGGAGTATTGAAAAAGCAAAAGACTTTATTGAGGCATATAAATCAAAAAATATGAATATAGTACTCTTCGCTTTAGTACTTCGATAGTTCAGATTAACAAATTATCAGTTATAATACTTCGATTCCTAAAAAATCCATAGAAAAAACCCCGTGACACCCCCCCCCTATACGTAGAGTTCACGAAGCGGCTCTACGTATTAATACATGAATAGAAGTGTCCCCCCCTAGTTTAAGTGTTATCACTTAAATTCTTTTTGAAAAGCAGGACACCGTCCGAAATACCTGTAAAAATATAAGAATGTTTTAAAAAGACAACAAATTGCTCTATAAAGCTATTTCGGAAACAGTCCTACTTTTCATTTTTGATTTAAGTTAATAAACTTAAACCAGCGTTATTTAATTTATTGGATTACCTAAATCTTGAAAATAGAAGGGATTCAATAAATACAATGTGAAAATCTTTTTTACAAAAATTATATATCAATTATAAAATAAATTTATGAAAATGCTTATTTTTTCTTTGTCATTACTATTTTTCTTTTGTTGTTCTAAAAATCAAGAATATAATGATTTGGATGAGGGAGATTCAGTTTTTTTTGGATTAAATGATACTATTTATTTAAAAACCGAATTTTCAGAATGTGGTGAATGGGGTGGAAGTCAAGAATTTATGAAAATTTACTCAAACGAGAACCACTCATTTCTAGATTACAAAAAAACAAAAGCGGACTGTAATAAAATAGATAAAAAAAGGGGTTATCCTTTGCAAAATAAAGAATTTGATAAAATATTTAAGTTGAATGACAAGGAAAAAAAATCAATCTTAAGGTATATTCAAAGGTTGATTAAATCGAAGTCTAATGAAAAGTTAATGGCTAATTTTGGTAATTTTTTTTCAGTAACTAATTCAGATTCAACTTTGCTAATTAAAGTATTTGACAATAATGAATATAATATTGAAAGTTATAATATGTTATTAAAAGACTTAGGAATAACTTCCAAGAAAAGAGATTAAACGCTTTTTTGTAATATTATAGAAAACTCACTTTTCTATAAAGAAATTAAATCAATTAATGGAAAAAACATTTACACTGCAGGATAATTTGTTCATGCAAAGAGTTGTTGAGCTTGCTGCTTTAGGGAAGGGAAAGGTTAGCCCTAATCCTTTAGTGGGTTGTGTGATTGTTTATAATGATAAAATAATCGGAGAAGGTTATCATAAAAAATATGGTGATGCGCATGCAGAAGTGAATGCAATAATTTCAATTGCAGAAGAAAATAAAGTTTTTTTAAACGAAAGTACTGTTTATGTTTCTTTAGAACCTTGTTCACATTTTGGAAAGACACCTCCCTGCGCCGATCTTTTAATAAAAGAAAATGTTAAAAAAGTAGTTATCTGTAATAGCGATCCCAATCCTTTAGTAAATGGAAAAGGAATTCAAAAATTAAAAGATGCAGGTATTGAAGTTGAAATAGGTTTATTACAAAATGAAGGACGCGAATTAAATAAAAGATTTTTTAAATATATAGAGAAAAAACGACCTTTTATTATTTTAAAATGGGCCGAAACTGCTGACGGCTTCCTTGCTAAAAAAGATTTTTCTTCTAAATGGATTAGCAATGATCTTTCGCGTTTGCTTGTTCATAAAATGCGTGCAGAAGAGGATGCTGTGATGGTTGGCACAAACACTACATTGCACGACAACCCAACATTAAACGTAAGGGAATGGGCTGGTAGAAACCCGGTAAGAATTGTTATTGATAAAAATTTACGTTTATCAAATGATTTGAAAATCTTTGATCAATCGCAAAAAACAATTTGTTTCAATTTTTTAAAGGAAGAAAAGGTTGAAAACCTTCATTATGTAAAATTAAATAACACCGATAATATCATTCCCGAAATTATTAGTCATTTGTTTTCCGAAAAAATACAGTCATTAATAATAGAAGGAGGTGCACAACTATTGCAAAGCTTCATTGATTTAAATCTGTGGGATGAAATTTATTTATTTAAATCGGAACAAATTTTTACTGATGGAATTTTGGCACCTAAGTTTAATGGAAGGTTAATCAATATAAAAGATTTAGATGGTGATACCTTATTTTTTTACACAAATAATATTTCCTAAAAACGAAGTTTAAGATGAATTTTTCTTTCTTAATTTATTATATCTCCATGTGTTAAACTTACCAATCCATTTACTGCAGCAGCGCTGTGTTTTAAACCTCCAATTGCTATTTCAGATAAAAATGTATTTCCAAAAAGTTTTTGAATATTTCTTCCTGCCCATAATCTTTTATTGAAATTTATTTTCCATTGTGCTGAATAATTTTCTTCTAATTGTTGCCGGCTTAAATTTTGAGAATAATATTTTTTTATATTTTCAGAAAGTATTTTAGCAGAATGAATGGCCATTGCCATTCCATTGCCACATAAGGGAGTTATTAAACCAGCAGTATCGCCACTCATTAAAATATGATTTTCAATTGTTGATTTTCGGGCAAAAGAAATTTCGTTAATTACTTCCGGTTTATTAAATAAAAATTCCGAATTTGATTTAATTGCTCTTAAAAAAGGGTTTTTAAAAACAATATTTTCTTCCATTTCATCTATCGTACCATACTTTTTTAAATTTTTTCGAGTAGTGAGGTAGCACATATTATATTTTTCATCTTCAATACCAGATATACCACAATAACCATCTTTAAAATTGTGAAGTGCAATAAGGTCTTTAGGGAAATCGGTTTTAATGTGATACTTCACTCCAATGTATGGCGAACTCGATTGAATAAAAGCCCTATTAAAGTTTTTATCTAAATGCGATCTTTTTCCGAAAGCACCAATCACAAGTTTACTTTCAATAAAACCTTCATCATTAGTAAAAACTTTAAAATTTTCATCTTCATATCTAATATCTTCAACTTTTTTACCAATTATAAATTCAGCTCCGCTTTTTAAGGCTTTATTATATAAATATTCATCAAAAGCATATCTACTAATTCCAAAACCGCCTAAATCAAGAGGAATTTCTATTTTTTGTTTCCCAGAAGGAGAAGAAAGAAAGAAATTACTTATTTTTTGTGCACCGAGGTCAAAAGGATTTATATCAATCGAGTTTAAAAATGGTAAAACTTCATTGGATATATATTCTCCACACACCCGATGAAATGGATATTTTTTCTTTTCTATTACCAAAACAGAAAGGTCTGCTTTTGATAGTAAAATTGCATTTATTAAACCTGCTAAACCTCCACCAACAATGATTACATCATAAATTTTTTTCATTTAGGTAAATTCTTGTTAATACTTTCAGTTCAATCAAAAAATCATATAGTTTTAAAAAGAACTTCTATCATTGAAGAAGATTTCTTAAAACTTATTTTACTTAATTGTTATTATTTCAATTAATCTTTCTTATTTTAAATATTATTTTAATATATCATTCAAATCTACTTAAAAAATATATTTTTGTAGACTTTAAATAATCAGTTTGTATGAATCACACAAAAATGGAAGAACTTTTTGAAGATTACTCTCAAAAAAGAAAGATGGCTATTTCATTTGAGCAATTTGTTTCTTTTGCTGCATTTTACCCAAGCTTAATGGTTTTACAATCTGACGGAAGGATTGATGAAGAAGAATGGCAATATTTAAATCAACTGGCAGTTGGGTTAGTAAAAGTTTATCAAACTAAATATAAATTTGAAGAGGAAGAAGCAGATTTAAAAAAAATTTTTATTGATGAATTTAAATATTTAGTAGATAGTTTTGACGAGTGGGAGCGGAAATTTATCCCTGCTTTACAACAGCATCTGGAAAACAATGTCAATGATAAAGAAGAGGTTGTAAGCGCATTGTATTTATTTGCCGATGCCTCAAATGGAATAAGTGAAAAGGAAGAGACAATGATTGACCATTTAAAAAAAGAATTGCATTTGAATGAAAGTTGAAAATAATCAACCTATAAAAATAGGAATACGTAAAGCCATTCGATTGGATGTGCCACAAATTTTTGAACTTATCCAAGAGCTTGCTTTATTTGAAAAAGCTCCACATGAAGTTACTAACTCACCTGAACAACTTTTAAAAGATGGCTTTGGAGAAAATCCGCTTTACGGCTGCTATGTGGCTTTAGCTAATGAAAAAGCAGTTGGAATGGCACTTTATTATTTTCGATATTCAACCTGGAAAGGAAAAAGATTATATCTTGAAGATATTATTGTGAATGAAAAATATCGTGGAAAGCAAATAGGCAGGCATTTAATGGATGCGGTGCTTGATGAATCGCTTAAAACAAATTGCAGTGGAATATTATGGCAGGTGTTGGATTGGAATGAACCTGCAATACAATTTTATAAAAAATACAACCCTACTTTTGATAATGAATGGATAAATGTGGCAATGAGTAAGGATGATGTGAGTTTGTACTTGTCAAAGTTATAATTCAATTTCGGATAAATACTTTTTAGGTTAAGATGATTGATGAAGTACTTCTAAAACAGTTCTAAAAGCAACATATTTTCCATCATAACGGGCTTTTACTTCACCTTGAAATCTTTTAGCATGAAAAGTTTGATAATGATCAAAATTATCCATTTTATCTAAAAAATATTGAATTGCAAATGTGGTACCTCCATTATCTTCCTCACTTAATAATTTCAACATTTTATAAGATAAAAATTGACCTGTAATCATCACATCAGGAATATGTGTATTTTGCATCCATTGTATAAAATCCTCAGCCACATCATTATCAACATTTATGGTAACATTATATACGATCATATCCTTCTTTATAAATTTTAATTTAATTCGATTGTGATATTTATTGAAATTTATACAATAATATTTTTACTTCTAAGGCTATTAATTACCATACTAAATTTTTATAATCGTCATTATTTACCAAAAAGTACTTTTACTTCAACAACCTTTATTTCTATACTTATTCCTGCTCGAAATGAAGCTCGAAACTTGCCAAAGTTATTTGAAAGTCTTGAAAAACAAAAGTTTTTTAATTATGAGTTAATTATATTAAACGATGAATCTACAGATGAAACTTCGGCACTTGTAGAAAGTTATATAAAAAAAAATACCAGATGTAAATTAATCAATTCTCTGCCTTTGCCACAAGGTTGGTTAGGCAAAAATTGGGCTTGCCATCAACTTTCACAAAAGGCAATAGGTAAATATTTATTCTTTTTAGATGCAGACGTAGAATTAAATGAACATTTTTTCGAAAGCATTTTATGCGAAATTGAAAATAAAAATTTGTCTCTGCTCTCCGTTTTTCCTGATCAATTAATGGTTTCTGTTGGCGAAAAAATAGTTGTGCCTATTATGCATTACACTTTACTTTCCTTATTGAATTTAAAATGGGTTTATAAACTTTCATTTGCAACTATTGCTGCAGCAAATGGACAATGTATGGTATTTAAAAATGAAGTATATCAACAACATTTATTTCACAATCAGGTAAAGAATATTATTACTGAAGATATCGAAATAATGAGGTTAGTTAAAAAACAAAAATTAAGTGGGGCTGTTTATCTGGCAAATGATTTAATTAAATGCAGAATGTATAAAAACTATAATGAAAGCCTAAATGGATTTTCTAAAAATTTTATTTCTGGATTTGGAAACAACATCTTCTTTGCATCATTTTATGTTTTATCAATAACAAGTTTTTATATTTCTTTTTTTTATTCAAGCTTTATTTTTTCTAAAATTATTTTGCTTCTGATTATTGCAGTAATAATTACCATGAAATTTTTAATTTCTAAAATGAGTAATCAAAGTGTTTTTTATAATATTTTATTTCATCCTTTACAATTAATAAGTCTTGTAATTATTCTTTTTAAATCCATTTATTTAAAACTTAGTGGTAATAATCAATGGAAAGGACGAGCGATTTAAAAAAACCAATGATATACTTAATAACTGCCATGTATGTGGCAGGCTTTATAGGTTTAAACTCTCCAATAACTTCATCATATTTTAAATTTTTTACCCCTTTTCACCTTCTTTTTAATGCATTAGTTTTAATATTTTTTCAAAAAGATAAAAATATTTTTTTTTATTTTTTTTGTACATTAATTTTTATTTCTGGGTTTATAATTGAAATCGTTGGAGTGAAAACCGGAAAAATTTTCGGCTTTTATCAATATGGATCCGGACTAGGAATAAAATTTTGGGATGTCCCTTTAACTATAGGATTGAATTGGTTGGTGTTAATAATCTGTACGGGAACATTAATCGAACAACTATTTAAGCGCAGTAATAATAAAAATGTCTTTATTGTTATTGTCAAATCAATATTTGCTTCTATTTTATTAACTGGCCTCGACTTTTTAATTGAACCAGTAGCTATTTTTCAAGACTTTTGGCATTGGAAATTAAATGTAATTCCTGTGCAAAATTACATAGCCTGGTTTTTGATTTCATTTGTAATGCAATTCATTTTTTATATTTTATCATTCAAAAAAGAAAACCCATTGGCCGTTTGGATGTATCTATTACAAATTTTATTTTTTGGATTTCATTGGTTAATAATTAAATTATGAAACTTTAAGATTAAAGAATTGAAATTGTTTTTTCAATATTATCCATAATAGTTTCGGCATGTACCCTGGAGTTTTCTATAAACCAAACATGTGTATCCATCCCCCCACAAACTACACCAGCCAGGTAAATATTTTTCAAATTAGTTTCCTGAGTATCTTTATCATAATCAGGGTATAATTTTTCATCATCCGAAAGTTTTATTCCAATTTTGGAAAGAAAATTAAAATCAGGTTGATAACCAGTCATTGCAATTACAAAATCGTTTTGAATAGTTATTATCCCATCTGGAGTTAAAATATCAATTTCTTTTTCTCTTATTTCAACCAATTGTGAATGGTTATAAGCAATGATAGATTTTTCTTTAATTCGATTTTCTATATCAGGTTTTACCCAATATTTAACTCTTGAACCAATTCCATCACCTTTAATAATCATTGTTACTTCTGCTCCCTTTCTATAAGTTTCGATTGCTGCATCAACCGCCGAATTATTTGCACCTATTACAGCTACTTTCATTCCGGCATAAAAGTGGGGCTCTTTATAATAATGAGTAACTTTTGGTAAATCTTCTCCTTTAATATTTAATTTAATGGGTATACCATAAAAACCAGTTGCAATTACTATAGAAGTAGAATTGTAACTTTCTTTCAAAGTTTTAATAGAATAAAAAGATTCATTTTTATTAACTTCTATAACTTCTTCAAACAAACGGATATTTAAATTGGATGATTGTGAAGCCCTTCTGTAATATTCAAGCGCTTCAGATCGCATGGGTTTGGGATTGATAGATACAAAAGGAATATTACCAATTTCAAGGCGCTCGGAAGTTGAAAAAAAAGTCATTCCAAGAGGGTAATTAAATAATGAGTTAACCAAACAACCTTTTTCTATTATAATATAATTAAGGTTTCTTTTCTTTGCTTCTATACCACAAGCCAAACCAATAGGCCCAGCGCCAATAATTAAAACATCGTATATGGTATTTTGCATATTAATCTATTTATTAATAGGATTAAAAAGTTCTAATATCTTCCCTGAAATTTTTAATCACTCCTCAAAAGTAATATTTTGTTTTCTTTCTATCGAAACATTACCATATAGAAAAAATTAATATCGGAAGAATAATATTAAGAGCAACATTATTTAAGTATTTACCGTTGAGGAAAAAAGCTTATTTAATTTAAATTATTTAAATGGATTTACTTTCAATTTATATACTCACATATAATAGTGATAAATATTTAGACCAAATATTATGTCAAATAAAATCAATTGGCGATGATATAATAATACTCGATGGTGGAAGTACAGACGGAACAAAAAAAATTGCAATGTCTCATAATGTGCGCTTTGAGTTTAGACCATTTGATAATTTTAAAGATCAACGAAATTATGCATCCACAATAAGTAAAAATGATTTTGTACTTGCCATAGATGCAGATGAAATACCATCTGATGAACTTATAAATGAAATTCAAGCACTTAAGCAAGCTGGTTTTAAAAATGATGCATATTCTATAAGGAGGGATACTCATGTATTAGGTAAAAATGTTGTTTGCCACTATCCTGTCACAAATCCCGATTATGTAATCAGGTTAATTAATAAAAAAGTTTCTTATTATCCTGATTTAAAACCTAAACTTCATTCAACACCTGAAGGATATAAATCAATAAGCACTATTAATAAGGGAACACTTTATCATTATACTTTCGAAACTGATAAAGAATTTGATACTAAATTAGAAATATATAGCAATATTGCTGCTGAAGAAGTTGTTGAAAGTGGTGAAAAAATGATAAGCTTAAAAATGTTTTTCTTTCCATTTTTAGTATGGTTCAAATGGTATATTTTAAAAGGCAGCTGGAGAGATGGAATTGTTGGATGGAAAATGGGGGTTTTTACCTTTTTATTAGTATTTGAAAGGTATAAAAAAGCTTATATAATTCGAAGAGAAAAAAAGTATAGTCATTCCTAATTATTTATCTTGCCAATTAAATGAGAAAAACAACTTATTTAACTTGAAAAGATAATTATGAAAAAATTATTTATATTTTTAGCAATATTAAATTGCTCTTTTGTTGTTGCTCAAACACAAAACATTGATTCAATTGTAAATCATATTTCAACTTCATATTTATCTGGCGAACCAAGAGTTGGAGTATCTATTGGAGTAATTAATAAAGGTAATTTCTACGAATATTACTTCGGAAGCACGCAAAAAAACAAAATTGAACTTCCCATCTAAAGAAACCATTTATGAAATAGGATCAATTACAAAAACTTTTACCAGTATGTTACTGGCTCAAGCTTTGATTGAAAAAAAGGTTAATTTAAATGATGATATCAGAAAATACCTGAAAGGAAATTATCCTAATTTATCTTTCAAAGGTAAGCCAATTCAATTACTTTATTTGGCTAACTTAACATCAGGCCTCCCTGATAATCTCCCAGAGAAATTGCCATTTAAAACAAATAATCATGATTCGCAGCTATTTGAATTAAAAATGTATCATGATAATTATTCCAAATTTAATTTTTTAACAGATCTTCATTATGTAAAACTTATTAGGGAACCTGGCCTTAGTTCTGCACATTCAAATACAGCTGCTCAGTTGCTTGGTTTTATACTTGAAAACATTTATAGTGGAATTAGTTACAAAGACCTCCTAAAAAAAGTTATTCTAAAACCACTAAATATGAGCAATACATTCTATTCAGTACCAGATTCTCTTAAAAAACTTTATTCGAAGGGTTATAATGATAGGGGGATGCTTATGCCAGAAATTCCAAAAGATGCAGGTAGCTCTGGAATCTTAAAATCAACTCTTCCTGATATGATAAAATACATTAATTATCAACTTAAGGAAAAAGATAATCTGACTAAATTAAGTCATAAAATAACATGGGGAAATCTAGAAAATTACGGAGTTGGTTTAGGTTGGTTTTTAAAAACAAATTTTGATAAAAAAAAAGAAATTTGGTCATCAGGAGGAACATTTGGTTTCTCTTCTTATTCTGTTCTTTACCCTGAAATTGATTTTGCTGTTGTAGTGCTTGCTAACGAAAGTGACCAAAGTGCTGAAGATGCATTATCAAAAATTGCGCATTCAATTTATAATGAAGTGCATTTTTCTGCTTTACAACGTTCTTCAGAAGGCTTCGGATTTTCTAAATCTATTAATTTACTTGTTGATACATTAAATAAAATTGGTTTTAAAGATGCAATAAGAGTTTCGGATGATTTAAAGAAAAAATATTCCTCATTTAAATTAATAGAAGATGAAGTAAATAATTTTGGTTATCATCTTTTAAGTAAAGGCAATAAGGAAAAGGCATTAGAGATATTTAGATTAAATACTGATCTCTTTCCAAAAAGTTCAAATACTTATGATAGTTTGGCTGAAACTTATGAGAGCATAGGTGATAAAGCTTCTGCAATTAAATTTTACAAACGTGCTCTTGAGCTTAGTCCTTTGAGTACAAATGCTGCTGAGCATTTAAAGAAGTTGGAGAATAAATAATTGTTTTTATAATTAATTCATATAAATTAAAGCATTTTTTATTTCCACAAAAAATAAAAATCCAAGTACCTTTGTACTTAGATTTTAAAATTTATGCCTTTTTCTTCCCTCGGCCTATCCGAACATTTAATTAAAGCGGTAAACGATCAAAAATATACACATCCTTACCCAATTCAGGAACAAGCAATACCTGCCATTTTAAAAGGAAAAGATATTTTAGGTATTGCACAAACAGGTTCTGGTAAAACTGCCAGTTTTGTTTTACCAATTCTCCAACTTTTACAAAATAAACCTGCGTCTAAAAATAGACATGTAAAAGTGCTTGTGCTCGTTCCTACACGTGAACTTGCTATGCAGGTAGCAGAAGTTTTTCAAACTTTTGGTTTAAAATTACCAACGCGTTTAAAAACGCTTGCTGTATTCGGTGGTGTTTCTGTAAATCCTCAAATGATGGCATTACAAAACACCGAAATATTAGTTGCTACTCCAGGCAGATTAATTGAATTAACGTCATATAATTCAGTAAATCTTTCCGAAATTGATTTTTTAGTGCTAGACGAAGCTGATAAAATGCTTAATCTAGGTTTTAAAGATGAAATGAATGAAATTTTTACTTTACTGCCCAGCAAACGCCAGAATATTCTTTTCTCAGCCACGCTCAACCATGATATAAACGCCATCAACGAAATTATACTTAATAACCCTTTAAAAATTGAAATTGAAGCTGAAAAACAGAATATAGATTTAATTAAACAAACGGCATACCATGTTAGTGATGATAGAAAAGGGGTATTGTTAAGATATTTAATAAAACATTTTGAAATGAAGCAAGTATTGGTTTTTACTTCTTCAACCCGAAGAGCTGATAATGTGGTAATAAAATTATTAAAAAACGGAATTGAAGCCGCAGCCATGCATAGTAAAAAAAGCCAGGGTGCTCGAACGGATGCCTTAACAAAATTCAAATCAGGTAAATTAAGAGTGCTTGTTGCAACAGATTTAGCCTCTCGCGGGATTGATATTCAATTTTTACCTTATGTAATCAATTACGAATTACCACGCTCTCCAACAGATTACATTCACAGAATAGGTAGAACAGGTAGAGCAGAATCAACAGGAGAAGCGATTTCATTAATCTGTCCGGAAGATGAGCATCATTTTAAAATTATTCAGAAAAAAATGGGTAAACAAGTAGAGATTTTACCAAGTGAAGATCTGGATTTAAAAGGTGTTTAAATCTTTTTATTCACTTCCAATTGTTACTTTTTTAAATGTATGGAAAACGTCCCCGATCAATTCGATCGTGAAATATTAAAACAGATTACCATAACTAAAATGCCTTTCGGTAAATATAAAGATATATTTATTTGCGATTTGCCTGTAGCTTATCTCGAATGGTTTTTGCGTAAAGATGGTTTCCCAAATGGAAAACTTGGTACTCAACTTGCACTTGTTTATGAAATAAAATCAAACGGTTTACAAGAAATTTTAGAGGGATTGAAGAAATTCTATAGAAAGTGAATTGATTAATATTTTAAATATTTTTATGAATATATCAATATTGATTTTTCGATATTTTAAAAAATAAGATTGATTATAAAATTATAAATAAATTTAATAATTAATTTAAGCTTGGTTGTTTAAGAAAATTATGATCAGAAATTAAAAAAATTAAAGACAAGGATAAAGTTTATTTTAAATCAGGCGTATGCCTGGCTTTTGGAAACCATAAGTCGGAAACTTACGGTAGGTGAGGACTTTTAAAGCAAGCTATTTATATAAATTTTGAAATAAATTAACGCAGGGTTCCTAAAAAAGGAGACCCTGCTGAGAAGAAATGGTATGGCACTCGTAGTTGGAATCCAAGCGGTTTTGATTTCAATTATAAGCCCGATATGGTAGTGAGTATTCATCCTTAATAAAATTTGTAATGAAAAAACGAAATTTAAAATCTTTTACATTATTATATTTATCCCTCATAATCTGTTCATGCAAGCAAAGTCAACCTATTCCTGGAATTGATTTTGACACCACTTTAGATTTATTAATAATAAATAAGGATGGAAAAAATCTTTTGGATTCTAATACTATAGGATATTATAATAAAAAAGATATAAAAATTTATTACATGATAAACGGGCAGAAAACAGAGGTATATAACCCGACTTTAGATGCTCCCCGCAATTTTTACATTTTCAAAAATGAAAGTAAAGGGGAGTATTATTTCAGGGTATTTGTTAATTCAGGGGCTGATCATGAGATTACTTCCACTTATATTCAATGGCGGGACAATGATATAGATACTGTGAAAGCATTAATAGTAAGACCTAGCAGCAACATAATCAGGTGCAACAAAATTTGGTATAACGGGATTGTAACATTTGATTACGATGTGAGCAAGAGTTACTTTGTGGTTTGGGGTGACGGATATTTTAAGCGATTTGCAAAAATTATTAAGTAATATTTTCTTGACTCTACTCAAAGATTTAAAATATTTTTATAATCAGAAATATTTAAGAAATAATTCAGAATTTCTGAATTATTTCTTAAATATTTTTTCAATTTACCTTCCTAATTCAAAAACTCATAAATACCTGCCACTCCTTGTCCTCCACCAACACAAGCAGTAACCAAACCATATTTTTGCTTTCTTAATCTCATTTCATTTATAATTTGAACTGTTAATCTTGCTCCTGTACTCCCCAAAGCATGGCCAATCGCTATTGCGCCTCCATTAGGATTGAGCTTGCTTGTATCAATGTCAAGTTCACGAATTACTGCTAAAGATTGTGATGCAAAAGCTTCATTCAATTCTATCTGATCAATATCTGATAATTTTAAACCACCTCTCTTTAAAGCAATTGGTACAGCAGCAACTGGGCCAATTCCCATAATATTGGGTTCAACACCTGCAGCGGCATAAGACACCATTCTTGCAATTGGTTTTAAACCCAATTCATTTACCAATTTTTCTGACATTACCAATACAAATGCAGCACCATCGGAAGTTTGTGATGAATTACCTGCAGTAACAGTACCGTTTGTTGCAAAAACAGGACGCAATTTGCTTAAAGCTTCAACACTGGTATCAGCTCTTGGGCCTTCATCAGTATCAACAATATACTCACGTGTTTTTTTCTTTCCTTCTTCCACATAAGTTTCTTTTACAGTAATAGGTACAATCTGATCTTTAAATTTACCTTCCTTAATGGCATTTAGAGCTTTTTGGTGTGATTGGTATGCAAATTGATCTTGATCATCGCGAGAAATTTTATATTTTTCCGCGACTTGTTCTGCTGTTAAACCCATTCCCAAATAATATTCTGGATGTGGCATGGCAATGCTATAATTCAATGCTGTTTTCCAACCCATTGTAGGCACCATCGACATGGATTCTGTTCCTCCTGCAATCATACAATCTGCTAAGCCTGCATGAATTTTTGCAGAAGCAATTGCAATTGCCTCAACTCCTGAACCGCAATAACGGTTTAACACAAAACCTGGTACATTCATTGGAAGAGCTAATAAAGATATCATCCTACCCATTTGCATCCCTTGTTCTGCCTCAGGCACAGCATTACCAACAATCACATCATCTACTCTTGCAGGATCTAATGTTGGCACTTGTGCCATTAAATATTTAATTACATCAGCCGCTAAATCATCAGGGCGAGTAAAACGAAGTCCTCCTTTTGGGGCTTTACCCACGGCAGAGCGATAACCAGCTACAATATATGCGTTCATATTAGTATTGAAGTAATGAGTATTTAGTAATGAGTATTACAGTTCTAAAGATTTCATAAGAGAAAAAAGCATTTTTTGAATTTCATCTACCTCAATAGTAAAATTTTCAAGATCCTTTCCTTTAATATAATTAATCTCTTTCCCAATAATTAATAATGTTTCAAGTTCGTATGCTGAGCCATTAGCAATACCTAAAAAGTTTCTAAATTCTTTTTTGTTATTTCTTCCAGCTCCTTCTGCAATATTACAAGCTATAGAAACTCCACATCTGTTTATTTGAGAAACCAAGCCAAACTTTTCATTGTCTGGAAAGTTTTTCGTTAGGCTATATAATTTTACGGAAATTTCTACCGCCTTTTTCCAAACAAGTAATTCCTTAAATTTATGCATATCTAATTATTTGAAAGTTAGTAACCAGCATTTACTCAATACTCATTACTAACCGCTCTATACTCAGTTAATTTCTCAAAGGCTTCCCACCTGTCAACAAGCTTTGCATTCTCTCCAGGGTTTTTCTTTCACCGCAAAGGGATAAGAAAGCTTCTCTTTCAAGGTCAAGAAGATATTGTTCGGAAACGTTTTGAGCATAAGATAAATCTCCACCGTTAATAACATAAGAAAGTTTTTCAACGATTTTCTGATCGTGTTCGGAAATAAATCGGCCAAGTTTCATGGCGTTAACCCCTGCTCTAAACAAAGCAATACCCGCTTTACCCTGCACCTTAATGTCATTTCGCATTTTGGGTTGAGTATATCCTGCATTTGCTAATTCTAAAGCTTCAAATTTAGCATCTGCTATTAAACGAGATCTGTTTAAAGTAATTTTATCTCCCCTTCTTAACACTTTCGTATCAAAAGCTTCATAAGCTGATGTTGTAACTTTGGCAGTAGCTAAATTCATAAATAAATTTTGCAAAATATTTAATTCAGTATCTCCTTGTTCATATAAATCTGAAGCGCGAAGTGCCATTTCTTTTGTTCCGCCACCACCAGGAATTAAACCTACTCCTACCTCAACCAATCCGATATAACTTTCAGCAAAAGCCTGTACATGATCTGAGTGTAAAAGGATTTCTGTTCCTCCACCTAATGTTAATCCATAAGGTGCAGAAACTACTGGGATAGAAGAATATCTCAAACGCATGGTTGTGTTTTGAAATTGACGGATCATCATGTCCACTTCATCCCACTCTTCTTCAATGGCAAACATATAAAGCATAGCAAGGTTTGCACCTGCAGAAAAATTCTCTCCCTCGCCTGATAAAACCAAACCCTGAAAATCTTTTTCTGCCATTGAAATGGCTTTATTTACTCCTTCAACAACTTCAGCACCAAGGGTATTCATTTTAGTAAACCACTCAAAACCTAATATTCCATCTCCCAAATCAATAATATTGCTTCCAGCGTTTTTCCAAAGAATTTTACCTGCTGATTTTAGATTTGGCAGCAAAATTAATTCTTCAGTGCCTGGTATTGTTTTATATGTTTTTGATGGAATATCGTAATATTTTTTATTTCCATTCTCAACTTTATAGAAACTTTCATTTCCGGCAGCGAGCATATCATAAACCCATTGAGCAGGTTTATAACCAGCTGCTTCCATATCATTTAGGGTTTCTTTAACCCCAAGGGCATCCCATGTTTCGAAAGGACCAATTTGCCATCCAAAACCAGCAGAAATGGCCTGATCAATTCTAAATAATTCATCTGCGATTTCTGGAATACGGAAAGTAACATATTTAAAAAGGTCGAAAGTTGTTTTTCTAAAAAATTCTCCATCTTTCCCTTTTCCTTTAATAAATATTTTTAGTCTTTGTTTTAAATCATCTACTCCTTTGGCAGCATCAATCAAAGCTAATTTTGCTTTGGCTTGCGGGCGATATTCAAGAGTATTTAAATCTAGAGAAAGAATTTCTGATTGGCCATTTGCATTTTTTACCTTTTTATAAAAACCTTGTCCGGTTTTATCGCCAAGCCATTTATTTTCACTTAGTTTACTTACAATTTCAGGAATATTGAAAGTTTCTTTAGATTCATCTTCCAATAATGATTTAAATAAATTACCTGCTACATTTACTGTAGTATCCAAACCAACCACATCCGAAAGTCGGAAAGTACCAGATTTTGGTTTTCCTGAAATCTCTCCAGTTAATTTATCAACCTCTTCAATTGTCAAACCTAATTCACTAGTGGCTTTAATTACACTCATCATTGCATAAATACCTACACGATTGGCTATAAAAGCAGGTGTATCTTTACATAAAACAGTTGTTTTCCCTAAAAATAAATCTCCATAATGTAAAAGGAATTTAACTACTGATGGATATGTATGTGGGGTAGGGATGATTTCTAATAATTTTAAATATCGCGGAGGATTAAAAAAATGGGTTCCACAAAAATGTTTTTGAAAATCTTCACTCCTACCTTCTGCCATCAAATGAATTGGAATACCAGATGTGTTTGAGGTAATTAAAGTGCCTGGTTTTCTAAATTTTTCAACTTGTTCAAATATTGTTTTTTTAATATCAAGCCTTTCTACTACCACTTCAATAATCCAATCGTAATTGGCAATCTCTTTTAAATTATCATCAAAATTGCCAAGCTTTATTCTTTCAATAAACTTTTTGTCATATATAGGAGCTGGGTTAGCTTTTAAAGTATTTTGAAAAGAATCATTAACAATCCTGTTTCTTACTAACTTACTTTCTAGCGTTAAGCCTTTTGCTTTTTCTGCATCATTTAGTTCTTTAGGTACGATATCAAGTAATAAAACTTCTAAGCCTATGTTGGCGAAATGACAAGCGATTCTTGAGCCCATTATACCAGATCCTAAAACGGCAACTTTCCGAATAACTCTTTTCGAAATGCCTGATTTAAAATAAGTTTTTGGAACCGGTTCTGCGATGGTTGTTTCCATTTTAATTTAAATTTGGTTAAAAATGTAACTTGGAACTGAAAAAATTAAAGGTTAGAATTTATTTTAAATATTTTATTTGATTTCTTTATTAGTAATAATTTTATTTTTATTCAATATTTATTTCTTTTTTTTCTTGAAGTTCAGGGTTTCTATATTGCTCTACCAATTTATTAATTTCATTGATTACATCAAGAAAAACATTTAATTTCTCTTGAGAAATATTTTCTTTAACAAAAAAATTAAATTCTCTCACTGCTTTCCTTGCAACCTCTCTTTTTTGTTTGCCAAGGTCAGTTAAAAAAATTTTTACATATCGTTTATCATCTTTACCCGTTTCTCTATATACCCAACCCATATCTTCCAAGTTTTTTAAAATTCTGGTTAGACTTCTGGTTTCTAAACCTAATTGGGGGGCTATTTTTGTTGCGGGAGTACCATTTTCAATGTCTATATTTAATAAAACATACCCCGTAGATGCCGAAATTTTATCATTCTCACCTTCTGTATTATACATTCTTGAAATAGCATGCCAGGCAATTTTAATATTATAATCAACTGTTTCTTCCCTTTTCATTTTCCTCCTTTTATCTAATAATGTTTTATAAACATTTTGTGTTCAAATATAAATAAAAATTAGTATGCAAGCATACTAATTTTTATTTATACATTAAAATTTTGTTTTTTTAATTTATAAATGTGTTAATAGTTGTTTGAGAAAAATAAAAAACTTCACCATTAAAGCCGTTTTGGATACATGGATATAGACTAATTAGGTAATAATAAACCTATATTTCTAAGTTGACTTACACATTTTAGAAAGTATTCATTCAACAAGGTTTTGGTGTTTAATTAATGGAGAAGCTTTTTTTATAACAGCAAACAGCCATAGGTAGTATTATAAATGCTTTAGATTCTATCTTTAACCTTCAAATGAAGTTGGCGTTTACATTATATTTAGTGCATTGGATTCTAAAATTGCCTTTTCTATTTATTAATGGTCTTACCCATTAAAATTTTGACAAAATGAAAACATGTTAAATGGATTTGCTAATGGATGTGGAATTAAATTGATAGTAAATTTAATTTCATAAAATGCAATATAATATATGGCTAATGATTAAATGCTAATAAAACGACGAACAAAATTTTGTAAAAAAATTTAAAAGAGAATAATATTAACTATACAAACTGTTGACATTTAAAATAGGCATTTAAAAA
>Ga0123338_10002050_pt1 | contig 18977 bp, 16 predicted proteins | sample grotaG_FD_89793 | JGI IMG/M metagenome (GOLD analysis project Ga0123338, IMG submission 89793) | Glacier valley bacterial and archeal communities from Borup Fiord, Nunavut, Canada, to study Microbial Dark Matter (Phase II) -... | ecosystem: Environmental > Aquatic > Freshwater > Ice > Glacier ...
CGCGGCCTGGCCATGCGCCTGCACCACCTGGGCCTGCACGCCGCCGTGGTGGGCGACATGACCGCGCCGCCGGTCGGGCCGGGCGACCTGCTGCTGGTGTCCGCTGGACCCGGCGCGTTCTCGACCGTCCTGGCGCTGATGGGCGTGGCCGCGGCAACCGGGGCACGGACCCTGGTGGTCACGGCGCAAGACGGGGAGGCCGCGCGCCGGGCCGGCCTGGTGCTGCGCGTGCCGGCGCAGACGATGGCCGACGACGCTGGCGGCGCCTCGGTGCTGCCGATGGGGTCGCTGTACGAGGGCGCGCTGTTCGTGCTGTTCGAAGTCATCGTGCTCCGCCTGCGGGACCGGCTCGGCGTGACGCCCGACGCCATGCGCGCCCGGCATACGAACCTGGAATGACAACGGCAGCAATCACAACGGCAGCAATCACAACGGCAGCCCCGGCGATGCCCGCTGCGATGCCCGCTGCAATAACGGCGGCCAGGCCTTGAGCCGCGCCCGGCTGGAGCACGGGCGCTGGACGCCGCTGTTCTTCGTCCTGCCCGCGGTGCTGATGCTGCTGCTGGTCGGCATCTACCCGACCGTGTTCGCGCTCGTGACCAGCTTCCGGCAATACAGCCTGGTCCGCACCCGCGACGGCTTCCCCTTCGTGGGCTTGGCCAACTATGCCAGCGTCCTGCAGGACGGCTCGTTCTGGAACGCCCTGGGCACCACCGGGCGGTTCTTCGTCACCGTCATGCCGCTGGAGTTGGCGCTTGGCCTGGGCATCGCGCTGCTGCTGCACAAACCAGGCTTCGGCTTGCTGCGCGCCATGGCGCGGGTGTCGCTCGTCGTCCCGCTCGCCACCACCTACGCCGTCGTCGGCTTGTTGGGCCGCCTGGTGTTCAACCGCGAGTTCGGCGTCGCCAACCAGATCGCCGGCTGGGTCGGGCTGGGGCCGCTGGACTGGCTGGGCAGCCCGGCTGGGTCGTTCGCCGCCATCGTCATCATGGACGTTTGGCAATGGACGCCGTTCTGCGCCCTGATCTTCCTATCCGGCCTGAGCATGGTCCCAGTCGAGGTCGAGGAAGCCGCGCGCCTGGAAACCACCCGCCCCCTGGCCGTCCTGCGCCACGTCCAACTGCCATATCTGCTGCCCGGCCTGACCGCGATGCTGATCCTGCGCTCGGCCGACGTGCTGAAGCTGTTCGACATGGTGTTCACCATGACCCGCGGCGGACCGGGCACCGCGACGGAGGTCATCTCCATCCTGGTGCAGCGCGTGGGCTTCCGAGTGTTCGACATGGGCACCGCCAGCGCCCAGGCGATCATCCTGCTGGTGCTGACGGTGGTGCTAAGCCGGATGTATATCCGCTTCCTGTATAAGGAAATCGCATGATGCCGCCGGCCGCGCGTCCGGGACAGCAACCCGTGATTGCCCCACCCGTCATTGTGGGGAGCGGAGCGACGCGGCAATCCAGGGGCCGCCAGCACTATCCTCGCCATTCCTGGATCGCCACGCCGCAGGCAGCCCGCGATGACGCGTCCGGGCTGCCTCCGGCTTCCCGCGGCACGGCTGCAAGCCTCAAGGTCCCCGCATGAAGGCCGCCCGCATCCCACATCTGATGGGCCTGCTCGCCGTCCTCGTGTTCGCCATCTTTCCCTTCTACTGGATGGTGAGCAGCAGCTTCAAAACCGGCGCCGACCTGCTGGCGTCCCCGCCGCAATGGCTGTTCGCCCCCACCCTGGACCACTACCGCGAGGTCTTCGCCGACCAGAAGGTGACATCCGCCATCCTCGACAGCCTGGTCGTCGCCCTGTGCACCACCGCCCTGGCCGTCGCCTTCGGCACCCCCGCCGCCTATGCCCTGGCGCGGTTCGAGTTCCGGGGCAAGGCCGACCTCTGGTTCTGGTTCATCTCCAACCGCATGATCAGCCCCATCGTGCTGGCGCTGCCGGTGTACCTTCTGGCGCGCAACGCCGGGCTGCTGGACACCTACCTCGTGCTGATCCTGGTTTACCTGACCTTCACCCTGCCCATCGTCGTGTGGATCTGCACCGACCAGTTCCGCGCCATCCCGCACGAGCTGGAGCAAGCGGCCCGGCTGGACGGCGTGGACCAGTTCGGCATCTTCTGGCGCATCTACCTGCCGCTCGGCCTGCCCGGCGTCGCCGTGTCCGCCATCTTCTCCTTCATTTTCTCCTGGAACGAGCTGCTGTTCGCCCTCGTGCTGACCCGGCGCAACGTGCAGACCGCGCCCGTCGCCGCCACCAGCTTCATGTCGGGCTACGAGGTCCCCTGGGGCAAGATCATGGCCACCGGCACGCTGATCGTGCTGCCGGTGACGATCTTCGCGCTGCTCGTCTCCCGGCACATGATCCGCGGCCTGACCATGGGCGCATCCAAGTGACGCCGGGCCGATGCTGGGCCTGAACCTCTCCTTCTGCGTCAAGCGCTGGGTCACGCCGGGCCTGTGGGCGCCGCTGGTGCAGGGCATGGGCGTGGACGGCGTGCAGTTCAGCTTCGACCTGGTGGACCCGCTATGGCCCGGCCCGCTGCTCGACCGCCTGGCCACGGACGTGCGGCGCACCGCAGCAGCCGAGGGCGTGCAGGTCCACAGCGCCTTCATCGGCTTGGCCCACTACACGCACTGCCAGTTGCTTCATCCCGACGCCGGGGTGCGCGACGCCGCGGAGCACTGGCTGCGCGCGGCCTACCGCTTCGCCGCCCAAGCCGGCATTCCCGGCGTCGGCGGCCCCCTGGGCGCCATCGCCGCCCGCCCGGACGGAACCGAAGCCGACGCCATCCCCCAGGCCGACTACGACGACCTGATCCGCCGCCTGCACCGCCTGGCCGCCGCCGCCGCCGCCGAAGGCCTGGCCACGCTCTACATCGAGCCAACGCCGCTCCGCCGCGAGTGGCCCTGGACCCCCGCGCAGGCCGAACGCATGGCGCACGACCTGGCCGGCAGCGCCGTGCCCTGGCACTGGTGCCTGGACTGGGGCCACGGCACCGTGGCGCCGCTGTACGGACCCGGCGCCGGCATGGAACCCTGGCTTGCCGCCCTCGGGCCAGCCACCGGGCTGCTGCACATCCAGCAGACGGACGGACAGGCGGACCGCCACTGGGACTTCACCGTGCCGGGCATCGTGGACCCGGCCGCCGCCGCCGCGCAGCTTCGGGCGCACGGCCTCGCCGGCTGCCCGGTGTTCCTGGAAGCGTTCCATCCGTTCGAGCAGCCCGACGCCGCCGTGCTGGACGGCATCACGCGCTCCGTCGCGCTGCTGCGTCCGCACTTCGCATGACCCCCGACCCCGTGGCGGCGCGCGTCGCCTGGTACTACTACGAAGGCAACCTGACCCAGCAGCAGATCGCCGACCGGCTGGGCCTGACGCGCTTGCGGGTCAACCGGATGCTGGCCCAAGCCCGGGCGGACGGCTCGGTCCAGGTGCAGGTCAACCTGCCACTTGCCGGCTGCGTCGCGCTCGAATCGGCGCTGGCCGCCCGCTACGGCCTGCAGGACGCCGCCGTCGTCCCCGACGTGCCCGACTACGCCGAGCGCCAGCGCGTGGTCGGTGAAGCCGCCGGGGACATGCTCGACCGCCTGCTGCAAGACGGCCAACCGGTCGGCGTCGGCTGGGGCCGCACCCTGCGCGCCAGCCTGCCCCGCGTCCGCCCGCGCGCCCACGCCGCCGCCTGGGTCGTGTCCCTGATGGGCGGCCTGACCCGCGGGTCCGGCACCAACACGTTCGAGGTCTCGACCCGGCTCGCCGAAACCCTGGGCGCCGAATGCTGGTACCTCGCCGCCCCGATCTACTGCCCGTCCGAGGCCAGCCGCGACGCCCTGCTGACCCACGCCGGCCTGGCCGCGGTCATGAAGCGCGCCCGCGGCGTCCAGGTGGCGCTGGTGTCCTGCGGCGACTTCAGCGCCCAGTCCCTGCTGGCCGCTACGCCGACCGTCGCGGAGCACCTGGCCGAGCTGCAAGCGGCCGGCGCAGTCGGCGACCTGCTGGGCACCTTCCTGGACGCGGCGGGCACCCCGGTCGCGCACCCGCTCAACCGCCGGGTCATGGCGCTGCCGCCGGCGGACTTAGCGGGGGTGCCCGGCTCCATCCTGGCATCCGGCGGACTGAACAAGGCGCCCGTGATCCGTGCCATCCTGCGCGCCGGCTACGTCCGCCGCCTGGTGACGGACGAGGCCGTGGCCCAGGCCCTGATGGAGGACGCCTAGGTGGCGCTGCTGGCCATTGACATCGGCACTCTGTCCGCCCGCGCCGGGCTGTTGGCCGCAGACGGCGAGCTGCTGTCCGTCGGCATCGCCCCGTTCCCGCTGCTGCGCCCGGCGGAGGACCAGGCGGCCTACCGCCTGGACGACATCTGGGACGCCATGGGCCAGGCCGTGCGCGGCTGCCTCGGCCCCCATGCGCCGGATGTGCAGGCGGTCGCCATTGATGCCACGTCCTCCGTCGCGCTGTCCCACACCGGCGCGCCGCCGCTGGCCGGCGGTGCCGACGTGCTGTGCTGGATGGACCACCGGGCCGAGGCCGAGGCGGACGAGATCGCGGCGTCGGGTGACGGCCTGCTGCACGCCTACGGTGGCGGCATGTCGCCGGAAATCCACCTGCCCAAGCTCGCCTGGCTCGCCCGGCGCGATCCCGCGGCCTGGGCGCGCGTCACCGGCGTGCGGGACCTCTGCGACGCGCTGGCCCACCGCATGACCGGGGTGGACGCCCACTCCCTGAACGGCCTGGCGTGCAAGTGGGCCTACCTGCCCGGCGAGGGCTGGCGGATCGGCCTGCTGGATACGCTGGGCCTGACCAGGCTGCCGGCCCTGGGCGCGCTGTCCCAGCCGCCGCTCCCGGTCGGCGCCGTGCACGGCGTGGTCCAAGCTACCGCCGCGGTCCATCTGGGCCTGCACCCCGGCACGCCCGTCGCCATCGGGCTGATTGACGCCGAAGCCGGGATGCTCGGCGGCTTCGGCGCGGGCTATGCCGCCGCCATGGAGCGCACGCTGGCGCTGATCGGCGGCACCTCCACTTGCATAATGGCCATGACCCGAAGCGCCCGGCGCATCCCCGGCGTCTGGGGGCCGTTCCGCGACGCCGTGCTGCCCGGCGCCTGGCTGCACGAGGCCGGGCAAAGCCTGACCGGCGCCGCGCTGGACCTGGTGCTGCGCCACCACCCCGGCGGCCCGCATGACGTGACGCCCCGCCACCACGCCGAAGCTGCCGCGGCCATCACGGCGCTGCTGGACCAGGAAGGCCCCGCCTTCGCCGCCCGCCGCCACGTCGTCCCGGACTGGCTGGGCAACCGCGCACCCCTCGGCAACGGCCGCGTCCGCGCCGTGCTGACTGGCATCGGCGAGGAGACGGGCACGCGCGCCTTCCTGGAGTCCTACTACGCCGCTGCCCGCGGTATCGCCCTGCAAGTCCGTCATGTGATGCTGCACATGAACCGCCACGGCTACGCCCTGGACCGCGTGTGCCTGACCGGCGGCCACCGCCACAACCCGCTGCTGGTCCGCCTGTACGCCGACGCGCTGCCCAGCGAACTTGCCCTCTCCGCCCATCCCGAACCAGTCCTGCTGGGCACCGCCATGGTCGCCGCCACCGCCGCCGGCCTGCACCCGTCCTTGCTGGATGCCCAGGAGGCGATGGCCTGGCCCGAGACCATCGTGCCCCCCAACCCGCACTGGGCCGCCGCCCACGACGCCGCCTACGCCGCCTACCTCGCTTTGTTCGACGCCCGCGCCGCCGTGGACCGGCAGGCCGCCTTGCTCGAACGCATGGAGACCCCCTGAGCATGTCATTCCTGCGCCTGCGGAACATGGTGAAGCGCTACGGCGAGCTGACCGTCGTGGACGGCGTCAGCCTGGAGGCGGCGCGCGGCGAGTTCGTGGTCTTCGTCGGCCCCAGCGGCTGCGGCAAGAGCACGCTGCTGCGCATGCTGGCCGGCTTGGAAGAGGCCAGCGGCGGCGAGGTCTGGATAGACGGCCAGGACGTCACCCACGTCCACCCGGCCCGGCGCGGCGTCGCGATGGTGTTCCAGTCCTACGCCCTCTATCCGCACATGAGCGTGCGGGAGAACATGGGCTTCGGCCTCAAGATGGCCGGCGTGGCCGCAGCCGGTGTCGCCAAGCGCGTGGACGAGGCCGCGCGCATCCTGCAGATCGTGCCGCTGCTGGACCGCCGCCCGCGCGCCCTGTCCGGCGGCCAGCGCCAGCGCGTCGCCATCGGCCGCGCCATCGTGCGCGACCCCAAGCTGTTCCTGTTCGACGAGCCACTGTCCAACCTGGACGCCGAGCTGCGCACCCAGATGCGGGTCGAGATCGCGCGGCTGCACCGGGAGATCGGGGCCACGATGGTCTATGTGACCCACGACCAGGTGGAGGCCATGACCCTCGCCGACCGCATCGTCGTGCTGCGCGGCGGCAAGGTCGAGCAGATCGGCACGCCGCAGGAACTGTACGAGCGCCCGGCCAACCTGTTCGTCGCCGGCTTCATCGGCTCGCCCCGCATGAATATGCTGGCGGCGCAGGCGTCCGGCGGGCTGGCGCATCACCCGGCACTGGAACATCCCGTGCCGGCGCCCGTGGCCGACGGGCCGGTGACGCTCGGCCTGCGCCCCGAACACCTGACGCTGGGCAGCGGCGCCCCGAACGCACTGCTGCTGCAAGCGGAATTTGCGGAACACCTGGGCGGCACCAGCCAGATCTACGCCCAAGCGCCCGGCGGCGATACGCTGACCATCGGCGCGCCCGGCCGAGTGCGGGTGGACCGCGGAGCCGGGCTGCGCGCCGGCTTCAACCCGGCGCACGCCTACGTCTTCGACGGCGCAGGGCAGCTTGTATGATGGAACGCGCCGTTCTTGAAAGCCGGCTACCCGAAGTGGCGTGCGCCTTTCTTCTCCCTCTCCCTCCGGGAGAGGGCCGGGGTGAGGGGGTCCTCAAGCGCCGCCCCTGGCCCAAGCAAGGCCGCGTGTCCACGGCACCGCTGGCATCCCGCGCCGCAGCCCAGACCCCCTCACCCCAACCCTCTCCCGGAGGGAGAGGGAGCAGTCTGGAACCACCGCCATGACCTGGCTCGGCATTGACGCCGGCACGTCCTCCGTCAAGGCGCTGCTGTTGGACGACAAGCAAACCGTCCTGGCAGAGGCCACCGCCCCGCTGGACGTGCAGCGTCCGCAGCCGCTGTGGTCCGAGCAGGACCCGGCTGCCTGGTGGCGCGCGACCGAGGCCGCCGTGGCCCAAGTCCGCGCCGCCGCGCCCACCGGCTGGGCCGGGCTGCAAGGCATCGGCCTGTCCGGCCAGATGCACGGCGCGGTGCTGCTGGACGCTGCCGACCAGGTCCTGCGTCCCGCAATCCTATGGAACGATGGCCGCGCCGCCGCCGAATGCACGGAGCTGGAACGGCGCGTCCCCGACTTCTGGGCACGCGCCGCCAACCGGGCGATGCCGGGCTTCACGGCGCCCAAGCTCCTTTGGGTGCAGGCGCACGAACCGGCGGTCTTCTCCGCCACCCGCACCGTGCTGCTCCCCAAGGACTGGGTGCGGCTGTGCCTGACCGGGGAGCGCGTCAGCGAGATGTCCGACGCCTCCGGCACCCTATGGCTCAACGTCGCCGCCCGGGACTGGGACGACACCCTATTGGCGGCGTGCAGCCTGGGACGCGGGCACATGCCGCGGCTGGTCGAAGGCTCGGCCGTGTCGGGCGTGCTGCGCCCGGTGCTGGCGTCGGCGTGGGGTCTCGCAGGACGGCGGGTGATCGTGGCCGGCGGCGGCGGAGACAACGTGGCGGCGGCCGTCGGCATCGGCGCGGTCGGGGCGGGGCGGGGCTTCCTGTCGCTCGGCACCTCCGGCGTGGTGTTCGCCGCGACGGACCGCCTGGTAGCCCGGCCGGAGCGGACGATGCACGCCTTCTGCCATGCGCTGCCGGGGCAGTGGCACGCGATGGCGGTGGCCCTCTCCGCGTCCTCGGCCCTGTCCTGGGTGGCCGGGCTGCTCGGGCAACCAGACATCGCCGGGCTGCTGGCGCAGGTGGAGACCTGTGCGGCCAATCCGGCCTGGCGCCGGGACGCACCCCTGTTCCTGCCCTATTTGACCGGCGAGCGCACGCCGCACAACGACCCCGGCGCGACCGCGCTGTTCGCCGGCCTACGCCCGGACCACGGGGCGGAGGCCCTAGCCTATGCCGTCCTGGAGGGCGTCGCCTTCGCGCTGGCAGACGGGCTGGACGTGCTGCGGGAGGCGGGCGTCGGCCTTGACGACTGCGCCCTGGTCGGCGGCGGCTCGCGCAGCCTGTTCTGGGCCGGGATGCTGGCCGAGGTTCTGGCCCTGCCGCTGGTGCGCCCGCGCGGCGGAGAGCTTGGCGCGTCCCTAGGCGCAGCCAGGCTTGCGATGCTGGCCTCCGGTGCCGGTACGGTCGGGGAGGTGTGCACGCCGCCGGCTGGCGGTGAGCGTGTGGAGCCTGGCCCGCCCGACCCTGCCCGCGCAGCCCGGCGGCGGCGCGGGCAGGCGCTGTATCAGGCAGATGTGCAAGCAAGGCTGGCAATGACGGCTGGATCAGAACACCCAGCCGCCATCGCATAGCTGCCGATCCTTAAAGCGCCGCCGCCCCTAACCGCACTTCGACCAGCCGCAATGGTGACACGTCAGGCACGCGCCCTCCTTCGCCACCCCGGGCTGGCTGCACTTGGGGCATAGCATCCCCAACGGTGCCGCGGAGGGCCAGGCTGCCGGTCCGGCAACCGCCGCAGCCTCCGGCACGATCCGCCCAGCCGGCGAAGGCAGGAAGCCCGTGCCGATCATGTGCTGCTCCAGGATGCCGCCGATGGCCGCGATCAGCGACGGCACGTAGCGTCCCTCGCTCCACTGCCCGCCGCGCGGGTCGAAGATGCCCTGCAGCTCTTCCGCCACGAACGCCACCTCGCCGCCCCGGCGGAACACCGCCGAGATCATCCGCGTCAGCGCCACCACCCAACTGAAGTGCTCCATGTTGGCCGACGAGATGAACACCTCGAACGGGCGCAGCACCCCGTCCTCCTCCACGTCGTTGATGGTGATGTAGAGAGCATGCTCGCTGGTTGCCCAGCGCAGCTTGTAGGTGCTGCCGGTCAGCTTGGTCGGGCGCTGCAACGGCTCGTGCGCGGCACGCACCGGGGCAGGGGGCACGGCAGTTACTGCCGGAGTAGGCGTGGTGGACAGCACAGACCCGGTGATCGCATTCGGCCGGTAGGTCGTGCAGCCCTTGCAGCCCTGGCGATATGCGTCCTTGTACACCTGCTGGAAGGACTCGAAGTCAATGTCCTCCGGCACGTTCACGGTCTTGCTGATCGCGCTGTCCACATGGCGCTGCAAGGCGGCCTGCATCTTGATGTGCTCAGCCGGCGTCAGCGTCTGCGCCGTCACGAACGTGTCCGGCAGCACCGCATCCGCGCCATGGCGCTCGCGGTACAGCCGCACCGCGTAGTCCTCGACCAGCTCCTCCCGCTTGCTGCCGTCCCGCTCCGTCACCTTGCGGACGTAGCTGTGGGCGAACACCGGCTCGATCCCCGACGACACGTTGTCCGCCAGCAGCGAGATCGTGCCCGTCGGCGCGATGCTGGTCAGCAGCGCGTTGCGGATGCCCTGGCGCGCAATGGACGCCTGCACGTCCACATCCAGCTCCCGCACGGTCTCCCCAGCCAAATAGAGGTCGCGGTCGAACAGCGGGAAGGCGCCCTTCTCCGTCGCCAGGTCCGCAGACGTCAGGTAGGCCGCCCGGCTGACCAGCCCGGCCCAGCGTTCGGTCGCTTCCGCTGCCTCGTCCGAGCCGTAGCGCAGGCCGACCATCATCAGCGCGTCCGCCAGCCCGGTCAGCCCCAGGCCGACCCGGCGCTTGTTATGCGCCTCCTGCCGCTGTGCCTCCAACGGGAAGCCGGAGGCATCAATGGTGTTGTCCAGCATCCGGACGGCGACCGCGACCAGCTCGGACAGCGCGGCCTCGTCCAGGTATGCGGCCGGGGTGTAGGCGTCACGGACCAGCCGGGCCAGGTTCACCGACCCCAGCAGGCAGGCGCCGTACGGCGGCAGCGGCTGCTCGGCGCAGGGGTTGGTGGAGTGGATGGTCTCGCAGTAGTACAGGTTGTTGCGGGCGTTGATCCGGTCAATGAACAGCACGCCGGGTTCGGCGTAGTCGTAGGTGGCGCGCATGATGCTGTCCCACAGTCCCTGCGCCTTGATGGTCCGGTAGGTCGTGCCGCCGAACACCAAGGGCCAGTCCGCCCCGGCCTCGACCGCCGCCATGAATGCGTCCGTCACCAGAACCGACAGGTTGAAGTTCCGCAGCCGCCCCGGCTCCCGCTTCGCGGCAATGAAGGCCTCGATGTCCGGGTGGTCGCAGCGCATCGTCGCCATCATGGCGCCGCGCCGGGCGCCGGCGGACATGATGGTGCGGCACATGCTGTCCCACACGTCCATGAAGGACAGCGGACCGGATGCGTCGGCGCTGACGCCCTTCACGACGGCGCCCTTGGGCCGCAGGCTGCTAAAGTCATAGCCGATGCCGCCGCCCTGCTGCATCGTCAGCGCGGCTTCCCGCAGGTGCGCGAAGATGCTGCCCAGGTCGTCCTGGATGTTGCCCATCACGAAGCAGTTGAACAGCGTCACCCGCCGGTCCGTCCCGGCGCCGGCCACGATGCGGCCCGCGGGCAGGAACTTGAAGTCGTGCAGCGCATCGTAGAACCGGCTTTCCCACAGCACGGGATCGGCCTCCACGGCGGCCAGGGCGCGGGCGATGCGGCGCCAGGTGTCCTCGATCGTCTGGTCCACCGGCGTGCCGTCACCGTCCTTGAAGCGGTATTTGTCAGACCAGATCTGCCGGGAGATCGCCGCCAGCCGCTCATGCGTCGGCAGGCGCAGGTGTTCCGCCATCGTGTCCATCGAGGTGCCTCTTAGCTCGTCTGTGTGCCCCGGCGCGTCCGAATCGGAGTCGCTTGGGTAGGGACAGACCTTACACCACGGCGGCCCGCCCACGGCCGGTTCTGGGCGGTAGAAAGCTACTTTTCACGCCTTCGAACATAGAGAGTGCCTGCGCCGTGGGAGGTTCAGCAACTAAATCTATGAATAAGTTGCGTTCCAGCCCCTACAGGTGGTGTTGCGCTACGGCAACACGTAAGGCAACCAGGCGTGAGACAGCCTAGACTGGAAACCGTTTCAGCCCACCGGATCGCAAGTCATCGGTCGCGGCCAGCGGCAGCCAACCGGTTGAGGTAGTCGTGCCAGCGGGCAGTCTGCTCCTGGCCCAACTGCCGCAGCAGCGCCCAACTGAAGATGCCGCTGTCATGCCCGTCCGAAAAACGGATGCGGACGGCGTAGTGGCCGACCGGCTCTACCGCAACGATGCTCACCCCGCGCTTGCCCGACACCAGCTTGCGGTCGTTCGGCCCGTGGCCCTGCACCTCGGCGCTCGGGCTTTCCACGCGGAGGAACTCCGCCGGCAGGCGCACCGTGGCGCCGTCGGTGAAGTCCACTTCCAACTCCGCCGTCGCGCGCCGCACCCGCAATTCGGTCGCGGCGGGCAGCGCGTCAGCCATCCAGGCGCCGCGCCTCGTCCGGCAGCATGATCGGCACGCCATCGCGCACGGGATAGGCAAGCCCGGCCTTGCGGCTGATCAGCTCCCCGGCGACCCGGTCATACTCCAGCGGCCCCTTGGTCAGCGGGCACACCAGGATCGCCAGCAACCGAGGGTCCAAGTCCGGCGCCATGCCGCCGGCCGTGGCGCCGGGGAGGTCGCCTGCCATCAGCTGGCCTGGCGTCCGCGCCGGCCCGGCTCTGCCGCATGGGCGCCCATGCGCAGCAGGGTCAGCAAGGTGTCGGCCCGCTCCGCCGTGCCCACTGCCTCCAGCAGCGCCTGCTTCTCGGCCGGGTCGAACGGGCAGACCATCGCCAGGGTGGCCACCAATGCGGAGTCCGGCATCTCGTCTATCGCGTCCCAGTTGGCATCGAAGCCGCGGGCGGCGAAGTAGGCGCGCAAGGCTTCCACCAGGGACTCACGGTCCAGGGCAGGGGCCGGCGCCTCCTCGTCCAAATCCGCACGGAAGCGCGCCAGGTCCGCACGAACCCGGCGATAGCCGCGCCGCATCTCCAATTCCACCTTGATGGTGAAACGGATCAATCCTGTCATCGTAATCAGCATCCGGCCGTCATCGGTTTCGCTGAACGAGGATAGGCGGCCCAGGCACCCGACCTTGTACAGCGCCGGGCCGCTGGGAGTGGCGGGACGCAGTTCGTCTGGCTGGATCATCCCAACCACCCGGCCTGCGGACAGGCAGTCCTCGAACATCGCGAGGTAGCGGCGCTCGAAGATGTTTAGCGGCAACTTCCCCCCCGGCAGCAGCAGGGCGCCGGGCAAGGGAAAGATCGCAAACTCCGTCGGCAAGTCGTCCAGGCGCGGCGCGTCCGTCATGCCGCTAGCTGAACAGCACGGCAGACAGGCGCCGCCGGGCAGCGAGGGTCGCCGGATCGGACAGGCCCCAGGCCTCGAAGAACTTCAGGAGCTGCAGCCGCGCCCCGTCCTCGTTCCAGCCCCGGTCGGCCTTCACGATCACCAGCAACGCGTCCGCCGCCTCGGCCCGGCGGTCCAGCGCGTTCAGCGCGGTGGCCAGGTCGTAGCGGGCCTGGTGGTCGGCCGGATCGGCCGCGACACGCCGCTCCAGGTCCGCCATTTGCCCGGCGGCCGCCCGGCCCTCCGTCGCCAGCGCCAGGGCGCTCCGGGCGCCGCTGACCTCCGGGTGGTCGGCGATCCCGGCTGGCACCTGCGCCAAGGCGTCCTCCGCCTGATCCTCCTGGCCCATCGCCATCAGGACGCGGATCAGGCCGGCCCAGGCCTCGGGGGACTCAGGCTCCTCCTGCAGCAGCGCGCTGAACAGGCCGCCGGCCTCCTCGTGCTGGCCGGCCTCCATCGCCGCGCGCGCCTCGGCCAGCAGGTCGGCCGCCGGCATCGCGCCGCCGGCCAACTTCAGCAGGTTCTCGACGAAGCGCTTGATCTCGCTCTCCGCCAGCGCGCCCTGGAACATGTCGGCGATCTGGCCCTGCCAGAAGGCGGCAACGGTCGGCACCGACTGCAGCGGCAAGCCGATCTTGGTAAGCTGCGCGACCAGGGCGCGGTTGGCGTCTATGTCAATCTTGACGAGCTTGACCCGTCCGCCGGCGGCACGTGTCACCTTCTCCAGCGCCGGGGTCAGTTGCTTGCAGGGACCGCACCAGGTCGCCCAGAAGTCCACCAGAACGGGGATGGTGCGAGACGCCTCGATCACGTCGTGCATGAAGGTCTTCTGCGTGCTGTCCACGATCATCTCATCGGCGGCAGACGGTCCGGGCAGGCCGGCTGGGCCTGGCGCGGCGGCGGCGGCGCCAGGACTCGGGGTGGGGGCACGGGGCTTTTGCCCGATCAGCATATCCATGGCGGCCTCATGTGAACCGTGATTGGCCCATAGATGTTGCGCGGGAAGGATTTGTGCAAGCCGGTCCGGGCCAGGGCACCGGACACTGCGCAAGCGGCTCCGCCTGCGGTCAGGCCAACGCCCGCCGGGCTGCGTCGTACCAGGGCCGCTGCGCGCGGCGGTAGGCCCCGCCCTGCAACTCGACCCGGCGTGCCACCTCCCGGTACTGCGCCAGCGCGCCATCCTCCGCCCCAGTCTTCGCCAGCAACGCGGCGTAGCGGCACCGGACTTCCTCCCCCGGAAACGGCTCGATCAGGCCGGCATACTCCTGCAAGGCGTCGTCTGCCCGCCCAACCCCTTCCAACGCCATGGCATGAAGCAAGCGCCCGTCGGTCGTGAGGTGATCCGGAGTGTCCCGTTGCAGGTCCTCCAGCACCTGAACAGTCCCGGCGTAGTCGCCCTCCGCATAGCGGGCGCGGGCCAGCGTGATGCGGATGGCAGGGTCCTTGGCATACATGCCGTTCAGGCACCCCTCCAGCAGCGCAGCCGCCTCGGCGCCGCGGTTCAGGCGCAGGCACTCTTCGGCAAAGCGGAGGCGGTTGTGGACCGTCGGCGCGATCTCGACCTCACGGGCCAGGGCGCCGTGGTGCCGCCCGGGATTGACGGCCTGAACGACCCCAGCCGTCACGCGGCGGCCGGTGTGCCCGCGCATCAGCTCCGGCCCCCAGCTCCACCAGGACGTACAGCAGGCAACCGATCCCGGGCAGGAAGATGATGATACACAGCCAGGGCTGGATGCGTCCGGTCCGGGCGGCATGAATCGCCAACAACACCTGCAGGACCACGATCGCGCCGAATGGCATCGTTCCATCCTAGAGTAAGCCGGGTAGTCCAGCCCGGTGCTGGGCCATCTTGGCCTTCCGTGTGGCGCCAGCATGCCAGCGGGGCCGGACTGGGAGAACCCGTTCAGGTGCCGGACGCCGCTGATACGGCGCACATGCAACAAATGCCGGACCCGTGTTGCAAACGCGATGCAGGTGCCAGCGGACAGGGCACGGGCGGCGTTGGAAACCCCTTGCGCGCCGGTCCCGACCGATCTAAAACCGTCGCTCGCTGGCGTGCGGGCGTAGCTCAGGGGTAGAGCACAACCTTGCCAAGGTTGGGGTCGAGGGTTCGAATCCCTTCGCCCGCTCCAGTTTCCCGGGCCTAATCTCGACGCTCCGCGCGATCCACTTCCAAACGTGCCGTGGCTATCAGCAGTTGAGTTGTGCCGTCTGGCGGCCGGACGCCGCCACTGCGCCGGGAAGCGTTCAGTTGATTCAGACCCAACGTGCCCGCAGATCGCATCTGCACCCATCAACATGGTCGGACCGTTCCGGGACGCCGGCCTGATGGCGCCGTGCCCAGCCGGCATATGGTTTGAACGCCGATGCCGCTACCGGTCCAGCAGCGCCGCGTTGTAAGGCTGGATCGAGCATGCTTCGAGATGCCAAGCTGCCCCAAGCTGCCGCCCGCCCGCTGACCCCGGAAGCCTTCCGGCCCTTTGGCGACGTGCTTGCGCCCCAAGGTGGCGCGCGCCGGACCCCTTTCCCCGCGGCAACGCAGGCCGCTGCCGCATCACCCCGGCCCGCCCTGTGGGTCAGCCGTGTCGTAGCGGCGCAGTCGCCGCCGTTGCGCGTCGAAGAGCTGGAACGGCACTGCCACGCCGCGCAGAGCTTCATACCGCTCAGCACCGGCCGCTGGCTGGTGATCGTAGCGCCGGATGCGCCCGGCGGCGGACCGGACGCCGCCGGCGCCCTGGCGTTTCTTGCTGGCCCGGGCATGGGCGTCTGCTACCGGCCCGCCACCTGGCACGGCAGCTTGACCGTCCTGGACGCCCCGGCGGAGTTTGCAGTGCTGATGTCCGACGCCGGGCACCCCGACGACGACGAGTTCCACCCCGTAGCCCCTTTCCTGGTGACGGCCTGATGGACCATCCGCGGTGCGACGGCCCTCCACGTGACGTCATCGGCTACGGCCCCACACCACCCAACCCGCAATGGCCCGGCGGCGCACGCCTCGCGCTGAACATCGTCCTGAACTACGAGGAAGGGTCGGAGCCGTCCTTCCCCGACGGCGACGGCATGACCGAAAGTGGGCTGACCGACGGCGGATATGCCGCCGCATCCGGGCGCGACCTGGCCGCCGAGGGCATGTTCGAATACGGCAGCCGCGTCGGCTTCTGGCGCCTGATGCGGTTGCTGCAGGAACGGTCCATGCCGGCCACCATCTTCGGCTGCGCCCTGGCGCTGGAGCGCAACCCGCCCGCCGTGCAGGCCATCCAGGCCGCTGGCTTCGACGTGTGCTGCCACGGCCGCCGCTGGGTGCATCACAACGGCATGGACGAGGCGCAGGAACGGCAGGAGATCGCGGTCGCTACCCAGTCCCTCACGGCCCTGTTCGGCACGGCGCCGGCAGGCTGGTATTGCCGTTACGGCCCCAGCTTGAACACCCGCCGGCTGCTCGTGGAGCACGGCGGCTACCTGTACGACTCCGACGCCTACAACGACGAGCTGCCCTATTGGACCGTAGTCGCCGGCACCCCGCATCTGGTCGTGCCCTACGGCCTGACCAACAACGACGCCAAGTTCGTCCGGGGCGGCATCGCGACCGGCACGCAGTTCTTCGAGATGCTGCGCGACGCCGCGGACATGCTGCTGCGGGAGGGCGCGCGGGCGCCGAAGATGATGTCCGTCGGCCTGCACCTGCGCCTGGCCGGGCACCCGAGCCGGGCCGCAGGCGTCGAGCGCTTCCTGGACTGGGCCGCGTCCCAGGACGGGCTGTGGATCACCCGGCGGATTGACGTTGCGCGGCACTGGCGCGCGGTCCACCCTTTCCCGTTCCAAACGGAGGTCAGCCCATGACGCCGTCTCCGTCCGGAACCGCCGCCGGCCCCTGCTGCGGCTGGCCCTCGCGGCGATGCTGCTCACGGCGATGCAGCCCACGGGCCTGAACAGCGCCGGCGCGCAGGCGCGTGACGCCGGCCACCCCCACGACGAGCCGCTGGTGCTCGGCTCCGGCTTCGGCGCGGCGCCCTGGATGGTGCGCGGCGCAGCCGGGCCGGAGGGCTTCGGCATGGACCTGGCGGCCGGGCTGGCCCGCCGCCCGCGCCGCCCGTCCGTGGAGGTTGTGGACTTCAACTTCTCCAACCTGTTGGCCAAGCGGATCGAGTTCACGGTCAACCCGCTGAACATCACCGCCGAGCGGGCAGAGCGGATGCCAGCCCGGCGCTGGCTCTTGGTGTCACTGTCGCAGGTGGAGGCCGGCTCAATACCAGGTCTGGCCGCCGCTATGACCGCTTCCCACCCGGTCCCAGCGTCATCCCGCTCGCCGCCACCCCGGCAGCACCCCACCCAGCCCGGCCGTTGCCGCATCCGCCTTGCGCCGCACCAGCTCCCCCAGCACCGGGATGCGCTCGTCCGGGATGCGGGCCATCGGGCCGGACAAGGACATCGCGGCTACTGGGTCCGCCGCCTCGTTGAACACCACCGCCGCAATGCACCGCAGGCCCACCGCATGCTCCTCGTCATCTACGGCGTAACCGCGGGCGCGGATGGCGGCCAGGTCGGCGCGTAGGGCAGGGGTGGTGGTGATCGTCTTGACCGTCACCCGCGCCAGGCCGTGCCGGTGCAGCACCCGGGCAAGGTCGGCATCCGGCATCGCCGACAGCAGCGCCTTGCCGACCGACGAGCAATGCAGCGGCACCCGCCCGCCGGGCCGGGCAAAGGCGCGCATCATCTGCCGGCATTCGACCTGGGCCAGGTAAACTGCCTCGCCCTCATCCTCCACGGCCAGGTTCACCGTCTCGCCGCCGTCCTCCATCAGGGCGCGCATGTGCGGGCGGGCGGCGGCGGCCAGGCTGCGCGTCTTCAGGAAGCCGCTGCCGGCGACGAAGGCCTGCACGCCCACCGACCACAGCCGCCGCTCCGGGTCGAAGTGGACGTAGCGCTCCCCTTCCAGCGTCGTCAGCAGCCGGTGCGCGGTCGAGGCCGATAGCCCGACCTGCTGCGCCACCTCCGTCAAGGTCGTGCCCTCCTCCGCCGCGGCCAGGCGGTTCAGGATCGCCAGTGCCCGGGCGAGCGACTGCACCTGGTCCGACCGCTCCGGCGGTGGGCGGGCGGCGGGGCGGGCGGGCTTGACGGCGCGGGACACGGGCATGGCGGCGCACCTTGTCGGGATTTGCACAAACCGGCAAGTCATTGACGAACGGCCCGAAAAACACCCGGTTTCCACGATGCGGGAACGCCCCCGAAAACACTGGCGCAACCCGCCGGCTTCGGCGATGGTACGGCCAACGCAAAAGCGCCCAACCGGAGGAACGCACCATGGCCAAGATGAGGGCAATAGACGCAGCAGTGCGCGTGCTGGAAAAGGAAGGCGTCACCGTCGCCTTCGGCGTGCCCGGCGCCGCCATCAACCCGATGTACTCCGCCCTCCGCGCCCGCGGCACCGTCCGCCACATCCTGGCCCGCCATGTCGAGGGCGCGTCCCACATGGCCGACGGCTACACCCGCACCAAGCCCGGCAACATCGGCGTCTGCATCGGCACCTCCGGCCCCGCCGGCACCGACATGATCACCGGCCTCTACACCGCCCAGGCCGACAGCATCCCCATCCTCTGCATCACCGGCCAGGCGCCGCGCGCCAAGATGCACAAGGAAGACTTCCAGGCCGTGGACATCGAGACCATCGCCAAGGGCGTCACCAAGTGGTCCGTCTGCGTGCTGGAACCCGCGCAGGTGCCGATGGTGTTCCAGCAGGCCTTCCACGTCATGCGCTCCGGCCGCCCCGGCCCCGTGCTGATTGACCTGCCGATTGACGTGCAACTCGCCGAGATCGAGTTCGACGACAGCACCTACGAGCCGCTGCCCGTTTACAAGCCCGCCGCCACCCGCCGCCAGGCCGAGCGTGCGATGGAGATGCTGAACGCATCCGCGCGCCCGCTGCTGATCGCAGGCGGCGGCGTCATCAACGCCGACGCCTGCGAGGAGCTGGTTGAGTTCGCCGAGCTGACCGGCGTGCCGGTGATCCCGACCCTGATGGGCTGGGGCGCCATCCCCGACGACCACGACCTGATGGCCGGCATGGTCGGCCTGCAGACCAGCCACCGCTACGGCAACGCGACCTTCCTTGAATCTGACTTCGCCATGGGCATCGGCAACCGTTGGGCCAACCGCCACACCGGCTCGGTCGAGGTGTACACCAAGGGCCGCAAGTTCGTGCACGTGGACATCGAGCCCACGCAGATCGGCCGCGTGTTCGGCCCGGACTTCGGAATCGTGTCCGATGCGGGCGCGGCATTGAAGATGTTCCTCGAAGTGGCCCGCGAGATGAAGGCAGCGGGCACGCTGCGGGACCGCACGGACTGGGCCGGGTCCTGCCTGCACCGCAAGCAGAACATGCTCCGCAAGTCGCACTTCGACGCAATTCCGCTGAAGCCGCAGCGCGTGTACCAAGAGATGAACGAGATCCTGGACCGCGACACCTGCTACGTCACCACCATCGGCCTGTCGCAGATCGCCGGCGCGCAGTTCCTGC
>Ga0123338_10002051_pt1 | contig 18976 bp, 15 predicted proteins | sample grotaG_FD_89793 | JGI IMG/M metagenome (GOLD analysis project Ga0123338, IMG submission 89793) | Glacier valley bacterial and archeal communities from Borup Fiord, Nunavut, Canada, to study Microbial Dark Matter (Phase II) -... | ecosystem: Environmental > Aquatic > Freshwater > Ice > Glacier ...
CAGGCACGCGATGGAGGTGCGCCATCCGAGCTTCATGAGCGCCGAATACCTGGCGCTTGCTCGTCGGCACGGCGTCGCGACCGTGTTTGCCGATTCGAGCGACAACCCGTCTTTCGCCGATTCGACGTCGGACTTTGTCTACGCGCGCCTGATGCGAGGCGAGTCGTCCGTCGAGACCGGTTATGCGTCCGACGACATCACATGCTGGGCGGACAGCGCACGTTGCTGGTCGACGGGACAGGAGCCCGCAGACCTGCCACGTGTCGAACCGATCGTCACAGCCATGCCGCAGCAGCGCGATGTGTTCATGTTCTTCATCGGCGGAGCAAAGGAGCGCAATCCGGCAGCCGCTGTCGCGACACTGGCCGCGCTCGGCTCGACTGCGTCTGTCGCCTGAAAAGGCAAAGGCCCCGCTCGCCGAAGCGAACGGGGCCTTGCCCGGGAGCGTCTCTGCCTAGACGCCGCGACCGCGACCGAACAGGAACGTGGCGACGGCGAGGATGATGAAGACGACGAACAGGATCTTGGCGATGCCCGCGGCACCGGCGGCGATGCCGCCGAAACCGAACAGCGCGGCGATCAGCGCGATCACGAAAAAGACGACAGCATAGTGAAGCATGTGTGACTCCTGGGGTAGCGCACGCGGCGCATGTCATTGACGGGGTGGCGTGATCTTCGCCTCCGCTCGTTGCATGGCGGATAGGCTGAGTCGCTGACCGGATGTCGGGGGCACGACCACATCGCTGTCGGACCGGTCCGACTTGGCGACCGCGTCATACCAGCGTGCCAAACTCGCGCTTGACACTCTTGACACGTCAGCGATGCCCGATTCCAACGCCAACGCTTCCGCGTTTCCCACCCCGCGCGCCGAGGCCGGCGCCGACCGGCCGCCGCGTCCGGCGTCCACCATCGTCGTCATCCGCGACGGCGCCGCCGGCATCGAAGTCCTCCTCTCGCGCCGCGCCGAGCGCGGCGACCACAACAGCAACGCCTGGGTCTTTCCCGGCGGAGTCGTCGAGCAGCGCGACGCCGCCGCGCACGACTGTTGCGACGGTCTCGACGATGCAGGCGCCAGTCTCCGTCTCGGCTTGTCGTCGGGCGGTCTCGACTACTACGTCGCCGCGGTGCGCGAATGTTTCGAGGAATCGGGACTGCTCTTCGCGCGCGCCGACAACGAGGCCCTGGTCGACCTCGACGGCGCCGACGCCGCCCGCCTCGGCCCGTGGCGCGGCGCGTTGCATCGCGGCGAGCAGGGCATCGCCGAGCTGTGCGCCCGCGAACGCCTCAGCCTGGCCGTCGACGAGCTGGTCTACCTGAGCCACTGGCTCACGCCGCTCGGCCGCCCCAAGCGGTTCGACACACGGTTCTTCATCGCCGCCGCGCCCAAGGCGCAGACCGCCGCGCACGACGGCGCCGAGCTCGTCGAGCAGCTGTGGATCGCACCGGCCGAGGCGCTCGCGCGCAGAGCCTCGCTCAAGCTCCTGACGCCGACGCAGAAGTCGCTCGAGACCGTCGCGCGCTTCGCGACCGTCGCCGAGGCGATGGCCTGGGCCGCGGCACCGCGCGAGGTCGCACTCGTGATGCCGCGCGTCGCCAACGGCCGCGACGGCTTTCGCCCGGTGCTGCCGAGCGAGCACGCGTGGGCCGAGCTGGGTCGGATCGACCCGGCGGGTCACGGCCACGGCTCGTACGACATCGTCACCGACCGGCCGGTGCGGCTCTCGGAGCGCGTGATCCGTGTCAGCGCCGGCAACGGCAGCGTGATGACCGGGCCGGGCACCAACACGTATCTCGTCGGCGACGCCGACGGCAAGAGCTGGGCGGTGATCGATCCCGGCCCGGCGCTCGACGCCCACGTCGACGCGATCGTCGCCGCCGCGCCTGGACCGATCGACCGCATCTTCGTCACCCACACGCACAACGACCACTCGCCAGCGACGCTGACGCTGAAGGCACGGACCGGCGCGACCGTGCTGGGCCTGGCGCCGCTGCACCGCGAATGGCAGGACCCGACCTTTGCCGCCGACGTCACGCTGCGCGGCGGCGAGCGCATCGCGCTCGGCGCGTCGACGCATCTCGTCGTGATCCACACGCCCGGCCATGCGAGCAACCACCTCTGTTACCTGCTCGAGGAGGAGAAGACGCTCTTCACCGGCGACCACGTGATGCAGGCCTCGACGGTCGTCATCAATCCGCCCGACGGCGACATGGCGGTCTACCTCGCGTCGCTGCGCTCGCTCCTTGACCTCGATCTCGACTGGCTCGCGCCTGGTCACGGATTCCTCATGGCGCAGCCGCGCGAGGCGATGGCAGCGGTCGTCGCGCATCGCCTGAAGCGCGAGGCCAAGGTCGTCGACGCCCTCGAAACGCTGGGGCCGGCGCCGATGCCGGCGCTGCTCGGCCATGTCTATGCCGACGTGCCCACGCACCTGCATCCGATGGCGTTGCGCTCGCTCACCGCACACCTGCTGAAGCTGCAGGCCGAGCGACGCGCCGACGAATCGGAAGGGCGCTGGTCGCTCCAGCCCGCAGATCGCTGAGCCGTCAGCGCGCGAAGCCGACGCCGAGTGCGGCCAGCGCGTCGAGGTCGGTCGCGGCGAAGCCCCAGTCGCGCAATGCCGCGATGCCGCCTTGTCCGCGCTCGGGCGGCGGCGTGCGCGCGGCACCAGGCGTGCGCGTGAAGCGCGGCGCCGGCGCGGGCTGATCGACGCCGCCGAGCGAGATGCTGCCCGAGCGGGCGACGACATGTGGATGCGCCCGCGACTCGGCGAAGGTGAGGACCGGCGCGACGCAGGCATCGGAGCCTTCGAACGCGGCGACCCACGCGTCGCGGGTTCGCTCCTTGAATCGGCCGGCGATCAGCTCGCGCAGGCGCGGCCAGGCGCGGCGATTGTTCTGCTCGGCGGCCAGCGTGGCATCGAGGCCCAAACGCACCAGCAGCTCGGCGAAGAACTTCGGTTCGATCGCGCCGACGGCGACGTGTTTGCCGTCGCCGGTTTCGTACGTGTCGTACCAGGGCGCGCCCGAGTCGAGCATGTTGGCGCCACGGCTCTCGCTCCACAAGCCGGCCGCCGCGAGCCCGGCGAACATGGTCGAGAGCACCGCGGCGCCGTCGACCATCGCCGCGTCGACGACCTGGCCGCGCCCGCTCGTCCGCGCCTCGATCACCCCGCAGGCGATCCCGAACGCCAGCAGCATGCCGCCACCGCCGAAGTCGCCGACGAGATTGAGGGGCGGCACCGGCGCCTCGCCGACCCGGCCGATCGCGTGCAGCACGCCGGAGAGTGCGATGTAGTCGATGTCGTGGCCGGCGCGCGCGGCGAGCGGTCCGTCCTGTCCCCAGCCGGTCATGCGGCCGTAGACCAGGCGTGGATTGCGCCCGAGCATCGCTTCGGGTCCGAGGCCGAGACGCTCCATCACGCCAGGGCGAAACCCTTCGATGATCACGTCGGCCTTCTCGGCAAGCCGCAGGGCGGCTTCTGTGCCGCCCGCGCTCTTCAGATCGAGCGTCACCGATCGGCGACCGCGCAGCATCACGTCGAAGCGACGCTCGCGGCCGAAGCCGAGCTCGCCGTCGACCGGGCGGTCGACGAGGAGGACGTCGGCGCCCATGTCGGCGAGCATCATCCCGGCGAAGGGGCCGGGACCGATGGCTTCGAACTCGAGGACGCGCAGGCCGGTCAGAGGTCCCATCGCAAAGATGATATCCAGCAGCCCTGCACATTGCGAAGGCGATCGCACGCGGCAAGAGCCGGTACATGTTCCCGCCATCGGCAATGGTGGTGAAGCAAAATTCGCTGCATCCGGCCGCGTGCGTCGCTTTCAGTGACGGTTGGATGGACGCGTCATCGCGGTGCCGATCGCGTGGTTCCCGCGTCTGATGAACGCGACACCCGAACAGCGCGCTCAGGTCGAGTTCAGTGCGCGAGGCTCGCATCGGAAGAGTCTCGATGAAGACATCGCCATCGATGGGTTGCCTGCAGGCAAGGGCGCCCTGACGCGCGAGCGACTGGCAACGGCCTGAGGCGCGGCCAAGGTTGCCGAACCCAGTAAGCGTCAGCCGACGTCGTCAGGCGCTATGGCAGCGGAACAGGTCCGACGCCGGTCGGCTCACATGTTCCGCCGGTACTGCCCACCGACCTCGAACAGCGACTCCGTGATCTGCCCGAGCGAGCACACGCGCACGGCGTCGACCAGCACCTCGAAGACGTTGCCGTTGGCGATCACCGTCTCCCGCAGACGCTTGAGCATCGCCGGCGACTCGCTCGCGTGGCGCGACCGGAAGTCGGCCAGGCGGGTGAGCTGGCTCTGCTTTTCCACATCGGTCGAGCGCTGCAACTCGACCGGCTTCGCGGCCGCCTCGCCGTGCGGGTTGCGGAAGGTGTTGACGCCGACGACCGGGTACTCACCCGAGTGCTTCAGCATCTCGTAGTGCATCGACTCCTCCTGAATCTTGCCGCGCTGGTAGCCGGTCTCCATCGCACCGAGCACGCCGCCGCGCTCGGCGATCTTCTCGAACTCGGCGAGCACCGCTTCTTCGACCAGCTCGGTCAGCTCGTCGACGATGAACGAGCCCTGGTTCGGGTTCTCGTTCTTCGCCAAGCCCCACTCGCGGTTGATGATCAGCTGGATCGCCATCGCGCGGCGCACGCTGTCCTCGGTCGGCGTCGTGATCGCCTCGTCGAAGGCGTTGGTGTGCAGCGAGTTGCAGTTGTCGTAGATCGCGATCAGCGCCTGCAAGGTCGTGCGGATGTCGTTGAACTGCACTTCCTGCGCGTGCAATGAGCGGCCGCTCGTCTGCACGTGGTACTTGAGCTTCTGGCTGCGCTCGTTGGCGCCGTAGCGGTCGCGCATTGCCACCGCCCAGATGCGCCGCGCGACCCGCCCCATCACGGTGTACTCCGGGTCCATCCCGTTCGAGAAGAAGAACGACAGGTTGGGCGCGAAGTCGTCGACCTTCATGCCGCGCGCGAGATAGGCCTCGACGAAGGTGAAGCCGTTCGATAGCGTGAAGGCGAGCTGGCTGATCGGGTTCGCGCCGGCCTCGGCGATGTGATAGCCCGAGATGCTCACCGAGTAGAAGTTCTGCACCTTGTTCCGGACGAAGTATTCGGCGATGTCGCCCATCACCTTGAGCGAGAACTCGGTCGAGAAGATGCAGGTGTTCTGGCCCTGGTCTTCCTTGAGGATGTCGGCCTGTACCGTGCCGCGCACGTTCTGCTTCACCCACGCGGAGATGCCGGCGGCCTCGTCGGCGCTCGGCTCGCGCTTGTGCTCGTCGCGGAAGTCGTCGAGCTTCTGGTCGATTGCGGTGTTGACGAACATCGCCAGGATCGTCGGCGCCGGGCCATTGATCGTCATGCTCACCGAGGTGCTCGGGCTCGTCAGGTCGAAGCCCGAATAGAGCACCTTCATGTCGTCGAGCGTCGCGATCGAGACACCCGAGTTGCCGACCTTGCCGTAGATGTCGGGCCGCGGCGCCGGGTCGTTGCCGTACAGCGTGACCGAGTCGAATGCGGTCGAGAGACGCTTGGCGGGCATGCCGGCCGAAAGCAGCTTGAACCGCGTGTTGGTCTTGAAGGCGTCGCCTTCGCCCGCGAACATCCGCGTCGGATCCTCGTTCTCGCGCTTGAAGGCGAACGTGCCGGCGGCGTAGGGGAACGAGCCCGGCACGTTGTCGAGGAGCAGCCACTTGAGGATCTCGCCGTGGTCTTCGTATCTCGGCAGCGCGACCTTGCGGATCTTGCTGCCCGAGAGCGACGTGGTGACCAGCGTCGTGCGGATCTCCTTGCCGCGCACGATGACGACGAGTTCGTCGCCGGCGTAGGCCTGCCGCAGAGCCGGCCAGCCCGCGAGGAGCTTCTTCGCGACCGGATCGAGACGCGCCTCGCGCTCGTCGGCAAGCGAGGTGACCGCGCCGACGGCGTTGGTCTTGTCGGGATTGGCCTCCAGCAACATGCGGCCGCTCTCGCGCAGTTGCTGCACTTCGCGCGCCAGGCGCGATTGCTCGACCGCGCGACGCTTGTAGGCGCGTACCGCGTCGGCGATGTCGGCGAGGTAGCGCACGCGCGCCGGCGCGACGATCGGCGTCTGATGCGTGCTGTGGCGCGAGGCGACGCGTGGCAGCGTCCCGGCGACCACCTTCATGCCGAGTGCGGCCAGGCGCGGCAGCATCGCTTGGTAGAGCGACGTGACGCCGTCGTCGTTGAAGCGGCTGGCCATCGTGCCGAACACCGGCATCGCGTCGGGGCGCTCGCCGAAGGCTTCGCGGTTCCTCTGCACCTGCTTGGCGACGTCGCGCAGCGCATCGGCCGCACCCTTCCTGTCGAACTTGTTGATCGCGACGAACTCGGCGAAGTCGAGCATGTCGATCTTCTCGAGCTGGCTCGCGGCGCCGAACTCGGGCGTCATCACGTAGGCAGGCACGTCGACGAGCGGCACGATCGCGGCGTCGCCCTGGCCGATGCCGGAGGTCTCGACGATGACCAGGTCGAAGCCGGCGACCTTGACGGCGGCGAGCACGTCGGGCAGGGCGGCGCTGATCTCGGAGCCGAAGTCGCGCGTCGCCAGGGACCGCATGTAGACGCGCGGCCCCGTGCTCCACGGCGCGATCGCGTTCATGCGGATCCGGTCGCCGAGCAGGGCGCCGCCGCTCTTCCTCCGGGACGGGTCGATCGAGATCACGGCGATGTCGAGCGCGTCGCCCTGGTCGAGGCGCAGGCGCCGGACGAGCTCGTCGGTGAGGCTCGACTTGCCGGCGCCGCCGGTGCCGGTGATGCCGACGACGGGTGTCTTGACGTCGCGCGCGACCGAGCGCAGTTCGTCGCGCAGGGTCGCCGTCGCGGCGCCGCTCTCGAGCGAGGTGATGAGCCGGGCGAGCGCGCGGCGCGCGGTCTCGTCGCGGCCGCGGATCGGCGCGAGCGTGGTCGGCGCATCGGGCGCGAGGTCGACGTCGCAGCGCATCATCATCTCGCCGATCATTCCCGCCAAGCCCATGCGCTGGCCGTCCTCGGGCGTGTAGATGCGCTCGACGCCGTAAGCGTGGAGCTCGGCGATCTCGCTCGCCACGATCACGCCGCCACCGCCGCCGAAGACCTTGATGGCGGCGCCGCCGCGCGTCTTCAAGAGGTCGATCATGTACTTGAAGTACTCGACGTGGCCACCCTGGTACGAGCTGATCGCGATGCCCTGCACGTCTTCCTGCAGGGCAGCGGTGACGACCTCGTCGACCGAGCGGTTGTGGCCGAGGTGGATCACCTCCGCGCCCATCCCCTGCAGGATGCGACGCATGATGTTGATCGCTGCGTCGTGGCCGTCGAACAGGGCCGCGGCGGTGACGAAGCGCACCTTGTGCGCGGGGCGATAGGCGGCGAGCGCCTGGTAGTCGGCGGAGAGCTCGGTCATGGCTCAGGTGACCTTGAGGTTGGCGAGCGAAGGATCGCCCGGCGGATAGGCGAGCTTGAGCGATTGAAGCGTCTGTTTCACGACCGTGGCGATCATGAGGTTGCGATGCATCTTCGAATCGGAGGGCACGATGGTCCACGGCGCCCACGACGATCCGGTCGCGCCGACCGCCTCGCTGTAAGCCGCATGGTAGGCGTCCCAGCGGGTCCGCTCCTCCAGGTCGCCGACCGCGAATTTCCAGTGCTTGGTCGGATCGTCGAGGCGGGCCTGCAGGCGCACGCGCTGCTCGTCCTTCGAGATGTGGAGCAGGAACTTCACGATGATCGTGCCGTTCTCGGTCAGCAGGCGCTCGAAGTCGTTGATCTGCGCGAAGCGCCGCACCGTCTCCTCGTGCGTGATCCAGCCCTTGACGACGGGCACAAGCACGTCCTCGTAGTGGCTGCGGTTGAAGATCATGATCTCGCCGGCGGCAGGCACCTTCTGGTGGATGCGCCAGAGATAGTCGTGGGCGCGCTCCTCTTCCGACGGCGCCTTCCACGCGGCGGTCTTCACGCCGAGCGCACTCGTCTTCGAGAACACGCCGCGGATCGTCCCGTCCTTGCCGCTGGTGTCGGTGCCCTGCAGGACGATGAGCAGCTTGAAGCGCCGGTCGGCGTAGAGGACGTCCTGGAGGCGGTCGATGTCGCTGGTCAGCGCGTCGATGGTCGCGAGGTCGGCGGACTTCGAGCCGCTCGAGAACGGCTTGGCCGCGGGATCGACCCTGGCGAGGTCGAAGCGCTTTCTTCCCTTCGGTGCGAGCGCAGGCCTCGCGGCAGGCGCGACGGCGTACTGAAACTCGGAGAGGCGCGCGCCTTTTTTCTTCGCCACGTTGTGCCCGCGATCGACTGTCTCCGGCACCGCGCCGGAGGGACGTTGAAGTCGACCGCAGTGTAGGTCAGCGCCGCGACCAGCCGCCGCCCTCGAGATGCCAGCGGTTGTCGCGCTGGACCCATCGATGCGGGTCCCATCCGTAGCCGGGCCGCGCGTGTTCGTAGCGACCCGCAACCCAGGAGTGGCGGCCGCCGTTCCAGCCCCAGTAACCGCCGATCCAGACGGCGCCTACGAACGGCGCCACAAGCACGGGCTCGTAGTAGGGCGCGGGCGGCGCGACGTCGACGACGACAGGCGCGCCGCCATAGCCGTAGCCGTACGGGCGGCCGACTGGGGCGACGACGCACGCCGAGAGCGTGGCGCAGCACAGCGCGGCGATGGCGAGCTTGCGATAGGACATGGCAGTTCTCCGTGACGACAGCGCGCGTGAGACACACCACCTTGTCTTAACCGCCGCGTGCCCAATGACGATGACGCGCCGAGTTGGCCTTTACAGTCCTTTTCCGTCGCCGCGACGAATCGCCACAAAAGCTGCATCATGGCGACCCCAGCCGCTGCAGGAGACGTCATGCCCCGTGCGATCGCCCCCCACTGGTTCACGTTCGTCGCCGCGCTGTTGCTCGTGACCGGGCTCTCGTCAGCGCGGGCCACCGAGCCGGTCTCGGCCGTCGACACGAAGGCGATACGTGCTGTCGTCGGGGCGCAGCTCGACGCGTTCGCCGCCGATGACGCGAAGAAGGCATTCTCGCTCGCCGCGCCCTCGATCCGAGCGATGTTCGAGACGCCGGAGAAGTTCGTCGCGATGGTGCGCGCCGGCTATCCGGTCGTCTACCGGCCGGCGAGCGTCACCTTCCTGCAGCCGCTGTGGGTGCAGCGCCAACTTGTCCTCGGCGTGCGCCTGACCGACGCCGACGGCGGTCAGTGGCTCGCCACCTACAGCCTCGAGCGCCAGCCCGACAAATCGTGGCGCATCAGCGGCTGCGACGTCCAGCCGGCGTCGGGCCGGATGACCTGACCTTGTCGCGGACCGCTCGTTCATGACCTTTCTCGCCGTCGACGTCGGCAACACGCGCCTCAAGTGGGCGCTCTATTCGGCGCCGAAACCCGGCGCTGTGCCGCTTGCGCACGGCGCCGTCTTCCTCGAGGCGATCGACGGGCTCGCCGAAGGTCCGTGGCATGACCTGCCGATGCCCTCGAGCATGCTGGGCAGCATCGTCGCGGGGGAAGGCATCCGGCGCCGCACCGAAGCGCAGCTCGAGCTCTGGGACGTCGAGCCGCGCTGGGTCGTGAGCACCGCCTCGGCGTGCGGCGTCACCAACGGCTACGACCATCCGACGCGGCTTGGCGTCGATCGCTGGGTCGCGCTCATCGGCGCGCGCCATCGCGTGCTCGAGCGTGGTGCAGCGCGGCCGGCGCTCGTCGTCATGGTCGGCACGGCGGTGACCGTCGACGCGCTCGACGAGACCGGACGCTTCCTCGGCGGCCTGATCCTGCCCGGCTTCGGCCTGATGCTGCGTGCGCTCGAGATGGGCACGGCCGGGCTGAAGGCGCCGACCGGTGAGGCCGTCGACTTTCCGACCAACACCAGCGACGCGTTGATGAGCGGCGGCGCCGATGCGATCGCCGGCGCGGTCGAGCGCATGTATCGCAAGCTCCTGCGCCGCTGCGGCCAGGAGCCGGCGCTGCTCATGAGCGGCGGCGCGGCGGTCAAGCTCGCGTCGATCAGCGACCTGCCGTTCGAGACCGTCGAGACGCTGATCTTCGAAGGGCTGCTGCACTTGCAGTCGAAGCGTCTAGCGCTCTGACGAACGCCTGGGCGCGCGCGACAAGAAGCACGCACGCTTGCGCGCTACAAGATAAAACGGGACAGATCCTCGTTCTTCGCCAGGTCCGACAGCTTGGCATCGACGGCCGCGCCGTCGATCCGCACGGTCTGGCCGCCGCGGTTCGGCGCGTCAAAGCTGACCTCGTCGAGCAGCCGCTCCATCACCGTCGACAGGCGCCGCGCGCCGATGTTCTCGGTGCGCTCGTTGACGTCGAACGCGATCTGGGCGATGCGCCGGATCGCGTCGGGCGCGAGCTCGAGCGTCACGCCTTCGGTCGCGAGCAGCAGCGTGTACTGCTTGACGAGGCTGGCATGCGTCTGGGTCAGGATCGCCTCGAAGTCGTCGACCGAGAGCGAGCCGAGCTCGACCCGGATCGGGAAGCGCCCCTGCAGCTCGGGGATCAGGTCGCTCGGCTTCGACAGATGGAACGCACCCGAGGCGATGAAGAGGATGTGGTCGGTCTTCACCATCCCGTACTTGGTGTTGACGGTCGTGCCCTCGACCAGCGGCAGGAGGTCGCGCTGCACGCCCTGGCGCGAGACGTCCGCGCCCTGCGATTCCGAGCGCGACGTGACCTTGTCGATCTCGTCGATGAAGACGATGCCGTTCTGCTCGGCGTTGGCGAGCGCGCTGGCCTTGACGTCGTCGTCGTTGACGAGCTTGGCAGCTTCCTCGTCGAGGATGACCTTCTGCGCCTCCGAGACCTTCATTTTGCGGGCCTTCTTCTTGCCGCCGCCGCCGAGGTTGGCGAACATGCCGCGCAGCTGCTCGGTCATCTCCTCCATGCCGGCCGGGCCCATGATCTCCATCGACGGCTTGGCCTCGACGACCTCGATCTCGATCTCCTTGTCGGCGAGCGAGCCCTCGCGCAGGCGCTTTCGCATCACCTGACGCGCGGTGTTGTCGGCCGACGGTGACGGCGCCAGACCGAGCTCGCTGCGCGTGCCGGGCACGATGACTTCAAGGATGCGTTCCTCGACCGCGTCCTCGGCGCGCGCGCGCTGGCGCTTCATCGCGGTCTCGCGCTCCTGCTTCACGGCCATGTCGACGAGGTCGCGAATGATCGAGTCGACGTCCTTGCCGACGTAGCCGACCTCGGTGAACTTGGTCGCCTCGACCTTGATGAACGGCGCGTCGGCCAGGCGCGCGAGCCGTCGCGCGATCTCGGTCTTGCCGACGCCGGTCGGACCGATCATGAGAATGTTCTTCGGCGTGATCTCGCCGCGCATCGACTCGTCGACCTGCTGACGGCGCCAGCGGTTCCTCAGCGCGATCGCGACCGCGCGCTTGGCGCCGCCCTGGCCGACGATGTGCCGGTCGAGCTCGGAGACGATCTCCTGCGGCGTCATCGACGACTTCGTCTCCGTCATTCCAGCGTCTCGATCGAGTGGTTCTGGTTGGTGTAGATGCACAGGTCGCCGGCGATCTCGAGCGAGCGCTTGACAATGTCCTTCGGCGAGAGCTCGGTGTGCTGCAGGAGGGCGCGCGCGGCGGCGCTGGCGTACGAGCCGCCCGAGCCGATGGCGACGATGCCGTACTCGGGCTCGAGCACGTCGCCATTGCCTGTGATGATGAGCGACGACTCGTGGTCGGCGACGGCAAGCATCGCCTCGAGCCGGCGCAGGACGCGGTCGGTGCGCCAGTCCTTGGTCAACTCGATGGCCGAGCGCACGAGGTTGCCCTGGTGCTTCTCGAGCTTGGCCTCGAAGCGCTCGAACAGGGTGAAGGCGTCGGCCGTGGCGCCGGCGAAACCGGCGAGCACCCTGTCGTGGTGCAGACGGCGCACCTTGCGCGCCGTTGCCTTGATGACGATGTTGCCGAGGGTGACCTGGCCGTCGCCGCCGAGCGCGACAACATTGCCGCGCCTGACGCTGACGATCGTCGTGCCGTGATAGGTGTCCATCCGACCGAGATTGTGGCGCCAGCGGCGCGATTCAAGCCGCCGGTCGCGGCGTCGCCCAGGGCGGCGGACTAGATCGTCCGGACCTTGACGTTCGCGTGCTCGTTGATTCCCATCGCGCCGAAGAAGAGCGCGACCATCCGGTGCGCGTCGACGAAGCTGACAGTGCGGTTCTCGTTGCGGCGCGCCAGCACCCAGTTGAGCAGGTCGCCGGCGGCGATGAAGTCGACACGGATGAGGCGCGCGCACGAGACGTTGACGATCTTGGCCTGGCCGAGCTCGCTGTCCATCTTCGCGAGCGTCGTCGCGATGTCGCCGACGAGCTGCCCCGAGAGCTCGACCGTGGCGACCTCGACCATGTTCGGCGCGTCGATGAGCTGCGATTCCTGGAAGCTCGTCGAGACGTCGCTCACGACCGACATCGGCGGCTGCGTCGTGCCCTGGGTCGAGCCGGTGATGCGGACGACACAGCGCGCCGCTTCCCACGACGGCGGCGAGACCTCGTAGGTGACGCAATAGTCGATCGCCGCCTCGTCGAACTGGTCGGGGCGGTTGGCCATGCGCAGTGCGTCGAGGCGCAATTGCCAGAACGCGGGATCGGCATCGCGAACGCCGGTCGGCGCGGCGTCCTGCAGCACGGTGAAGAGGCGCTCGCCGGAGAGCCAGCGCATGTCGAGGTCCTGCGGGATCCAGCTTCGAAAGACCTCGGACAGGCGTCCGGCGGCTTCAGCGTCGATCGTCTCGACGTTGCTCCAGTCGAACACCCACGGAAGCGGCATCTGCAGGGTCAGCGACGCCAGCTTGGCGACGCTGTCGGCATCGAGGTAGCTCGGGCAGACCCAGCCGACCTGGCCTTCGATGCGCGAACTGCTCGGCCGCTCCTCGCTCGCCGCCTCGGCCACCATCTTGGGCATCGAGAACCACTGCGGCGCGGACCAGCCGAACTGCTGGGCGTAATCCATCGCCAGGCTCTCGAACTTGTGCTGCTGCCCGATCGCACGGTAGAGGTCGAACAGGACCAGCCAGGTCTCGGCGTGCTGCGCACGCGCGCCGGTCAGGCCGGTGAGCGTGGCGAGTGCCTGCTCGCATTGCTCGAAGTCGGCGTTGGCGAAGGCGATCACCGCCTCGTCGAGGTCGGGGTCGTGCGGCATCTCGGTGCTGCCGGCGACGGTGAAAGCCTTGCCGAAGTCTTCGGCCTGCGGCATCTCGAGATGGATCGGCGCCACCGATGCCGCCTGTGACACCTTCGCTGCGGCCGGCGGGATGGCGATCGACGCGTTCGCGGCAGGCATGTCGATCTGGCCGCCGTGCGACGGCGGCACGACCGGCTGACCGCCGAGCATGCCGAGCGGCGCCGGCTGGGTCGGGGCGTTGTAGAACTCGGGGGCGCGGCGCTGCGTGCTGGCGTAGCCGTCGCCCACCATCTGCTGCTCGATCTCGTCGATCTTGGCCTTGACACCCGCGTCCTGGCGCACCGGCTGGTCAGAGATGCGCGGCTGGGAATCATCGATGCGCGATGAGCCGCCGAGGGCGGCGAGCTGCTCGCCGGTCAGGCCTTCGCGGCGGACCTTGCGCAGCATGTCGAATTCGCGCTTGCGGACGAAGTCGTTGCGGCGCTTGCGCTCGATCATCGCCTTGAGCTCGCCCTTGGCGTACTCGCTCTCGCGCGATTCCTCGGTCGGAGCGTCGAGCTCGGCCCACTCCGTCGCCGGATTGGCCACGAACTTGACCACCTTGCGAAAGAAACTCGTCGTGTCTTTGGGTTCCGCCATCGAGAGGTCCTGAGCGGAGTCACCACCACGGCTTTCAGCCGGCCGACCCGGGCGGATCGCCCGGGCACGCAGCTCAGTCGCCGAACATCTTCTGCTTCAGCTCCCGCCGCTGCTGCGCTTCCAACGACAGTGTAGCGGTGGGCCGGGCGATCAAGCGGCCGAGGCCGATGGGTTCGCCGGTTTCGTCACAGAAACCGTACTCTCCCGACTCGATCCGGCCGAGCGACTGCGAAATCTTCTTCAGCAGCTTCCTTTCCCGGTCGCGTGTGCGCAGCTCGAGCGCGTGCTCTTCCTCGATCGTCGCCCGGTCGGCGGGGTCGGGAACGATCGAGGTGTCCTCGCGCAGATGCTCGGTGGTCTCGCCGGCGTTGCTGAGCAGGTCGTCCTTGAGGGTCTGCAGCTTCACCCGGAAGAATTCGAGCTGCTTCTCGTTCATGTACTCGGCCTCGGGCATGGCCATGATCTCGTCGTCGCTCAGGTCGCGACCGGTCTTGCTCTTCCAGGCATTGGCCAGCTTCGGGTCGGCCTTGTGTGCCGCCCGCGGGGTGTCGTTCTCTACCTTGTTCATTTCTCGGGTCGGAGGCCTGGGCGGCGCGAACCGGTCGGCGAATCGCGAGGTCGGCGGGGGCAGGGGAGCCTGCACCGGCGCGACGAAATACTTGGGCGTGCCGCGACCGGGCTTGCGCGGCACGAAGCCGTTCGGCATGGCAAGTGGCGCGCCGGGAACGAGCGTCGGCACCGGGACGGCGACCTTGGCCACGGCCGTCGCCGTGGCCAAGGTCGCTGCCGGCTTCGGCGCCGAAGCGGACTTGACTGCAACGGCCGGGGCGGCCGTCTTCTTCGCCGCGGCGGGCGCGACCGTCTTGACCGGAGTCTTGGCCGGGAGAATCTTCTTGCCCGTCGACGCGACCGGAGTCGACGCCTTCTTCGCGGGTACCGCTGTCTTTGGTGTGGGCACTGATGCTTTCTTGGGAACCGTGTTCTTCTTGGCGACCGGCTTGGCCGCGGGTGATTTCTTGATCGGCGTTGCGACCTTGGCCTTGCCCTTCTTGTCAGTCGCTGCCCGGACCGGCGCGGACTTCTTCGCCGGCGCGGCGGGGCGCCTGGCCGGCTTGACGGGTGCTTTCTTGACGGCTGATTTGCTCACGGGGGTCTCCTCGCAACGGCAGCGCGGCCCGGGTCGCGTGCCGCGTGGCTACGGGCGCAGCCGTTTTGGCCGCCGCGGATTGTAGTGGCGCTGCGGCACGCCGCGCGGCGAACCATGGAGTCGTGTCAGGCGGCCACTTCCACGCAGCGTCGCCCGGCCGGCGGACGGGCCGATCGGCTCAGACCAGGCACTGCTCGAGCCCCTGCTTGAGGATGTCCTGCGGCAGGTCGATGCCGATGAAGACCATCTTGGAGCCCTTCTTTTCGCCCGGCATCCACTTCGGGCCGAGATCGCTGCCCATCAGCTGGTGCACGCCCTGGAAGATGACCTTGCGATCCGACCCCTTCATGCTCAGCACGCCCTTGTAGCGCAGCATCTTCGGCCCGTAGACCTGGACGATGGCGCCGAGGAAATCCTCGAGCTTGCCGGCGTCGAAGGGCTTGTCGGCGCGGAACACGAACGACTTCACGTCGTCGTCGTGGGCGTGATGGTGCGGATGGTCGCAGTGCTCGCCGTGCTCGTGGTCGTCGTGCCCGTGCGCGTGATCGTGCTTGTCGGCCTTCAGGAATTCCGGGTCGATGTCGAGCTTGGCGTTGAGGTTGAAGCCCTTCAGGTCGAACACGTCCTTGATCGGCACGTCGCCGAAGTTCACCCGCGTCTGCGGAGCGCGCGGGTTCATGTGCTTGATCCGGTGGATCAGCGCCTCGACGGTCTTGCCGTCGACGAGGTCGGTCTTGCTGATGAAGATCTGGTCGGCGAAGCCGACCTGGCGGCGCGCTTCCTGGCGGTCGTCGAGCTGCTGGTCGCCGTGCTTGGCGTCGACGAGGGTGAGGATCGAGTCGAGCAGGTACTGCTCGGCGATCTCGTCGTCCATGAAGAACGTCTGCGCGACCGGGCCGGGATCGGCCAGGCCGGTGGTCTCGATCACGACGCGGTCGAAGTCGAGCTCGCCCTTCCTCTTCTTCTCGGCCAGGTCCGACAGCGTCGTGCGCAGATCCTCGCGGATCGAGCAGCAGACGCAGCCGTTGTTGAGCTGGATGATCTGCTCACGCGAATCCTGGACCAGGATCTCGCTGTCGATGTTCTCCTCGCCGAACTCGTTCTCGATGACGGCGATCTTCTGGCCGTGCGCTTCGCTCAACACGCGCTTCAGGAGCGTCGTCTTGCCCGAGCCGAGGAAGCCCGTGAGGATGGTGGCGGGGATCAGGGCCATGGAGCTTTCACCTTGTGCTGGAACGACGGTCGGCAGGCGCGCGGGCGGCGCGCCTAACCGCGAGCGTGCCATATGCGGCCGCGCCGCGCTCCTTTCAAGGTCGCAGGCCTGTCAAGGGCCAGGCGGCGCCTTCGGTTAAGCTTCCAGCTCCGCTCTGCGTCCGCCTCGCGCCGGCCGTGTTTTGCCCCGATGTCCGATCATTCCGCCGCCCGCGCCTCGCGAGGCGCCGACAAGGCTGCCGCTTCCACGGAGAAGCGCACCTTCCTGAAGAAGCTCCTCGACCTGATCGCGCCCGGGCCCGACTCGCGCGACCAGCTCATTTCGTCGCTGGCCGACGCCGAGCACAAGGAGCTGATCGAGCCGGAGTCGCGGATGATGCTCGAGGGCGTCATCCGCATGGCCGACATGACCGCCGGCGACGTCATGGTCGCCAACCGTCACATGGACCTGCTCGACATCGACGCGCCGTACGACGAGTTGCTCCACGTCATCATCCGCACGGGTCATTCGCGCTTTCCGGTGTTCGAGGAGAAGCGCGACAACGTCATCGGCATCCTGATGGCGAAAGACCTGCTCAAGCTCCAGCGCTCGCCCGACCTGCACCTGAAGACGCTGCTGCGCCCGGCCTTCTTCGTGCCCGAATCGAAGGCGCTGAACGATCTGCTGCGCGACTTCCGCACCAACCGCAACCACATCGCCATCGTCATCGACGAGTTCGGCCACACCGCCGGCCTGCTGACGATCGAGGACGTGCTCGAGGAGATCGTCGGCGAGATCGAGGACGAGTTCGACGAAAAGGACGGCGAGTCGAGTATCTACACGCTTGCCGACGGCAGCCAGCGCGTCGCCGGCGATGCGACGCTGGCGGCGGTGAACGAGGCCTTCGACGTCCTCCTCCCGACCGACGAGTTCGAGACCATCGGCGGCCTGGTCGCGCAGGAGCTCGGCCGCGTGCCGCAGCGCGGCGAATCGGTGACGATCGGCGGCCTGGTCTTCTCGGTGATGCTGGCGCGCGGCGGCGCTGTGCGCTGGTTCAAGGTGACCCGCGCCGCCGAAGAGGCCCTCGGCTCCGACGGCGCTTGAGCAGCAGCGCCGATCGCCCGGATCGCGCGTTGACGACCGCCGGGGTCATCCTCGTCGCCGCGCTCGGCGCCGCCCAGACGCTGGCCGACGTCGACGGTGACCTCTGGCCGCTTCAGATCGTCGCCATCGCGGTGCTCGCGGGCCTCGTCGGCCGGTCATCGCCGCGTCGCGCGGCGGCCCTCGGCCTGGCGTTCGGCACGGCCTGGCTCTGCGCCGGCACGTGGTGGCTCTTCATCAGCATGCACCGCTATGGCGGCCTCGCAGCACCGCTCGCGGCGCTCGCGGTGGTGGGGCTGGCGGCCTTCCTCTCGCTCTATCTCGCGGCGGCGATGGCGCTGGTCGCGCGCTGGCATCGCGGCGGGCGCGCGCGCGGCGCGATCCTGTTCGCCGCCGCATGGCTGCTCGCCGAGCTCGCGCGCGGCGTGATCTTCACCGGCTTTCCGTGGGTCGCGAGCGGCTACGCCCACGTCGACGCGCCGCTCGCCGGCCTCGCGCCGTGGATCGGCGTGTACGGCATCGGCGCGGTCGCGGCTGGCCTGGCGGCGGCGTTCGGCCTGTCGGACCTGCGCCGGGCGCGCGAGTGGCTCGCGCCCGGCATCGCGCTCACGGTCGCCCTGGCGGCGAGCGCGCTGCTCGGCCGCATCGACTTCACCCGGCCGACCGGCACGCTCACCGTCTCGCTGCTCCAGACCAACGTGCCGCAGCACGAGAAGTTCGAGGAGCACTTCATCCAGAACGCGCTCGGCGGCACGGCTGCCCAGCTCGAGGCGGCGCGCGGCGAGCTCGTCGTCGGCCCCGAGACCGTGATTCCGCTCCTGCCGGCGCAGCTCGACCCGAGCTACTGGAACGGCCTGCTCGAGCGTTTTCGCGTGCCCGGCCGCGCGGCCATCATCGGCATCCCGATGGGCGACAACGAGGTCGGCTACACCAACTCCGCGCTCGGCCTGTCGCAGGCGTCGACCGCGATGCCGAACGGCTTCTATCGCTACGACAAGCACCACCTCGTGCCGTTCGGCGAGTTCGTCCCGATGGGCTTCCACTGGTTCACGGCTCTCATGAACATCCCGCTCGGCGACTTCAACCGAGGCGTGATGACCGCCCCGTCGTTCGACGTCGGCAGCGAGCGCGTCGCCCCGAACATCTGCTACGAGGATCTGTTCGGAGAGGAGCTCGCGTCGCGCTTCGTGCCCGAGGCGACGGCGCCGACGATCCTCGCCAACATCAGCAACATCGGCTGGTTCGGGCAGACGATCGCCGTCGAGCAGCATCTGCGCATCTCGCGCATGCGCTCGCTCGAGCTGCAGCGGCCGATGATCCGCGCCACCAACACGGGCGCAACCGCGGTGATCGATCATCGCGGCGTCGTGCGCCAGTCGCTGCCGCCGTTCACGCGGGGCATCCTGGAAGGCACGGTCGAAGGGCGGCGAGGGCTGACGCCGTTCGCGTCGTGGGCCGGCCGCTTCGATCTCTGGCCGATGTGGCTCGTCGCGGTCGCCGCGCTGCTCGGAGCCGGTCGCTGGCGGATGCGCGCCGGGCCGCGCCCCTAAAATCGTCGCATCACCGGTGCTGCTCTCGCAGCCCGGGCCTTCGACGACAAACCGGGCCGCGATGCTCTCGTTCCAGCAAATCATCTTGCGCCTGCAGTCGTACTGGTCCGACCATGGCTGTGCCTTGCTGCAGCCCTACGACATGGAAGTCGGCGCCGGCACCAGCCACACCGCGACCTTTCTGCGCGCGCTCGGACCCGAACCTTGGAAGGCG
>Ga0123338_10002054_pt1 | contig 18961 bp, 19 predicted proteins | sample grotaG_FD_89793 | JGI IMG/M metagenome (GOLD analysis project Ga0123338, IMG submission 89793) | Glacier valley bacterial and archeal communities from Borup Fiord, Nunavut, Canada, to study Microbial Dark Matter (Phase II) -... | ecosystem: Environmental > Aquatic > Freshwater > Ice > Glacier ...
GCCAGTGGTAGAGGAACATTGTGTAAGCCTGTGAAGGTCGACCGTGAGGACGGCTGGAGGTATCACAAGAGATTATGCTGACATGAGTAGCGAAAATGCGGGTGAGAAACCCGCACACCGTAAACCCAAGGTTTCCTCTGTAAAGGTAATCTGCAGAGGGTTAGTCGATCCCTAAGGCGAGGCCGAAAGGCGTAGTTGATGGGAAACAGGTTAATATTCCTGTACCACCTATTATTGCGATGGGGGGACGGAGAAGGGTAGGCGAGCCGGTTATTGGATTTCCGGTTTAAGCGTGTAGGGGGGGAGAGTAGGCAAATCCGCTTTCCTGTTAACTCTGAGACGTGATGACGAGAGCGTATGCTCACAAAGTCGTTGATCCCATGCTTCCAAGAAAAGCCTCTAAGCTTCAGATAGTAGGTGATCGTACCGTAAACCGACTCAGGTGGGTGAGGAGAATATCCTAAGGTGATTGAGAGAACACTGGTTAAGGAACTCGGCAAAATGACACCGTAACTTCGGGATAAGGTGTGCCCACATTAGGTGTAGCGATTTACACGTGAAGCCGAAGTGGGTCGCAGAGAAATGGCGGTAGCGACTGTTTACTAAAAACATAGGTCTGTGCTAAGTCGTAAGACGATGTATACGGACTGACGCCTGCCCGGTGCTGGAAGGTTAAGGGGATTTGTTAGCGCAAGCGAAGCTTTGAACCGAAGCCCCAGTAAACGGCGGCCGTAACTATAACGGTCCTAAGGTAGCGAAATTCCTTGTCGGGTAAGTTCCGACCTGCACGAATGGCGTAACGATTTCCGCGCTGTCTCAACCAGTGACTCAGCGAAATTGAATTCTCGGTGAAGATGCCGAGTACCCGCGGTAAGACGGAAAGACCCCGTGAACCTTTACTATAGCTTGACAGTGACATTCGGAATAGCTTGTGTAGGATAGGTGGGAGACTTTGAAGCCGGCACGCTAGTGTCGGTGGAGTCGCCCTTGAAATACCACCCTGGTTGTTTTGGATGTCTAACCTTGGCCCGTCATCCGGGTCGGGGACACTGTCTGGTGGGTAGTTTGACTGGGGCGGTCGCCTCCCAAAGAGTAACGGAGGCGCGCGAAGGTTCCCTCAGGCTGATTGGAAACCAGCCGTAGAGTGCAATGGCATAAGGGAGCTTGACTGCGAGACCAACAAGTCGAGCAGGTACGAAAGTAGGTCATAGTGATCCGGCGGTTCTGTATGGAAGGGCCGTCGCTCAACGGATAAAAGGTACTCCGGGGATAACAGGCTGATCTCCCCCAAGAGTTCACATCGACGGGGAGGTTTGGCACCTCGATGTCGGCTCATCGCATCCTGGGGCTGAAGTAGGTCCCAAGGGTTTGGCTGTTCGCCAATTAAAGCGGTACGCGAGCTGGGTTTAAAACGTCGTGAGACAGTTTGGTCCCTATCTACCGTGGGCGCAGGATACTTGAGAAGAGCTGTCCTTAGTACGAGAGGACCGGGATGGACGTACCGCTAGTGTTCCAGTTGTGCCGCCAGGCGCAGTCGCTGGGTAGCCACGTACGGAAAGGATAACCGCTGAAAGCATCTAAGCGGGAAGCCTCCTTCAAGATTAGGTATCCCTGGGTGTAACAACCCCTAAAGGCCCGTTGTAGACCACAACGTTGATAGGCTGGGTGTGTAAGTGCAGTAATGCATTTAGCTGACCAGTACTAATCGGCCGTGAGGCTTGACCATAAAAATGAAAAAACGGTTTGGGGGAAGGTCTCCTTCCCCCAGGCCGAATATAAAACTATCAAATCATACACCACCAACAAACTATCCATTCCAAAGCAATTGCCAAGAAATAATCAGGCCAAGTCTAACGACAGAAGCCAAACGATTTCTCGGTGGCTATGCCGAGGGGGTCACACCCGTTCCCATCCCGAACACGGAAGTTAAGCCCCTCTGGGCCGATGATACTGCACGGGTAGCTGTGTGGGAAAGTAGGTCGCCGCCGGGAATTTTATCAAAACGCCCCGCAACCAGAAATGGATGCGGGGCGTTTTACGTTTGAAACGGGAAATAAGGCGTTTTATATTGTCAGCTGTTGATACCTCTGCTATTTTGTCAGCGTCTACTAAATATTTAATAATAGGGTAATATATGAATCGTTCCTGGCTTGAAATTGCATGTGACGTTCCTGAAGAGCATGCGGAAGTAATTGCTGATTTTCTAACACAACTTACTGGAACCGGTGTCTGTGTTGATAATCTCTGTGTTGATGCTTTCTCTATAAGCGAAATACCAGATTCTGTCCGTGTGGTGATTAAAGCCTATCTGTCTGCTGATGGTGATACATCGCAGCAGATGCAGGAGCTTGAGATTTTCTTGTCTGAACTGTCCAAGCGTCATCCTGGCGACAGTTTTTGTCCCCCCACAATATCAGCAGTTAATTCAGAAGACTGGAGCAGCAGCTGGAAGGTGCATTTCAAGCCTCTTCGTATCGGCAAGCGCCTTCTAATAGTTCCAACCTGGGAGGACGTGGTAGAAGTGCCGGGTGATCTGGTATTGCGCATTGATCCCGGGATGGCTTTTGGTACCGGTGGGCATGAAACCACGCGCCTCTGCCTTGAACTGTTGGAACAGCTCATGGAGAGTCGGGTGCCAACATCGTCACCATCGCTTCTTGACCTTGGTACAGGTTCGGGAATTCTTGCCATGGCAGCGAGCTTGTTAGGGTGTTGTCGGATACTTGCGCTGGACATAGATCCTGATGCCGTCACCGTAGCCCGGGAAAATCTTGCTTTAAATAATCTTTCTGATTCAATTGAATGCGGAACAGCACCTCTTGAATCACTTACAGAAAAATATGATATAATCTTGGCCAACATTCTTGCCGAGGAATTGGTGCGGTTGGCACCATACCTTGCAGACAGGCTACAACCTGGTGGGTCGTTGATTCTCTCAGGCATTCTGGCAGAAAAAGAACAGATCGTCCGTCTCGGATTTAATAATCTACCGATACAATATTGCCGGACTGTTTGTGATGGTGAGTGGGTTGCAATGCTATATCGGTATGAACCCACCACATGAGCGTGCGTCGTTTCATGATAAATTCACGTGCCATACGGGATGGGTACGCCTCTTTTGATGGCGATATTCACAATCACATGGTCCGAGTTCTGCGTCTTGGAACGGGAGACTCGGTTCAGTTGGCTGATGAAAAAGGTGTAGTACACTTCGGTACTATTAATCAAGTTTGCAAGGACTGGGTAGCTATAAAAATTATGTCTTCCAGCCTGGTCGATGATAACAGTTCAGCCGCACCACGTGTTACAATCTGTCAGGGACTTCCTAAGGGTGATAAGACGGATCTTATTTTACAAAAAGGTACTGAGCTCGGTGCTCATGATTTCTGGCTGTTTGGCGGACGACGTTCTGTTGCTAAAATTCGTTGTGATCAGCAGGAAAGTAAGCTTGAGCGCTGGAATCGTATTACTACTGAGGCCGCAAGGCAGTGTGGACGTTCAGACATCCCGGCTGTGACGTTGAAGCCAAGCGCTGTTGAAGCTTCCAACGACACGAACCAGCAACTGCGCTTGATCCTATGGGAAGGGGAGCGTGAACACTCGCTTAAAGAGGTACTTGTGGCAGAAGAAAAGCCTCAGTCCATTATTGTGGCAATTGGCCCGGAAGGTGGGTTTGACCCTCTTGAAGTCCGGCATTTTTCACAGCATGGCTATCAGTCGGTTTCTCTTGGTCCAAGGATATTGAGAACTGAAACGGCAAGTATTGCTATTCTTTCGGTAATACAGTATATATGGGGCGAAATGTGAATTTGTCCGGTCAAGGAGCCACAAATGAAATGTCCGAAGTGCGGATATAATAGTTTCGAATACTATGATAGATGTAAAAAGTGCTCTGACGATCTGACCGGGTACAAACAAATATTTATGATTAAGTCACTTGTGTTACCGGTTGAAGCAAAAGAGAAACTAGCAGCAGAATATCGGTCAACTGAAAGCGTGACTAACCCGTCCGTCGATATCGCAGAAACACATGATGATATTTTCTCTTTTGATCTACCCGATGATTCCTCATCTCCGTCAGAACAAAGTAAAGACGACCCCTTTAACTTCGATGAACCAGCCACTGATCTAAGCAAGTCAACAACTTCAATGTCTGATGATGACGCTTTTGCTGACCTTCTGGAATCAACATCGCAGAAAGACGGATCTCCCTCTTCTGTTGCAGGTGGTCCGCCTACCCCGAAGAGTACCGATACTACATCTGCCGGCCCAGGTGAGTTTGATCTTGAAAGCTTCTCTTGGGATGACACACCATCTGTATCATCAGCAAATGATAGCAAAGAGATCGATGATTTTGACTCACTCTTCGGAGACACGAAGGACAGTAATCAGAAATAACTCATCCAAATTATAAGTCATAATCTGAAAGAGCGGGCTATCCCGCTCTTTTTTCGTACAAGGCGGAGCTGTAATGTCCCAGCGCATAAATATTCTTCCTGAATCTCTGACTAACAAGATTGCTGCCGGTGAGGTTGTTGAACGCCCAGCATCAGTCATAAAGGAGTTGATAGAAAACTCACTTGACGCCGGAGCAACTGATATCTGTGTAGAAATTAGCGCCGGCGGCAGACGGCGCATTCGCGTTACGGATAATGGCCATGGCATGTCACGTGAGGATGCCCTTCTCTCGTTGGAGCGACACGCCACAAGCAAAATCGCTGCTGATAGTGATTTGGACAAGATACTGACACTTGGTTTCAGAGGGGAGGCCCTCCCTTCAATTGCCTCAGTTTCCCGCTTTACACTCGCAACTCGTGAGACAGCGGCTCCAGAAGGTACGGAAATTATTGTTGAGGGCGGACGCATACGTGAAGTCAGGGCATGCGGCATGGCATCAGGAACCGTAGTTTCAGTTGAGCAGATCTTTTACAATCTACCAGCGAGACTAAAGTTTATGAAGAGTGCCGAAACAGAAACCGGTCACGTTGCGGACATTGTTAGTCGCATGGCCGTATCTCGCCCTGATGTTGCTTTTTTATGTTCATCTGATGACCGAGAACTGTTACGCCTACAGCGTAGTGATCTTCAACGTCGTTTGGCACAGGTTCTCGGCAGGGAAGGTTCTCAGTATTTGTATCCCGTAGTGAGCGAAGGCGGATATGCTACCATCACTGGATTTGTTTCTGGTCCGGCACTTGTCCGTTCTGGAACTCAGGCGATATACACCTATATAAATGGCCGCTTTATTCGCGACAGGGTTGTGCAGCACTCGATCATGCAGGCTTACCGGGGCGTCATAGATCGTGGCCGCTATCCGGTCGTGGCGCTGTTCATAGAGCTTTCGCCCGAGGAGGTCGATGTGAATGTTCACCCAACCAAGCATGAAGTTCGCTTCAGACGCCAACCTGTCGTGCACGATGCAATACAGGAGGCGGTAGAAGAGGTGCTGCGCCGTTCACCCTGGTTGGCGGACAAGGCTGCTAAGTTGGGCACCCCGCATGTTTCTACAGGCCAGGCGTCTCGCGAGAGGGTTGCAGCAGCTGCCCAATCTTCATTGTCACTGCTGCCAAGTCAGGTACACCCTTTTCTGCAGACTGAGGCAAATGTTGTGGATCCTGCGGCTCTTTTAACTCAACCGGAGCATAATACAATTGTCAGTGAGCCAAATACAAATTTCCGGCAGGATCAGTCTCCAGAAGAAACGGGCGGTTATTTTTCGTCACTCTCCATTATCGGGCAGTTTCACAACGAATATATCCTCTGCCAGTCTGGATCTGAGCTTGTCGTAATCGACCAGCACGCCGCTAGCGAACGGGTAGCTTATCAGCTCTTAAAACAGCAGTGTCTCGATGGTGTCATTGAGTCGCAACGACTGCTGTTTCCTGCAACTGTAGAACTATCATTCAGTGAAGTTGCGGTAGCGAACAGGTTCAGTAATGATCTTTCCGGAATAGGTTTTGAGTTGGAACCCTTTGGTGGAACGACAATAATGGTTTCTTCTGTTCCACGTCTTGTCGCCGAAAAAGATCCGATCCTTCTGGTACGGGATATTCTGGCTGATCTGCTTCGATATGGTACCAGTGCCGCATTCAACGATGCACTGGAGAGTCTGCTTTCTCGTATCGCTTGCCATTCTGTAATTCGCGGTATTCACGCGCTGGATAACCGCCAGATCAAGGCGTTACTCTATCGGATGGATAGAACTGATTTTGCTGCGAGCTGCCCGCATGGTCGTCCGGTCTCGCATGTAGTGACTCTGGCAGAGCTGCAGAAGATCTTTAAACGGACATGACCTCCACTCCACCGGTAAAACTACTAATCATCTGTGGGCCAACCGCTTCTGGCAAGAGCGAGCTGGCCTTGCGGCTGGCACATGATCTGGATGCTGAGATTGTTAATGCCGACTCGATGCAGATCTATTGCGGACTCAATGTCGGGACGGCCAAACCGACGCCGGAGCAGCAGGCAGAGATTCGTCACCATCTGATCGACGTGGCAAATCCAGCTCAACTTTTCTCTGCAGCCGATTTTTGTGCTGCTGCTGATGCCGCGATCCGTGACATCATCAGTCGGGGGAAACGGGTTGTCGTGGCAGGCGGCACCGGGCTTTATATACGGGCTCTTGTAAAGGGACTGGTTGATTCGCCAAGCGGCGAGGGGGAGCTACGTGAAGCCTTACTGGATGAATCTGGCAGAATCGGCAATGCGGCCATGCTTGAGAAGTTGCGACAGGTAGATCCAGAATTGGCTGCGGTTCTCCACCCCAACAATCTGGTACGAATCATACGCGCTCTTGAAGTCTATCAACTGACCGGAATCCCGCTTTCCCGATATCAAAAAAAACATGCCTTTGCCACAAGGCGTTACGAGGCGCTGCAGATTGGCATCTCGGTTGATCGCTCTGTATTGTACGAGCGGATAGATGGTCGGGTCGAGATAATGCTGGCTTCCGGTTTGATGGAAGAGGTTAGGAGCCTGTTGGCAGCAGGATACGGGCGTGATATCAAGTCCCTGCGCTCCATCGGCTATAAGGAAGTGGTTGCCCATCTGTCTGGCGACGTTTCTGCTGAAGAGGCTGTCCGGTTGATAAAGCGCAATACACGTCACTATGCGAAGCGCCAGTTGACGTGGTTTAAGGCCGATCCAGATATATTGTGGTTTGAATATCCTGAGAAGTTTGATAAAATGCTTGAACATGCGATTGAATTTTATGAACAACGGGAGGCATAACAACAATGTCTAAAGCACCCTTTAATATTCAGGATCAGTACCTTAATCAAGCCCGTAAGGAGCGTGTGCGGGTAACAGTGGTCATGATGTCCGGCGCTAAACTGGAAGGACTTATTAAGTCTTTCGATAACTTTTCAGTGCTGCTTGACTCTGGTAGTGATATGCTGATTTACAAACACTCCATTGCCACCATTGTTTCTGCTGATGGTGCCTTCAGGTTGCATCAGTAACCATTCTACAGACTCTTCCGGTCTCTTCGGTCCAGAGAGGACTTCCAGAAAACTATCCATGTCAAAAAGTACAAAAATCCTTTTGGTTGCAGCGCTACTGCTAGCAATAACTGCTGCGGCTGTACTGTATTATTCGTCTTCTGTTTTTCTACAGCTTTTTATTGCTTTCGCCTTGGCCTATGTACTTAACCCTGCAGTGGAGCTCCTTGAGCGCAAAGGGGTAAAGCGTCTATACGGTATTGTGATCGTTTTTTGTCTAGCGGTGCTGACTGGCGTCACTTTTGCGGTTTTTCTTGTCGTTTCAATAGCGGGTGAATTTTCAAATATGCAACTAAATCTGCCCGCGTATGCTCAACACCTTTACGAGATCACCCCTGATTCAATAAAGGGGTATCTGGGAGTTGAAACTCCAGACCGGCTTGCTCTGCGTCTAACTGAACTTATGCAGCAGGTGCGAAGCGCTGCGCCGGACCTGCTTAAACCGCTACTGGCATTCCTGCAGAAGACCCTTTCATCAACGGTAGGTGTGCTCCTGGCTCTTCTGGGATACCTGATCATTCCGGTCTACCTGTTTTATCTGCTGTTTGACCTGCCACAGCTTAAAGCCTTTATCGAATCGTACATCCCGGATCGGTTTATACCTGCATACACTAAAAAACTTTCAGAGGTTGATACTGTACTTTCCGGCTTTATTCGTGGACAGTTGTCAGTCTGCGCAATTCTGGCGCTGCTTTACAGCGCCGGGCTGTACGTAATCGGCATTGACCTGGCTATTGCCATCGGTACGCTGGCAGGTGCCGCCTTTATTATTCCCTATGTCGGCACTATTATTGGCATAGGTCTTTCGGTCGTTATGGCATTGCTCAAATTCAACGATATCCTTCACCCTCTGCTTTGTATCGGCTGGTTCGGTTTGGTCCAGGCTTTTGAGGGCGCTATTATTACCCCTAAAATAGTCGGTGACACTGTAGGCTTGCACCCGTTGGTGGCTATCGTGGCCCTGCTTATCGGTGGGCAGCTCTTCGGTCTTGTCGGGATGCTGCTGGCGGTGCCGGTAACCGCAGTTTTGCAGGTGTTCTTGCGCTCCCTGGGAGGGTACTACCGTAATTCCGAGTTTTACCGGGAGGGGTAATGACTGGGCTTCGGATTGATTCAGTTGCCAGCGGCTCGATTGCATTCGAGCTGGAGATAGTGGCCGGCGACCGACTGTTGGCTGTCAATGGGCAGCCGCTGCGTGATCTGATCGATTACAGTTACTATACCGCTTCTGAAGAGGAACTGCTGCTTGAAATTGAAAAGCCGGATGGTGAGCTGTGGGAGATGGAGGTAGAACGTCAAGCTGGAGAGCCGCTAGGGCTGACTTTCTCTGCTCCTGCTCCTGCCAGGTGCGCTAATAACTGTCTTTTCTGCTTCGTACACCAGCTTCCCCGGGGGCTACGAAAACCGCTCTATGTCAAAGATGAAGACTATCGACTCTCCTTTTTGAACGGCAACTACGTCACGCTGGCTAATATTAAAACTCCGGCGCTTAACCGCATCATTGAACAACGCCTTTCCCCACTGTATATTTCGGTACACGCTACCGGTCCGGACCTGCGGGAGCGTCTGCTCGGCAAGGCCGGTATACCGCCTATTCTGGAACAGTTGCAGAAGCTTGCTGCCGCACGAATCGCCATGCACACGCAGGTCGTGCTCTGTCCGGGGCTGAATGATGGCGAAGAGTTGCAGCGCACTGTCGCTGAACTGGCTGCTCTCTACCCTGCGGTGCAGTCGCTGGCGGTTGTTCCACTCGGGCTTACAGCTCATCGCCAGAAACTACCGCCGTTGACACCAGTGGATTCAGAATATGCCAGGGAGTTTGTTTCAATCTGGCAACCACAGGCAGATGCTCTGCGTAGAAAGCTGCGCAAACCGTTTCTCTTTCTTGCGGACGAATTCTACCTCAAGGCTGGTCTGCCATTCCCGCCGATAAAAGAATATGGAGATTTTCCGCAAATTGAAAACGGTGTAGGCATGGTGCCGCTCTTTATGCAGGAGTCAGCACGGCTGTTGCGGAGGGTTCGGCCAATTGGTCCATTTCGGGCAACGGTTGTCACTGGAGTCTCTTCGGTCGTTTTTGTAGGGGACTTTCTGGGACTGCTGTCCGAAAGGAGCGGTGTAGATGTCGTCCCGCTGGCTGTTGAAAATAAACTCTTTGGACCCAGCATAACAGTAAGCGGGCTGATCGCCGGTAATGATATCGCAGCCGCAGTGGCTGGATACGATATAGGCTCGTGCCTGCTAGTTCCGGACGTAATGCTGAAAGAGGGGGAGGGTGTGTTTCTGGATGATGTCTCGCTGGATGAACTACAGCGGCGGATCAGTTGCCCGGTAATCGTTTTTGACTCAACTCCTGGAGGGTGTTACAAAGCGCTCTGCTCCTTTGCAAAGAGGCAGCACTCCCATTAAAACAAAGGGGGCTCCTGACAGGAGTCCCCTTTGTTTCGTGTAGGTTCGTGGCAAAAACACTAAATTGTTCCAAAACTCTCCAGCTCATTTTCTGAAAACATTCTATCCACATCCATTATTATCAGCAAACGTTCGGCATGGTTAAATACCCCGGTAATGAACTCCTGGCCAATTCCGCCGGATAGCACCATCGACGGAGGGGGCTGGATTTCACTTCTGTGTATGCGGATTACTTCTGAAACTGCATCGACTATAAATCCGGTCAGATTTCCGGAAACGTCCATGATGATTATGCGGGTCTGGCTGCTGTTTTCGTTCTCGATCAGCCCGAAGCGTCTGCGCATGGAGATGATAGGAATGACCTTGCCGCGCAGGTTTATAATCCCCTCGACGTGCTGGGGCACGTTGGGCATCTTCGTGATGGTTGGCATGCGGATGATCTCTCGTACCTTCAGGACTTCAACACCGTACTCTTCATCGGCCAGCATGAAGCTGACCAGCTGGATGAGTTCGTCATGTTTTGCGCCATCATCAATCTTTGCGAGGGCATTTGAGGACATTGGGGACTCCTTCAATAAATAATGAGTATCTTTTCTGTCGGCCTATCTTCTTACAGTAGAGCGTCTCTGCATGCGCCCGCCCATGGATGCCATCTGGTGCTTCTGGAGGGCACCCAGGCTTTCCAGGTGGAATTGAAACCATAAATCTCCATAAGCCCGCATATTCATCTTTTTGCCTTTTTCAAGACACTCCAGATTGTCCTTTAACTTTTCGTCGCCCGGAAGCTTTTTAAGCCCCTTGGCAAGAATCTCTTTTGCTCTTACTGTCTCACCGCTCTCGTTCATGCAGTAAGCATATAGGCTCCAGAGAAGGGATTCTTTACCGTTCCACTGCACCGCTTTATCAAACGTGCTGATCATCTTGTCTTTCTTCTGACGTTTCATATAAGAAACGGCCAGCATGGCGGTGGCGGCCCAGTTCTTAAAGAAGGACTTTTCCAGATGGGGGAAGGCGTTAGAAAAGTCACGTTTCATGTAGTAAATCATGCCGATCTGGGAGTGCAGCTGCCCTTCCACGTATAGCTGCCATCTGCTGTACTGGAGAGCATCTTTCAGCTCGCGGATCGCTTTTTCAAAACGTGGCGGTTGGGCTTGAAGGTCTTTGCCGGCTGACTCGATCGAAGTCATGACCTTCTTCATGGTGATACGCGAAAACATGACAAAGATCAGCGCAAAGACGATCAAGCCGATAATGAGTGAAACCCACCAGGCCAGCTTGAGCACAAAAACAAGAATCAGCAGCACGGCAACTGCAGCAGCTGCGGAGATAAGAATGTTATACATCAGGAATTCCTTTCATACTTTGAGACAGTGGGATAAACAAAAATCAGGCTCTGGGAGTTGTGGGAGCCATTTTTCCATTCTTTTCGGTAAATTTTGCGATAATAATCCGTCGACCCGGCATGAGGACCATTTTTGCTTTTATGTTGTTCCAGGTGGTGAGCATCTTGGTCGTCACACTGAACCTTTTAGCCAGAGCAGTGAGGGTGTCGCCCCTTTTAATGGTGTAATATTTTGTATAACTTCCCTTTGCAGCTTTGGGTGTCTGTCCTTCGTGGGCAAAGTCAACGGTCTGCTTGATCGGTACAAGCAGTGTCTTCCCGGCAATTCTGCTTTTTCTGATATTGAGTGAGTTCAGCTCTGCCAGTACGGCAGGTGACGTACCAAAGCGACGCGCCACACTTCTCAGAGTGTCTTTCTTGCGAGCCTTGTAGTGGCTGTATAATGTCCGTTCGGTGTAGCGCTTGTCTTCCGGAATCTTTGCATATCCCGCTTCAAACAGCGGTTTGCTCCCTTTAGGAATCTTAAGCTGAAAACCGGGATACTCTGGAGGGGTACACCAGTGACGCAGGTCCGGATTCAATTCTTTGACCGACTCATAGGTGGTGCCGCTCAGTTTTGCAACCAGATCAAGATCGGTGCGTGAGGGTATAGTGACGGTGTCATACTCGATTGGCGTCAGATAAGCGATGTCTGTGAAGCCGTAGCGGGCTGGATCTTTGGCAATTATAGCCGCAGCCAGAAGTTTTGGTACATACTCCTTTGTTTCACGCTTTAGGTAGGAACCCCTGGATATTTCCCAAAAATCGTTGGTGTTATACATGTCGATGGCACGCAGGATCTTGTTCTCACCGGCATTGTAACCAGCCGCAGCCAGATACCAGTCGCCGTTGAATATGCCGTACAGTTCCTTCAGGTAAAGTGCTGCGGCGGTTGTCGCCTTGACCGGATCTTTCCGTTCGTCGATCCATTGATCAATTCTCAGGTCGTAACGCCGCCCGGTGCCGGAGATGAACTGCCATGGGCCGACCGCGCTAGCCCAGGAGCGAGCATGCATGTAAAATCCGCTCTCGATCATTGCAACATATACCAGATCCTCCGGCATTCCTTCACGCTTAAGGATCTCCTTCATCATGGGGGTGTAACGGGAAGAGCGAGAGAGCCATTTCGAGAAGGACTGTTTGCCACTTGTCTGGAAATAGTAAAGAAAGTATTCAACCTTACTGTTCAGGGTCAGCGGAATATCAGATATCGACAGGTCAACATCCGCTAAATCGAGATCACTGTCAGCATCAGATGAACTTCGCAGCTCTTCAAGTGAAAACAGCGCTGTAGCAGGTGCTGATTTTGTGGGGTCCGTAGAATCCATGTCGTCAGCAGAAAGCAACGCAGTGGTTTCTGCTGGCCTCAATAAAGGAGCGCCAGGGCTGGTTAATTCGGCCAAGAGCGGTTGTGTTACCTCTGTCGCGGTAACCGGGAGAGCATAGAGCATGGCCGCAAGAGAGATAACAGCGTATGTAAAAAGCGGGGTTTTCTTCATTGGCCGCGGAGTATAAATGAAGCGGCCCTGAAAGTCAATGGCTCGTAAACCCTCTTTAAACGGGCTTTTGCTTGTGGATGCTGTGTTGGGGCAGGGATTGAACGGAGTTTGAAAACACCTTTGCAGTAGAAATTAAAAAGCCCACCGTGGTGGGCTTAAAGTTAACAACGGTCTCCGTTACTGCTCAGAAATCCGCTCTTTTTGCATCGCCTCGCGACCAGCCTCAAGAGCAGATGCCAGGATTGTTTTCTTTTCGACGAATGCGTCCTTGCCGTCTTCGACGGCATTCTTAATCTTTTCCTGCGCTTCCTTGGCGTATTCCTTGATCTTGTCCACTGCATCTTCAGTCAGGTCAAGGATGTTTTCTCGCATTTCACGCCCGCTTTTTGGTGCGTACAACAGAGCCAGTCCAGCTCCAATTGCTGCACCGGCTGCAAACGATGCTAATACAGTACCTGCTGATACGTTACATTTGTCAGACATAATTACATACCCCCTCTTTTTTTTAGATACCGTTCAAGAACAAACCTTCCAGCCGCTTTGGCTCCGGTAGCCCAGACCGAAGTCGCGTTAATAACGTTGGTTGCGACCCCCACCGTGCGGTTGATCGTGTGCAGGTTGTCACCGGCTGCACCCAGTTCAGACATGAAGCGTCTTACATCATCGTTACACTCAGCCACAGCTCCGCCGACACTCTTCAATTCAGCCAGTAGACCGGTCAACTCCTGTAGGGTCGGCTTCAGCTCACCATGAACCATCTCTGCAAGTTCTCCGACCGACGCGGCAGTCCGTTTGATGGTAAGCAGGGTGGGAATCAGAACCAGCACCAGTATGCAGAGCGCTACGGCTATTACTATCAAGGCGATTTCGGTCAGTGGCATCATTGTTCTCCATTGTTAAACAATCAATCTACTGGTTAAAGTATAGAGCAAACAGAAAAAAATTCAACGTATAAACCGATAAAAAACAGTTTTGTGACTGCTGAGGTCAGTCAGCACAGTCAGGCATCATTCTCATGACAATCTCTTCTACAGCTGAATATGGATCGATATTGTTGGCACTCATGTCCGTCACAATCCTGTCAAGGTGGTTGTCCTGCGACATGAATTTCAAGGCCTTTTCGAGTAGAGTATCGCGCAGGATGGCCATAAAGTGGCGCTGTTTACGCTGTCGCATGAATTCGTGGATAGTTCCGCTTGACAGAAAAAAATCCCGGTGGGCCAGAATCTCGCTCGTTAGTTCTTCAATGCCGGTGCCGCGCTGGGCCTCTGTTTTCATTACCTGTGGATTCCACTGGCCTTCTGTTGGATGACGCATTTCCAGCATCGTGCCCAGTTCTCTGGCTGTCCTGTCAGCACCCTCCCGGTCGGCCTTGTTGACGACAAAAATATCGCCTATTTCAAGGATTCCGGCCTTGATTGCCTGGATGTCGTCACCGAGTCCCGGGACCATTACCACGCAGGTCGTGTGCGCCTCCTTGACGATATCCACCTCGTCCTGTCCGACGCCTACGGTCTCGATAATAATAATGTCCATCCCAAGGGCATCCATTACAAGAGCGACATCTGACGTGGAGCGCGAGAGCCCCCCCAGCGCTCCACGAGTGGCCAGGCTGCGGATGAAAACTCCTTCGTCGCAGGAATGGCGATTCATGCGGATACGATCGCCTAGAATTGCGCCGCCGGTAAAGGGGCTGGTAGGATCGATTGCGACTACGCCGACTTTTTTCCCCTTTGTACGGAAGGAGGCGGTCAGTTGATCTACCAGCGTAGATTTGCCGGCGCCAGGGGGGCCGGTAATGCCGATGATATAGGCGTTGCCGGTACGTGGGTAGAGCTGTTTCAGCTCCTCGACCGCTTGTGGGCGGCCATCGTCAATGTCGCGCATCAACCTTGCTGCGGCGCGGATGTTGCCTTCTAATACCTGCTCTGCGAGGGACATGGGATACCTGTCAGATATGGGATAAAGTACACAAAACTGAAATTGTTAAGTTTGATGGGGCGGCATTAAGTCGTCGCTGGCTATGGTTGGCCGATCAGTCACCCAGCCGCTTCCCGGGAACCAGATAGTTTCGGATATAATCGGAAACCGCCTCTTCTATCGGGGTAACAGCCTTATCATAGCCTGCAGCACGTATTTTAGCTGTTTCTGCGCAGGTCAGGTACTGGTAAGTATTGCGGATCGATTCCGGCATGTCGATGTACTCGATATTTATCGGCCGCTCCATAGCGGTGAATACTGCGCGAGCCAGGCGGTTCCAGCTGACGGTGGTGCCGCCTCCGACGTTATAGATACCGCCAGCCTCCCTGTTGTGAAGGAAGTGGAGTGTCATGGCTGCTGCATCCTTGACATAGATGAAGTCGCGCAGTTGCTCGCCGTCGCCGTACTCCGGGCGGTGTGACTTGAACAGTCGGAGTGTGCCGGTAGCGCCGATCTGCTCATAGGCTTTGAGCACGAGAGAGCGCATTTCACCTTTGTGCTGTTCATTGGGGCCATAGACATTGAAATACTTGATGCCTGCAATCTTGTTCAGAATCCCCTGGCGTAGCGCCCATACGTCAAAGAGTTGCTTGGAATAACCGTACATATTCATCGGACGGAGTTGTGACAGTTGCTGTTCGTTATCGACAAAGCCATATTCTCCGTCCCCGTAAGTTGCGGCGCTGGAAGCGTAGATAAAGCGGGCGTCTGCAGCAAGTGTAGCCAGGGCCAGTTTGCGGGAGTATTCAAAGTTGTTTCTGATCAGGTAGGTGGCATCCGGTTCGGTCGTGGCGGAACATGCTCCCAGGTGGATCACCGCTTCAAGGGAGCGACCACCTGGCAGGCGGCTTTTCAGGGAACCGTCATCCAGCATCCGCTCGAAGGAATCTTTTTCCATGTAATCCATAAAACGGAGTGCTGTCAGGTTGCGCCACTTGTCAGAGTGACCTAAGTGGTCAACAATCAGGATGTCTTCCCTGTCAAGCTGGTTCAAGTGCTGAACCACTGCGCTGCCGATCAGGCCTGCGCCACCGGTTACGATGATCATTATCTGTTCTCCTGTCTTGTGTGCGAGCTGATTGCCTGCAACAGTTCTCTTTTGGTTCGTGGCATATATTCAATATCACGAAGATCAATGCCAATCAAGGAAAGCCGCCGGTTAATTTCGGCAACCAAAGGCCTGGCGCCCAGAGCCTTGCACACGTTCTCTTGCGTCAGTATCTCAGTAGCATTGCCGCTGGCCAGGAGTCTACCTGACTGGAGAACTATCGCTTCATCCGCCCAGCCGTATGCAAAATCAAGGTCATGTGTCGCAATGATGATAGTCATGCCGGTTTTGTGCAGTAAATCCAGTACCGCTGTCAGCTCATCCTGCATGGCGGCATCCAGGCCGGCCATCGGTTCATCAAGTACGACGACCTCTGGCTGCATGGCAAGCACTCCGGCGATGCAGACCCGTTTTTTCTGGCCGTAACTCAGGTTGTGTACCGGCTTGTCAGCGTTTTCCGTCATCCCTACCGCCAGCAGAGCCTCCTCAACCCGCAGCCGTACTTCTGCCTCTGCCAGCCCCATGTTCATCGGGCCAAATGAAACATCTTCACGCACACTGGCTGAAAAAAGCTGGCTGTCCGGGTTCTGAAATACCAGGCCGACCTGTGAGCGAAGTCTCTTCATGCCGCTCCGGCTGTAATCAAGTGGTACTCCATCGCGATAAACCTGACCAGCGGAAGGGTGCAAGATGCCGTTAAGATGAAGAAACATGGTTGTCTTGCCGGCCCCGTTGGTACCAAGCACAGCGGTGCGTGACCCGCGGCGTATCTTCAGCGAACAGTCGTTGAGGGCTGGTGTGCCGTCAGGGTAGCGATAGGAAACACCGTCCAATGTCAAGGTGGCATCGGTCATGGCAGTAGCACTGTTAATGCTACCATTAATACTCCGGAAACAACTGCAATAGTTATGTTCTGTGGTGATCTGGCGTAGCGGTTTTCAAGAAAACGGAGCGCGCCGTCGTTTCCCCGCGCCTCGGCGGCTGTGTGCAGTGCCAGGCTGCGCTGCCAGACCTGCACGATCAGATTGGAGACCAGCCCGCCGAGTGAGCGCAATGCAATCGGGAAGGAGGCATAGCCAAGGCGTGCAGATTGGGCGGTCATTGTTTCGTGCACAGCCTCTGACAGCACAAAAAGGGTGCGGTAGCAGAGGGTCATCATATCAAGCAGGGTTGCCGGCACTTTGCAACGGCGCAGCAGAGTAATGATGTCGGAGAGCGGTGTGCTCAATGCAAGAAAGAGTAGTGCGGTCAAGCAGGCCAGTGAGCGGCAGCTTACCTGTAAAATACGGGGGATTTCCGACACCGCCAGATGTAGTGACATTCCGGTGGCCGGAGTGCCAAAATCAAGCGAAACCAGCAGGGAGAGGCCGCTTGCCAGCAGAAAAAGCAGAGGAGTGGCAGCTACCCGTAGATAACGAACCGCAGGGATGCCGGCGCCGAGAACAGCAGCCGTAGCCATGGTAAGGGTGACCAGCAAGGCTGCCCGTGGTGAACCTGAAGCAAATGCCGCAACCATGCCGCAGAGGCTAAAAAAACCTTTGGCGACGGGGGATACTCGTCGCCAGCGGTTGCTGTAAGCGGATTGTTCGGTCAGCACTGTGCTTGCTTACCCTGTTCGCGACGTATTCTGGCTGTGGTAGCGGCGCTGCCGTACCAATAACCAAGAAATCCTGCGCCCAGTGACGCCTGCAGGGCGAACAGCAGCGAGCCGATCTCGCCGCTTGGCGGTTCCATCAGTGGCTTGAACCAGGGCCGGTATCCCGGTGCTATATTGCCAATAACATTCTTGGCCTGGTCATCAGCCCCCAGAAAAATCTCCACATCTTTTCCATCCGGCCCCGGAGCGGGCTTTTGCACCATCCAGAGCGGCAGTGCCACCAGCAACACCACAGCAATCATCATCAGGAGATTTTGGTAGCGTTTCATGCCTGTGCCTCCTGGGTGGTCACTACATTCATATCTTTCAACTCCAGCGGGTTGAAGCGGAGCAGGGCGTTCATAACGATCACTGTCAGGAGGCCCTCGCTGATCGCCAGTGGAATCTGTGTTACGGCAAATACCGCGGCAAACTTGGCAAAAGATGCGATAAACCCACCAGCTGGATCAGGGAACGCCAGTGCCAGTTGTGCCGAAGTCGTAACGTAGGTCAGCAGGTCCGCACAGGATGCGGCGAGGAAGATCGAGATCCCGAAAGGGATTTTTGCCGCTTTGGCAAGGCGGTAGATGGCTGCCGCGGCAAACGGTCCGACAATCGCCATGGAAAAAATGTTGGCGCCAAGGGTAGTCAGGCCACCATGGGCCAGCAGGATTGCCTGAAACAGCAGCACCACCATGCCGATGGGTGCCATTGCCGCAGGCCCAAACAGTATCGCTCCGAGCCCAGTGCCGGTCGGGTGGGAGCAGCTGCCGGTGACGGATGGCATTTTCAGGGCCGACAGTACAAAGGTAAAGGCTGCAGCAACCCCAAGCAACATCCGCTGTTCAGGTTTCTCCTTGATTCTTTTGTTGATGGTATAGAGTCCGTAGGCAACGAACGGGGCTGACGCAGCGGTCCAGCCGATGGCGTGTTCTATTGGTAAGAAACCTTCCATGATGTGCATGAGGTGTTCTCCTGTTTATTGTTAGCATTGCTGAATGTCCGAATTTTAAATTTATGTCCTACAGGAAACTGAAGTTATCTTCCGTTGGTGACCCAGAATGACATTTGCATCGGCAGCAAATAAAAAAGTCCGCAACTGCGATGGCAGCATGCGGACTTTTCGTATTCAAAGTCTGATAATAGCGTCACTCTCCCTTTACCAGGGGGATCAGTTGAGTGTAGAGATCATGGCAGGTCTTCTGGCTCGCGATTCATCCTCCGGGCGTCTTCCCGGTTTTTAAACCAGTGACATAATGCCCTTCGTCCTCGCTTACAGCGGCGGGTCCGCGGGGGAATGGCTCTGTTAAAGCGTCACCCCTCTTCCCTATCAAGCCCATGCGGGCACCTTGATCTGTTATTCTGTTGTCATAAAACGTTCAGTTGGGATAGCACGCTCCCAGTGTCCTGTCAAGGGTGATTGCTGTTGTAAATTAGCATCCTACCCGCCTGTTTCAGTATCACTTGATATAATCCGGTTTCGCTGCTTCAGCATAAAGCCGATTATGA
>Ga0123338_10002059_pt1 | contig 18941 bp, 18 predicted proteins | sample grotaG_FD_89793 | JGI IMG/M metagenome (GOLD analysis project Ga0123338, IMG submission 89793) | Glacier valley bacterial and archeal communities from Borup Fiord, Nunavut, Canada, to study Microbial Dark Matter (Phase II) -... | ecosystem: Environmental > Aquatic > Freshwater > Ice > Glacier ...
CCCGCCCAACCTGGCCGCCGCCGACGCCTTCGTCTGGCACCCCTCAACCGGACGCCTGCTTCCCGTCCCTCACGTCGCCCGCGTCGGTATCGCCCTCCTGCACGGCGTGGACCGCCAAAAGCGTATCCTCCTCGACAATACACTCCGCTTCGCCCAGGGCTTCCCCGCCAACAACGCCATGCTCTGGGGCGCCCGCGGCATGGGCAAGTCTTCCCTCGTCAAGGCCGCCCACGCCGCCGCCAACGACGCCGCGCCGGGCAGCCTCGCCCTCATCGAAATCCACCGGGAGGACATCCGCACCCTCCCCGACCTCCTCAACACCCTGCGCGGGCATCCCGGCGGCACCCACCCCCGCCGCTGCCTCATCCTTTGCGACGACCTCTCCTTCGAGCGTGAGGACGCCGACTACAAAGCCCTGAAATCCGTCCTCGACGGCGGCATCGAGGGCCGCCCCGCCAACGTCCTCTTCTACGCCACCAGCAACCGCCGCCACCTCATGCCCCGCGACATGATCGAGAACGAGCGCTCCACCGCCATCAACCCCGGCGAGGCCGTCGAGGAGAAGGTCTCCCTCTCCGACCGCTTCGGCCTCTGGATCGGCTTCCACAACTGCGACCTGCAAGCCTTCCGCGCCATGGTCGAGGGCTACGCCGACGCCCTCTCCCTCCCCATCGGCCGCGACGACCTGCACGCCCAGGCCAACGAGTGGTCCATGACCCGCGGCGCCCGCTCCGGCCGCGTCGCATGGCAGTTCATCCAGGACCTGGCGGGACGGCTGGGCGTCAAGGAAGGCATCGCAGCATGACCCGCAACCCAGGCTTCCACCGCAAGCGGTTCGGCGGCACCGTCGTCACCGCGCTGTGCGACGGCTACTTGACCCTCCCCAACGAGGCCCTGCTCGGCATCGCGCCGAATGAGGCCAAGGCGATGCGCGACGCCGCCTTCGCCGGCCCGGAGCCGCGCAGCAGCGTCAACGCCGTCCTCGTCCAGTCCGGCGGCCGCACCGTCCTGGTGGACACCGGCGGCGGCACCAAGGCCGGCCCCACCCTAGCCGCCTGCTGCTCAGCATGGCCGGGGTCGGCCCCGCCGCCGTGGACGCCACCCTGCTGACGCACCTGCACACCGACCATTGCGGCGGCCTGACCACCCCGGACGGCGCCGCCGCCTTCCCCCGCGCCGAGCTGCTGCTCTCCGCGGCCGAGGCCGCCTATTGGCTCGACCCGGCCAATGCCGGGGCCGCGCCCGGCGGCGCCAAACCCGTCTTCACCGCCGCCCAGGCCGCCGTGGCCCCCTACCGCGGGCGCATGCGGACCTTCGACGGCGACCAGCCCGCGCACGGCCTGCACCCCGTGCCGCTGCCCGGCCACACGCCGGGCCACACCGGCTACCTGCTGGACGACGCCGGCGCCCGCCTGCTGATCTGGGGCGACGTGATGCACGTCCCCGACGTCCAAGCCGCCCGCCCAGACGTCGGCGCCTTCGACAGCGACCCCGTCGCCGCCATCGCCTCCCGCCGCCGCGCCTTGGAGATGGCCGTGTCTGAACACTTGATCGTCGCCGGGATGCACCTGCACTTCCCCGCCTTCACCCGCATCACCCGCACCGGCAGTGCCTACGCACTGGTGCCGGAGCTTTGGCTGTCGGAGTAGCAGCCCGGCCCCTCCGGTTGTATCGCTCCGGCTATGTGGAAGTGCGCCGCCTGAACCTGGCCGGGATTGCTGCCCGATCCGGCGCCGCACGGGATCTGCACATAGGGGCGGCCCGCCATGCTGCCGCCGGTGATGCCGCCATCGGCTTGGCAGGCGCAGCCCTTCGCCGGCCGCCTTGCCGGCCAGTAAAGTGCCGGACTGGAGCCGTAGCGCCGGGCACACTGGGCGGCCCTCGCTGCCAGGCATGCTTCCGGCCACGCGGACAAAGATGCAGCTGGCACCCGGTCCCGGCACCAGGCTAGGATCGGCTGTCAGAAGGAATGTTCCATGTCCGTCCTGCCGAGGCTTGTCGCGTTCGGGATCATCCTCCTGGGCGCAGCTGCGTCCCATGCCGGCCCCCTGGCCCCACCCGGCTCGTCTATCCCAGAAGCGGCTGGCGCAGCATGGCCGGCCGCTGAACGCTTCGATGGCAGCGGCGCGTATGCCGGGCGCACGTCCCGCGGCGCGAACGGCGCCGTGGACCGCTACGACGGGCAGGGCCGTTACGCTGGCAGCAGCCGGCGGGGCGCGAACGGCACCACGCAGCAATTCGACTCAGGCGGCCGCTACGCCGGCTCCACGCAACGCGGAGCCGGCGGCAGCACCGAGCGCTACGACCGGAGTGGCCGCTACGCCGGCAACAGTCGCCCCGGCGCGAACGGCACCACCGAGCGCTACGACGCAGCCGGCCGCTATGCCGGCAACAGCATCCGTAAGCCTGACGGCACGCTGGACCACTATGACGCGGGTGGCCGCTACACCGGAACCACCAGGCCCTAACCCTGCCCCTACAGGTGCCGTGACGCCTGGCGGGCCCGAACCAGCCGTGTCGCGAGCCAGATACAAGCCGCACCGGCGGCCAGCATGACCGCGCCGCCCGTCACCTGCATCCAAAGCCAGGCGGCGGCGATCACCACCGGGACAGCGAATAGGGTCAGCACGGCCGCAGCCTGCGCCGCACCTTCATCCAAGATCGCGGACAGCTTGGGATGCACGGCGTCCAGGATCACCAGCCAGCGCAGCAACAGGAACAGCGACAGGTAGGTCAGGCCAGCGCCCGCGAAGCGCCCGAACCAGGTGGCGCCGCCATTCGCCTCCTCTGCGGCGGCGATCATCTCCCCCGCCCGGACCCGGCCCGCGGCGATCAGGTAAACGCTCGCGCCCGTCCTTGCCTTGTAAGGGACGAAGCCGGCGCCGCGCTGCCGCGCAATCACGCCCACGCTGCCGGGGTGGACGGCCTCCCAGGCCAGCCGCTGGTCGCCGATCTGCGGCGCCTGCGGTGCCTGCCCCACGTACACGGTATTGCCCTGCCGCCACATGTCCGGGAGCGCGCCGGCCATGTCGTCCGCCAAGACGATGCCCTCGCCGCCGCCCAACGCGCGGAGTAGGTCCCCATCCAGCCGGTAGGCGCCAAGGGCCGCTTCGGGTGCCACCAGCCGCAACGCCCTGTAGCGTCCCTGCGGTTTCTGCGGACCGCCGGGCTGCTGGGTATGGGCGCTGTCCATCGTGTCGCTGAACCAGACCTGGCGGTAGCTGATGCTGCCGCCCCGGCTCTGGACTTCCTGCGTCTGGTAAGTCTCCACCAGGCGCTGCAGCCGCACCGTGCCGGCGGGAACGCGCAGTGCCGGGAAGTCCGGGTCGGCAGGGACGGCCGGGACGGTCAACTCCCCTGCTACGTGGACGAGCTTGCCCTCAAGCGCTGGGTCCACCCGGTCGGCCGGCGCCTCCTGGGCGGCGAGGCCGCCCTCCGACAACGCGCCCGCGACAGCCACCGCCCGGTTCTCGTTCCAAGTAAGCAGGCTGGCCGCCCCTGCCAGTAGAAAGATGCCTGCAACGGCGCCAAAGCTGCGGCCAGACCGCGACGGCCTGCGTCGAAAGAACCCCACGTCCGCCCCTCGCTCTCGTGCCCGGCCGCTGCTTCCCGGCCCGGCCTGTACGGCTGGCCGCGCAACGCCTGCCAGCATGGCAAGGAGGGCGGACTAGCCATTGACATGTAGCCGATCCCGCAATGATTCCGAAGCTTTTCCGATTTGGTTCTAGAATAATCAAATTATGCGCCGGACTGCCTGCTGCGACCAGGAAGCCTGGACGGCGCGGCAGCCGCCACGCCCAGCGCCCTGAAGGAGAAGCGGCGCGGGGTGGGCACGCACCTGGCAACCCCATCGCTCACCGGTTTTGCAATCCGCGCCATCACGGGATCGGCGCGCGGTTTGCCACGCAGAGGCTTAGCACCACCCTGCCATGTTCCGAAAAGCGTGCAGAGTTCAACGGCTTGCTGGGTGGCTCGGAATGCCCGTTACCTGGTCAACCCCTTGCTAATCCAGCGGCTTCGCTTTGGTCCTGGCAAAGTAGTGTTAGGGCCTGGTGCAGAAGCAGGATTGATCCTGCCTTTCTGCACTGGAAGGACTGCCTGCTTGCAGGGTGTGCAAGCCGCTCCAGAAGCATCTTCTGCCCACGCGCTGGGGTATGACGGCAAACGTCCCGATCAACCGTCCAAGCCGCCGGCACCGCCGTCCAGGGCATCCCCGAATGCCACCCAAGCCTCCTCGCCCGATCCCCTTCTAGCAAGAGACGGAACAGGACCGCACCTCCCGATGCGTGAACGCCCTAACTGGCGCCAGGCCGCCCGATGACCTCCACCCCACCCATGTACGGCACCAGCACCGGCGGCACCCGCACCGACCCGTCCGCCTCCTGCCAGGTCTCCATCACCGCGATCAGCGCCCGCCCCAGCGCCACGCCCGACCCGTTCAGCGTGTGCACCGGCCCCGCCACCTTGCCATCCGCCCCCCGCATCCGCGCGTTCATCCGCCGCGCCTGGAACGCCCGCGTGTTCGAGCACGAGCTGATCTCCCGCCATGCCCCCTGCCCCGGCAGCCAAACCTCCAGGTCATACGTCTTCGCCGCCCCGAACCCGGTGTCCCCCGCGCACAGCAGCACCCGCCGGAACGCCAGCCCCAGCGCCCGCAGCACCGCCTCCGCGCACCCCGTCATCCGCTCATGCTCCGCCGCGCTGGCGTCTGGATGCACGATGCTGACCAGTTCCACCTTCCGGAACTGATGCTGCCGCAGCATCCCCCGCGTGTCCCGCCCCGCCGACCCGGCCTCGCTCCGGAAGCACTCGGACAGGGCGGTGACGCGCATCGGCAGCGCCGCCTCCGGCACGATCTCGTCCATCACCAGACTTGTCAGCGGCACCTCCGCCGTGGGGATCAGCCAGCGCCCATCTGTGGTGCGGAACAGGTCGTCAGCAAACTTCGGCAGCTTGTCCGTCCCGTACGCCGCGGCGTCGTTGACCAGCAACGGCACCGCCATCTCGGTGTAGCCATGCTCCCGCGTGTGCAGGTCCAGCATGAACTGCCCCAGCGCCCGCTCCAGCCGGGCCACCGGCCCGCGCAGCAACGTGAACCGCGCACCCGACATCCGCGCCGCCCGCTCGAAGTCCATCCCCCCCAGCGCCTCCCCAAGCTGGAAATGCTCCAACGCCGGAAACGGCAGCGCCCGAGGCTCCCCCTCCTGATGCAGCACGACGTTCCCGGCCTCATCCGCGCCGTCCGGCACGTCTGCATCCAGAACATTCGGCAAAATTGCGAGGTCAGCCGTCAACGCAGCATCCAACTCGGCCGCCCGGCTCTCCAGGGCTGCCATCTGGTCACGCAGCCCAGTCGCCTCGGCTTCCAGCGCCGAGGTGTCGGCCCCGCTCCGCCGCCCCAGCCCGACCTGCTTGGCCAGCGCATTGCGCCTGGCCTGGTGCTCCCCGGCCTGCCCCAGCGCCGCCCGCCGCTCCGCATCCACCGCCAGCAGCCCGGCCGAAACCCCCGCCAGCGCCCGCCGCGCCATCGCCGCATCGAACCCGGCGGGATCGGCGCGGACCGCCCGGATGTCGTGCATCAGTCCACCACAGCCGGCTTCGGCGCCACCCACCCCGCCGTGATGATCGAGACTTCGTACAGCAGGATCAGCGGGATCGCCAACCCGGTCTGCGTGATGACATCCGGCGGCGTGATGATCGCCGCGATGATGAACATCCCCACGTACGCATACCGCCGGTACTTCTTCAGCCCGGCCACGCTGATGATCCCCACCTTCGCCAGCAGCGTCAGCAGCACCGGCAACTGGAACGCCAGCCCGAACGCGAAGATCAGCCGCATCACCAGCCCCAGGTATTCGCTGACCTTGGCCTCCAACTGCACCGGTAGTCCGCCGCCGCCATCCGTCGTCTCGAACGACAGGAAGAAGGTCCACGCCGCCGGGAACACGAAGTAGTACGCCAGCGCCGCGCCGCCCACGAACAGCACCGGCGTCGCCAGCAGGAACGGCAGGAACGCCCGTTTCTCGCTGCGGTACAGCCCCGGCGCGACGAACATGTAGATCTGCGTCGCGATCACCGGGAACGACAGGAACGCCGCCCCGAAGAACGCCACCTTAAGATAGGTGAAAAATGCCTCGTACAGCGCCGTATAGATCAGCCGCCGGTTGCCGCCCCGCTGGATCAGGATATCCGCCAGCGGCTGCGCCAGGAACGAGTAGATGTTCTTGCTGAAGTAGTAGCAGAAGAAGAAGCACAGCAGGAGCGCGCCCATGCTCCACAACAGCCGCGTCCGAAGCTCGATCAGGTGATCCAGCAACGGCATCGGCTTGTCGTTGATCGGGTCGTCCGTCGCGGGATCGTCCGTGGTGGCCAAGCTGGATGTGTCCTTCAGGCGTGCTGCGGCGGATGCTTGGCGTCCCCAGGCGGGATCATAGCGGGCGGGATCATAGCCGGCGGGACCATGGCGGGCGGGACCATGGCAGGTGCCGGGCCGGAGCCGGGAGCGGCCGCCGCATCAGGCGGGACGAACGCCGGCAATGGCCCGGCGCCGGCCAGGTGCTCCCCCGGCGGCACGACCAGCGCGGCATCGGCCGCATGGACCACATGCTCCCCTCCCGTTGCCACCAGCGCCGCATCGCCCGCATGGACCAAGCCCTCCGCCGGCACCGCGGTGCCGGCCAGCGGCGGCGGCGTCGTCAGCGGCGCATCCAGCGGGTTCTCCGCCATCGTCTTCCGCAGGCTGCCGTCGTCGTCCAGCGCATTCAGGATTTTGCCCTTGATGTCCATGCGGCGCAGGTCGTTGAACTCCCGCCGCACCTCGTGCAGGTCGGCCTCCCGCACCATCTCGTCCACGTGGACCTGGAACTCGCCCGCCATGCGCCGGGCCTTCTTGACCATCCCGGCGACGGCCTTGATCGCGACGGGCAGGTCCTTCGGCCCGATCAGCACCAGAGCCACCACCCCAATCAGCGCCAACTCGGACCAGGCAAAATCGAACATGCGGCGTTCATCCCCTCGGCGGCGTCCTAGCACGGGTATGGGGAGCGGGGAACCTCGCCGCTAGACAGGAAACGCCGGCGGGTCGAAGCTCAGGCGCAGCAGCCACCCCAGCGCCCACGGGATGCCCCGGTCCAGCGCCTGCCCCAACGGGTCGAACGCGACGCCCGCCTCCTGTAGCACCCGCGGCAGCACGAACACGCCCGCCACCACCACCAGTAGCCCCACCCGCTCCAGCCCGGCCCACGCCCGCGCGGCGCGCGGCGGCAACAATCCGACCACGATACGCCCGCCATCCAACGGCGGGATCGGCAGCAGGTTGAACATCCCCATCACCAAGTTCGCCAGGATCAGGAACAGCAGCAGGAACTGCGCGCCCTCGACCAGCGCCTCCGGCAGCAGCGGCGCCCCATGCAGCAGCAGCCCCGCCCCCCACGCCAGCAGGAAGTTCGACGCCGGTCCCGCCGCCGCCACCAGCGCCATGCCCCGCCGCGGATGCGGGAACCGCCACGCCTGCACCGGCACCGGCTTCGCCCAGCCGAACAGCACCACGATCGACCCGATCAGCGCCAACTGCGTCAACAGCAGCGCCCCCGGCACCACGATGGTCCCGAACCGGTCCACGTGCCGCAACGGGTTCAGCGACACCCGTCCCAGCCGCAGTGCCGTGTCGTCGCCCAGCCACAGCGCCGCCAACCCGTGCGCCGCCTCGTGCCAACTGATCGCCAGCACCACGGCGAACACCGCCAGCGCAACCTGCGGCAACGCCTCCATCATGCCAGCAGCCGCCCCCGCTCCACCGCCAGCGCCCGCGCGTCCAGCGCCTGCCGGGCCGCGGCGGCGCGCGCCAGCCCGGCCCCCATGCGCTCCAGCGTAAGCGCCGACGCATCGGGCACGGCGTCCAGCACCGCCTCGGTCTCCTTCAGCACCCCCGTGCAGTGCAGCGCCAGGTCGCACCCCGCCGCCACCGCCTGCGCCGCCAACGCGCCCGGCGCCCCGTCCAGCGCCCGCATCGCAAGGTCGTCCGACACCAGCACCCCTCCAAACCCGATCCGCCCCCGTATGACCCGGCCGATCACGGCCGCGGACAGCGTGCCCGGCAGCACGGCATCCCACCCTGGATATAGGAGGTGCGCAGTCATCATCCACGGCAGGTCCGCATTCGCCGCGAACGGCCGCACGTCGTCCGACAGGTCCTGGTCCGGCGCCACCATCGGCAACGCAAGGTGGCTGTCCACCAGCGCCCGCCCATGCCCCGGCGCGTGCTTGGCCACCGGCTGCACCCCAGCGGCCAGCAACCCCGCCGCCACCGCCCGGCCCAGCGCCGCCACAGCCGCGGGGTCCGCCCCATAGGACCGGTCCCCCACCACGTCATGCGCCCCAGGCACCCGCAAATCCAGCACCGGCGCGCACACCAGCCCGATTCCCGCCGCCGCGCACTCCGCCCCGATCAGCGCCCCCGTCAGCCAAGCCGCCCGCAGCCCGGCCACGGCGTCCCGCCCATGCAGCGCCCCGATGCGCCCGGCCGCCGGATGCGCCATCCAGTGCGGTGGACGCAGCCGGGCCACGCGCCCGCCCTCCTGGTCCACCGCCACTACCGCGCCGGGCCGCAGCACCTCCCGCAACGCGTCCGTCAGCCCCCGAAGCTGCCCCGGAGCCTCGATATTCCGCCCAAACAAGATGACCCCAGCCGGCGGCAACCGCCGGAACAAAGCCGCCTCGACCTCCTCCAGCACAAAACCACCAATCCCCACAACCGCCGCCCGCATTAACTCCCACTCCCTCCGGAAGAGGGCCGGGGCGGGGGAAGCCGCGCTGCGTGCGCCGTCCCGTAAAAGAATATCCGGCACAGGCCCAGGTTGGCGCTCGCCGTTGCCCTTACCTGTTCCCTACCCCGCCGCGGGAAGGAGAAGCCTGATCTCGAACTCAGAACGCAGCAATCGTGCAGGACGCCCCCTTGGCCCGCACCCGCGCGCAGAACGCCGTCGCATCGGCCACATCCGTGAACCCGCCAGTCCGCACCCGCCACACCGCCTTGCCGTCCCGGTCCGCCCGTTGCAGCACCATCCGCCGGTCGCCGAGAGCATCCGGTATCCGCTTGGCCAGCCGCTGCCACTCCGCCTGGGCCGCCTGCTCCGTGTCCACTGCCGCCAACTGCACCATCGTCACGCCAACCGCAGCCGGGCCAGCACCGACCGCTGGCCGTGCTGCCGTCCCCGCGGGGACCGCGCCCCGCACCGGCGCGCGCCCCGTATCCGGCAACGGGCTGGCCCCAAACGCCGGCGCGGGCAGGGCAGCCGGCACCGCCACAGGCCTCTGCGCCGCCGGGCTTGGCTGCCCAGCCGACGCCGCGGGCTGCATCTGCGCCCGCAACGCCTGCGGCGCTGGTGCCTCCGCCGGCGGAGCCATCGCCTGCACCCCTCCGGCCTGCCCGCCCATCACCTGCTCGTCCGCCCCGGCCACCTGCATCCCGCCGGCATTCTCAGGCTTCACCCGCACCGGCCGGGCATCTGCCTCGATCACCGGCACGTTGTCCGTCCGCTTGCCCATCAGCGCCCAGCCACCCATGCCCGCCAGCATAAGCCCGCCCAGCACGCCCGCCGCGATCAGCAGCTTGCGCGTCATCCCGTCGCCGCCCTGCGGCTGGGCGCGGTAGCTGGCCCGGTAGGCATGGCCGCCGGCAGAGGTCGGGATGTGCAGGTCATCAGGCACGGTATGGTTCGTCCTCGCCCATCGCGCCCTCGCGGCGCAGTTCCTCCACCGGCACGACCCCCAGCACCCCCAAGCCGGAGCGCAGGACGACTGCCGTCGCTGCCACCAAGGCCACGCGCGCCAGGGTTTCCGCCGGCCGGTCGGCCTGCAAGAATCGGAGGGTCGCGTCAGCATTGACCGCGTGCCACACCATATTAAAGTCGGCCGCCAAGTCATAGAGGTAAAACGCAATCCGGTGCGGCTCATACGACAGAGCCGCACCTTCCACCGTGCGCGGCCACGCCGCCAGCCGCCGGATCAGCGCCATCTCGGTCTCCGAGCCGAGCACCTCCAGGTCAACCCCCGCCAGCGCCGCCTCCGTCACGGCTGACGCCCCTAGCAACTCCGCCGCCTTCCGCAGCACCGACCGGCACCGCGCGTGGGCGTACTGCACGTACCAGACCGGGTTCTCCCGCGTCTGCGCCACCACCGCATCCAGGTCGAAGTCCATCTGCGCGTCGGACTTCCGCATCAGCATCGTGAACCGCACCGCATCCGGCCCGACCTCCTCGATCAGGTCCGCCAACGTCACGTACGTCCCGGCCCGCTTGCTCATCCGCACCACCTCGCCCCCGCGCATCACCCGCACGATCTGGCACAGCACGACCTCCAGCGGCACCGGAGCATTCCCCGACACCGCCTTCACCGCCGCCTTCATCCGCGACACGTAGCCGCCGTGGTCCGCCCCCCAAACGTCAATCATCAGCCCGGCGCCTGCCTGGTCACCAAGCCGGCCGATCTTGTCGGCGTGGTACGCGATGTCGTTCGCAAAATAAGTGTTGCTGCCGTCCGACTTCCGCAGCGGCCGGTCCACGTCGTCCCCGAACCGGGTCGCCCGGAACAGCGTCTGCTCCCGCGGCTCCCAATCCTCCGGCAGCTTGCCCTTCGGCGGCTCCAGCACGCCCTCGTAGATCAAGCCCTGCCCGTCCAACCGCTCGATCACCCGGTCCGGCGCCCCGGCCTCCACCAGCGCCCGCTCGCTGCTGAACACGTCGTGCGACACCCCCAGCGCCGCCAGGTCCTCCCGGATGGACGCCATCATGGCCTCCACCGCAAACGCCCGCACGGTGTCGAACCACCCCGCCGGGTCCGCAACCGTCCCCCCCGGCCCGGCCAGCGCCGCCCCATGCGCCGCGTGCAGCGCTTGCCCCACCGGCACCAGGTACTCGCCCCGGTACTGCAACCCACCCGGCACCGCCGCCGCGAACTCCTCCTCCGTCAGCGCCGTCCCGCACGCCTGCAAATAACGCCAGTATGCCGCCCAGGCCAAAGCCGCCACCTGCGCCCCGGCGTCGTTGACGTAGTACTCCTTCGTCACCGCAAACCCGGCCTTGGCCAGCAGGTTCGCCAGCGCATCCCCCACCACCGCGCCCCGGCAGTGCCCGACATGCAGCGGTCCCGTAGGGTTGGCCGAAACATACTCCACGTTCACCGGCCGCCCCTGACCGGCGGCGCTGCTGCCATACCCCTCCCCAGCCCGCAGCACCGCCGGCAGCACCGCCCGCAGCACCTCCGGCCGCAGGTGGATATTGACGAACCCCGGCCCCGCCGGCTCCGCCCGCAACACCGCCGGAGCCTCCCCCAGCGCCGCCGCCAACGCCTCCGCGATGCGCGCCGGGGCCTGCCGGGCCGCCTTTGCGCTCACCATCGCCGCATTGGTCGCCATGTCGCCATGCGCCGCCTCCCGCGCCGGCGTCACCTCCACCCGCGCCGCCACCTCCTCCGGCAACCCCGGCACGGCCCGGCGCAACGCGGCCACCACCGTCTCCCGCATGGAAGCAAAGATATTCTCGGACATATTGGATCAGCCTACGTGGAAGGGGTCGGTCAGCCGCCGGTGCTCTTCCAAAGCAAAGCGGTCCGTCATGCCGGCAATATAGTCCGCAACCGTCAGCGCCGCCCGAGGCCCGTCGCCCTCACCCGCCAGCGAGCGCCAGCCGTCCGGCAACAGGCTGACATCGGCGTGCAGCAGCCCAAACAAGTCCTCGGTCACGTGCCGGGCCTTGCTCGTCATCCGGTTCACCCGCCAGTGCCGGTACATGTGCGCGAACAGGAACTCCTTCACCGCCCGGTTCGCCTCCGCCATCGCCGGGCTGAACGCGATCACCGGCTGCCCCGCCCGCCGGATCGCGTCGGCATCCGCCGGGTCCAGCGCGGCCAGCCGACGCCGGCTCTCCTCGATCATGTCCGTCGCGAACGCGTTGATGACCCGGCGGATCGTCTCATGCCGCAGCCGCGGAGGCGGCACGTCCAACCCGCACACCCGCGCCTGAGCCAGCGCCGCCCCCACCACCGGCAGGTGCGCGATGCTCTCCGGCCCGAACAGCCCCGCCCGCATCCCGTCATCCAGGTCGTGGCTGTGATACGCCACATCGTCCGCCATTGCCGCCACCTGCGCCTCCGCCGAGGCATGGGTATGCAGCTCCAACCCATGCACCGCATCGTACTCCGCAATATACGGCGGCGGCCGGCGCAGCGGCCCGTTGTGCTTGGCCAAGCCCTCCAAGGCCTCCCAAGTCAGGTTCAACCCGTCGAACGCCGCATACCGGGCCTCCAGCCGCGTCACCACCCGCAGGCTCTGCGCGTTGTGGTCGAAGCCGCCGTACGGCTTCATCCGCGCGTTCAGCCCCTCCTCCCCCGCATGCCCGAACGGCGGGTGCCCCAGGTCGTGCGCCAGCGCCAGGCACTCCGTCAGGTCCTCGTCCAGCCGCAGCTCCCGCGCGATGGAGCGCGCGATCTGCGACACCTCCAAGCTGTGCGTCAGCCGCGTGCGGTAATAATCGCCCTCGTGGTTCACGAAGACCTGCGTCTTGTACTGCAGCTTCCGGAACGCGCTGCTGTGGATCACCCGGTCCCGGTCGCGCTGCCAGGGGCTGCGCCCCGGCCCCTCAGGCTCCGGATGCAGGCGCCCGCGCATGGTCTCGGGCCGGACGGCATAAGGGGCGTGCTGCATGGCGGTGGTTGCCCCGGCGCTTATCGCCAGGGGACTTATCACAGCCCGCCGCATCTTCAATGTGCCACCCGAACGCGCTATGTCCTACTCCATGGACACGAACCCGGCCTCCGCCCTCCCCGTCCCCGCCTTCTCCGTCTCCGACCGCGCCGCCGAGCGCGTCGCCGAGATCGTCGCCGCCCAGGGCAAGCCCGCCGCCCTCCGCGTCGCCGTCCTCGCCGGCGGCTGCAGCGGCTTCCAATACAAGTTCGAGCTGGACGAGGCCCCCCAGCCCGGCGACCTCGTGCTCGACCACGCCGGCGCCCGCATCCTCGTGGACTCCGCCAGCCTCGACCTGCTCGGCGGCTCCCAGCTCGACTACACCGACGCCCTGATGGGCAGCCACTTCACCGTCCGCAACCCCAACGCCACCTCCGCCTGCGGCTGCGGCACCAGCTTCTCCCTCGATTGACCCGGCAACCGGGTCCGGCAGTCCGGCCGTTGCCGCACGGGCCGCAGCCGCTCCATCCAATGCGGCGAGGGCAGCCCCTCCTATCGTTGCGGAGCGCGCCGGCTCTCCTATGACAACCGAGAACGCAGCCCCGTCCGTCATCGCGGAAAGCACAGCCTCGCCCGTCATCACGAGGGTCGCCGTTCATCCTGTTATCGTGGAGAGCGCCGCTCCCTCCGTCATTGCGAGGAGCGTAGCGACGCGGCAATCCAGGGGCCGCCAGCACCGCCCCGTCAACCCTGCGAAACGCGCCGAGGCACCCACCCCACCATGACCGCCCAGGCCGAAATCCCATGAAGATCGCCACCTGGAACGTCAACTCCATCCGCATCCGCGAACCCCTCGTCGTGGACTGGCTCGCCCGCACCCAACCCGACCTACTGCTCCTGCAGGAAATCAAGTGCGAAGCCGCCAGCTTCCCCGCCATGGCCTTTCACGCCGCCGGCTACCAATCCGAAGTCGTCGGCCAGAAATCCTACAACGGCGTCGCCATCCTCTCCCGCATCCCCGTCCACGTTACCCACCGCGCCCTCCCCGGCCTGCCCGCCGACGACGCCCAAGCCCGCTACCTCGAAGTCGAGGCCAACGGCATCACCATCGGCAACCTCTACCTCCCCAATGGCAACTCCGGCGGCCCCGCCGGCTATGCCTACAAGCTCGCCTGGATGGAGGCCCTCGCCGCCCGCGCCCAAACCCTGCTCGACGCCGACCGCCCCCTGGTTCTGGCCGGCGACTACAACGTCTGCCCGGCCGACGAAGACTACGCCGCCGGCACCCTGCCCCCCACCGACGCCCTGGTCCGCCCGGAAACCCGCGCCCGCTACCGCGCGCTGCTCTGGCTCGGCCTCACCGACGCCATCCGTGCCGTGCAACCTGCCGGACCCGCCTACACCTTCTGGGACTACCAGGCCGGCGCCTGGCCGCGGGACCTCGGCCTCCGCATAGACCACGCCCTCCTATCCCCCGACCTTGCCGAACGACTGGTCTCCGCCACCCCCGACCGCGCCGAGCGCGACCGCCCCCAACCCTCCGACCACGTCCCGGTCGTGATCGAACTGGCTGCCTAACCCGGCCTGCCCGGCCCATCTTGAACGGCCCGGCTTGAATGGAGTGCCAGGGTCCCGGCACTCGCAAATACCAAGCCCCAAGCGACAGTTCAGGCTGCGCAACCACCCGGCCCACAAGATCACCCGCCCCCGACGCGACAACCTGTCGTTGCAAGCCCCCGACACAGTAACTCGTCATTGCGAGCCGCTCTTGCGGCGTGGCAATCCAGGGGTCGCCAGGACCGCCGCGTCAGCCCAGATGCAACAAACCGACGTTCCCCGCCGAAACAGCTACTCCGCCAACCCGGGCCAAAACACCCGCCACCCCGCCGCTACAGCGTAATCGTCACCATCACCCGGCTATGCGGCACGTCCCGGTCCACCCGGATCGCCTTCGCGCCCTCGCCCTTGGCCAGCGCCGCAATCAGCCGCATCCCCAGCCCAGTCCGGCGCGCCGGGTCGAACGACAGCGGAAAGCCCGCCCCCCCATCCTCCACCACAACTTCCAGCCCGGCCGCCACCCGGCTCAAGCCGACCACCACCTGGCCCTGCCCGTACTTCACCGCGTTGGTCACCAGTTCCGACACGATCAGCCCCAGCGGCGTCACCTGGTCCGCGGTCAGCATGATCGGCGCGGCGCGCAACACGAACTCATGCGCGCTGGCCGAGTCCCCCAGCATCGCCCGCATGTCGCCCAGCAACGCCTCCAGGTAGGCCACCGCATCGGTCTCCACGACCGACCCGCCCTCATACAGCCGCTGATGCACCGCGCCGATGGTCATGATCCGCCGCGCCGCCTCGTCCAACTGCGCCCGCGTCTCCTCGCTGGCCGAGCGCCCCTGCAACTGCAGCAGCGTCCGCACCAGCTGCAGCGAGTTCTTCACCCGGTGATGCACCTCCTGCATCAGCAGGTCCTTGTCGCGCAGCAGAGCATCCTTCGCCCGCTCCGCCTCGATGTTGGCCGTGACGTTGCGCGACGTCGCCACCAGCCGGAACGGCATGGCCGCCGCGTCCAGCACCGGCGCAACCCGCACGTCCCACCACACCTCCGCACCGGACCGGTTGCGCGTGGCCGCCGTGAAGCGGCTAACGCGGCCCTGCGCCGCCTCGGCCACCGCCGCCTGCGCCAGCGGCGACGCGTCCCCCTCCCACCACTTCGTCCACTGCGTGCCGATGCGCTCCGGCAAGTCCTCAAGCCCAAGCACGATGGCGCCGTTGCTGTTCATCGCAAGCAGCCGGCCGTCCAGGTCGAGCACCTTGACGCAATCCGGGCTGCTCTCGAACACCTGGGCGGCCAGGGCCTTTGCGCGCGCGCCGGCCTCGTCCACCCGCTGCCGCATCACGGCTGCCGCGAGCACATTGGCCAACGATTGCAGGAAGACCGTGTCGGCCGCCACGAAGTCGTGCCGCGCCGTGCTGTCCACCTCCAGCACCCCAAACGGGTCCTCGCCCTCCACGCCGACGGCAATGTTGATCGCACTTTGGATGTTGTGCTCCGCCAACAGCGCCGGCATCCGGAACCGGGCCTCCTCCCACAGGTTGTTCGACAGCACCGGCGCGCCGCCGTGCAGCGCGAAGCCCGCCGGGCTGTCCAGCCCGGCGCCGAGCGTCGCATGACCCACCACCCCAGGCCGCCAGCCGACCCCCGCGATCACCAGCAAGTCGTTCGTCGCAGGGCGGAAGCGCAGCACCTTCGCAAACTCCGTCCGCAACCCGGCCGCCGCAACCCGGCATGCCTCCCCCAACAACGCCTCCAGCGCCGACGTGCGGAGCGCATACATCCCAAGCCCCGCCACAAGCTCCTGCTGGTGCAAGCGCAAGGCAAGCTCATCCGGAGACAGGCTACGGGCGAGAGAGGTCATCAGATGTATCCTGCCAACATCCACCCCAGTTGTCACGCGCCCGTGAGAATGTATATGCCAGCTACATTGCCCGGCCACCGGCCCACGCAAGTGCCTTCGTTCATCAATTTTTAACGACCCGGATGCGCCAGCCTCGGAAGGGCTACGCCGCAGGCAAGGCCGGGCGTCTCGTGCCGGAAAGGCTTCGCCCCTACGGCCCCTGCTGCGCCGCCGCCAGTGTCCGGTCGAACGCCCCGCTGGCCCGCTCCTCGGCCAGCCACCCGTCCACCAGCGCCACCAGCTCCGCATCCCGCGGCAGCAGGTATGCCTTCTCCAGCCGCGTGAACGGCGCCGCCACCCGCGCCGGGCACAGCTCCGGGTGCAGGTGGCTCTGGTGGTCCACCTCGATCCCGTCCGTCACCATCACGTCGGCCCGGCCCGCCACGATCTCGTCGAACACCGTCGCGTTGTCCCCATGCACCCGCAGCGCCGCATGCGGGAAGCTGGCCCGCGCGAACTCCTCGTTCGACGCACCCGGGTTCACCACCACCCGCACGCCGGGCTGGTCAATCGCCGCAACGCTCACAAACCGGTCCTGGTCCGCGCACCGCGCCACCGGACGCTTGCCGTCCACGAACGTCACCGTGGAAAACGTGCCCCGCGCCGCCCGCGCCGGAGTCACCGAAACCCCGCCCATCGCGGCGTCGAACTTGCCCGCCACGAAGTCCGGCAGCAAGGACGCCCAAACCGTCGGCACCAGCTCCAGCTTCACGCCCAGCCGGTCCGCCAGCCGCCCCGCCATCACGATGTCCGCGCCCGAGTAGCCGCCGTCCGCGCCCCGAAATGTGAACGGCTTGTAGTCCCCCGTCGTCCCCACCCGCAGCACGCCCCGCGCCCGTATGGCATCCAGCGCCTCCCCGCCCCAAGCAGGCCCGGAGGCGGACAGCAGCAGCACGGCGGCGATCAAGCGTTTCATCGGGCACCCCAGGACCAAGCAAGCCTTGATGGGCTTGCGCGCACACGCAACCCTAAGCAGGCCGGCCCAGCCTGTCACGGCTGGGGACCAGTTCAGCAGTCCGGCCCAGGAGTGGCGCGCCTTGAGGGATTCGACCCCCAAGATTCGGCTTATAGGGCCGCGCGCACTCTCGACACGCTGAGCCTGTCCAGCTTGCGCGACCGCCTGAACCCCGTGCGCGGCCGTGCGGAGGCAGGGCGCAACCGTGCCGGTGCCGCCACGCTGGAGCATACTGCCGTGGCCCTGGACCGGCTGATGGAACGTGTGCATGCGCACGACCCTGCCACCCTGGCCGACATGCGGCAGGACGGGTTCCCTTCTCCCTAAAACCGCCCTGGCGCATTTGACGGTCATGTCCGTCCTGGTGAGGCGACCTGGCGCGCTCACCCCTTGCTGCCGCTGCTCTCCTCCGGTGGCAAATGGGGCAACTGGGTCGGGATATGGTCGAAGGAGCGACCGGGAGCGCGGGCCTCAGCCGCCCTATACATCTCGGCCATCGCGTCGCCATCGTCAATATGCACTTGATAGTGCCGCCAGTCCGTGGGGCACTGGATGCCGCTGAGCGGCTTACCCGGTGTCCAGTTCTGGGGAACCGTCACCAGGTCGGCTCCACAACGCGGACAAGGAAGCCTCTCCCCGGCCCTCATTCGCTTGATGAGGTCGCCCGTGTCCATGTCCTTGACGTTCAAGCTTTGGCTCATGGACCGCCTCCGAACGGCTGTCTTTCGGCGGGCAGCTCTGGATACAACTTCTTCACGTCCTCCCAAATCTGCATTCGCTCCGCCAGCGTGGGCCTACGCCCCGGCCTGAAAAGCTCTTCGTTGCGGAATGCGAGGTACTACTCATAAAGCTGGTTCAGGTTGGCTCCCCTGAAAGACCGTGACTGGTGGGTGGCCTCATGTACTACGACGGACGCTATCTGACGCGGAGAGGCGGTGCGCACGAGGTTGACGTCAACCCGGTTCCGGTTTGGGTCGAAGTAGCCAAGTTCAGGACGGGCTGGGTCGTTCGAGAACGTTACCTGAGTGCCCTGCCTCTGCAACCGGGCATAGTGGGCGCTTGCCACGGGGTCGCCAGCGACGATTTCGCCGGCACGCCGTCCAAATAGCGTTTGCCCTTCGTTCAACTCCGGGGCAAAGGTAATCCTTTGTGCGACTTGACCGGGCGCCGTCCCCGCCATGTCCACGCGGCCCACTCCCACCGTTACCGTCTGCGGCCAGCCCTCGGGCGTGGGCACCGCCTTGGCGGCCATCCCCATCCCTCCCCGCGCGATGCCGGTGATGGTAGTTGCACCGAACCCCGCCAGGCCCTGCCCCAGGTTCACGCCGCCCGCGACGCGCTCAGCGCGCTCGGGCGAGGCGCCCAGGGCATGCGCGCCGGCACCGGCTGCCTGGGCGGTCAGGGTCCGGCGGGCCTGTCCATCCCACGCCGTCCGCAGCCCGGTCCACATGTTGTCCGCTGCGTTCACGCCCATAGCGGCACCCGCCACTTTGGTGAGCATGGTCGGCTCTGGCACCGCCATCAGCCCGCCCGCCACCAAACCCTCGCCCGCTCCGCCGGCAGCCTGCATCAGGCCGACGCCGCGCGTCAGAACGCGGCCGTGCGCGTCGTCGAACTCGCCGAGCGCCCGGGGCACGTCCGTAACAACAGGAGGCGTGCCGGGCGGCACAGGACGATAGTTCCACCCATCCGCGCCAACCCAACTCGTGTCGTCGGATGGCGGCGTGGAAGGGGCGGCAGCAGGCGCAGCGCCGGGGCTGCCAGCGCCCATGGCCGTGTTGCGTGGAGCATTGCCCGCCACCTGCACGTCCTCAGACCTGTCCCTAGACGTGTCGGCCCTCGCGTCGAA
>Ga0123338_10002061_pt1 | contig 18938 bp, 14 predicted proteins | sample grotaG_FD_89793 | JGI IMG/M metagenome (GOLD analysis project Ga0123338, IMG submission 89793) | Glacier valley bacterial and archeal communities from Borup Fiord, Nunavut, Canada, to study Microbial Dark Matter (Phase II) -... | ecosystem: Environmental > Aquatic > Freshwater > Ice > Glacier ...
ACCGCGCGTTCCCAGCACCCACGCCACCACCCAGACCAGCCCGAGTGCGCCGGTGACCACGAACGCCGCGCGCCAGCCGAACGCCAGCGCCAGCGGCGGGATCAGCAGCGGCGTCAGGATCGCGCCGATATTGGGCGCGGTGTTGCCGAGCCCGAGCGCGAACGAGCGTTCCTTGAGCGGTAGATAGACCGCCGCCGACTTGACCGCAGCCGGCGTGCCGACCGATTCCGCCGCCGCAAGTGCAGCCCGCGCCACCACGAATTGCTGGACGGTGCTGGCGAACGCGTGCGCCATCCCCGCAAGGCTCCAGACTACGACGCCCAGCCCGAGCGCGACGCGGACGCCGACGCGGTCGACGAACCAGCCGATGAACAGCAGCGCGCCCGCCGCCGTCATCTGGAAGACGAATCCCAGATGCGCGAACTGCTGGTCGGTCCAGTGGAACTGCGCCTCGAGCGTCGGCTTCAACAGCGCGAGCACCTGCCGGTCGACATAGTTCAGCGCAATGGCGACGAACAGCAGCGCGATCAGCCCGCGCCGCTGCCCCGCGGTGGAGGTAATCAGGCGTCGCCCACGACGTCGGGCTTGGCATCCCCGGCGAGCGCCTTGTAGCCGATGCCGCCGACCAGCGCGCCGACCAGCGGTGCCAGCCAGAACAGCCACAGCTGCTGCAATGCGATGCCGCCCTCGAGCAGCGCCGGCCCCGTCGAGCGCGCCGGATTGACCGACGTGTTGGTGACCGGAATGCTGATGAGGTGGATCAGCGTCAGCGCAAGGCCGATCGCAATCGGCGCAAAGCCCTTCGGAGCGCGCCCGTCGGTCGATCCCAGAATGACGAACAGGAACCCGGCAGTCAAAATGGCTTCGATCAGCAGGCCAGCCTGCAACGAATATTCACCCGGCGAGTGGATGCCGTAGCCGTTCGACGCAAGCCCGCCCGCATAGCCAGCCTTGCCGCTGGCGATCGCGTACAGGGCGGCCGCCGCGATCGTCGCGCCGATGACCTGCGCGACCACATAGGGCACGATGTCCCGCGCCGGGAAACGCCCGCCCGCCCACAACCCGACGGTCACCGCCGGATTGAGGTGGCAGCCGGAGATATGCCCGATCGAATAGGCCATCGTCAGTACCGTCAGCCCGAAGGCGAGGCTGACCCCGGCAAGGCCGATGCCGACCTGCGGAAATGCGGCGGCAAGCACGGCGCTGCCACAGCCACCGAACACCAGCCAGAACGTGCCGATCAGCTCGGCAAGCCCGCGTCGCACGATTGGCATGGCAGCTCCTCCCCAGGTTCTACTTGCGCGGAGTGTGCCGGACGATTGTTACGGAAGCAATGCCGCACCCGGCGCGCCGCCCGGTCCGCGGTGTGCCCAGCGGCCGCGACCATGCAGCGCGAACCGGTAATAGCCGAGCGACACCGCTACGATCGCCGCCGTCGCAAACAGCCCGGGCCGCCCGACCGCAGCATCGCCGAGGCTGGTCCAGACGATGCCGGCAAGCACGATCAGCGCGGCGATCGGGATCAGCGGATACAGCGGCATGCGGTATGCCGCGTGCGCCGTCGCGCCCGACCGCCGCCCGGCGATGACCGCGACGCACAGCAGCGTGTAGATGACGACGATGCCGCCCGAAATCGTCGTCAGCAGGATATTTTCGGGGACCACGCACCACAGCGTGCCGACCGCGCCCATCACCAGTGTCGCCGTCCACGGCGACCCGAAGCGCGGATGCAGCCGCAGCAGCGCGCGGTTTGCGGCAACCGGCCAGCAGCCGTCACGCGCCGTGCTGAACAGGATGCGCCCCGCCAGCAGCGCCACGACGATCATCGAATTGAAGATGGCGAGTGCGATGCCAAGGCTCATCACCGTGGCGAGCGTCGGACCGCCCGCCTGCGCGATGAACGCCGGCAACGGCTTGGCCGCCGTCATCAGCGCGTGCAGGTCGGGGGCGCCGATCAGCACCGCTGCCACCGGCAGCAATTGAAGCACCGCGGCGAGCCCCAGCGCGAGAAAGATCACGCGCGCGCTGGCGGTTGGCGCGTTGTGCAGTTCCTCGCCAAAGCCCGCGACGCTGCCATAACCGTTGAACGCATAGACCGCGCCCGCCGCCGCCGTGCCGATCACCGCGATGCTGGCCGGCATCAGCCCGGTCGAGGTCGCCATCACCGGGGTGAACGCGCTCGCCAGCGTGCGCGCGGGATGCAGGAAGCCGAGCGCGGTCAGCACCACAAGGCTTGCCACCTCGGTCGCGAGAAACAGCCCCGTCAGCACGGCATTGACGCGCAGGTTGAGCGTCGCCAGCCCGGTGACCGTCACCACCAGCACCGCTGCCGTCGCGACCGGCGGCAGTTCCGGCAGCACCGCGCGCAGATATGTCGCGGTGCCCAATGCCGACAGCGCCAGCGCGATCGTCAGTCCGAACAGGCACAGCCCGAGCACGGCAAAGCCCCACAACGGCCCGGCTGCACGCCCGACCATGGTATATTCCGCGCCGGTTTCGGGGAATGCCGACACCAGCTCGGCATAGACGCACGCCATGATGACCCCGAGCCCGACCGCCGCGCCGAAGCACAGCAACACCGAAGTCCCGGCCTGGTGGATCACGTCGGAGCCGACGATGAACACCCCGATCGTCGGTGACAGTGCCGACAGCGTCACCATCAGCGCGCCGATGCTCCCCATCGATCGCTTCAGCTCCGCCCCGTTCGCCGACGCCGCCGCCTGTGTCATGCGCTACCCCCGCAGTTCGACCCAAGCTTGCGAACATGCCGGTTCGCCCACGCGGCGGCAATGGGGCGCGGGCATGGCATCATGCCGCTGGCTGGGCTATTGCCGATGCGAGCGACAACTGGGGGGAACAGGCGATGTCGAGCCGGACTATTCTGCTGATGCTCGCCGTCGCGTTGCTCGCGGGGTGCGCGACGCGGCCGCATGATGCCGACGGCGACCTGCGGCTGGCACTCGCCGCAAAGGTCCGCACCACCGACGCCGACGGCGTTCCGCTGGCCAAGCTGCAGGCTCCGGTGGTCCATGCGATCGGCAACCGCCACAGCGTCCTCGTGCTATCGGGCGGCGGTTCGGACGGGGCGTTCGGCGCGGGCGTGCTCAACGGCTGGAGCGAGCTTGGCACGCGGCCGCAATTCGATGTCGTGACCGGCGTTTCGACCGGCGCGCTGATGGCGACGCTGGCGTTCCTCGGTCCGGACAATGACGCGCAGCTGCGGACTTTCTATACGCAGAGCACCAACAACGACATCTACAAGTCGCGCGGCATCTTTGGCTTGCTCAAGGGGTCGCTGTACAATCGTGGCCCGCTCGAACTGGCTATCGCCAATGCGATTACCGACGACGTGCTCGACAAGGTCGCCGCCGAACATGCGCGCGGGCGGCGTTTGTACGTCGCGACCACCAACCTCGATCGCGGCATCCAGGTCGCCTGGGACATGGGCAAGATCGCCAGCAGCAAATCACCCGGGCGGCTTGCGCTGTACCGCAGCATCCTTGCCGCGTCGGCGGCGATCCCGGCGGTGTTCGAGCCGGTCTATATCAAGTCGATCGATGAAACCCCGGCGCTGCATGTCGATGGCGGCGTCAAATCGGCGGTGCTGTTCCAGTCGTTCATGATCGATGACAAGTCGCACAACCAGCACGTCTGGACGATCGTCAACAGTCGCATCGGCTATGCGCGCACCGACGGGCTGTCGGGGGCCAACGCCAACAAACTGGTGTCGCGATCGATCTCCGAAATGCTGCGCGCCGTCATGGAGAATACGGTGTTCCGCACCTATGTGCGCGCCAAGTCGGGCGGTGCGGAGTTCCACCTTGCGTTCATCCCCGACGATGTCGAGGAAACCGACCCGATCGAGTTCAAGCCGCCCGAAATGACCCGGCTGTACGAGGCCGGCCGCGCATGGGTGAAGGCAGACCGCTGGGCCGCCGAACCGCCCCGGCTCGAGAAGTTCGAGCGCGTCAAATAACGCCTCAGCCGATGCGGTAGATCTTGACCTGGTAACTGCTGCCGAACGCGCCGATCTGGTCGCTGAACTTGCCCGCCGCGTCGAGCGCATGCGTCGCGCCAAGCTGCGAATGCGCCGTGCGGTAATGATCGTTGCTGTCGTACACCACCGTTGCGGTCTTGCCAGCCAGCCCGGCGATCGTGAACCCGAACGTCGCGCCGTTTGCCGCGCGCACGTCGGACTGCGCCAGCACATAGGTCGCGTCCGGCCCTGCCTTGACCAGCACGCGGCCCGGCACCGCGACGTCGCTGGTCGTCAGCGTGACGGTGCCGTTGTGACAGCTTTCGGACGTGAACCACTGGCCCGACGTCACCTGCTTGATTGCCGAATTGATCCGCCGCAGCGAACACATGCCCAGCGTGCGCGCATTGAGCACGCGCGCGAATTTGAGCACGTTGCCGTTGACGTGCGTCAGGTTCGCCTGCACCGCGAGCGCGCCCGGCGTGCCCTGCCCGCCAAGGCAATAGCTGTTGTCGGTGCTGTCGTGGCAGAAATACTGGATGCCGTGCGCGCCCGCGATGATCGTCATCCAGACGCTGGCGTTGACCTCCTCCGACGTCGCGCGCATTTCATTGCCCTGGACGACGCACAGGTTGACCGACACCACGCAGTTGTTGTTGTGCGCGCCGCCGCCCCCGCCGATCGTCACGGTGACCTTTTCACCCGTCGCGGTCGCCGCCTTGTCGAACACCGCATGCGCCGCGTCGGTGACGGCGGCGATCTTCGCGCCTTTGGGGATGCCCGGCCCGGTCACCGTCAGCCCGATCCAGCTGCGGGTAAACCGGGTCCAGTCGTAATTGCTGGTCAGCGTGGTCGATCCGGCAGCGACGCTCGCCGCCATGAAGCTCACCGATCCCGACGAGCCGAAATTGTCGGTGCCGCTTTCGACGAACGGCCACATCGGCTTGCCCGGCGGGATGTTGTCGAACAGCGCCTGCACCGTCAGCCCCTGCAGGAACAGCGCATCGTTCGGCACCGAGATGAAGTCCGACCCGCCGGTCTTCAGGATTGCCGCATACCACGGCAGCGTCATCGCATAGAGATCGAACGACACGATACCGAGCGCGTTCGCCGCCGCGACCTGATCGGCATGGCAAGCCTCGGTTCCGGGAAACTGCGGGATCAGCGGCCAGAACACGAAATTGTCGAGCACCGGGCGCGTCGGGTCTTTCGCGGTCATCCCGGCGACGGCGGTCGGCACCATGTTGATCCGCATCTGCGGCGGCATGCTGGTGCTGTCGCACAGCGGCTCGTCGCCGATATTATAGCCGATGAAGCTGCTGTCGGCATGCTGCTTGGCGATCAGCGCGAGGATCGACGCGACGCTGTCGGGGGCCGGTGCCACCGCGTCATACGGCGTCGTCACCGCGCCGATCAGATAGATGTCGTGTTTCTTGACCGCCGCGAGCTCGCCGTCATCGCTGCCAAAGCGTTCGGGCCACGGCGTGCCGCCGCCGTTCGATCCCGCGGTGCCGAGGATGATGTTCATATTCTCGCCCTTCACCGCTTCGGCGACGGTCGCATAGCGCCCGCCGAGCTTCGCGATGGGGTTCTGGTACCAGACCGCGATCGGGAAGAAATCGGCGCTTTTGGGCGGTCCGTTCGCCCATGGATACGACGGCGGCGGCGGCGGCGTCACCGGTGCCTCGGGCCCGGCATAGCACGACCGCGGCAGCATCAGCATCAGTGCCAGCATGATCTTGTGCAACATGATGCCGCCTATATCAGCCGATGGTGACGGCCGAATAGCCCCCATTCCGAGTGGACGCCACTGGCGCGACGCGGCACAACACCGTCAAACAATCGCCTAGGGGAGACTTCGACATGGCAGACCTGACCGGCAAGACCGCGTTCATCACCGGCGCGGGCAGCGGCATCGGCCGCGCCGCCGCGCTGATGTTCGCGAAGGCGGGCGCGCATGTGCTGGCGTTCGACCTGACCGATGCGGTCCATGCGACCGCGCAGGCCGCGCACGGCAATGTCGTCGCGATCACCGGCGATGTCGGCGACAAGGCGTCGGTCGATGCCGCCATCGCGCGCGCCGTCGCGGACTTCGGCGGGCTCGACATCGCCTTTGCCAATGCCGGCGTCGGCGGCGGCATGAAGACGCTGCTCGACCTCGAGGTCGACGAATGGAACGCCGTGTTGCGGGTCAATCTGGTCGGCGCATTCCTGACGTTGCAGGCAGCGGCGCGCGTCATGGTGCCCGCCGGCCACGGCTCGATCATCTGCACCGCAAGCGTCGCCGGCATCCGTTCGGGCGCGGGCGGCATGCCGTACAGCGCCAGCAAGGCCGGCGTCATCAACATGGTGCAAACCGCCGCGAACCAGCTTGCCGGAACCGGCGTGCGCGTCAACGCGGTCTGCCCCGGCCTGACCGAAACCGGCATGACGCAGGCATGGTTCGACGGCGCCCGGGCGCGCGGCACCGAGCATAAACTGGGGCAATTGAACCCGCTCAAACGCGCCGCGGGGCCCGAGGAAATCGCCGCCGTCGCAATGTTCCTAGCGTCGGACGCCGCCAGCTATGTCAACGGCCAGGCGATCGCGGTCGACGGCGGCCTGAGCAGCAGCCACCCGACGGTGCCGGGGAAGATGGCCTAGCTCACCCGCCTTATTGTCTCGTCAAGCACCGCGACCCGCACGCCCATCCGCGCGAACGTCATGCGGTTCCGCGCCACCTGCCCGTCTGCCGACAGGTCGAGCCACTGGTCGGCGATCAGCCCGTGCTTCATGTGGAAGTGCAGGTGCAGCCGGTTGCCCGTCACCACGCCCGTCACTGGCCCGGCCGCATCGCTCAGCGTGCCCGCATAGCGCCCCGGCGACACCTCGCGGATGCGCCACTGGCGCTGCTCGGGCTTGGCGGCGGCGCCCGTCACCGTCTGATCCAGCACCAGCGTGCCGTCCGGCTCGACATGGCCCTGTCCGGCGACGGTAACGGCCTTCGCCGCGGAAAAGGCGATCTTCAACCGCCCGTCGCCACGCGTCGCGCCCACGAAGAAAGCCTGCGCCGAGAAGCGCGGTGCGGTAACCTGCGGCGGCGGCGCGTGCACGCAGGCGGCGAGGGGGAGGAGCAGGAGTATGGTGATGAATCGCATCGTTGCCGAACGTGCGGCTGCGGGGGATGGCTCATGGCCCATGTGGAAATGTCCGCTTTGGGTGGAAAGCGGTCGTTCAGTCCGCAGCCTTGAAAGCTTGCGATAGGAGCAAGATGGGGCCGCCGGTATAGTGGCAATAACCCATGACCATCATCGCACCGGGCCACTGCGTCTCGCATCGGCCATATATCCCGACGAGTTTGTATCGAACTGACTTTTTTGGCGCGATCTGTAACATTCGCTCGGTGCCATAGGTGCCGATCCTACGTCTTCGTGGACCCTGGGCAGAGTTCGAAAACTGCTTGTTTCCATCCAATGCATTTTTGAACAATGCGCGATCGGCCCAGAAACCCTCCACGACTATGCAGCGCCCTGAAAGCTGGCCCCGATCATTCGTGGCCGACCTAAACTTAACTGGGATGGCGTTACCTATGTTGCACGTTTCGGGATTTGCTGACGCACCAGTGATTATGTCGCCGCTATTATGGTCGGCTGGGCGAGATGTGTCTTGTGCAAATCCCGTTGACGACCAGCAGGCTAATATAATGAAAAGAAAGAACGGTCTTAAAAGGGCCATTCGGCGATTGTGGGACATGAATGGAATGTCCGCAAATGGGCGAAGGCAGCCATCGTCAACCGCGCATTCGTTTGACGCTGCCACTAGCCCGCTACCCCGCGAACGCCCCCCGCAGCCCCGCCATCGTCGCATAATGCGTCATGTCGAGGTGCAGCGGCGTCACCGATACAAACCCCTCGTGCATCGCCTTCAGGTCGGTTTCGTGCCCCGGCGCGTCGACTTCGCGGCCATAGCCGAACCAGTAATAGGGAAAGCCGCGCGGGTCGGTGCGGGCGTCGATCGCGATGTGGCCATAGTCGCGCAGCCCCTGTTCGGTGACGCGGACGCCCTTCACCTGCGCGGCGGGGATCGGCGGGAAGTTGATGTTCATCAGCACGCCCGGGGCCCAGTCGATGCCGATCAGGCGTCGGACGATGTCGGCCCCGGTCGCGGTGGCGGCGTCGAAGCTTTCCTTGCCGGCGCTATAGTCCGCCATCTGCTGGCTGAGCGCGATCGAGCGGATGCCCGCAAGGCACCCCTCCATCGCCGCCGACACGGTGCCCGAATAGGTGACGTCTTCGGCCAAGTTGCCGCCGCGGTTGACGCCCGACAGCAGCAGGTCGGGACGGTGGTCCTGCATCACCTGCCCGATCGCCATCATCACGCTGTCGGTCGGCGTGCCGCGCACTGCGAAGCGCTTGTCGCTGTACCGGCGCAGGCGAATGGGCGCGGTCAGCGTCAGCGAATGGCCCGCGCCCGACTGCTCCTCGGCGGGCGCGACGACCCAGACATCGTCGGACAACTGCGCCGCGATCGCCTCGAGCGCCTTCAGGCCGGGAGCCTCGATGCCGTCGTCGTTGGTGAGCAGGATGCGCATGATTATCCGTTCGGTTCGAGGCGGGTAACGCCGCCCATATACTGGTGCAGCACGTCGGGCACGATGACGCTGCCGTCCGCCTGCTGATAATTCTCGAGGACCGCGACGAGCGCGCGCCCGACGGCGAGTGCCGAGCCGTTGAGCGTGTGGACGAAGACTGTGTCTTTCGAGCCTTTCGGCTTGAACCGTGTCTTCATCCGCCGGGCCTGGAAATCGCCGCAGTCGGAGCAGCTCGAAATCTCGCGGTACGCGCCCTGCCCCGGCAGCCAGACTTCGAGGTCATAGGTCTTGCGCGCCGCAAACCCCATGTCGCCAGCGCACAGCAGCATGCGGCGGTACGGCAGCCCAAGCCGGTCGAGGATGGTCTCGGCGCATGCGGTCATGCGTTCGTGCTCGTCCGCCGCCTGCTCGGGGGTGGTGATCGAAACGAGCTCGACCTTGTCGAACTGATGCTGGCGGATCAGCCCGCGCGTGTCGCGCCCCGCCGATCCGGCTTCGGAGCGGAAACACGGCGTCAGCGCGGTGAAGCGCAGCGGCAGCGTGGCAACGTCGAGGATCTGGTCGCGGACGAGGTTGGTCAGCGACACCTCGGCGGTCGGGATGAGGTAACGGTCGTCGGTGGTCTTGAACAGGTCGTCTTCGAACTTGGGCAGTTGCCCGGTGCCGAACAGCGCATCGGCACGCACCAGCAGCGGCGGCGCAACCTCGGTATAGCCGGACTCGGCCGAATGCACGTCGATCATATACTGGCCGAGCGCGCGGTGCAGACGGGCAAGCGGGCCCCGCAGGACAGCGAAGCGAGCGCCGGCGATCGCGGCAGCAGCCTCGGGGTCATAGCCGAGGCGCAGCGCGAGGGTGTCGTGCTCGATCGGTGTGAAGTCGAAAGTTCGGGGCGTGCCGCGGGTGTGGACGACGACGTTGGCGGTTTCGTCGGGGCCGTCGGGCACATCTGGGGCGGGGAGGTTAGGGAGCGCCGCGAGTGCCGCCGAGCGCTGTCCCTCATATTTTTCGACAAGCTCGGTCTGTGCCTCAAGCAAGTTTTGCCCAACGCTCTCTTTTAATTCCTCGGCGCGAGCATGGTCGCCGCGTCCGATCGCCTGACCAATATCCTTGGCGATCTGCTTGCGCTTTGCAGCCGCCGCCTCGCCCAATTGTAAGAACTCGCGGACCTTGGCGTCAGCTTGCATGATCTGGTCGCTGACTGCAGCCACCCCCCGCCGCCGCAACCCGGCGTCGAACGCCTCGGGGTCGGCGCGGATGGCTTTGATGTCGTGCATGGCGGGGACGCTATGCCGGGGCGTGGCGGTGCGGGTCAAGCGGGGGGCGCGGCCTTTTGCTCCCGCCGCCCTGCGGAGAGGGGGTGCCGCCTGCGCCGGAGACTGCGCCCAAGCCCCCTACCCTCCGCCTCGCCCTGCCGCTACTAATGCACGCATGATCCTTGAATGTCCTGCGTGCGGCGCGCGCTATCGGTTGGCCGATGATGCCATTCCCGCGGCGGGCAAGACGGTTCGCTGTGCGCGCTGCCACCACAACTGGTTCGAGGCGCGCGCGCCGCAGCCGCACGAGACGCCGCCGCCCCCGCTCCCCGAGCCGCAGCCCGAACCCGAGGCAGAGGCCCCCGCGCGCGTCCATTGGGCATGGACCGCGCTCAGCGTCGTGACCGGGCTGGCGCTGCTGGCGGGCGCGTTCCTGATCCAGAACCCGGCGCTGCCGCCGCTCGATGTGACGCGCATCCCGCTGGTCGGCGACTGGCTGGGTGCGCAGTTGACCCCGGTCGCGCCGCCGCCGGTGCCGTTGACGCTGGCCGCCACTGCCGAGTTTCACCCGCTCAGCGGCGGTGCGCGGATGGTGGCGCTGACCGGCACCCTCACCAACCCGACGCCGCACGCGCAGCCGGTGCCGCCGATCACCGCGCTCGTTATCGATGGCGCACGGCATGCGGTCTATCGCTGGTACATCGCCGCGCCGGTGGCGGTGCTGCCGCCGGGCCGCAGCGTCAGCTTCGACAGTTCGGCGTCGGGTTTTCCGCCGAGCGGTGCGGCGGTGACGATGCGGTTCGCCGCCGCGCCATGACGCGGTGACTTGGCCTTCGAAATGGCTATGGTGCGGACGACTCGGAACGAAACCGGCATTGGGGAGATCGACGTGATTTTCGACTATAGCGACAAGACCAAGGCGCATATCGACAAGCTGCGCGGCTTCATGGACGAGCACATCTTCCCGAACGAAGCGCGTTATGAGCAGGAAGTCGGCGAGGGCGACCGCTGGAAAGTGCTGCCGGTCATCGAGGAACTGAAGCCCAAGGCACGTGAGGCCGGGCTGTGGAACCTGTTTCTCAACATTTCGGACCATGACACCGGCGAATGGCGCGGCCCCGGCCTGACCAACCTCGAATATGCGCCGCTTGCCGAGGAAATGGGCCGCGCCGGCTGGTCGAGCGAAGTGTTCAACTGCTCCGCCCCTGACACCGGCAACATGGAAGTGCTGCGCACCTATGGCACCGAGGCGCAGAAGGCGCAGTGGCTGCGGCCGTTGATGGCAGGTGAAATCCGCTCGGCGTTCCTGATGACCGAGCCTGCGGTCGCCTCGTCGGACGCGACCAATATCGAAACCAGCATCCGCCGTGACGGCGACGATTATGTCATCAACGGCCGCAAATGGTGGTCGTCGGGCGTCGGCGATCCGCGCTGCAAGATCGCGATCGTGATGGGCAAGACCGACACGACGCTGGCGCGCCACGAACAGCAGAGCCAGGTGCTGGTGCCGCTCGACAGCCCCGGCATCGTCAAGGTCCGCGCGCTCAAGGTGTTCGGCTATGACGACGCGCCGCACGGCCATTATGAAGTCATCCTCGACAACGTCCGCGTCCCGGCATCGAACGTCGTGCTGCGCGAGGGCGCGGGCTTCGAAATCGCGCAGGGTCGCCTCGGGCCGGGCCGCATCCACCATTGCATGCGCTCGATCGGCGCGGCCGAGCGCGCGCTCGAAAAGATGTGCAAGCGGCTGAAGTCGCGCGTCGCGTTCGGCAAGCCGATTTCGGAGCAGGGCGTCTGGCACGAACGCATCGCCGACGCGCGCATCGCCATCGAACAGGCGCGCCTGCTGACGCTGAAGGCGGCGTATATGATGGACACCGTCGGCAACAAGGCCGCCAAGCGTGAGATCGCGATGATCAAGGTCGTCGCGCCGAACATGAGCTGCATGATCCACGACATGGCGATCCAGGCGCACGGCGGCGGCGGCGTCTGCCAGGATTACGGGCTGGCGTCGGGCTATGCCGGGCAGCGCACGTTGCGGCTGGCGGACGGTCCCGACGAGGTGCACCGCGTCGCGATCGCGAAAGACGAGCTGCGCCGGTACAACTGAGGACGCTCGCTAGCCCTCTCCCGCTTTGGCGGGAGAGGGTTGGGTGAGGGACTTGCTTCCGCCTGTCTTGCCTCCCTCGCCGGGCCCTTATTGGGGATGCAAGTTACTTTGCGGTCCAGAGCGCTCGGAAAGCAAGAACGGCCCTCACCCAACCCTCTCCCGTAAGGACGGGAGAGGGCGAGAACCTCGGTCTAATCGCTTGACATTTTGTACCGTTGCGGCTAATTCATGCGTGAATGAAACCGCCCGGAGACCCTCAGCACATGACCTCGGCTTGCCCTTCCCCTGACCGCTCGACCCGCGCGACCAGCGCGCGGATTTTGCCATCGCGGGAGTGCTGCGCGGGGGGACGTGTCGTTAACTTCATCAACTTTGCATAGCTCGAGCGGGGTCGCACAGCCGATATGATCGACCCGCGCACCCCCGTTCTCGTCGGCGTCGCACAGTTCACCGATCGCGAATCGCCGCCCGAGACCGCACTGTCACCCCTCGGGATGATCGAGCGGGTGGCCCGCGCGGCGCTGGCGGACAGCGGCGGAACCGACATCGCGCTCGATGCGGTCGCGGTGGTGCGCATGTTCGCCGACTCGTCACCGGCATTTGCCTCGCCGTTCGGCAGCTATGCCAACCTGCCGAAATCTCTGGCGAACGCGCTCGGCCAGCACCCGCGCACGCTGCTATATGGTCCGGTCGGCGGCAACACCCCGCAGATGCTCGTCAACATTTTCGCCGAGCGCATCCTCAACGGCGAGGCGGACTGTGTGCTGCTCGCCGGTGTCGAGGCGCTGCGGACGCAGGCGCGTGCGGTGAAGGCGGGGGTTCGCCTCGACTGGTCCGACGATCCCGGCGGCGCGCCCGAGACGCTGGGGCCCGAGACGCCGCTCGTCAGCCGCCACGAGATGGCCCACGGCATCGCGATGCCGGTCAACGTCTATCCGCTGTTCGAAAACGCGCTGGGGGCGCATTATGGCCGGACGCCGCTCGCGCAGCGCGCCGCGATCGGCGCGCTGATGGCCCCGTTCACGCAGGTTGCCGCCGCCAATCCCTACGCCGCATTGCCGGTCGCGCGGACGGCGGACGCGCTGATCACGCCGACCGACGACAACCGCTACATCGGCTATCCCTATACCAAATATCTGAATTCCAACATGTTCGTCGACCAGGCTGCCGCCGTGCTGCTGATGTCGACCGCGGCTGCCGATGCAGCGGGCGTACCGGCGGCGCAGCGGGTCTATCTCCATGGCTGCGCCGACACGCACGAGCATATCCTCGTCAGCACGCGCGTCGATTATCATAGCTCGCCCGCGATCCGCGTCGGCGCAGCGCACGCGCTGGCGCAGGCCGGCGTGACGGCGGCGGCGCTCGACCATCTCGAGCTGTACAGCTGTTTCCCGAGCGCGGTCGAAATCGCCGCCGATGCGATCGGGCTGGCGCATGACGACCCGCGCGGGCTGACGCTGACCGGCGGGCTGCCGTATTTCGGCGGGCCGGGGAATAACTACTCGATGCACGGCATCGCCGAAATGGTGGCCCGCTGCCGGGCGCAGCCGGGCACGACCGGGCTGGTATTCGCCAACGGCGGCTATCTGACCAAGCACAGCTTCGGCGTCTATTCGACGACACCGACGCCGCCGGGCTGGCGGCGGACCGATCCGGCCGCCTATCAGTCGGAAATCGACGCGATGGCGGCACCGCCGCTGACGATGACGCCGTGGGGACCTGCGCGGATCGAGACCTTCACCGTGGTTCATGACCGCGGCCGCCCGGCGTTCGCGATCATCGTCGCGCGGCTCGACACCGGCGCACGCGCGCTCGCCCAAATGCACGATGGGCTCGACGCGCTGATCGATACGGCCGTGGTCGGGCGGCGTGTCACGCTGACCACCGGCGAGCAGGTCAATATGGCGCGCTTCGCCGATTGAGGCGGTTGCACGGGCGCACGCCCTCTGCTATCCGCGCCGCTCTACCCGCCGGGGCATCGCTCCGGACAAACATTGGTCGTGCGGCCATGGCGGAACTGGTAGACGCGCAACGTTGAGGTCGTTGTGGCCGAAAGGCCGTGGAAGTTCGAGTCTTCTTGGCCGCACCAGCCAGTTTAAGTCATTGTTTGACTTCAATATTTGGCCCGGTCGCTGCAAATTTGGCAGTGCCGCCGTGACCACTAGACGCTGCACTGCAACATCGCTAGGGAAGCAATGTCGGTCGGGCGGGCGACACGGAGACTGGTTTGATGCGCTCGACGCTATGCTCCATCATGTTCGTGTCGCTGGCGCTGTCGGCATGCGCGAAAAAGGACGACGGCGCCGGACCGGGCGGACCAGGCGGTCCGGGCGGCGCACCACCGGTCACGGTCGCGGTCCCACTGGTCAAGCCGATCGTCGACTGGGATGAATATACCGGTCGTTTCGAGGCGATCGACAGCGTCGATGTTCGCCCACGCGTTTCGGGCTATATCCAGAGCATCAATTTCCGCGATGGCCAGTTCGCCCGTAAAGGCCAGCTGCTGTTCGTTATCGACCCCCGTCCCTTTCAGGCGGTACTGGCGCAGGCCGTCGCCGATCAGGCGCGCGCCAAGGCAGCCGCCGATGTTGCGCAGACGGTATTCGCGCGCACCAAGACGCTGCTCGACGCGAAGGCGGTGAGCCAGGAAGAATATGAAAACGCCCGCTCGACCGTGCAGCAGGCACGCGCCGCTGTTGCAGCCGCAGCCGCCACCACGCAGGCCAAGCGGCTCGATGTCGAGTTCACGCGCGTCACTGCCCCAGCCTCGGGCCGATTGTCGGATCGCAAGCTGAGCGTCGGCAACTACGTCACCAGCGGCCAGACGGTGATGACGACCATCGTTTCGCTCGACCCCATCCATTTCGTCTTTACCGGTTCCGAAGCACTTTACCTCAAATACCAGCGCGCCAATCAGGCCGGCACGCGGCCATCGTCGCGCGTGTCGCCGAACCCGGTCGAGATCAAGCTTGGCGACGAGGCGGACTTCAACTGGCGCGGACGCATGGATTTCGTCGACAACTCCCTCGATCAGGGGTCGGGCACGATCCGCGGCCGCGCCGTCGTCCGCAACCCCGGCGGTATCCTGACGCCCGGCATGTTCGGCCGGATGCGGCTGCTTGGGTCGGGATCGTATAACGGCATGTTGATTCCCGAAGGCGCCGTCGTCACCGATCAGACGCACAAGGTTGCGATGGTCGTTGGTGCTGACAATGTCGCCGCCGCGCATGTCGTCGAGCTTGGGCCGCTCGTCGACGGCCTGCGGGTCGTCCGCTCGGGCTTGGCGCCGGGTGACCGGGTCATCATCGGCGGGGTCCAGCGCGCCCGCCCGGGCACCAAGGTGACGCCGCAGGCTGGCAAGATCGTGCCGCCGGCCCCTGGCACCGGTCCGCAACCGCCGGCAATAACCGAGCCGCCCGCCAGCGCGGCGACCGCCGCCAGCAGCGCGCGCTAGGCCGATGCGCTTTTCGCATTTCTTCATCGACCGGCCGATCTTTGCCGGGGTGATCTCGGTGCTGATCGTGCTGATCGGCATCTTCGCCTATCCGACGCTGCCAGTCGCGCAATATCCCGAGATTGCGCCGCCGACGATCGCGGTTAGCGCGAGCTATCCTGGCGCATCGGCCGAAGTGCTTGCCGATACCGTCGCCGCGCCGCTCGAGCAGGAGATCAACGGCGTCGAGAACATGCTGTACATCACTTCGTCGTCGACGGGGAACGGACAGACGACGATCAACGTCGTGTTCAAGCTTGGTACCAACCTCGATACCGCGCAGGTGCTCGTCCAGAACCGCGTCGCCTCGGCGCTGCCGCGGCTGCCGCAGTCGGTGCAGCAGCTTGGCGTGACAACACGCAAGAACTCACCCGACCTGCTGATGGCGGTGTTCCTGACCTCGCCCGACGGTAGCCACGACGTTCAATACCTCTCGAACTATGCAACGCTGCAGGTGCGCGACAAGCTGCTGCGCTTGCAAGGGATTGGCGGCATCAACATATTCGGTGCCCGCGACTATGCGATGCGCATCTGGATCGATCCCGACAAAGCGGCGTCGCGCAACCTCGATGCGTCCGAAATCGTCAATGCGCTGCGCGCCCAGAACGTACAGGTTGCGGGCGGCAGCGTCGGCGCACCGCCGTTCGCGCGCGGCGGATCGGGCTTCGAACTCAGCGTGCAGACGCAGGGGCGACTGACCACACCCGAGCAGTTCGGCGACATCGTCATCAAGGCCGACGCCAATGGTGCGCTGACGCGGGTCAGCGATATTGCCCGGATCGAAATCGGCGCGCAGGACTATGGCACCAACGCCTATGTCAACGGCACCTCGGGGGTCGGGCTTGGCATCACCCAGCTGCCCGGATCGAACGCGCTGGCTACCGCCAAGGCGATCATTGCGACGATGGAGGAGGCGAAGAAAAGCTTCCCGCCGGGCGTCGCCTACAGCATCCCATATAATCCGACGACCTATGTTCAGCAGTCGATCGACAGTGTCCAGCAGACGTTGATCGAAGCCGTTGCACTGGTTGTGCTTGTCGTCCTTATCTTCCTGCAGACATGGCGCGCGGCAATCATCCCGGTGCTGGCGATTCCGGTCTCGCTGATCGGCACGTTCGCGATCATGGCGGCGTTCGGTTATTCGCTCAACAACCTGTCGCTGTTCGGGCTGGTGCTCGCCATCGGCATCGTCGTCGACGACGCGATCGTCGTGGTGGAGAATGTCGAGCGCGAGCTCCGCAATGGCCTTAGTCCGCACGATGCGGCCTACGCGACGATGGATGAAGTCGGCGGTGCGCTCGTGGCAATCGCGCTGACACTCTGCGCGGTGTTCGTCCCGACCGCGTTCATCAGCGGCATCTCCGGCCAGTTCTATAAACAGTTCGCGCTGACGATTTCGGCGGCCACGTTGATTTCGTGCCTCGTTTCGCTGACGCTTTCGCCAGCTTTGGCGGCGCTGCTGTTCAAGCCGCACATGGGCGAAGAGCGCGAGCCGCACGGGCTGCTGGCCCCACTGCAGCGCGCTGCCAACGGCTTCAACCGGGGCTTTGAATGGCTTTCTGACCGCTATGGCAAGCTTACGGCGCGCACCGTGCGCACGATCGGTTTCGTGCTGATCGCCTATGTCATCTTGCTTGCGATTGCCGGTTGGCGTTTCAGTGTGACCCCGGGCGGCTTTATCCCGGCACAGGACCAGGGCTATCTGATCGGCGTGGTGCAGATGCCGCCGGGATCGACGCTCGAACGCACCGACGCTGTGATGCAGGCGGCAGTCAAAAGCGCACTCAAGATCAAGGGCGTCAACCACATCGTCAACATCGCTGGCCTTGACGGCGCCAGTTTCTCGAACGCGCCGAACGCCGGAACGATGTTCTTCGCGCTGGACGACTTCGAGGTCCGCAAGGAGCATCACCAGACGGGACAGTCGATCCTCAACGATCTGCGCAAGAGCCTCGGCGCGATCGACACGGCAAACGTATTGGTGATCGCCCCGCCGCCGGTGCGCGGCATCGGTACCGGCGGTGGTTTCAAGATGATGGTTCAGGATCGCGGCAACAAAGGCTCCAAGGCGCTCGAAGGGGCGACGATCGACATGATGATGGCGGCGAACCAGACCAAGGGTCTGACGTCGGTGTTCACCTTGTTCAATACCGGCACGCCGCGGATCTATGCCGACATCGACCGTGAAAAAGCCCAGCAGCTCGGTGTCCAACCGTCCGAGCTGTTTGCGACGCTGCAAACCTATCTCGGATCAAGCTATGTCAACGACTTCAATCTGTTCGGGCGGACTTACCGGGTTACCGCACAGGCCGATGCACCATTCCGCCATGCGCCTGCCGACATCGTCAACCTGAAAACCCGGTCGACCAGCGGCGCGATGGTGCCGCTGGGGTCGGTGGCCACGCTCAAGGACGATGCCGGTCCCTACCGCGTCGTGCGGCATAACCTGTACCCCGCGGCCGAGCTTCAGGGCGACCGCATTCCGGGATTTTCGTCCGGACAGGCGCTGGCGGCAATGGAGGGTCTGGCGGCCAAGAAGCTGCCGGAGGGGTTCAGCTATGAATGGACCGAGCTCGCTTATCAGGAAAAGACGCAGGGCAACACCGCGGCCATCGTATTCGCGCTGGCTGTCGTGTTCGTGTTCCTGCTGCTCGCGGCCCAATATGAATCGTTGCTGTTACCGCTTGCCGTCATCCTGATCGTGCCGATGTGCCTGTTGGCGGCGATTCTCGGCGTCAACCTGCGTGGCTTCGACAATAACATCCTGACGCAGATCGGGCTGGTCGTGCTCGTTGGGCTGGCAGCAAAGAACGCCATCCTGATCGTCGAGTTCGCCAAGCAAGCCGAGGATCGCGGCGAGACACGCTGGCAGGCGGCCGAATCCGCTGCCCGCACGCGGTTGCGACCGATCCTGATGACCAGCTTCGCGTTCATCCTCGGCGTGCTCCCGCTTGTCGTCGCCAGCGGCCCCGGTGCCGAAATGCGACAGGCGCTGGGCACGGCGGTGTTCTTCGGAATGATCGGCGTCACCGTCTTCGGCCTGCTGTTCACGCCGGTATTCTATGTGATCGCGAGTTGGGCGGCCAGCCGGTGTGCGCGGCGCAAGCCCGCTTCCGCCCCGGCCGCTCCGCCCGAACCGGCACCGCAGGGGGCAACGTGAAGTCCTTCCCGCCTGTCATCCTCGCCCTTCTGTTGAGCGGCTGCGTCCTTGGCCCGAACTATAGCCGGCCGGCGACCCCCGCTGCTGGTGCGGGATCGTTCGTCGCCACCACGGGCGCAGCGCAATTCAGCGCTGCACCGCCGCCGTCGCGCTGGTGGCATCTTTATGAAGACGCGGCACTCGACGGCTATGTCGAGCAAGCGCTGGCTGCCAACACCGACCTGCGTGTCGCCAGCGCCAATCTCGAACGGGCGCGCGCCGTGCTGTCGGAGACGCGTGGCGCCCGGCTGCCGTCAACGGTCATCACGGGTGGTGGCAGTTATGTCCGCAGCTTCAACGCCGGAGCTGGCGGCGGCGGCACCGCGGCGCGAAC
>Ga0123338_10002063_pt1 | contig 18920 bp, 14 predicted proteins | sample grotaG_FD_89793 | JGI IMG/M metagenome (GOLD analysis project Ga0123338, IMG submission 89793) | Glacier valley bacterial and archeal communities from Borup Fiord, Nunavut, Canada, to study Microbial Dark Matter (Phase II) -... | ecosystem: Environmental > Aquatic > Freshwater > Ice > Glacier ...
AAGTTTCTCTGAGTAATCCGATTGCCGTCTGTGTGAGTACTTGCGCATTCAGAGCATTGATACCCATATGCGGAGCCACTGCCGCATGAGCACTCTTACCGATAAATTTGATTTTCTTATAGATGAAACCGCTCAGTCTTGAATTCAGTTCCATCGCCGGTTTTTCCGTACTGCCCATGGTATGGCAACTGATAAGTACATCGGTATCCGAAAAAGCATTTTCAATCAGTAAATTCTGCTTACCGGAAAGTAGTTTTATCAACCCTTCACCTTGAAGTTTCAATCGGTAATCCAAATCAACAAACTCTTCGGCTGCAATGAAATATACTGTAACACTTCCGTCCAATTCACGGTTGCGGTATTTCGACCATAATCCCAGTGTTTCCATCATGATCGTGGTCTGAAGGTGATGCCCGCAACTATGCGCTGCTTCATCGATCTGTGACATCGCTGGATGGCCTTTGGTGACTAACGCATCCAATTCTGCAATGAGACCGATATGCGGAAATCCTTGACCGATTGTAATCGCAAACCCATTGATTCCAAAATCACGACTGACACATAAACCTAATGTACCTGCATATTCAATCAAAGCTGACCGGGTCTTAATTTCTTTGAATCCTAACTCGGGCAAGTGAAAAAGGCGATTTTCCCAATATTCAAGTTCTGTTTTTCGTTGCACAATACGATCATTCCAGCTGTTTTTCAATTAACTCACCTTCTTATCGAGAAGCTTCATCGATGAAACAAACTCATTGATGAACTCTATTCGTTTCACATCGATCAGTACTTCGACATTCGGCAACGATGTATCAGCCCAAGAGCGCAGATCGGCAACGGTTTTACCTCGTGTGAGCATACCGTCCGTTTCTACATCCACCTGACAAACTATTGAAGTGAAAATTTCCGGCATGATCAGGTGCATGATTGGGCACAGATCAAACAAAGGACTGCCCGGTTGATTGAGTTTTTTGGCATATATACTGTAAAATTCCAGTAATTCATAGACTAATTCTGATACTTTACCTGAGTTATTGAATCGATTGATCTCATCATGATTGATCATAGCAGCTTGGCATACTTCAAGTCCGCTCATGATGATCTTGCATCCGCTGTTAAAAACGATTTTAGCAGCTTCAGGATCGACATAAATATTAAATTCGGCCATCGAAGTGATGTTCCCGCTGTAAAGCGAACCGCCCATGATGGCGATTGAATCGATGTGGTCTTTAACTTCAGGGTATTCCGTAAGTAAACGAGCTATATTGGTCAGCGGCCCGGTCGCAACGATCGTGATCTTGCGAGAATGGCTAATCAACAGATTTTTCATCCAAACAACGGCATCAAGTCCTGTGACCGTTCTGGATGCCGTCGGTAGTATCGGACCATCCATTCCAGATTCACCGTGTGCCTGTGGTTGGACAAATGTCTGCCCGTTTAAAGATGAGCTGGCACCCATCGTGACAGGGCTGTCGTAATCTATATAAGAAAGGACGCGAAGCAGATTATCCGTCACTTTTTCGACGGTCTGATTTCCGGCAACGGTTGTAAAACCTAGAATTTCAAAGATTTCAGGATGAGCGATGGCGGTCAATAATGCAAATATATCGTCATGTCCCGGATCGCAATCCATTAGGATCGAAATCATTGTTCACCTCTGCTTTTAGCGCGTTTAGACTCGAAGATCGAATAGATGACGATACCGATAAATACAGCTACATAAGGAATCGTTTGAATGATCTCAGACGGGAAGGAGAATAATTGAAGAGCATTGGATAAAGCATCGAACATGCCAAACAAGAATGCGGTGAAAGTTACCAACCACACACTTCCGTGGCCCATAGCTTCTGCCGCCAAACCGATAAAACCACGGCCTGCTGTCATGTTCTTCGTAAAGAAAGATAAGTATCCCATCGACATATAAGCGCCGCCAAACGCAGCCAAAACGCCACTGATGACTAGTGCAATCGTCTTGATTCTGCGAACATTGACACCTACTGACTCGGCCGCATCTTGATATTTACCGACGGCTTTGATGCGAAGGCCGAGTGGTGTTTGATACATAATCAAATAAACAATGAAGACAGCCAGGAACATGATATAAACCAAAACATTATGCCCCGAGAATATTTTCCCTAAAATCGGAATATCCTTAAGTATCGGAATGACAACTTTAGGAAGTGATTTAGCACCTAACGTGGCACTCGTCCCTTTGGAACCGGTGATAACGTACAACAGAAATACGGTAAATGAACTCGCAAATAAGTTAAGTGCGATGCCGCCCAGGATATTATTCGTTTTTAAGATCAAAGTGAAGTAAGCTAAGATAAGTGACATCAGTATTCCTGAAATCAGAGCAGCCAATAGACCCAACCAAGGGCTGTGAAACATGGCACTGCAAACAGTTCCGACAAAGGCTGCCATCAGCATCGTACCTTCCATCGCAATATTCGCAATACCGGCACTGTTGGCAACATAAGCTCCAAGTGCAGCAAACAAAATAGGAACGACGACGCGGATCACGGTAAATCCGAAATCAGGCGTGAAAATGATTTTGAAGACTTCAAGCATCTTGTTGTTCCCCCTTCTTGATCAAAGCGCGTTCATGATATTTTCTCAAGAAATACTGAGATGATACGAACAAGACAATGACCGCTTCAACGACCGCAACGACTTCAACAGGAACATCAGTCGATCGGGCCATGATATCGGCACCGGTACGAAGATAACTGATTGCGAAAGCGGCTGCTAAAATACCGAACGGATCATTTTTACCCAACATTGCCATCAAAGCTCCGGTAAATCCCAATCCGGGAAGTGCTGACCATTGGAAACGGCTGTACATACCCAGTAATTCGATTGAAGAGCCGATTCCTCCCAGAAATCCCGAGATGAAATGAACGACCAGAAATAAGGAAAATGCATTCATACCCGAATATTTTGCGAAACTTTTATTCAGACCGGTCATACGGATCGCATAACCCAATTTAGTTTTGAATAACATCAGCCATAAAAGCAAAACAACAACCAGCAAGACAGCAAATCCGATATGAATGCGAGTACCCGGTATGATAATCGGCAATAATGCTGTCGATTTGAATAATTGGGAAGCAACACCCGGAACATCTTTCGCCTGCAGAAAATTTTTGATGACATAAAGACCTAACCCGAATAAGATCGAATTCATCATCAATGAAGTGACAAGTTCATCGGTATTGTATTTGGCTTTAAAGAAGCCCGGAATCAACGCAATCGTTCCGCCGACCAAACCGGAAATCAGAATGGTAACGATCGGATGAAGAAGTGAATTACTGAATGTTTGCGTCGCGATGGCCGCTGTGACAACACCGCAAAAATAGAAGATACCCTCAGTTCCCAAATTGAACAATTTCGTACGAAATAACAATGCCGTCGCCAAACCTGCGAAAGACAACGGTATCATCAGCTCAATTACATTTCCCATATAACGAACTTTCGTAAGTGGTGCGAAAAGCATCTTACTGAACGATTCCAACGGAGTTGCACTGACAGCCAATAAAACAACAAAAGTAATTAGCAGTGCCAGCAGTAACGAAGCGATCATTTTTACGGCTTCAAATATTTTTTCATTTGCTAACATACCAGCGCCCTCTTAAGACTTTCTTCATCTTGTCTTTTGACACCTAACATATACAATCCGAGTTCTTTTTCGGAAACTTCTTTGGCATGGTCGAAATGTGCAACGATCTGACCCTCATACATGACAATCAAGCGATCGCTGACTTCCATTACTTCATTCAAGTCCGCGCTTACAAGTAATATTGCCACATTTTTGTTACGCATTTCAATCAATTGATGATGGATGAATTCTTCACTTCCGATATCGATTCCGCGCGTCGGTTGTTCGGCAATCAACACTTTTGGATTTGTATTGGTTTCCCGTGCGACAACAACTTTCTGAATATTTCCGCCTGACAAACTCTCTATTTTGGATTTTGAATTTTTCGTCTTGACACTAAACATGGTAATCAAATGTTGTGCTAACTCTGTGATCACTTTACTTTTCATGAATATTGGTCCATTGATATCCGGTCGATTGTAGTAAGTTGAAATTAAATTTTCCGCAACTGTCGCTCCTTGCGCGATGCCTTCTTTCATTCGGTCCTCAGGAATATACGCTAACCCTGATTTTCGCTTCTTTTCGATACTTAATTTCGTAATTTCATGATCTTCGATGTACCAGTTTCCACTGTCCATATCTTGTAAACCAACCAACCCCTGCACGAGTTCGGTCTGTCCGTTTCCCTGTACACCGGCAATACCTAATATTTCACCTTCGCGTATCGTAAAAGTTACATCCCTCAATACGTTGACCCCTTTTAATTTCAAAGAGATACCATCGACGCGGAATGCTTTTTTAATGTTCTTCATTGGTTTCTTAATGTGGTCATATGACAGTGTCACACTGCGTCCGACAATCAGTTCGGTCATTTGCTCAATCGAAATATCCGAATTTTCAAAAGTCCCTTTGCTGATACCGTTCTGCATGATCGTTATACGATCACTGATCTGTTTCACTTCATTCAATTTATGCGATATAAATAAGATGGTATGACCCATTTCTTTAAATCGCTTGAGATTCTCAAATAATGTTTCCGTCTCTTGAGGAGTCAATACCGCAGTTGGTTCGTCTAAAATAATGACTTCGGCATTTCGGTACAATGTTTTCAAAATCTCGACTTTTTGCTTGGCGCTGACTGTCAAACTGCCTACTTTTCTCGTTACATCCATGTCAAAATTATATTTTATAGCTAATTCTTTGGTTAACCTTATCGATTCTTTTTTATTGAGAAACCATTTTCGTTTACGTGGTTCCATGCCGAGTATGATGTTTTCGGCCACTGTAAAACTATCGATCATCATAAAATGCTGATGAACCATTCCGATTCCGTTTTTAATCGCTTCCATGGAATTTTCAAAATGAACTTCTTTCCCTTTATAGGTGATTGTTCCTGAAGATGGACGTTCAATACCGAAAATCATCTTCATGAGGGTCGATTTCCCGGCTCCGTTTTCCCCTACGATCGAGTGAATCTCACCTTTTTTGAAAGATACATTGATATTACGGTTAGCAACGACCCCATTGGAATAAATTTTCGTAATATCCTTCAAATCTAAAAGTATTTCACTCATTTTTTCCCCTTTCTATAAAGGAATGCTCTACACAAATGTGTAGAGCACGCACCCTATAAATATTGATTTAACAGATTAAGGCTGAACGGAAGCTTTGATTGCATTCCATTGGTCGGCTGTCAGAGTTAAAGCATCTTTAACAACGATTTCACCTTTGATAACTTTTTGTTTGTAGGATTCGACAACATCACGGATGGAAGCAGGAAGAGCTTTATAAATTGCGTTCTCAGCTAAGCCGACGCCATTCTCTTTGATTCCCAAAACTTCAAGTTTTCCGTAAGGTAATGTTTCATCAACAACGCGTTTGATTGCTTGAAGGATTGCTAAGTCGACATTCTTTGTTCCTGATGTCAGGATCTTTTCTTGTTTAGCAGGATCATTAGCGAATAACAAAGCTTGATCAGCATCAACACCTAAAGCATAACGGTTCGCTTCGACGGCAGCGTCAAATAAACCATTTCCTGTACCGCCGGCTGCATGGAAAATGATATCTGCGCCGCTCTTGTACATATTCAATGCGATTTCTTTTCCCTTGGCAGGATCACTGAAGTTGTTTGCGTAAGCAATCAGGATTTTTACGTCCGGATTAACAGCTTGTGCCCCTTGGATATAACCGTAAAGGAAATCATTGATACCGGCAAATTCCATTCCACCGATAGCACCGATAACATTGGTCGTTTTATCAGCATATTTAAGATCGGATTTTGTTACAAGACCGGCCACTAATCCTACTAAATAACCAAGTTCGTTGGCTTTGTAGAACATGACGTAAGTATTGCTGTTAAGAGGAGCTGCTCCGTTATCAAAGTTGATGAACTTTTTAGCAGGGTATTTGGCGATGACTTTTTCGAAAGTCGGAGTAGCCTCCCAGTTGCCGCCGATGATAATATCATAATCACCTTGTGCAGCATCTAAATAGAAGTTTTCCCATTTACTTTGGTCAGTTCCCATTTCGATAATCGTTGTGGTAGCACCTGAATACTCTTTTTTAATCAATGCCATACCGTTGGCTGTTGTATCAAAATAGGATTGGTCTCCACGGAAAGGAATCAACAAAGCAACTTTAAGCTTAGATGTCGATTTTCCTGTGGTGCCACAAGCCGTTAGCCCTGTGACCATGAGTAAAACTAGCAATACTTGCAGAATTTTTTTCATAATTCTCCCTCTTTTATGATTAAAATCAGGTTAAACTGATTTTAATTCCCTTTAATGACGTCAATGCACCGTCAGCAGCGATTAATCCCAAGCATCCCCTGATGTTGGGATTAAATTCATCAGAATATTGAATTTTATGTCCACTTACTTCGATTTTAATTATAGTATAACTCAGATTAATGTGCAATGAGATTCTCCCATCATACGTGTTTTCAAAAGTGAAACTTTCAAGTGTCGATATCATTCCGTCGCATTTTCTGAGTTCAAAGTTTATTTGACTCGTGCGAGCTATCCCATACCATTTTCTGGCACCTTGAACTCTGAACAGAAACGTTGATCCTACATCGAATTTGTCAAATGTAACATCGATCGTTCCGTCTTGCCAAAAATAATCGCCGAAAACGATCATCGCTGACTTTTCGGGGAGATTATGCAACCCTGTTTCATCCGAGATCCATTTACCCGAATGCCGCGTGGCCCCTGCAACTTCTTTACACGGTTGTCCTCCATGTGTCAATCCATAATCTTCCATCGGTAGTTTTGAAAAATCCATGATAAGATTTGCCTCTCCGTCTGCATTTAAATAATCCATCCAAATGGAAGTATGTGCCGTACGTTTCAGCGCTGTCAATTGGATCCCGACTTCCTTGATATATGAAATTGAATCAGGTATTCGATAGCTCAGTTTGGTCCATTCATCAGTCAGCTTGACTGCCTCAGAAAGCAAGATTGTGCCGTCGATCGTTTTAACAATGATACAAGCATTGAATACTCCCGGCTCTACAGCTTTTAACCGTGTTGTTATGAGTTGACTCGGCCAGATGATCGGAGTCAGTGTCGGTTCATAGCGACAGTCATAGATATCCGCGGCCTGAATATACGTTTTTTTCGTTATAACTGCTTGATTATCCGAAAATGCAGCATTCACGATGATTTTCAGTGCACGACCGTAAGAGGCTTCCTCATTTTCTTGATTGATCAAATTCCCTTCGAAATAACGGTTAAAATCACCTCTGAATCCATGGGTAGACTGCGGTAGTCCAAAGTGGAAATGATCGATTGGTTCGTCTAACAGAGCCGACTCATGTTCTTTTTCAAATTTCACTTGTTGCGCACATCGTGCGAAATGAAGGGTTTGTTGCGTAACATCCATCATGTTTAGGGTTCCGAACAATCCCGAACTGATGCATATATCGTTAATCGATCTTACCCAAGGTTTGTATAACTGATCGATTCCGACAAGTGCCCCCATGATTGATCCGACATTCCCGACATTACAATCGGTATCCCATCCTGCATTAAGACAGATCAGAAGTGTGTTTCTGAAATCTCCTTTACCGTAACACATTGCCATCACCATGACAGCCATATTCGGAATGATCGGGCACACACCGGCATATTTATCATAGCCGGCTGATTCTACGATGTATTGATATGCTTTTTCCCATGAATCGGGATGCGAATGGTAAAAAACGATTACATTAGAGGCAACTCTGACATATTCACTGTCTTGTTTCAAATAACCCAATGCTTTTTCCATGACTTCATAGATATTTTTATAAGTGAAAGCCAAACTGATTGCAGCAGCCACAAATTTAGCTCCTTCAATTGCTTCGCCGTCATGTGAAATACAGGCAGCTTCCGCTGCCAAGCGAACTGCTTCGTTTGTATTTTTATAGGCCGCATACGCCCAACCGTCACTGAATATCTGTCCGCCAATCTGTTCTGCCAGTGCTTTGCCGTTCAATTTCTCGCTGCCGCTTTCGGGGGCCGATATTCCGTTTTTGATATTTTCGTACATTGTGTGTTCGGTCGATATTCCGACTCCGCCCCACCAAAAAAAACTATGCCCATCCGGAATCATATTCAAGATCGTTTCACGAATCTCATTATGTGTTATCGTATGCTGATCGAACAGATTAAAAACCTGTGTAAAATAGAAAGGACCGTTACTGTCATCATCAGCCCCAAATAGGTCGTAATCCGCAACGATCTCTTCAATATAGCCATACGTGTCTTTGATTTCTTTTGCTGTCCAACCTTCAACAGGAGATCCGATACGGATACCGATCACTTTACCCAGCCAAGCGGCTTGAATATCCTGCAACCAAGCTGTACTCATTTACGTACCCATACTCTTTCACAGAAACGCATTATTTTTTCGATTTCTTGGTGACTGAAAAACGCTATATCAGTATGTATAGCCTCATCAATATAATCCAACTCTATTTCATTGCCCTGGGCACTCAGTGCTGCAGCAAAATCGCGCGTCTGTTGCCAAGGTACCATCGTATCTTTTTTTCCGTGTTGCAGAAAGAATGGTACATGATTACCTTTAACATAACTCATTGGATTAGCTTTTCTCGTCACTTCAATGTCCTTGAGAATCGGCTGTCCGATAAAACAGGATGCAGGTGAGTCTTCGGAACTCATCGGCCAATCATCATGAACACCATTCTCAACCAATTGACGATCGATCGTCAAGAAATCATAAACTCCGTAATGTGCGATGACTCCATCAATTTTTTCACTGTATTCGGACCAGCCTTGACTCAGATCATGAAGATCAGTATCTGTAGTCAGTCCGCAAAGTGCAGCCAGATTAGCTCCTGCAGATTCTCCCCAAAGTATGATCTTCGAAGGATCAATACCCAATCTTTCACCATTGGCTTTGAAATAACGAATCGCAGTTTTGATATCATAGACCGCTTGCGGAAACGGTTTTTCAAGTGCCAATGTATAACTGATACAGGCAATCGCAACACCTTTGAATACCGGTTGAATCATCGGTCCCATGAATTTGGAACGGCGATAACCGCTGATCCATCCGCCTCCATGAATAACGATGATGAGCGGAAACGGTTTATTTCCATCCGGCATATATAAATCGAAAACTTGCTTACCGTTAGTCATATATGGAATATCCAATTCGACGTTCGGATAAAGGCTTGCATCCAGTTCGCCTAAATCAAACTTTAAGAAGTCTTCCAAATGTTGTGTCATCTGTATCATGTAGGTTCCTCCGTTGTTTAAGTATTATCGTTTACTATAAAATGATAACATCGCTTGCGCCGTTTTCCAGTGCAAATTGACGATAAAATTCCATTTCTTTTTCAGATAGCATTGAAGTTCCCAATTTATCCAGACCTACTTTGCGTACTCCGTAAGGACGATACGTCAATAGTTTAATTTTAGCTTTATTTTTTACATGTTCAGCGACATAAGCGATGGTTATCTTATTTTGTGCGTCATATCCCGGCAAGACAACTATCCGAACTTCCTGCAATTTCCCCATCAACAGAAGGTCTTCCAAATTTTTAAGAACGATCTCATTAGTATGATGAGTCAATTGAAGGTGAAACTCTGAATCTACAGCTTTCACATCCAACATCACTCCATCACATACCTTCATGAGTTGGGGATAATCACTGAACAACCGATATCCGTTCGAATCGATCAGACAACTCAATCCCATTTTTTTAGTTTGTGTAAAGATACCTTCCATGAATTCTGGATAAGTCATGCATTCACCTCCGCTGAGAGTGATGCCTCGGATAAAAGGTCTTACCTCATCGATCTTGATCATCATTTCATCGACAGTGAAACGAGTGATTTTAGGCGAAGAAAGGGTGGGGCAAATTTTGATGCAAGTATCACATTGTGTACAGTGCAAGGAGTTCCATACTACTTTCCCATCAATCACGCTTAAAGCGTTAGAAGGACATTTTGTAACACAGATCCCGCAGTGAACACAGAGATTGATTGTTTCGGGGTTATGACAATACCAACACTGAAACGGACATGACTGTAAAAAGATGGCCATCCGATTACCGGGGCCATCTACACTTGAAAATGGAATGATTCGATTAACGGGTGCCGAAAACATTATTTCTGGACTCTGCGGTCAAACGCATGAGCCAGATCGCGTGATCCTTGACCCAGTACGGAAGCATCATTCAAAACAGCTTCTTTGCGGTCAAGTTTAGCGATTTCGCTTTTCTTGACCAAATATCCGGTAACTCGGATCACATCGTTACTGGCACAGTAACCGGAGAAATAACGCATACCTGAATTTAACGCTCCTCTTATGATATCGACTAGTGCTTCCGGTGTTTTCTTCCATGTCTCGTCAAATCTGAAGATATCACCGATACCGGTCGGGAAGTATTTATGAAAACGTGTAGAATGCTTGATCTGTTTATAGATCTCAGGTTCAGAACCGATGGGAATACGACATCCTGGTGATGAATCCGGACCGTCTTTTTCGATACCGACTTGAGCATGTAACCAATAACGATCACCACTGTTTTCGCTGTAAGGAGCTTTATGTTTCGCAACTAGGTTATCTAAATGTTGGATTATGGCCACACCCAAATCATCCACATTACTGTCATGACCGTAGCCTTGATTACTGTCGGAAACATGCATCAGTGTATTACAGCATTCGGCTAACCCAACCAGCCCAAACATACCGATAAAATCTTTTTGATTCAAGAAACCTTCTTTAACTAAATAATTGGATTTAAAAAATGATGATTTCTCAACCAAGAAGTTGATTCTTTGATCCATATATTCATTCATCAGATCAACATAATGAGGTAAAATCTCATTCATAAACTGATCGATCGATGATGCTTTCTTTGCTATATTATTTAAACGCAGACGCGGTAAAGTATATCCGCCGCCGCCTAATCTTAGCCCATTATAACAACTGGCTAAAACATATCTCTCTCCGAATTCCGAAACAAACATACGGTGATTCGCAAAACTCGGTTTGGCTGTTGAAAGCATGACCGAAGCGCATAATGATGCGAATTCGTCGCTGGTAAGCTCCGGATCGTATTTTAATGTAAGATTCGGTATTGCAGTTTGAAGTTTTTCGGTCTGACGCAATATAAGCCGGCCGGCCAAAGTATCTTTAGGACCGATATTGGCGTGAACAAACGAATCATTCAAAGTACGATCGATATTCAATAAGAATAACCCAATGGCTTTCTCCGCCTCTTTTTCATCATTGATAAACGGATCCAACAATTCATCCAACGCTCCCAGATAGACCGGGAAGGTAGTGACTGAAGGAACATGTCGATACATGATCAACAATGCATTGGTCGCTTCCCAAATATCTTTCGGAGGATCCAATTCCAAGAACTCACTGCCTTTTTCCATCAGGATTTTATAGTCAGGAGCAATATAACGAGGACGATACGGAAGTGCACCTTCAAATAGGTCACAAATGTCACCTTCCTCGATCGCTTTTTTGAATTTTGGGTTATAAGAGATAGTCGTATCGGTATTCTCACCCAATTTAGCCAGACTAATGACCTGCTGTTGATACGTAAGTAATGTGTCAGTGATTATTTCATAGGCATTCGGCATAGTATTCCCTCCAATTTTATACATAGATTATATACTATTTCAGTGATTTTTGCACAAAGTATACATGCTTTCTCGTATAATAAAATCATGGAGGAAGACTCATGGAAAAGAAACCGAATATTCTGATCATCACTACGGATCAGCAACGTTATGATACGTTGGGAATCAACAATCAGATCATTAAAACACCCAACTTGGACCGACTTGCCCTAGAAGGTTGCCATTATGACCATGCTTACTCACCGAACCCGGTCTGTATTCCGGCTCGTCATAATATGTTGACCGGGCTTACCTGCAAATATCACGGTTTCGACGATAATGACTTTTCGCAAATCAGATCGATTCCCTATTATCTGCCGACTTTTCCTCAACTGCTCAGCGATGCCGGCTATGACACGATCGCAATCGGCAAACTTCACCATCAACCGGATCGCCGACACAATGGATTTCATCGCTACTTTATGATGGACGAGATTCCGCACCATCGTGAAGATGATGACTACGCTGTTTATCTGCGTAACCACGGTTATCCAGAGATCAGTGCTCTGCACGGTGTCCGCGATCCACTTTATATGATGCCACAACAATCACAGGTTTCGATTGAGCACCACGGCAGTACTTGGGTCGCCGACGTGGCGATCGAACAGCTTAAACTAAATCGGGGCAAACGTCCGTTTATGTTTTGGTTGGGTTTTAATCATCCTCATCCTCCGCTTGATGTTCCTTCTGAATACGCAAATCTGTACACCGGACAGGCAATCCCCGAAGCAACGCAATCACTCACACCGTTAAATTGGTTAGCCGAAGAAAACCAAAATATAATCCATTATCCGAATACCTCTTATTTGCGCCGCTTCAAGGAACTCTATTATGCCTCGATCACCTATGTAGATGTTCAGATCGGGCGAATTTTGAATGAGTTGACTGCCATCGGAGAACTGGATAACACACTCATTATTTTTTGTTCGGATCATGGTGAAATGTTAGGCGATTTAGGAACATATCAGAAATTTCTGCCGCACGACGCCAGCAGCCGCATTCCGATGATTGTCCGTTACCCGGCACGCATTAAAGCCGGAACTCGATCTTCGGCTTTTGTCAGTCTGAACGATATTTTACCGACAGTACTTGATCTGACCGGTCTTCCTTATCCGGCTGAATATCAGCTACCGGGTCAATCTCTTTTTAAGCTGAATGATCGCACTTATACCGTCATGGAACACGGTCGCAACGCTCGGCGTTGGCTCAGTATCGTTAACAAAAACTATAAATTCGCTTATTATTACGGAGGTGGAAGCGAAGAATTATATGACATGGTCAACGATCCGAATGAGATGACCAACTGTATGGTAAATCCAACACCGGAGCACCTAGAGATTGCGAATGAATTACGAAAACAATTGATTCAATGGGAAATGGTTCATGGCTTAGCCGATCATATCGAAAAACAGGATTTCAAACGATTCGATATCCCAACACCCCTGCCATTCATGGGAACGGGAGCTTTAGAATTTCCAAGCCAGATCATGGATATTGAAGAACGAAAATTGATTCTTCCGTTGGCCAAACAGATTCTCAATGCCGTTAAAAACGAACCAGTAGTTCACCTTGAAGATATCGACTTTTCTTATATGATCAAAACCGGACAATTGAGTTCAGACGAAGTCGCCGAGATAATAGCCACCGATAAAGAAACAAAAAAATAGTAAAATAAATATAGCAGCATGATCTCAATGTTTGTCGTTTTAGAAGCAGAAATAGTTTATAGGTAAAAATAAATGACATGTCTTTCATAAAACAAAGTTCATGTCATTTTCTTTAATAAAGGATTCGGTTAACAGTAACAATCTATTTAAACCAACATGTAATCTCTGTAGCTACTTCGTTTGGTTTGTCCCAGTGAATCATATGGCCTGCTCCTTCAATCTTTTTTAATTTGCAGCCAGTACTATATGCGAATTTTCTCGTAAAAGTATCTCTAATTTCAATCATTGAATTAGGCAGCGTACTTTGTAATAAGCAAATTGATGTCGGCAACTTATCATAAATAGAGTTAGGCGGGTAATTATACATTGATTTTATAGCCTCCGCTGCGCTGGATCCATTTGAATGCCATCTATATTTACCGTTCTCGAATTTCACTAAATCCTTTGATGCTTTCTCTAATAGACCGGACCACCTTACATAATTGCATTTCTCAACTTCAATATGTTCTTCAATGGTAGCGAAACTATACTCATCCAACTCCTTCATAAGAGAATCAATTTCACTTTGTAAGGAAGTTACACTGCCTGATATTGAAGTCTGGTAGGCATACCATTCATTCTTTAAATAATATCCTCCATCCAGCAACATTGTCTTAATTACTTTTGAGGGATATGTATATAAATAATGGATTGCGATATCTGCTCCATAAGAATGACCGAGAAGATAAAATTTATCCCCGGTTATTTTTGAAATGACCTGATCTAGCCATCTAACCATGTTGGGCATTTCATAATCTGTTGCTGATATAAACGGAGATGTTTTCCCATGCCCGGGTAAGTCAATAGAAACAACACAATACTCATTTTTTAGTAAGTCCCCTATTTCAATAAAGCTTAAACTTGTACTTCCTAAACCATGAAAACAAATAATTTTTGGATTTTTTTTATTTCCCCACCGGTTGACTCTTACCTGAATCCCCTCTAAATCAAGATTAATCTCTTTCATTTATTTCTCCTCACGATCTTTATGGCTGACTAATATTAAGTTCGATTAAATTTGCTTTCCCTTAAAACCAACTGAGTAGTATTCATTGAATTTAACCCGAATCCTCTGACTATTTCTCTATAATTACAAGTTAGGGATTCAATTTTCGAAATCCCGAGAAAAATTGTAGACGAAATTGATTTATAATTATTCGAATGTAATATGTGTTAAAGCGTCTTCACGAATTCGTAGAATATTTGTGCCAGTAATCCGACAAAATTCTTATTCCCATCAATATCGACAGTATTCCAACAAAAAACTCCCAGGAAATAATCTTGATCATTGATTCGAAATACACCGACATCATGATTAAGATAATCGAGATCACCGGTCTTATGAAACACTTGGATATCATCGTTTATAAAACGCAAAAACTGATCCTTGATTCCCTGCTTCAGTAATATTTCTTTCGCTTTTTCGCATAATGAGGGAGTTAAAATCGAATTGCCGAAAATTCTTTCGAATACGATATACATATCTTGAGCCGAGGTGAAATTATCCGAACCTTTAGCAATTGCCTCATAATCCAACATTTTCCGTTGTAAGAGAGTCTGCGTCAAATTTAGTTCCGTGATTGTTTTATTGATTGCGTCGATCCCAATCAGATCGATCAGTACATTGGCCGATGTATTATCCGAATATGCAATCATCCATGTCAGTAATTTTTCAATGGTGACGATTTGTTCTTCCGTTTGAAAAATCTCACTGTCAAACAAGACTTGATTTTGGTTGACAGTTAAAATTGAAGTTAACTCATAATTGTTTTTTGCGATCTCTTCAAGTACCGATACCATGATCAGAATTTTGATGATCGATGCGGACCTAACCTGTTGTGTGGAGTGATGATCCATCAAGATTCGATGATCACGCAGCGATACCGCATAAATACTTACATCACCCACATATTTCGAAATCAATTGTTCGATCTGATTTTTCATTTCATCATATTTCATTGTGACACCTCTACAGAAAAGGCAGAAATTCCTGCCTTATGTTATTTATCTGTTTCCCATTTTCTTGGATTTTGCGATACATACTTCGACAGCCGACATGACGGCTGAACGGAACCCGCGACGTTCAAGCTCACCGATCGCTTCGATCGTCGTTCCGCCCGGTGAACAGACATTGTCTTTTAAAACACCCGGATGGATTCCTGTCTCAAGAACCATTTTGGCTGCACCGAGGACTGATTGAGCTGCAAATTTGTAGGCTTGTTCACGAGGCATCCCGCCTTGTACGGCAGCGTCGGCCATCGCTTCGATAAAAAGGTACACATATGCCGGTGAAGATCCACTGATACCGGTAACAGTATCCATCAGTTGCTCATCGACTGTTTCACAACGACCGAAACTGTTTAGGATTGATTTAATATTGTCAATATCTTCATTCGTCACAAATTGATTGCTGCAAAGTGCCGACATTCCCGCACCGACAAGTGCCGGTGTATTCGGCATGACGCGAACGATCTTAACATCTTCCGCAAAGTACCCTTGGATCGTTTTTAATGACAGTCCGGCGGCGATCGAAACAATGATCGATCCTTCGCGAAGTGAACCTTTGATTTCATCGATCACAGTCGGATAAACATTGGGCTTGATCGCCAAAATCAGAATATCAGCGATTTCCGCTACTTTTTTATTGTCGTTTGTCGTATCGATGCCGTATTTCTCTTTGATAAGAACTAGATTTTCAACAGTTCGTGCCGATGCGATGATTTTGTCCGGAGTCAGCAGCCCCGCTGTGATGATACCGCCGATCATCGCACTTCCCATATTTCCGATACCGATAAATCCGATGGTTTTGTCCATGTTGATCTCCTCTTTATGTACATCTGTTATGTCACTATTTTATCACTAAGCGCATAAAAACAACACAGGAAACTCACACAAAGAAAAAGCGTCGTCGAACGCTTTCTCAATTTTCTTTTTTATGGATCAGCCACAGGTATTCATATGGACGCAAATGAATCGACGTGTTGCGAAGTGATACGATTTTCCCTTGCATCAAATCGAAATAATTCTCACCGACGACCGTTTGCTTCAATTGCAATGAAGAAACGTTTTGCGGTGTTTCACTGAAGTTGAACAAGCCGATAAACGACTGATCGCGCGATTGGCGAAGGATACAGAAAACACTCTTATTTCCCACATCCAGCGCTAATTGAGATACTTGTCCGTTCAATAAAGGTTGCTTTGAACGAATCGCAATCAACTTCTGAAGCGTATGGTAGGTCTGAGCTTCAAACGTTTCGCCTTTGTTGATCCGCTTGGCGCGTTTCCAATCAAAGTACGGACGATGGATCCAACGACCTTCGGCACTCTTGTCGGGATCCAATAAGTAATTGCGATCATTCAACGTCGCTATTTCGTCTCCGGAATAGATCAGCGGAATACCGCGATAGGCCAGTATCAGTGCGTGCGCCAGATTGATGCGTTTGATAGCTTCTTCTTGGGCGAACGTATCATGTTCAAGAATGGCTTGTTCCAATCCCAAAAGACTGGCCAATGTACCATTAATTCGGGCATCCATCGTTTGCGGATTGAACTGATAAAGTTCACCGGTTGCGAAACTATCGGGGAATTTTCCACTGTAAAAATGGATCAGAAATTGTTTGTGTTCATATGGATTCCATCCGAATTGACGTACGGCCTCCTCATTAAATCCCCAACCGATGTCATCATGACAACGTATGTAATTCATCCAAGTTGCCTTACGGGGAATGTAGAAACGATTCGCATCGATCATCATCAGTCGTACATCGCGCGTCGCAAATGAATTGAAGACATCTACCATCAGATTGGCATTATACATCACTTCGCATTCAGCCGCTGTATCATCACCGAAATATGAGATGATCTGTTCCGGTTCAACGATAGCTTCACCCAACAGCACAAGCGACGGACAGACGATTTCTTTGATCAAATGCAACATTTTGAGCAGATCGTGGATCGGTTTCAGATTTCGACAATTCGTACCGATTTCTTTCCACATAAACGGAATAGCATCCAAACGGAGAATATTGATGCCGATATTCGCAAGGTAAAGCATCGTATCGCTCATACCGTTGAAAACATCGGGATTAGTAAAGTTTAAATCCCATTGAAAATCGCTGAATGAAGTAAATACATATTTTTTGATTTCAGGATAAAACGTAAAGTTTCCGGGACATTTGTCCGGCAATACTTCGGGAACTGTTTGATTATATCGATTTGGAATCTCATCGGTATCATACATGATAAACATTTTCTGATAAATGGGATCATTCCCCAAAGCTTTTTTCGCCCACACATGTTCTTTAGCTACATGATTGATCACGTAATCGATACATACCGAAATACCTGCTTTACGAAAAGCATCGACAGTCGTAATAAGATCATCCATCGTTCCCAATCGCGGATCAACGGCTCGGTAATCTTCGACGGCATATCCGCCGTCGTTCTCTTTGTCGCGCGGTTTGAGTAACGGCATCAAATGAACATAACCGATACCCAATTCTTTAAAGTAGTTGATTTTCGTTTTCAGCTTCTTTAAGTCCTGCGCAAACAGATCGACATAAAGTGTCATCCCGATCATTTCCTGTTCGGAATACCATTGGTGATTTCGAACATCCAATTCTGTCAGTTCAACTCTTCTTACCTGCGAGGCATCTTTCATCAAATCAATCAGGGATTGAAAATGCTTTTCGCTGTCCTCACCGGGTCCGTATACTTTCAAATAAAGTTGTTTCAGTTTTAACTGTTTCGAGTTCAGTCTTTCTTGGAAGTCCATGCTTCATTCCTCATCATGGGTTCAATATCCGCAGATGTCGCCAGCGAACCGATAGCCCCTTTTTGGGTCGTCGCAAACGCCCCGCACGCATTGGCAGTAGTCATACATTGTTCCAAATCTGTTTGGCTCAATTGACTTAATTCTTTGTTTTTAGACATAAAGACCGATAAAAATCCACCCAGAAAACCATCACCGGCACCGGTCGTATCAACAGCATCAACCTTGAAAGCCGGATAACAAGTCAATTTCCCATCAACATAGACGCCGCTTCCTTCACTTCCGAAGGTAACCAAGATCATCTTGACCGGATAATCATGAGCCATGATTGCCAGCGCTTTATCTAAGTTTGTTTCATCGGTGATAAAAGTCAATTCTTCGTCGCTGACTTTCACCAGATCACTCAGTTCCAATCCCTTTTTGATCATCGCTTTTGCTTCAAGCAATGAATCCCACAATTTTTCACGAAGATTCGGATCAAAACTGATCATTTTTCCTATGCTTTTCGCATATCGAATAAGATCGAAAGTCGTTGATCTGGAAGGTTCATCACTCATAGAGACACTTCCGAAATGAAAGATATCCGCTTCATCAATAAGCGTTACATCCACATCCTCAGTACGAATATTCACATCGGCACAAAATTTACGGTAAAAACTAAACGACCGTTCTCCGTTTTCCGCCAGATGGACCATCGC
>Ga0123338_10002065_pt1 | contig 18919 bp, 18 predicted proteins | sample grotaG_FD_89793 | JGI IMG/M metagenome (GOLD analysis project Ga0123338, IMG submission 89793) | Glacier valley bacterial and archeal communities from Borup Fiord, Nunavut, Canada, to study Microbial Dark Matter (Phase II) -... | ecosystem: Environmental > Aquatic > Freshwater > Ice > Glacier ...
GGCAACCCAGGGGCCGCCTCCTTTGATGAACGCACAGCCTCATCATGGCGCACCAGATGCCGCTCGGAGGCTGTCCACACTAACCGGAACGTCCAGCACCAAGCCGCGGTGTGCGCGGCCCTGGATTGCCGCGTCGCTACGCTCCTCGCAATGACGGAAATAGAGGTCACGCCGGGTGCCCGAGATAGGCGTCCTGCACGCGCGCAGACGCCCGGATGTGCTCCGGCGGGCCTTCGTCCAGCACGCGGCCATCCACCATGACGGTCAGAGTGTCGGCAACGGCGAACACCACGTCCATGTCGTGCTCGATCAGCAGCACCGCGTGGTCCACCGCCAACGCGCGCAGCAAGCGGACGATGCGGTCCGCCTCTTCCGGCCCCATGCCGGCCAGCGGCTCGTCCAGTAGCAGCACCTGCGGGTCGGTGGCCAGCACCATCGCGATCTCCAACTGCCGCAAGCCGCCGTGGCTGAGCGACCCGGCCAGGCGCGCGGCATGGGCGTGCAGGCCGACGCGCTCCAGCGCCCGCGCGGCGGCGGCGGCCGGCGCGGCCTCCTGCGACGCCCGGCGCAGCAGGCGGCCCGGCGGCGACAGCCGGATTTGGGCGGCCAGGCGCACGTTCTCGGCGACCGTCATGTCGCGGAGCACGTTGGTGCGCTGGAAGCTGCGGCCGACGCCGGCGCGGGCGAAGCGCCAGTTGGGCCAGCCCGCCGCGTCCACGCCGCCGATGCGGATACGGCCCTCGCTGGATGGCAACTCGCCGGACAGCAGGTTCGTCAGGGTGCTCTTGCCGGCGCCATTCGGGCCGATGACGGCGTGCAGGCAGCCGCGCCGGAGCGCCAGGGACACCCCGTCCACGGCCGCCAGCCCGCCGAAGCGGCGCACGAGGTTCTCGGCCTCCAGTAGCGGCGCAGTCATGCGGGGGCGCCCGCTTGCGCCGGGCCGGGCGGGAGAGCGGGGCAAGGATGGCGCCCTGTGGCGGATGCTGGAGGGATCATACGTCGTCCCCGTCCGGGACCGGCGACGGAGACGGGCGTGACCAAGGGGCCGGGTGTGGCGGGGCAGCGGAGTATAGCGAGGTCGCCAAATGTGATGGTGCGGGCGTGGCGATGCGTTTCCATGGACACCGGGGGCGTCATGCCGGGTCCCCGACCGGGAGGGGCGCCGGGACGGGGCGGCGCAGGCGCAGGCCGCTCAGCCCCTGCGGCAGGGCCAGCACGACGGCGAGGATCACCAGGCCCTCGACCAAATGCTGCCGCTCCGTCACCAGCCCGGCCGCCTCTCCCAGCACGGCGAACGCCAGCGCGCCGAGGATCGGCCCGTGCAGCCAGCCGGCGCCGCCCAGCACGATGGCGAGCAACGCCAGTGCCGAGCGGTGCCAACCTAGCAGCTCCGGGTTCACGAAGGGCAGCGTCACCGCCAGGCCGTGCCCGGCCACCCCGGCCAGCGCACCCCCCAGCACAAAAGCCGCCAGCTTGTAGCGGTGGGCGGGAAGGCCGAGGGCGGTCATCCGGTGCTCATTGGCGCGGATGCCCAGCAGCGCCCGGCCGAACAGGGTGCGGAACAGCCCGGCCAGCCCGGAATAGACCAGGACCAGCATCCCAAGGTTGATCCACAGCAGCACCGCCGGGCGCAGGCGCCGGCCGGGGTCCCAGGCCCAGCCCAGCGCGCCCAGCGCCGGGCGGGTGATGTACACTCCGTCCGCCCCACCGCCCAGCGGCGTGTCGTGGAACAGGAAGAATAGCATCTGCCCGAACGCCAGCGTCACCATCAGGAAGAAGAACCCTCGCGTCCGCAGCGCCAGCGCGCCCACCAGCAAGGAGGCTGCAGCACCGGCCAGCGCCGCGGCGGGCAAGGTCAGGAAGATGCTGGGCGCGGCGCCTCCACCCGGCGACAGGAACCAGACGGCATAGGCCCCCAACCCGAAGAATCCGGCGTGCCCTAGGCTGACCATGCCCGCGCCGCCCACCAGCAACTGGAGCGACAGCGCGAACAACGCCGCGACCAGCGCCGCCGACACGAACTCGACGTGATATTGGGAGGCGAACAGCGGCAGGCTGGCGGTGGCCACGGCACCCGCAAGCAGCAACAGCGTCCCAGCGCGCCCGGCGACCTGCATCTAGGCAGCCGCCTGCACGGGGGTGCTGCCAGGACACACCCAATGGTTCCACCCGCTACCCAGTAGCGGGCCGTGTGCGGTCAACCAGCCGTGTGCTGGTAGGAGGCCGTGTCTGATTGGCCTGCCCTGCGCTTCAAGCCGCCCTGGTGCTGGTGGCAGGCCGTCTGCCGTAGAAAGGCCGTCTGCCGCAGGAACCCGGTGCGCAGCCGGCAAGCCGCACGCTGGTGGCACGCCATGCTTCATTGGCCGGCCATATGCGGTCGGCAGGCCGCGCTCAGGTGATGCGCCGTAGGCAGGCGGTCGGACGCGCAACGCCGCTCAGGCCCGCGCCGCGCTGAACAGCCCGGCGGGGCGCACCAGCAGCACGGCGGCCATCAACACATAGATGGCTGCCCCGGCACCCACCGGCACGAACACCTTTGCCAGTGTGTCCACCAGACCCACCAGAAGCGCGGCCCAGAACGCGCCGGCCACCGACCCCAGCCCGCCCACGACGACGACCACGAACGACACGATCAGGAAACCGTCGCCCATCCCGGGATAGACCGAGTACAACGGCGCGGCCAACGCCCCCGCCAGCATCGCCAGGGCCGTCCCCGCGCCGAACACCAGCATGTGGACGCGGCGGGCGTCCATGCCGAGCAGGTCCACCATCTCCGGCTTCTCGGCCGACGCCCGGATGGCGGCACCGGCCTTCGTACGCTCGATTGTCCAGAACATCAGCCCGGCCACTCCAAGGCAGGCCCCCAGCACCGCCAGGCGGTAGGCGCTGTAGGAGAAACCCGGCGACACCGGCACCGGCACGTCCAGCCAGGCCGGCACGGGCACACCATGAAAACCGTTGCCGGCGATGGCGGACCGCGCTTCCTCGAACAGCAGGATCAGCGCGAAGGTCAGAAGCACCTGGTCCAGGTGCTCGCGGTGGTAGAAGCGGCGGAACAGGAAACGCTCCAGCAACGCGCCCAGCGCGGCACCGCCCAGGATGGCCAGCGGCAAGGACAGCCACAACCCGGCGCCGGCTTGCGCCACCAGGAAGGTAACGTAGGCGCCCACCATGAACAGGCTGCCATGTGCCAGGTTGATGACGCCCAGCACGCCGAACACCAGTGTCAGCCCGCTGCTGATAAGGAACAGCAGCAGCCCATACTGTAGCCCGTTCAGCACCTGGACAAGAATGCCGCCGGTCATGCGCGCGGCCCGCCCCCTCTCCCTCCGGGAGAGGGTTGGGGTGAGGAGGTCTTGGCTGCGGCGCAGGGCACGGCTGGTGCTGCGGGGAGGCAGGCTGCTGACGGGCACACCCGGTGCTCGAAGACCCCCTCACCCCAACCGTAAACCGCGTTGCGGTTTGACCCCGGAGGGAGAGGGGGTAAGCGCCCTGCCCTCATGCCAGCTTGCAGCCGGTGCCGGGGTCGGCCAGGGCCTCGGCGGCGACGCCGATCACCTTGTTCTCTCCGCCACGCGCCTCACGCAAGTAGATGTTCTGCACGGGGTTGTGCGACGCGGACAGCGTGAAGGCGCCGCGCGGGCTGTCGATCCGCGCACCGCGCATGGCGGCGAACAGCGCGGCATCCGCGTCCATGTCGCCCTTCACGGCGTCCACCCCGGCTGCCAGCAACTGCGCGGCGTCGTAGCCCTGGACGGCATACACGTCCGCCTCCCGCCCTGCCTTGGCCTTGAACGCCGCACGGAACACAGCATTCTTGGGTATGTCCAGCCCGTCGCCGTAGTGCAGCGCCGTCCGGATGCCCTCCGCCGCCGCGCCCTGAGCGGCGAGCGTCCCCTCGGTCAGGAAGCCGGACCCGCACAGCGGCAGCTTGTCGCGCAAGCCCGCTGCGGCGTAGTCGCGCACGAACTGCACCGCGCCGCCGCCGGCAAAGAACGCCCCCACGGCCTCCACCCCCAGCCCCGGCAACTGCGCTAGGATCGGCTGGAAGTTGGTTTCCGGGAACGGCAGGGTCAGGACCTGCACCAGCTCCGCCCCGCCCGCTTTCAGGCCGTCGCGGAAACCCTCGCCCTGCTCCTTGCCGGCGGCGTAGTCCCACGTGACCCAGACGGCTTTCTTGACGCCCATGGCCGCCAGCGCCTTGCCCATGCCGAAGCCGGGCTGCCAATTGCTGAACGAGGTGCGGAACACGCTGGCCGAGCACAGGTCCCGCGACGCCGCGACGTTGCCGGCGTTGGGGATCAGCAGCGGCACCCCCTTCTCCCGTGCGGCCTGCACCAGCGCCATCACCACGCCGGAGTGGACGGTGCCGACCAGCACGTCCGCCTTGTCCCGGTTCAGCAGCCGGTTGACGTTGCCGGGTGCCGCCGCGGGGTCGGAGGCGTCGTCCAGCTTGATGACCGTCACCGCCCGGCCGCCCAGCTTGCCGCCGCGCTCGGCCAGGTGCATCTCGAACGCGGTAGTGATGTTCTCGCCCAACTGCGCGAAGGTGCCGGAGTAGGGCAGCATCAGGCCGACCCGCAACGGCGCACCCTGCGCCAAGGCCGGCCGGGCCAAGGCGCCCGCGGCGGCGCCCAGCGCCAGCCCGCCCAGGCCGCGGCGGGTCACGCCCGTCCTATCGTGTGGATTGCTGCAGCGTGCAGTCCCGCCCTGTTCAGTGCCGTCCTGTCCAACCCGGTCTCGCATGGAAGTCTCCCTGCCCAGTCCGCTCGCAACGCGCGACTCTTGGGACGGAGTGTGTCCGAAACTGGATAGTTGGGCCAGGGGTATCGGCACACAGACGTTCATACGCTGCCGGCAGACACGGTCATTGTGGCTAGCGCGGCCTGCCGCGCCGGCGTTCGACTCTAGACCGTGTTCGGTGCGTATAGACGCACCGAACACGGTCTAGTCTTTGCCTTTAGAAGCATCTTTACCGGGACGTGTACACGTTCAATCCGATGAGGCTCTAGCCGCGCGATATGAGGCAGATGCCAACCAGTAGTGGCCAGACGACCAAGACGGTCGCCGCCCCGCCGGGGTCGTGATGAGACCCCCCGGAACTGCCGACCGGTGCGCCAGAGCATCATCGGATCAAACGTGTACACGTTCCGATAAAGATGCTCGTGAAAACAAAGGCTAGACCATGTTCGGTGCGTCTATCCGCACCGAACATGGTCTAGGCGATCGCGACCGTTCTGGAGTCTGCAGCCGGCGGCAGGCCCAGTTCTCGCCGGACGCCGCCGTGGTGCTGGACGGGCCAGCGCAGGCTGACGTCACTGCAAGCGCGGCCGCTGCCAATAGGCGGACGGACACCACCGCCCACCGGGCCACTATTTCGCGACTGCCCGGCCGACCAGCACCGGCGTGAAGAACGTGCTGACCAGCCCGAACAGCTTGTACACCTGGTCGGTCCGGGCCGAGGCCACCAGCAGCACGTCCTGGTCCCGCATCGCCACCTTGGTGGTGAGAAAGTAGTTGGTCGGGTTGAGCAGGTCCACGCGATACATCACGGGGGTCCCGGCGGGCTGCACGGGCAGGCCGAGGCGCCGGACGACCTCCGGATGCTCGTAGCGGACCAGGAACACCGCGTTGGCGTCGGCGCGGTTGTTGTCCGGGCCGCCGGTCCGGGCGATGCCCTCGGCCAAGGTCACGGTCGCGGTGTTCAGCGGCACCTGCTCCACCTTCTGGCTGGCGCCGAAGGCGGTGAAGCTGCGGGGCTTGTAGATGAGCTGCACCCGGTCCCCCGGGACCAGCGTGATGTCCTGCCGGGGCTGCTGCGTCAGGGTTTGCAACAGGATGCGGGACGTGGTGTTGCGCCGCGTGACCTGCACGTAGGTGTCGTAGTCCGGCTTCTTCGCGCCGCCGGCCAGGGCGATCACGTCCAGCAGCTTCTCGCGCCCGAGCGTCACCGGGTAGCGACCGGGCTTCTCGACGTCGCCGGAGACGAACACCGTGTTGCTGAGGTTGTTGGCGACCGTCACCACCACCTGCGGGTCGGTGCTCTTGCTTTTCAGCCCGCCCTCGATCACGCGGGCCAGCTCGGCCGGGGTGCGGCCGGCGGCGCGGACGCGGCCGACATAGGGGAAGGTAATGGTCCCCCCGGCTTCGACCTGCAAGCCGGGGATGGTGTGGCGCGCGGCGCCTGGGGTCTGCACGGTGGGCGTGCCGGTTTCAGCGCCGGGTTCGGTGCCGGACGCCGCACCGAACAGGGTGGTGCCGACCTCGAACACGGCGATGCTCAGCAAGTCGCCCACGCCGATGGCGTCCGCCCGGCGCGCGCCGCCCAGGGCGCCCAGCGCACGCAGATCCTCGCCTTGCGACAGGCCGAGCGCCGCCACGGTCTCGGGCTGCAAGTCCACGATCGTGAAGCCGATGCTGTTGGCCGCGGACTGCTGGGCCGCGAACACCTCGCGTTCCTGCGGGGTGCTGGTGGGCAAGGCGCTGCACGCCTGGGCGGCGGCGCACAGCAGCAGCGTGGCGGCGCGTACGCCGTGGATGGTCGTGCGGCGTGCGGGGCGGCCTGGGATCATGGAGTCGTTCCTAGGAGTCGTTCCTGGTCCATGCCGCCCGGCGCGGGGGCCGGGCCGGGTGGAGGGGCAAGGAGGCGCGTGCAGGCGCCGGGGCCGCGGTCACAAGGGCGTGTCACACCCCGCTTGTACCCTGGCCATCCCGGCGCGAACAGGGCGGAGGCGGCCCGGCGTGCAGGTGGGCCACGGCGCGTGTGCATCCTGCAACGCAGGCCCGCCCGGGAGGCCACCCAGCAGCAACGCGGTTGATTTTGCTGCGCCGCAACCTCTATAGGTCGTCTATGGACGGATTGAACGCACAGGTCTCCCACGCCGAGCCGCAGTTCCAGCGCTTCACCCCGCGCCGCGCACCGCCGCCCCGCCCGAGCTTCTGGACCCGGCTGCGCCGCCGCCTGCCCTTCTTGCTGTTCGTGGTCCTGCCGACCGTGGCGGCAGGCGGCTACCTGTTTGGATTCGCCGCGGACCAGTATGTGTCGGAGGCGAAATTCGTCGTGCGCGGCGCGGCCTCCCCGCCGTCCGGCGTGCTGAGCAGCCTGCTGCAAGGCGCAGGCGTCAGCCGCGCGCAGGACGACACCTTCGCCGTGCAGGACTACATCCTGTCCCGCGACGCCTTGCAGGAATTGGGTGCAACCGTGGACGTCCGCGCCCTGTTCGACCGGCCGGAGGCGGACCCGCTGTCCCGCTTCCCGATGCCGTTCATGGGCGAGACGAACGAGCACCTGTTCAAGCACTACCTGAACCGCGTGGACGTGTCCTACGACAGCACGACGGGCGTTACGGCGCTGACCGTGAAGGCGTTCCGGCCCGAGGATGCGTCCGCCATCGCCCGCGCCTTGCTGGCCGGCGGCGAGCGGCTGGTGAACCGCATGAACGACCGCCAGCGCTCGACCACCATGAACGAAGCCCGGCGTGAGGTGGCGGAGGCCGAGGCGCGGGTCCAGCGCATCGCCGGTGAGCTGGCCAACTACCGGACTCGTCAGGCCACTCTGGACCCAAACAAGGCGTCTGCCGGCGCCCTTGCTGCCGTGCAGGACATGATCAATCGCGGAACCAGCCTCCGCACCCAGCTCATGGTGATGATCAAGAACTCGCCGCAAAGCCCGCTGATCCCAGACATGCAGCGGCGGCTCGAGGCGCTGGACCAGACTATCAGCACTGCCCGCGACCGGATCGCCGGCGGCGACCGCAGCCTCGTGCCGCAGATCACCGAGTTCGATGCGTTGACCCTGCAACGCGAGTTTGCGGAGCGTGGCCTGGCCTCCGCCGTCTCTTTCCTGGACACGGCGCGGCTGAACGCGCAGCGGCAGCAGTTGTACCTCGACGAGGTCGTGCATCCGAACGAGGCGGACTACGCGAAGTATCCGCGCCGCTTCGCCGACCTGGCCATCGTGTTCGCCACGCTGTTCGGTCTGTACACCATCTTCAAGCTGCTGGCGGCAGGCGCGCGCGAGCACCGGACGATGTAGCCTCGCCGGGCGCCGTGCGGCGCCCGGCCTGCTCGACCAGCCCCCGATGATCCACTGCATAGATGTCGTGAAAGAGTACCACGTCGCCGGCCGCGGGATTCGCCGCGTGTTGGACGGTGTCAACTTGGACGTGGAGCCGGGCCAGAAGCTCGCGGTGCTGGGCCGCAACGGCGCCGGCAAGTCCACCCTCATCAAGATCATCGGCGGGGTGGAGCTGGCGACGGCGGGCAAGGTCGAGCGCACGATGTCGGTGTCCTGGCCACTGGCGTTCGGCGGCGCGTTCCAGGGCAGCCTAACCGGGCTGGACAACCTGAAGTTCATCACCCGCATCTACGGCCTGGACTACCAGCACACCCGGGACTTCGTGGACGACTTTGCGGAGCTGGGGAGCCAGTTGGCCGAGCCGGTGAAGACCTACTCGTCCGGGATGCGGGCGCGGCTGGCGTTTGCGCTGACCATCGCCATCGAGTTCGACTGCTACCTGATTGACGAGGTCATCATGGTCGGCGACCAGCGGTTCTTCCGGCGCTGCCAGGACGAGTTGTTCGAGAAGCGAGCCGACCGCGCGTTGGTGATCGTGTCGCATGACATGTCTTTTATCCGCGACGTCTGCGACTCCGCGGCGGTCATCCACAACAGCCAGTTGGAGATGTGCGGCACAGTCGGCGAAGCGGTGGACATCTACAACCACCTGTAACCCAGGACGGCGGCCAGTGTGCCGGATCAGGAGTTCGTCGGCTCTTGCCTCCGGGCTTCTGATCGGTCGGCACACTAAAAACAAACGGGATAGTGGCCCGAAACCGTGGTTCGCCACTCCGGCGAACTTCAGGTTCGGGACACTACGCAGACGGCCGGGCGAGTGCCGAGGCGTACAGGACCTGCAACCGCGACTGATAGTGGGGCATCGCAAACACCCCTGCCTGGACCAGCCCGGCCGCAGACATGCGTGCGCGGAGGCCGGCATCATCCTCCAACCTCCGCAAGGCCGAGGTGATGGCACCGACATCGTAGGGGTTCACCAGCAGCCCGGCGTCCCCGGCCACCTCGGGAAGGCTGCTTTCCGTGCTGGTGAGCACGGGCGTGCCAAGCTGCATGGCTTCCAGCACCGGCAGCCCGAAGCCCTCGTAGAGCGACGGGAACGTGACCGCCCGCGCACCGCGCACCAGTGCCGTCAGCCAGGACCGGGGCATGTAGTCGAACTGCCGCACCCCGGCGGCTCCCGTGCCGCCCTGGTGCAGCAAGCGCAGTTCCCCTTCCGACCTCCACGCCCGTCCGCCGACGATGACCAGCGGGCTGGCCACGCGGGACGCGAGGTAGGCTTCCAGCAACCGGCCCACGTTCTTCTTAGGCTCCAGCGCGCCGAAGTAGAGGAAGTAGTTGTCCCGTTGCAGCCCCATCACGCCGGCCAGCCATTCGCCCAGGCCGGCATCGTCCACCGGCATCGCAGCGGGCGTCGCGGACTGATACGTGTTGGTGACGCGGGCTGCGGGCGTGCCGAACAGGTCCATGATGTCCCGCTTGGACGCCTCCGACACCGTGCACACCCCGTCGCCCCAGCGCAGGCAACCCCGGATCAGGCGCAAGTAGAACCGTTTGTCGTCGAGCGTTGTGTAGGACAGGCGGAGCGGTACCAGGTCGTGCAAGGTGTAGATGTTGCGCGCGCCCTCCAGCAGCACCGGCAAGGGATAGGTCCAGTGCATCACGGCCGGCGGGTCGGGTATCCGGACGCGCATGAAGCGGCCCCATAGCTTGAAGTGGCGCATAGCCCTGTCCCACAAGCCCTCCACGTTCAGGATGCGGCTGAACCGGGGCATGCGGGCCTGGAATCCCTCGGCCACCACGCGGCCAGTTATGGGAATGGGCACAGCCTCCACCGCACGCAGGCCGCCCACTGCATCCCGCACCGGAGACCACATCCCGATGCGGGAACGCCTGCCTTTCGAGCTTTCGTCGGAGTCCAGGCTGTCGAAGAACGAAACCTCACGCAGCAGGTCCGGGATACGTGACGGGATGTTCAAGCCGTACAGCATGTCCACGGGATGCCCCATGGCGGCCAGCGCCTCCGTCAGCACCCGGCCGTAGGTGGCAACGCCAGTGCCGCGTGGCATCGCGAGGTTGTAGCCGTCCACGCCGATCCGGACGGGTGCCGCGGCGTGCGGCCCGGCGGCGGCGTTGGCGGTTTGGGCCTGGTCCATTGCCGGGGCTTGTCACGGATCGCGGCGGTGGGCAACGCGGCGCGGGTCAGCCGACACCGTGGAAGGTGATGGCCTCGCCCGGTTGCAGGCGCAGCGATGCCGGGTCGTCCGGGACGAGTACCTCAAGCAAAGGGCGGCGGTCCGGCCGCCTGATATAGAACGGTCCGCGGTAGGGCATATCGCCCTGGCTGGTGCCAATCATGCCGTTCCGGGGGATGAACCCGCGTGCGGGCGGCAGGAACGTGACCGTGCGCGCGCCGTCCTCAAGCAGGAACACGGCGTGGATCACCGCGCTGCCGTCTGGTGCCGTGTCCGGCATGACCGTCCCTCCGCGTGGCCACGATGCCGGGGCACGGCGCACCCCCGGCATCCACCGTCATGCCGAGGCGCTCGCCGGCGCCCTCCGCCGGGCGGCGCAGGACCGGGACACGGGCAACGTGCCCCGCCGACATCCCTACTCCGCTGCGACCGGCAACCCGGCCAGCACCTTGTCCAAGGTAATCGGCAGGTCGCGCACGCGCACGCCGGTGGCGTTGAACACGGCGTTGGCGATGGCGGCGGCCACGCCGACAATGCCGATCTCGCCCACGCCCTTGATGCCCAGGGCGTTCACCTGATCATCCTGCTCCTCGACGAACAGCGCCTCGATGCTCGGCACGTCGGCTTGGACGGGCACGTGGTATTCGCCCAGGTCCCGGTTGACCCACTGGCCCCAGCGCGGGTCGAGGATGGTTTCCTCGGTTAAGGCCTGGCCGACGCCCATCGTGATGCCGCCCAATACCTGGGAGGTCGTGGTGCGCGGGTTCAGCACCCGGCCGACTCCGAAGGCGCCCAGCAGGCGGCGGGTGCGGACCTCGCCGGTGTCCATGTCCACGCCGACCTCGGCAAACTGCGCCCCAAATGAGTGCATCGAGAACTGCGGCGGGCCTTCGCTGGGCCGGTGGTCGTAGCTGGCCTGCAAGCCGTCCGGCGCAGACCGTTGCAGCAGCGCGACCAGGGCCTCGCCTTGCGCAGGCTCATCCCGGCGGCGGACCTGCCCGGCCTCGAACACCAGGTCGTCGGAGTTCATGCCCCGCAGCGGCGAGCCTTCGTCCTGCCGGGCCAGTTCTGCGACTTGCCGGCGCATGTCCAAGGCAGCGCCGGTCAGCGCAGAGGTGAAGCTGCCCGCCCCGCCAGACCCGGCGGAGCCGAAGCTCATGGGCAGGTCACTGTCGCCGATCACGACCTCGACCTGCGCCTCTTCCACGCCCAGAGCCGCCGCGGCGACCTGGCGCAGGATGGTGTAGGTGCCGGTGCCCAGGTCGCTCGCGGCCAACTCCACCTTGGCTGTGCCGTCCCGGTAAAGGGTCAGCCGGGCCGACGACGGCAGCGACGGCACCGGGTAGGTCGCCGCGGCGACGCCCATGCCGACCAGCCAGCGCCCGTCCCGCTTCGTGCCCGGCGTGCCCCGCCGGTCCCAGCCGAAATGCGCTGCCCCCTGCTCCAGGCAGGCGCGCATGGAGCGGCTGGACCAGGGCAGGCCGCTCTCCGGGTCCGCCGCGGGTTCGTTCAGCAGGCGTAGGGCAATCGGGTCCATGCCGAGCGCCACGGCCAACTCGTCCATCGCGCTTTCCAGGGCGAAGCTGCCCGGCGCCTCGCCGGGGGCGCGCATCCAAGACGGCGTGGGGGTGTGCAAGCGGGTGACGCGGTGCGTGGTCATGCGGTCGGGCGCGGCATACATCACGCGCGTCATGGCGCCAGCCTGCTCGACGAACTCGTCGTGCAGCGAGGTCTGCACCAGGCTGTCATGGCCGATGGCCAGTAGCTTGCCGGTGCGGTCGGCGCCCAGGCGGATGTGTTGCCGGGTGCGGGTGCGGTGGCCGTGGCCGGTGAAGGTATGCTGCCGGGTCAGCGCAACCTTGACCGGGCGGCCCGTCACCTTGGCGCCGATGGCCGCCAGCACGACGTGAGGGTGCAGCCCGAACTTGGAGCCGAAGCCGCCGCCGACGAACCGGCTGACGACGCGCACCTGATCCGGCTTCAACTTGAAGGTCGCGGCCAGGGACATGGCCGTTGGGAAGGTGCCCTGGTTGGTGTCATGGACCACCAGGCGGCCGTCGGTCCATTCTGCCACCGCGCCGTGCGGCTCCATGGCGACGTGGTGTTCGTAGGGGGTGTCGTAGCTTGCATCCACGCGCACCGGGGCACCTGCGAAGGCGGCGGTGAAGTCGCCCTCCGCCGTGTCAGGCTCGGCGCCGCCGTTGATGACGCGGGGCTTGTAGGCGTCCTTCGCGGCCTCTTCGAAGCCCGGCGGGACCGCGGCGGCGTCCACCTCCACGCGGACCATGGCGGCGGCATCCCGCGCGGCCTCGTAGGTCTCGGCGACGACAAGGGCGACAAACTGGCCGTGGAACAGCACGTCGTCGCGGTCCAGGACGGGCTTCGGCCCCATCACCTTCTTGATGAGGTCATCGGTGAACACGAACGGCTCCATCTCCGGCGCTTCCGCCCGGGTGATGACGGCTACGACGCCCGGGACGGCGCGGGCAGCGTCGGCGTGGATGGCGCGGATGCGCCCGCCGGAGACGGTGGTGGCCACGGGGTAGCCTTGCAGGACACCAGCCGGATTATGCTCGACGGCGTAGTGTGCCCCGCCGGCTACCTTGAGTGGGCCGTCGGCGCGGGGTGAGGACAGGCCGATGTGGCCACCTCGGTTGTCGGTGATGAAGTCTGCGATGGCCATGGTTCAGGCCTCCCCGGCCAGTTCGTGCAAGGTCCGGGCGATGACGCGCCGGGCCAACGGTATCTTGAAGTCGTTGCCGCCCCAGCCGCGGGCCGGCGCCAGCTCGGCATCGGCTGCGGCGAGGAACGTGGCTTCCGTGGCGGGCTGGCCGAGCAGCGCGGCCTCGGCGGCATGGGCGCGCCAGGGCTTGTGGGCGACTCCGCCCAGGGCGATGCGGACGCTGGCGACCCGGCCGTCCTGCACGTCCAGCACGGCTGCGACGGATACCAGCGCGAAGGCGTAGCTGGCCCGGTCGCGGACCTTGCGGTAGCGCATCCGCCCGGCCGGAGCCGGCGGCAGCGTGACGCCGGTAATCAGCTCGCCCGCCGCCAGCGTGTATTCGAGGTGCGGCGTGTCGCCGGGCAGGCGGTAAAGGGCGTCCAGCGGGATGTCGCGCTCGCCGTCCGCGCCCTGGACGTGCAGCACGGCGTGCAGCGCTTGCAGGGCCACGGCCATGTCGCTGGGGTGGGTGGCGATGCAGTGCTCGGAGGCGCCAAGGATGGCGTGGATGCGGGTGTGGCCGCCGATGGCGGCGCAACCGGCGCCGGGCTGGCGCTTGTTGCAAGGCCGGGCCAGGTCGTAGAAGTAGTTGCAGCGGGTGCGCTGCATGACGTTGCCGCCTGTGGTCGCCTTGTTCCGCAACTGGCCGGAGGCGCCAGCCAGGATAGCCTCGGCCAGCACCGGGTAGCGGGCGCGTATGGCAGGGTGGGACGCCAGGGCAGTGTTGTGGACCAGCGCGCCGATCCGCAGGCCGCCGTCCGCTGTGTCCTCGACCTCCAGCAGCGGCAGGCGGGAGACGTCCACGAGGTGGGCCGGCGTCTCGATCTGCAGCTTCATGAGGTCGAGCAGGTTGGTGCCGCCGGCGATGTAATGTGCGCCGGGGTGGGCCGCGAAGGCGGCGACGGCGGCGGCGGGCGTCGCGGCGCGCTCATAAGTGAAGGGCTGCATCAGCGCGCTCCTGCGACGGCACCGGCCATGGCGGCGGCGGTCCGGCCAACTTGGGTGCCAGTAGCTATGGCAGTGCCCATGGCGGAGGCGCTGGCTTGGGCGTCAGCCCCGCCCGACAGGGCACGCACGGCATCCACGATATGGGTGTAGGCACCACAACGGCATAGATTGCCGCTCATGCGCTCGCGGATCTCTGCGTCCGTCGGCGCGGGCGCGGCGGCCACGTCCGACGCGGCATGGCTGGGCACGCCGGCCTGAAGCTCCGCCAACATCCCGGCGACCGACATGATCTGGCCAGGCGTGCAGTAGCCGCACTGGAACGCGTCATGCGCGATGAACGCCGCCTGGATCGGGTGCTGTCCGCCATCTGGGCCGAGCAACCCTTCGATTGTCGTCACATGGTCGCCCTGGTGCATGACGGCGAGCGCCAGGCAGGCGTTCACGCGCTGGCCGTTGACCAGCACCGTGCAAGCGCCGCACTGGCCGTGGTCGCAGCCCTTCTTGCTGCCGGTTAGGTGCAGGTGCTCCCGCAAGGCATCCAGCAGGGTCGTCCGGGCATCGAGGGTTAGCGTGTGATCCGTGCCGTTGACCGTAAGGGTCATGGGCAGCATGACCGGGGCGTGCCGGTCGGGATGGGGCGGAAGGGCGTCGGGCATTGGTTGCTCCTTTGCCGATTACATCGGGGTGGGGCGGGGCGGCTGCAACCAGGGGTCGTGTGGCAGCGGGATGAACTCCTTGTCGTCGCCGGGCACGGTGCCGAAGCGGCCGGCGCGCCAGTCGGCCTTGGCTTGCTCGATCCGCTCGGGCCGGCTGCTGACGAAGTTCCAGAACAGGTGGCGCGGGCCGTCCATCACGGCGCCGCCCAGCAACAGCACCCGCGCGCCTTGCGGACCCGCCCGCAGCGCCAGGCGGTCACCGGCGCGGAAGACCAGCATCCGGCCGGGGCCGAAGGTGTCGCCGGCCACTTCGACTTCCCCGTCCAGCACGTAGGCGGCCCTTTCTTCGTGGGCATCCGGCAGAGGCACGGCGGCGCCGGGGGCGAGCAGGGCGTCTGCATAGAACAGGCTGGACCGGGTGGCGACGGGCGCGCACAGGCCCCAGCCCTCCCCGGCGACCAGGCGAAGGCGGATGCCGGCGTCGTCCAGTACGGGGAGCGTTGCGGCGGGGTGGTGGGCGAAGTCGGGGGCGGCTTCCTCGGCATCCCGAGGCAAAGCGACCCAGGACTGGATGCCGAACAGGCGGTTGCTGTGGGTGCGCTCGGCGGCGTCAGTGCGCTCGCTGTGCGTGATGCCCTGCCCGGCGGTCATCCAATTGACGTCGCCGGGGGTGATGGATTGCTGGGTGCCCAGGCTGTCGCGGTGCAGGATGCTGCCGTCGAACAGGTAGGTGACAGTAGCCAGGCCGATGTGGGGATGCGGGCGCACGTCCAGGCCGCGGCCGGTCAGGAACTCGCCCAGGCCCATCTGGTCAAAGAAAACGAAGGGGCCGACCATCTGGCGCTGGCTGGACGGGAGGGCACGGCGGACCTCGAACCCGCCGAGGTCGTGGGCACGGGGGACAATGACGGCCTCAAGGCCCGACATGGTTTCCGGATTCTGCATGGCCGCCTCCTGATGGCTCGTGCGACATGGGTGCGGCCCGGCGGGGGCGGCCCGGCGGGGGCGGCAAGGGGGCGGCGGCATGACGGTCCGGCGACACGGTGGCTGGCGGGATCGGGCGTGGCGGGCGGCGTATCGCCTGGGTTACCCGGCTGTGCGCCTGTGGTGGAGGGTGCGGCGGCCGGGCCACCGGGGCGCGCTGGCCTGCATTCGGGTGGACGGGCACATTCTGCTGGTCCGCCAATCCTACCGGCCCGGCTGGACCCTGCCCGGCGGCGGCGTCCGCCCCGCCGAGCCGCCCGAAGCCGCCGCCCGCCGCGAAGTGCTGGAGGAGACTGGCCTGGTCCTCCCTGCCCTATCTCCGGCCGTTGTCTTGCGCGGCACCTGGGACGGCCGGCGCGACGAGGTCCACGTCTTCGACGCGTCCCTGGACCGTCTGCCCCCGCTGCGCCTGGACAACCGGGAGGTGGTGGAGGCGCGGTTGTTCGCGCCGGGCGACCTGCCGGGCCTGCGCCTGTCCGGCCCGGCCGCGGACTACTTGGCCTGGCGCGGCTTGCGCTCAGGCACCTCCGGCTCCGGCGACATCCGCAGCACCACCTGCAGCAGCGCCGCCTTTGTGGAGAAGTCCAGGCGGCGGTAGGCGCGCAGCAGCGCGTCCTCGTCCCCGGCCAGCAGGCCGAGGCTGCCCTGCTCCTCCTGCAAGTACTCTTCCGGCACCGGCGTATCAGGGTCCAAGCCGACCAGGTAGGAGACGGAGGTCGCCAGGGCGTCGGCCAGCCGCATCAGGCGCTGGCCGCGCGGTGGCGGCGCGTGCCGGGCCAGCAGCTTGCCGATCAGGTCTGGCGGCAGCCCGGCAGCACGGCCGGCGTCCTCCGCCGTCAGGCCCAGCCGGTCCAGGCGGCCCTGCACCCGGTCCGTGAAGCCGCCGTCATCCGATGCGCCCGCCATGCCGTCCCCGATCCATGCGCGGCATAGTGCCGCATCCCGACGGGCTGATGTAGGGTGGCGGGCATGACACCGATCCCACGCCGTGACCTGCGCGCGGCCGCCCTGACCATGGCGACGATGGCGCTGAACCTGGATGGCGGGCCGTTGGCGTGCCAGGGCATCCTCCTGGACGGCTACCAGCGGCGGTTTTGCGGCCAGTGGGAGCTGGCGGTGCATGACGGGCCCAGCTTGCTGACCGATCGCTGGGGGGCGCGGGCGCGCGTCGCGCTGCCCATCGTGCTGGCCGTGGTGCGCCGCCTGTGACGGAGGCTGCCCGCCGCCCCGTTACGGCCCGCAAGCTGGGCGCCGTGCAGGGCGTCACGACGCGCGGCATCACGCTGGCAGGGAGACTGCGTTGATCGGGCAAACCCACGGCCGGGCCGTCACGCTCGGTATCCTGGTTGCAGCCGGGGTGGTGCTGGTGCTGGCGGCGGCGGTGATCGGCCTGCTGTCCGCCACCGGCCGCGGCAGCCCGGCACTGCGGCGGGAGCTGTGGCTGCGCCTGGCGTCGTGGGCGGTGCTGCTGCCCTTGATGCTCGGGCCGGTGATGCTGGGCCGGGTGTGGGTGATCGGCGCCGTCACGCTGCTGGGCCTGCTGTGCTTGCGCGAGTATGACCGCGCGACCGGCCTGTTCCGGGAGCCGGTGATGGCCGGGGCGGTGGCGCTGGGCATCCTGTTCGTGAATTTCGCGGCGCTGGACCACTGGTACGGGTTCTTCGTGGCGCTGTTCCCGCTGACGGTGGCGGTGCTGGCCGTGGTGTCCCTGCCGCTGGACCGGCCGGACGGCTACATCCAGCGGACGGGGCTTGCGGTGTTCGCCTACATGCTGTTCGGCGCGGGGCTGGCGCATCTGGGCTACATGGCGAACGACCGCTACTACCAGCCGCTGGTGCTGCTGCTGCTGACGGCGGTGGCGATCAACGACGTGTTCGCCTTCACGGCCGGCAAGCTGTTGGGCGGGCCGAAGCTGCTGCCCGGCACCAGCCCGAACAAGACCGTCTCCGGCGCGCTGGGCGCATTGTGCGGCACGACGCTGCTGGTGGCCGGGGTGGGCTGGCCGGTGTTCCGCGGCACACGGCTGGAGGATCCTTTGCTGCTGGTCGGGCTGGGGGTGATCGTGAGCATCGCCGGGCAGGGCGGCGACCTCGTGCTGTCCTCGATCAAGCGGGATTTGGGGATCAAGGACATGGGGACGGTCATTCCCGGGCATGGCGGGCTGCTGGACCGGTTCAACTCGCTGCTGCTGGTGGCGCCGGCGGTGTTCCACTACGTCGGCTACTACGTCGGCTTCGGCATGGACCAGCCGACGCGGCTGATCACGGGATGAGGCCCCCGCCTTGCAGGCCCGGCCGTGACGCTAGGCCCTTGAAGGTCCGGCCTTGAAGCCCTGGACCCTGCGCCCGGCGCGCGACCACGGCCTGACGCCGGGGGAGCGCCTGAGGAGCCACGGGCGGGAGCCGGGTTTGGGCAGCCGGGCCGTGGCCGCGGGATGGCGCACGCTGGTGCGCGCCTACCTGGGCGCGGCGCACGGGTTGCGGGTGGACGGGCTGGAGCACCTGCCGGAGCCGCCGTTCGTCATGGTGGCGAACCACGGCAGCCACCTGGATGCGCTGACGCTCGCCGCCGCGCTGCCCCGGCGGATGGCGGCCAACGCGTTTGCGCTGGCAGCGGGGGACACGTTCTTCAGCAATGCGCCGGTGGCGGCGTTTGCGGCCTATGCGGTGAACGCGCTGCCGGTGTGGCGGCGGCGGACGACGGCGGCGGACCTGGACGCGCTGCGGGCGCGGCTGCAGGAGGACCGGGCGGTGCTGATCCTGTTCCCGGAAGGCACGCGGACGCGGGATGGGGTGATGGGTCCGTTCCGGTCCGGCGTGGGGGCGCTGGTGGCGGGCACGCCTGTGCCGGTGGTGCCGTGCTTCCTGGCGGGGGCTTGGGCGGCCTGGCCGCCGGGCCAGAAGATGCCTCGGCCGGGTCCGATGAGGCTGGTGATTGGGGCGGCGTTGCGGTTTGAGGAGGTGGCGAGGGATCGGGAGGGGACGATGAGGGTGGCCGCAGTGTGCGAGGCAGCGGTGCGAGGGTTGGGCACGGTCAGCCGCTAGTCACGGGAAACGTGCTGCCGCGCGTTGGGCGGGGGAAACAAAACGCCCGCATAAGGGTGATGTATTGCCCGGAGGCGCCTGCCTTGCTGCTCCGGTCCGCGCTGCTCCGGTCCGCACTCAATATAACTTTATCCCCTATGCAACCCCGGAGTGCAGCCTGTGCCTGAGCCTGACGGCGGCGACCTGATGGCGGTGGCTGAGCTGCGTCCGGTGCTGATGCAGTCCAAGCGCAAGCCGGTCAGTTGCGCCGTAGGCCTGACCAAGGACAAGCAGGCGGTGGTGCTGCTGGACCGCAA
>Ga0123338_10002066_pt1 | contig 18919 bp, 21 predicted proteins | sample grotaG_FD_89793 | JGI IMG/M metagenome (GOLD analysis project Ga0123338, IMG submission 89793) | Glacier valley bacterial and archeal communities from Borup Fiord, Nunavut, Canada, to study Microbial Dark Matter (Phase II) -... | ecosystem: Environmental > Aquatic > Freshwater > Ice > Glacier ...
AGATCGACGCAAAAGACGCTTATCAGCAGATGCTAGATATCATAGAGTTCCTGCCGGATGCCACCTTCGTGGTGGACAAGGAGCAGCGGGTGATTGCCTGGAACCGTGCCATCGAAAACATGACCGGCATGAAAAAGGAAGATGTCATGGGAAAGGGGGACCACATCTATTCGATCCCTTTCTATGGTGAATGCAGACCTATTCTGATTGACCTGATCGATGAAGATCTTGATATTATCAGCCGGCAATATACGGCTATCAAAATGGACGGCAGGACCCTCTTTGCAGAAACATACGTTCCCTCATTCCGTAATGGCGACAGCCGCTATTTTTGGGGTGCCGCGACGCCGCTCTTTGACAAACAGGGGAATCAGGTGGGCGGAATACAGTCGATCCGCGATATTACCGAGTACCGCCGGGCAGCGCTTGAAAAGTCTAGAGTGGAGGCGCAGCTCCATCACGCTAAAATGATGAAATTATTCATGGCCAGGTTGGGACATGACCTGAAAACACCGTTGACCCCTCTGTTTGTTCTGCTGCCGCTTCTAAAAAAACAGCTTGCCGACCCTGGAATGATAAAAAAGGTGGAAATGTGCATCAAAAGTGCCGCCTCAATAAATGATCTGGCGGGCAAAGCCAGAACACTCGCCTCTCTTTTGTCCATAGTCACGCCGCAGGATCAGGTGCCCATTTCCCTTGCTTCAATTGTGGATAATTCTCTCGCTGGCTGCTTGAACCTGATTTCTGAAAAACAGATAGAGTGCCGGAATGTTGTTGACCCGGCAGTTGTTGTCCATGTTGTGCCGGACCAAATCAGTGTGTTGTTTGCCAATCTGATTTCCAACGCGGCACAATTCTCACACGATAAAGGTACCGTTGTCATCTCTGCCGAACGGCACGGCGAAGTTGTGGCCGTCTCGGTGCAGGATGAGGGGGTTGGGCTTGCCCCTGATCACCTGAACCATGTTTTCGATGAGCTTTTCAAGGTGGATGAATCCCGCCACGATATTAATACATCGGGGCTCGGGCTTTCCATCTGCAAACAGATTGTCCAGAACCACCATGGCAGGATCTGGGCCGAAAGTCCCGGCATCGGTAAGGGTACAACCATCAAATTCACTATCAATGAACATGCTGCTGATTGCGGCTATGACGCAAAGGAGTCGGAATAATGGATGCCAGGATGATGCTGGTTGATGACGAGGAGATGATCAGGGAGGCTGTTGAACTGTTTCTTCAGGCTGAGGGGGTCGACATAGTGACCGCCTCAAGCGGTGACGAGTGTCTGGGACATCTGGAGAAGGGTTTCTGCGGAGTGATCCTGATGGACGTCATGATGCCGGAGATGAATGGCTGGGATACGATCCGCAAGATCGTTGAAAACGGATTGTACGAGGGAAACCTCATTGTCATGCTGACGGCGATGGACGCCCCTGACAATAAAATGAACGGGATTCAGGAGTATGTCACCGACTATTTAACGAAGCCGTTTAATCCGGACCAACTGCTGGAAGCCATCCACTACTATTTCAGCCTGTTGGCTGCTGCTGAGACAGCCGATGGGGAATAGCAATATCGTCGTGATCGGGGTCTCGACCGGTGGCCCGATCGCCCTCAAGCGGCTGTTCGCAGAGCTTCCTCCGCTGGACGCCGCCATTGTAATTGTGCTCCACATCCCCCCCGGTATGGATTACAAGATCGCCAGAGGACTTGATGCCGTGGCCTCCATGCCTGTTGCCCTGGCCGAGGATGGAGAGTATCTCCGGAGCGGACATGTTTACTTTGCCCCAGGAGGTTTTCACCTCAAGCTTGAGGGTAACAGTCGCATCTTCCTGGAGGCAGGGCCACGGGTCAATTTTGTCCAGCCCTCCGTTGATGTAGCGATGAAATCGCTGCAGAAACCACTGAAGCGGGGGCGGCTCATCGGCGTAATCCTGACCGGGATGGGTAAGGATGGCGCCGAAGGAATCCGGCATATCAAACAGCTCGGCGGATCTACCATCGCTCAGGACCAGGAGTCGTCGGCAATCTATGGCATGCCGAAGGCCGCCTTCGAAACAGGCGCGGTAGATTTTGTATACCCGCCAAATAAAATTAGTAAAAAACTGGTGGAGCTGTTGAGCTGCTGAGATCAATCTTATGTACAATTTCCTCTGCTGCTCTTGATAAAGTCAAGACGGCACACAGATGGAACGAGCAGAGGATTGTGAAATAGGTCTTATTTTGTTGCACCACGCTGACGGCGATTGACGATTCCGTTCGCTTCTGCTAAATTCCCTGCCCCGTTCCGGCTTTGCTCCGGTGTGAAATCCACCCTTACTTAAAGAGTCTTTTAACTACATGACCAAAGAGCATATAGTTCAGGAAATCATCGCCGCCCTTTCTGCCGACCTGGCGCTATTCTCATCCGCCGCCAGGACGTCTCACGAAGCGGCTACCCACTCGGAGTGCCTCCCGGACAACAAGTATGATACAACGGCGCTGGAGGCCTCCTATATTGCCCAGGGGCAGGCTAACCGTGCCCAGGAGATCCGGGCATCATTGGAATGCTACCGCAACCTGACGCTGCATGACTTCGATGACGATACGCCGATCCGGCTGACAGCGATGGTTACCCTGGAAGACGGGGAGGGTATCGTGAAGCGGGTTTTTCTCGGTCCCCATGCCGGCGGCATGAAAATAGCTGATGGCGATGGTGAGGTCGTGGTCATTACCCCCAGTTCCCCGCTGGGGCGCCGTCTGCTCGGGCTGAGGTGCGGCGATGAGGTGCGGGGCGGTGAAGGGGCGTCGTCAATAACGTTTGCCATTGTTGAGGTCTGCTGATACCGCTGCTTATCCAGGCGGCAATCTTTTAATCATCCCGTAACTGCGGGCAGGATGGCACATTGCATGAAAATCACACTGTTGACCCATTTTAAGGAATTCGAGAAGCGCTCCAATACCGGGCGCCTGGTTGTTGAAGTCCTCGGGGACGCTGCTGAACAGGTCCGCTGGGACAGGATGAATCCGCCTCCTAGGCTGCTTGAGGACATTGAGGCCGGTGGTGTGGCACTGGTCTATCCGGGTGCTGTGGGCGAAAACGACGATGATCTGAGCGGCATCACCCAGTTCATCATCATCGACGGTACCTGGCATGAAGCCCGCAAAATTCATCAGCGGAGCCCGTACCTGCAGAAGGTCCGCCGTATCTGTCTTAAAACCGGTGAAAAGTCTCAGTACAACCTCAGAAAAAATCAGAAGGAAGCATGTTTGTGTACGGCTGAATGTGTAGTAGAGATTCTCCGCCTTGCCGGAAAAAAGGCGGAGGCGGAGCTGCTGCAGGAGAGGTTTCTGGCCTTTATCAGGCCGATCGGCGCACTACGCGGTGAGGTGCAGGGACACTAACAGTGCCGGTCAGGCTTTAAATCTGTTCTCGTTGCCGGAGATCAGCCGCTTGATGTTCTCATGGTGGCGCATTATGACAATCGCAGCAATCACTAAAGTCACGAACGTCACGATTCTGCTTCCCCCCAGAAAATATACCGCCAGCGGCATGGCGGCGGCCGCAGCGATCGACCCGAGTGAGACATAGCGCCAGATGAACATTAATACGGCAAACAGTACCAGCGCAATTGCAACAGCCAGAGGCGCCAGTGCCAGAAAGACTCCCAGCGCGGTAGCGACCCCCTTGCCCCCCTTGAATCTGAGAAAAACAGAAAAGACGTGACCGCAAAAAGCGGCCAGCCCGACCCAGGCGGCAAATTCAGGCGGGAGTGTGCTGAATTTAACCAGCAAAACTGGGAGCAGTCCCTTAAGGCAGTCACCAACCAGCGTAATGATGCCGACCTTACGGCCGATGGTCCGGTACAGATTGGTCGCGCCGATATTGCCGCTCCCCTCCTTGCGGACATCAATTCCATAAGCTTTGCCGAGCAGAAGCCCGGTCGGTATTGATCCGGTCAGGTATGCCGCCACGACGACGACAAGCAGTGCCACTGTATTTGAATCGTACCCGGCCACAGTCTATATCTCCGCCAGAGTCTTGTTGGCTTCGGCGATGAATGCGCTGCCGGGGAATTCGCTGATGAGCCGGCCAAGCACTTCGCGTGCTTTCTCCTTCTGCCCATCCTCCTGATATGCTTTCCCCAGATAATAGAGTACTTCGTCACGCCGCGCCGAGTCGGCAAACATCTTGAGAGACTGTTCAAAGCGGGCGATCGCGGCTTTATAAACATTGGTCTTCAGGTAAAAGCGGCCGACGTACAGCTCGTACTGGAGCTGCTTGTCGCGGCATTCGTTATACTTCTCCCGGGCGTCTGCCTGTTGGGCCCCGTCAGGATAAAGCTTAAGGTAGGAGTCGAAAGTATTCTGCGCGTTTTTTACCGGTGTCTGGTCGGTGTCGATGCTGTGAATCTGGTTGAAATAGCTCATCCCCTGTCGATACAGGGCAAAATCGGCTTGCGGGTGCTTGGGATGGAGTTTTCGAAAATCTTCATAACCGGCAGCTGCTTCGATATAATCCTTGTTGAGGAAATAGGCGTCTGCGATGTTCAGTTCGGCTTTTGTGGAAAGTTCCGGGGACTGATACGTCTCCCTCACTTTTTTCCACCGCTCGATTGCAGCCTCGTACTTGCCGTCCTTGAAGAGTTGTGCCCCCTCATTGTAGAGCACATCCGCAGGCTTGTTCACTTGAGTGGTGGCGCACCCCTGGAAAAACGCTGAAGCAAAAACCAGCATGGCAATCAGTTTTAGAGCTGTTTTCATAGAGTATCCTTTGTTGAAGCGATGGGCGTTATACTATTCCGCTGCCGCGCTGGTCTGCCAGCAACCGGCTGATTATGTCATGGTTAAGCCATGCGACGGGAGATAGCGGTTTCCAGGAGTCGTGCAGCATCAGTCGGCCGGTTGCACTGAACACAATCCTCGACAGTTCGGCGCACACCAGTTGCTTCTGGTCACTGTGCATCTCCATCAGTTCGGCAGAAGCTGCCAGCATCAGTTCGGCCTGTTCGCGGGTGTTATGCTGCGGCCAGGTTGGAAAGTCGACGATCTGTTCAAGAATCGGGGAGGATAGATAGATGTCTGCTCGCTTCAGCAGGCTGGCTACAGTTTCACCCTCCTTCAGCATCGCCTGGCAGCGGCTCTCAAGAGGAGCTGAGATCTTTTCCCCGGCTTCAAGGCGAATGGCGCTCAGAAGCGGGTAGAGGGATATCTCGACGCCCAGAAAAAGGGCGCTGGAATTGGTCTGGATTTCCGGGCAGTTGTAAACAGTCGCCTGGATCCCTTTGGCGGTTGCCTCCGAGGCGATGTCTTCGAGCCGCATCTTGGCGAAGCCCTGGACGTAGGGTGTGTATGACTGCCAGCGGTACTGGTTGTTTACCAAGACTCCGGTACCGTGATAGCCGTAGGCCGAGTAGCTGACCCTGGTTCCTGCAGCGGTGTTACGCTCACGAATGGCAGCGGTCCCTTCGATCAGATAGCGAAAGGTGTCGGCTGTTACCTCGTTGAAGCTGGTGTTGCAGAGTTGGCCAAGCGGACTGTTCCAGAAAGTTTCCGATGCCAGATATTTGTCGCCGGTACCTTTGAAGATCCGGTTCAGGAGCGGCATGAAGACGCGTGCACGGGGTATGCCGCCTGCCATGGAATGCGCAAGGAGGATGTTTGCATCTGCCGGAATGCGTTTGAGTAGCTCGGTTTCCAGCTGTGCCAGGTGAGAGCGAAACCGGGCGGTCCCGGCAGCACACGCTTTTTCGACACTTCCCTCGACAAAAGTGATCGTGGCAAAATCGTCAGGCCGGGCTTTTTTAAGTTGTTCAGCCAAAGAAGGGATGCCGTCGACGCTCTCCATGTCAAAGCCGGCCTCCAGCGGAATGTTGATGACAGTTCCACCAAGGAGTGCCTCTGCAGCAGTCAGCTCTTCACTGTTAAGGGGTCTTAGTGACCCGTCGCCGTCCCTGCGCCCGACAGTCGTGCCGATCACGGTCATGCCGATCCGCTTGGCTTCATCGACCAGGCCGTTGGCATAGCCTCTTCCAAATAATTCACCTACCAGCACCAGAACGTCGCCGGCTTTGTATCCAGCCGGCTCAGGCAGCTGCTGCAGTGGTCTGTATTCCGTCATGTAATCCCCCGGATTGGATAAAATAAGCTACCATATTTAGCATAAACAGCCCCGTCATGTGAACATAAAAAGCTGCAGTGACATGATGGGTGATTCGTGCTACTGTTAAATAAATCTTCAGGAGAACCCTACACGTGAATAAAGACCTGATTCTTCTCGGCCACGGTAGTGGCGGCCGGCTTTTGCACCAGTTGCTTGACGAGCTTATTATACCGATTATCAGCGGTGCCCCGTCTTCCGGACAGAATGACGCCGCGCTTCTGGAGGACGTGCCGAGGCGGTTGGCTTTCACGACCGACTCATTTGTCGTAGATCCGATTTTTTTTCCGGGCGGAACTATCGGCAGCCTGGCTGTGCATGGTACCGTTAACGATCTGGCGATGATGGGTGCCAGACCACTTTGGTTGAGTGTCGGGCTGATAATCGAAGAGGGTTTCAGTAAAGCCGATTTAAAAGTAGTACTGGAGGATATGCGGGCTGCGGCAGACGTGGCCGGTGTCGCTATCGTTACCGGTGACACCAAGGTTGTGCCGCGCGGCAAGGCCGATAAAATTTTTATCACAACCTCCGGCGTTGGCGCGGTCGAACATGATCTGCCCATTCATGGCGCCAATGCGCAGCCGGGAGATGTAATCATTATTAACGGCACGATCGGTGATCACGGCATTGCCGTCATGGCGGGACGTGAAGGGCTTGAGGTCAGTACTGAAATAAAAAGTGATTCCGCTGCCCTTCATGGTCTGGCTGCTGACCTTCTTGCTGAAGTCGGCGCTGCCCTGCATGTGCTGCGCGATCCGACGCGTGGCGGAGTGGCTACCACCATCAAGGAGATAGCCCAGCAGTCCGCCGTCGCGATTACCCTGCAGGAAGAAGCGCTGCCGGTTAAGCCGGCCGTGCGCGGGGTCTGCTCAATACTCGGGCTTGATCCGCTCTTTGTGGCAAATGAGGGGAAGCTGTTGGCCTTTGTGTCCGCTGATGCTGCCGATTCCGCTCTGGCTGTTATCAGGAAGCATCCGTTGGGAACCGCCGCAGCTGTCATTGGCAGGGTTGAATCAGCCCCGGCCGGTCGGGTGCAGATGGAGACTGTTATTGGCGGCATGCGTTCGGTTGATATGCTCTCCGGGGAACAGCTGCCGAGGATCTGCTGAGATGGCGAAGGAAAAAGCTCCTGTAACCGCTGCCGTCCGCCAGTTGCGTGCAGAAAAGGTCTCATTCAATGACCATCTCTACGCCTATGAGGAGAAGGGTGGTACGGCGGTCTCCTCGCTCGAACTCGGAGTCGACGAACATGCCGTCATAAAGACTCTGATTATGGAGGATGAAAACCGCTCACCGCTGATCGTGCTGATGCATGGTGATCTACAGGTTTCCACCAAGGAGCTGGCTCGTGTGATCGGCGTAAAGCAGATCTCACCCTGTGCAGCGGATGTGGCCCAGAAACAGAGCGGCTATCTGGTTGGGGGGACCTCGCCATTCGGAGCCCGCAACCTGATGCCGGTGTATATGGAAGGTAGTATCGCCAACCTGCCAAGGATTTACATAAATGGGGGCAAGCGGGGCTATCTGGTCGGGATGGTGCCGGCCGAGATCATAAGGGTGCTTAAGCCGCAGCTGGTAACAGTCGGCATCAGATAGAAGGGGGGCTGTATGATCAGAAAAGCACAAATTGCGGATGTAAAAAATATCCAGAAATTGCTGATGACTTTTGCCAATAAAGGGGACATGCTTTCCCGTTCGTTATCGGAGCTGTACGAGTCGTTGCGTGATTTTTATGTGGAGGAGAGGGATGGCGTGCTTCTTGGTGCGGCTGCTCTGCATGTCGTGTGGGAGGACCTGGCAGAGGTGCGCTCTGTTGCAGTGACGGAAGATGCCGGCCGCAAGGGCATCGGCGGTTGCCTTGTTCAGGCGTGCATCTCTGAAGCGCGCGAAATCGGGTTGAAGCGCATATTCTGTCTTACCTACAAGCCGGATTTTTTTGCCAAGCATGGTTTTCGTCTGGTGGATAAAGCCGAGTTGCCGCATAAAGTCTGGGGTGATTGTATCAAATGCCCTAAGTTTCCAGATTGTGACGAAAATGCGATGATACTGGACCTTTGAAACAGCAAAGGGGGGCGTGGAAGCCCCCTTTTTTTTGTTTTGGCTGTTGTCGGGTGCTACTCCTGCTGCAATTCAACAGAGACTTGATTTCTCCCCCGCCGTTTGCTTTCATACATCAGCTTGTCGGCCCTTTCGATCAGCGATTTCACCGTGTCACCTGCCTGAGCAGCCGTCGTCCCGGCTGAAACAGTAACCTTCAGCGTTTCTCCACTGTCAAGGGTCAGGGTGGAATTCTCGACCATCCTGCGCAAGCGGTCGGCAAGCTTGAATAGATCTTCATTCTTCGTGTGTATCAGCAACACGACAAATTCTTCTCCGCCCCATCGTCCGACAACGTCAAAGGAACGGAGGCTGTTGGCAATGGTTGTGCCGATCATTTTCAGGATCCGGTCACCGACATTGTGACCGTGCGTGTCGTTGATGGTTTTGAAATTATCGGCATCAATAAACATAACCGAAAAGCCAAAGCCGTACCGTTTGAACTCCTCCAGGCGCGCCGCCAGATTTATTTCAACAAAGCGGCGGTTTGCAATGCCTGTTAATGGGTCGTGCATCGCCATTTCCTGCAGCTCTTCAAGCCGTTGGCGCATGGCATAGCGTGGTGAGCTGCTGCTATAGATTTCTACCGCCACAACATATTGGTCGTCAACTTCCCGCATCGGGGCGATCCGGATCGATATCGGCAGCAGGTGTCCTTCCTTGTGGCAAATAAAGGCTTCGATCTCTGTCAGGGCGGAAATATTTGATACATGACAGATCGGATAGCTACTGCTTTCGCTGAGGTGTTGGCCCTGTTTGTCCAGCGGCTGAAAAATGTCACAGTAATTCCTCCCTGTAACATCTGCCGTGCTATAACCGGTCAGGCTGGCGGCCCCCTTGTTCCAGTAGGTAATGCAGCCACTCTTGTCCACAAAGAATATGCCGTCGTACAGGTTGTCCAGGATCTCTCGGTAAAAATCGACTGTTTCCGGCATTTCTCCCCCTCTTTGATTAGCGCGCGGATAATAAGCTGATCTTAAAGGTTATGGCAAGAATTAAATTGGCAATATATTGAAGAAGTCGAGAGAGTTATGTCAGGGGCGGTAAACAGAAAACGCCCCAGGAAGGGGCGTTTTGGTGTTACGGTTTGGCGTGACTGAGCGTCAGGTCAGATGTTGTCTGTGAGACTGCCGACAGCCTCATTTTCAATGCCCATGGCCTTGGCGCGCTGGCAAAGAGTCTGTAGGGTCATGCTACCAAACAGGGTGTCAAGCAGTGAGTTGGCCTCCGCCCAGACGGTTTGGGTGACGCACTTCCCTTCAAAGGGGCATTCAAGCTTCCGTTTGCGTTTCTTCGGGTTGACCCCGGCGCAATCAACCAGCAGCACGTCCTGCTCGGCGGCATTCAGTATCTGCAGAACAGTGATCTCGTCCGGTTTGCGCGATAGCGCATAACCGCCCTGAGGGCCGCGCTTGCTTTTCAGCAGCCCGGCACGTTTAAGGTTCTGGAAGATCTGTTCAAGATAACGGGGAGAAATCTGCTGTCGCCGTGAAATATCCTGTATCTGGACAGGTTCCGGGCCACAGTTGTAGGCGATGTCTAACATGGCCCGCAGGCCGTATCTGCTTTTGGTTGAAAGGCGCATACTGTTACTCCGGTTAGTAGTTGCAAACAACGTTTTCCACATTTAATGCAGAAATGTCATCTATGCTAACGCACTATTCTGCAATTTATGGGTAGAATGGGATGCGGGAAATCATTACGGAAGCGGACTATGGTTGTCAAGAAAATAAAGCGTTTTACGTTCATCCCACGAGATCTGTCTTAGATTGTATTTATCTGGCGGTACGGGCGATGGTCGCCGCAATCACGACTACCGCACCGGCTTTTTTAAGCTCTTTTGCACACTCATCCATTGTGCTGCCGGTTGTCATGACATCATCAAGCAGCAGGATCCGTTTACCGACAACATTCGCCGGGCTTTTAACCTTAAAGGCTCCCTTTACATTTAAACGGCGGTCTGCTGCCGATAAGCTGATCTGGGGTTCAGTCTGTCTGGTTCTGAAAAGGGTGTCCGGCAGCAGCGGAAGGGAAAGCTGCTGTGACAGCACTTTTCCCAACAGCACCGCCTGGTTGAAGCCTCGCTGGCGAAGGCGTGAGCGATGTAGCGGCACCGGGATAATGAGGTGAGGAGCGTGACTGGTCATTGTTTCGCTCACACCTTCCAGTGCCAGCAGCGCCAGCGGATAGCGCAGGTGTGTGCGTTGATTGTACTTGAAGGAATGTATCATGTCACGAATGGGTCCTTCATAGAGGAAGTGTGCTCCGGCAGCATCAAAGTGCGGTGGTCGTGTCAGGCATGCGCCGCAGCGGTGATCACCACCTGTGCCGACAAAAGGAATTCCGCACACCGGACAGAGAGGCGACGAGACCAGAGGCAGCAGCTCGCGGCAGGTCGGGCAGATATGGAGTTTGCCGGCATTCGGGATAAACGAACGGCAGATGTGACAGACCGGTGGAAGGATGACGTCAAGCAGAGCGGTGAAGAACTGCTTGACCGGAAACATCTATAATCCAAGTTCGGCATTGACGACAATAACGTGGAGGTCTGTAAGGCGCGGCTTGCGGTCGATGATTGTTGTTGCCCGGCAGATACGCTCCGGCGAGTTGCAGTTGCTGCAGAAGCCGCTTGAAGCGCATGGGGTGTTGTAGCCAAGGCGCTTAGCGTTGGGCGGGGTAGCCCAGTTCTTGACGCGGATGATAGCATCCTGCACGGTGCCATCCACAAGCTTGTTGCGTCCGACAACCACAACCACCTTGCGCGGTCCGAAGATCATCGCACCGACACGATTGCCGATGCCGTCGATATTGACCAGTTCGCCATTAAGCGTCAGGGCGTTGCAGCCACAGAGGAAAAGGTCACATGTCAGCTGGCGGCGCATAACCCCCATTTTTTCATCACGGGACAGGGCGGGGTTGCCGTGGTTAAGAATCTCCTTGCCCTGATCGCGCAACAACTGCTCCACGCCCAGGCCGGCAACCGACATCGAACCGCCGAAGCCGACAGTGGCGGCATCGGCGGAATTGGAAATGATGTACTCTGCAGCCTCTTGCGGAGTGGCGCAGTAGAGAGCGGTAAAGCTGTTTTTAGTGAGCGCTGCCACCGCTTTCCGGCACTTCTGCTCGTGGGTCCAGTTGGTGAGTTCTTCTGTCATTCCCATGTGAGGCTCCTACTTTAGTAACTTGACAGATTTTATGATGACGGGGGTTTCCGGCAGGTTCTCGAACATCATATTAATGCTCCGGGTCTTTACCGCTACGATCCTGTCAACTACATCCATTCCCTCAACGACCTTGCCGAAGACCGCATAACCGGATCCGTCCGGGCTTGGGCGGTTAAGCATATCATTATTCACGACATTGACGAAAAACTGTGCCGTGGCGCTGTCAGGGGCTGAAGTTCTGGCCATGGCAACCGTGCCGCGGTTGTTTTTCAGCTTGTTGGCGGCCTCATTCTTGATGGGTGCGCCAACAGATTTCTGTCTGCGATCGGCGGTAAACCCGCCCCCCTGTGCCATGAATCCAGGGATGACGCGGTGAAAGATGGTGTCGTTATAAAATCCGCTTTTGGCATAGGCGAGGAAGTTCCTCACACTTATGGGAGCCTCTTTTTCAAATAGTTCGATCTTGATGTTGCCGAGGCTGGTCTCCATTGTGACGACCGGGTTCTTCTTCCCTTCAGCAGAGGCGATTCCAGCCATGAAGCAGACCACTGCAACTGCGCCCAGTAATTTCTTAAACATGAGTACCTCCGGATAATTTGTCTCAGATGAGCGTTCGCACTATACGGCAGGAGCGCCTTAAAATCAATATCAGCTGGAAGCGTCACGGACCAGTTGCGCCAGGCAGGATATAAAAGCTGGCGAGCTGTTGAGTGCTTCGGTGCGCCGGAAGTCTGTAATGCCTAGTGATGTGGCCTCATCACGGTACTGGATGTCGATCTCGTAGAGGGTTTCGATGTGGTCTGATACGAACGAAAGCGGCACCATCAGCAACTGTTTGCAGCCGGCGGCGGCCAGTTCGGCAATTTTTGCCTCGGTGGACGGGTCCAGCCACTTGACCGGGCCGGCGCGGGACTGGAAGGCCAGGTGGTGGGAGATGCCGCCGAAGTGCTCCATGACCAGGCGTACGGTTGCCTGGATATGCTCAAGATACGGGTCGCCGGAGTCGATGAAAGATTGCGGCAGGCCGTGGGCCGAGAAGACAAGTTGCACACCGCTTCGTTCCTGGAACCCGGCCAATCCGCGTTCGATCTTTTCCGCCAGGGCGGCAATATAGGCCGGGTGATCATAAAACTGGCGGATATAGGAGGTGCTGATCTGGGACGTGGACTGTTTCAGTTCGCGCTGCAGTTCATTGATGCTGGAGCCGACCGTGGCGCGGGAATAATGCGGATAGAGCGACAGGGCGATGATTCTGGTGATGCCTTCACTGGCGATGGCGGCCAGCGCCTCGGCCGTATCCGGCTTCGAATAGCGCATGGCCACGAAACAGCGGTATTCCGCGCCTAGAGCAGCTTCCAGTTCGGCCGCCTGCTGTTCGGTCAGCTCACGGATCGGTGATTTGCCGCCGATCTTTCGGTAATATGCCATGACTTTTTTTGAGCGGCGCCTCGCGATGAGACGGGCTGCAATCGGCTGCAGAAACGCCGGCCCGATGCGGATGATGTCCCGGTCGGAAAAAAGGTTGAACAGAAAAGGTTCAATGGCGGCCAACGAGTCCGGCCCCCCCATCTGGAGCAGCAGCACGGCGGTTTTTTTAGACATTATTAGGCCCGGATCATGGTCAATAGCATCTTGAACGGCTTGACCGCCTTAAGCTCATGGGGAATGTTGGCCGGCATGATAATCATCTGCCCGGCTGAGACGGTTTGCGGCTCGCCATCTATAATAACTTCCGCTTCGCCATCCACAACCTGAACAACGGCATCAAACGGTGCGGCATGCTCACTCAATCCCTGTCCTGCTCCGAAAGAAAACATTGTCAGGGTGCCTATTTTTTTATCAATCAGTGTCTTGCTGACGACCGAACCATCCTGGTACGAAACAAGCTCACTCAATGTCAATGCCTTGCCGATCAATTCCATAATTACTCCGATCTCTTCAGGTTGTTATTGCACAGTGGTTCATAGTAGCGTATCGGCAGAAAAAAACAAGGGTGGAAAACCGAAGTTTTCCACCCTTGTGGGACATATTAATCTATTTGGTATTACAGGTTGCAGGCGAGCTGCTTAGTACATTCCGCCGCCCATGCCACCCATGCCGCCCATGCCACCAGGCATTCCGCCGCCCATGCCGCCGCCGGCAGAATCATCTTTCGGTTTTTCGGCGATCAGTGCTTCGGTTGTCAGCATCAGGCCCGCGATGGAAGCTGCATTCTGCAGCGCGCTGCGGGATACTTTAGTCGGGTCGATGATGCCGGCTGCGATCATGTCGACATATTCGTCATTGGCGGCATCGTATCCAAAGGCATCTTTGCCGTTCTTGACCTTGTCAACTACGATCGAAGCGTCGATCCCTGCGTTTTCTGCAATCTGGCGGATCGGAGCTTCGAGGGAGGCTCTGATCACGGTTACGCCGAACTGCTGCTCGTTGTTCAGTGTGAGGCCTTCAAGTGCAGTCATGGCGCGGATGTAAGCAACGCCTCCTCCAGGCACAATGCCCTCGTCAACAGCTGCTCTGGTTGCGTGCAGTGCGTCTTCAACACGTGCTTTTTTCTCTTTCATCTCAACTTCAGTTGCTGCGCCTACTTTGATAACGGCAACGCCGCCAACAAGTTTGGCCAGACGCTCCTGGAGTTTTTCCTTGTCATAGTCGCTGGAGGATTCTTCAGCCTGGGCACGGATCATTTTTACGCGGCCCTGGATAGCTTCTTCCACGCCATTGCCGTCGATGATGGTAGTGTTGTCTTTGTCGATAGTGATGCGCTTGGCCTGGCCGAGCATTTCGATTGTGGTCTGGTCAAGCTTGAAGCCGACTTCTTCAGAGATAACCTGGCCGCCGGTGAGGATAGCGATGTCTTCGAGCATTGCTTTGCGACGGTCGCCGAAGCCCGGGGCTTTAACGGCACAGACGTTCAGGACACCGCGCAGTTTGTTGACAACCAGCGTTGCCAGAGCTTCGCCATCGATGTCTTCGGCGATGATCAGTAGTGGACGGCCTGATTTTGCGCTTGTCTCCAGAACCGGAAGGAGGTCCTTCATGTTGGAGATCTTTTTGTCGTGGATCAGGATCATGGCGTTTTCGAGGGAAGCTTCCATGCGCTCCGGATCGGTCACGAAGTAAGGGGAAAGGTAACCACGGTCGAACTGCATGCCTTCTACAGTCTCAAGTGATGTTTCCATAGCCTTTGCTTCTTCAACTGTGATGACACCTTCTTTGCCTACTTTTTCCATCGCTTCGGCAATGATGTCGCCGATAGTTTTGTCGTTGTTGGCGGAGATTGTGCCGACCTGGGCGATTTCCTTGTGATCCTTGATCGGTTTGGAGATCTTCTTCAGCTCTGCAACGATAGCCTCAACAGCCTTGTCGATGCCGCGCTTGATTTCCATCGGGTTGTGACCTGCTGCAACCAGCTTGGAACCCTGGCGATAGATCGCCTGAGCCAGAACTGTTGCGGTTGTGGTGCCGTCACCGGCAACGTCGGAAGTTTTGGAAGCGACTTCCTTGACCAGTTGTGCGCCCATGTTCTCAAACTTGTCTTCCAGTTCGATCTCTTTGGCAACGGTTACGCCGTCTTTGGTGATCAGCGGTGAACCGTAGGATTTGTCGATAACTACGTTGCGCCCTTTTGGTCCGAGGGTCACTTTAACAGTGTCGGCGAGGATATTTACGCCCTTCAGGATTGCGTTACGGCCGTCCTGGTCAAACTTGATGATCTTTGCACCCATTCGTGTATTCCTCCGTGTGAATTAATGTAGGTTTCGATTTAACGATCGATACTGCTAAGCAAAAAGGGGCGGTTACTTACTCAACAACAGCGAGGATGTCGTCTTCACGCATCATCAGGTAATCGTTGCCGTCAACTTTTACTTCGGTACCGGCATATTTGCCGAACAGGACGATGTCGCCGATCTTTACATCCAGCGGCAGCACTTTGCCGTCTTCTGTTTTCTTACCGTTACCTGCAGCAACGATTTCGCCGCGCTGTGGTTTTTCTTTAGCGGTCTCAGGGATGAAAAGGCCCCCGGCTGTTTTGGTCTCTTCTTCTACCCTCTTAACGATGATGCGGTCCTGAAGTGGTCGTAAATTCATTTGTCCTTCTCCTTTCTATCCTCGTGTGGTGGTGTGTTAAAGTTGAGATTAGCACTCAAGGCTGCTGAGTGCTAATACTCTCGGAATATAAACAGCGACCTTTCAAAAATCAAGGGGTAACTGAATTTTTTTGTGGCAGGGGCAGCAAGGAGGTAATGTCGCGGCACTTGTTATTTAAGGCCTTGTGGGAGTTTGCCGACAAATACGGGGATTAGGTCAAAAGACTCTCAGTCAAAAAAACTTTTCTCGTGTTCAAAGGTTTCGGCAAATATTTCCAGCATTGCGTCAAGCATTTCCTGGTTAATATTCAGAACAGTGGCAGGAACTGAGTCAATGATATTCAGTTCTGATTCGGGTTCTCTGATTCCGATGCCGATTTTCCGGCAAAACATATCGGAAAGTCCAGTAACACAGGCGAGTTTTACTGAATATTCATCCTCATTCGCATTGAAAACAAAATCGTGGTGATTTAGGACTGCGTTGATTATCGTATCAGGGAAATTCCATTTATTGAGCACTAAGGCCCCTACTTCGGCATGCGAATATGGGTAGATCCGCTTTTCAGCTTCAGTAAAGGAAATCTGCTCATTGTAACTGATCTCCATTACCGTATGAAATTTCTTGTTATCAAGAAAATTCATAATATTCTTGCCGATATCATGAAATAAACCGCAGAGGAATGCCTCGTCACCGCGAACACTTTCAGTATCTTTGGCTATAAGCCGCGCCGCCAAGCCTGCTCCATATGAATGCTCCCAAAGCATTTTTTCTGTAAGGCCATACGGTTGATATACCTGTTTAGTAGATGCGGCAATAACAAGAGTCTTTAGCGTATTAAGTCCCAAAGTCATAATGGCATGCGGCAGCGTCTGGATTTGACGGGAGCACCCATAAAACGTTGAATTCGACATCTTTAGTACACATGCTGATATAGATGAATCCGAAGCTACTACCTTTGAAATTTCCTCTACCGAAACATTCTCATCTTCGGACAGTTGCATTACCTTTGTGGCAATTACCGGAATAGTTGGAAGGGTGTCTGCATTCTTAATCAAATATTCTAATTCCTGGTTCATGTGCCATTTTTCCCCTTTCAGGAGGTTGACTGTAAGTAAAGATTCTTTTAATTACCACATTTATCGGTATATGTGATCTGTTTAAATAACAATATCCCAAACATCTACGTATCAGAAACCGGCCAGCCGGTTTCGAAGCCGGGCGGGAAGAAGTTTTCCTTCGTGCGGTTATAGTAGCCGAACTGCAGGCGCGGAAACTCTTTTTTCAGGCGCTGCAGCAGCTGGTACATGCCGATACCCTTGCCCTGCACACCCATTTCACGGTTGTAATAATCAGGATCTATCGACAGGTTACGCATCTGGATCATATCAAGATCCGTCTCGGCGACAAATTTCAGCAGCGCCTCAACCTCCTCCGGGGCATCCGAGACGCCGGGGGAGACCAGGTAGTTGATCGAGGTGAAGCGACCTGCCTCTTTGGCGACTTTCACCGAGCGGAGCACATCGCTGAAAAGATACCCTTTGGGGCGGTAATAGCGGTTGTAGGTATCTTCGCGCACCGAATTCATCGAAAAGCGGAATGAATCCATGCCGGCGTCGCAGAGCAGCTGCACCCGTTCGGGGATCGAGCCGTTCGAGTTGAAGTTGACCGTGCCGCGTGAAGTCCCCTTTTTCATGCGCCTGGTCGCCTCGGCGATCGTGTCGGCTTGCAGAATCGGGTCACCCTCACATCCCTGGCCATATGATACAATGGACTGCTCGGCCTGTTCCAGATGGGGGAGGGCGATCTCGCACAGCTCTTCGGGAGTCGGGACGAAACCGATCCGGTCGTGGTTGGAGGGGCAGCATTCCGAGGCCTGCAGGCTGATACAGCCGAGGCAGGCCGAATTGCAGACCGGCGAGGTCGGCAGCGGTGCTTCCCAGCGGCGATAGAACAGGTTCTTGGCGGCAAAGCAGTGATAATCGACGGCACAGCGTGACAGCTGTTCCAACAGGCGGTTGTCCGGCATCTGCTTCAGCATCTGCCTGACCAGCGGGTCGAGGGTGCGGTCGTCATAATTGACCGGATTCCAGTTGCTGTTGTTGTCCACCTTGGTCGCAGCGACGACGAAACAGTTGCGGTCCTCATCCCAGCCAACGGCGGTATACGACCAGAGCGGCAGCAGTTCGGTCTTGTTTTTGTAATCGCATGCGGGCAGCAGGGTGCGCAGATAACCGGGGGCCATGAAGGCCGAAACGGCCTGGATGCGCTGACTCCGCTTCCCCTCACGCAGGGTGTCAACGGTGATAAAGGCTTTCTTGCGCGGGTCCCAGGCGACCGGGGGCATGGCCGGCATCGTGAAGAGCCTGCTGTCCTCGGGGAGTGGAATCAGCTCAATATCATCCGGCAGGGTTGGTATGTCACCGTTCATCCCGGCCATGCAGAGATCCGGGTGGTCGAAGATGTTTCCTTTGTGATCGGCATACAGCATTTTTGGCAGGCGTCGTGCCACGGTGGCGCTCCTGATACATCTTGAATTTACTTTGTTTCCTGTCTATAGCTCCAGAGTCGTGACAGACTACCGCGATAATTTTTCATGTCAAGCGGGAATGTCACGGCTATACTCTGCAGTTGCATTAATTATCTATCTACGGAATGATGTGCCTGTAAAATAAAACCACTCATCCGCTCAAAACATCATTGTAACTTATGAAGGATGTCATGAAAATAAAATCAGCAGCGTTTCTTGTAATCATTGTAATGGCAGTTTCAACAGTATTTGCCGAATCGCTACCATCGCTGGAGAGCCTGAAAGAACAGTTCACCACGCGCTACTCCGGGGTGCCGCCAACCCAATGGGGGGAGCGTGTTCCGGGGGTGCGTACACGGCTGGATACAGAGGAGAAGGTGATAGCCCTGACGCTTGATGCCTGTGGCAGCGCCAAGGGGAAGGGCTTTGACGCGCGGCTGATGGCGTTTCTGATCGCTAATAAGATTCCGGCCACCCTGTTCATCAATGGCCGCTGGATTGATGCAAACCCCGAACTTTTCAGGCAGCTGGCCGCCAACCCGCTTTTTGAGATTGCCAACCATGGGATTAGTCACAGGCCCGCCTCTGTCACGGGCCGCTCTGTGTACGGCATCAATGGGACGCGGAATGTTGCCGAGGTTGTGGAGGAAATCGAGCTGAACGCCCGGAAGATCGAGGCGATCAGCGGGGTGCGCCCAAAACTGTATCGCTCCGGCACCGCCTATTACGATGAAATTGCTGTTCAGGTATCCCAGGCTCTGGGGCACGAGGTTGCCGGTTATTCGCTGTTGGGGGATGCGGGGGCGACCTGGAGTGCCGCTCAGGTCAAGGCTGCGCTACTTAAGGCCACCCCCGGTGATATTGCCCTGCTGCATATGAACCACCCCGAAGCCGGCACTGGTG
>Ga0123338_10002067_pt1 | contig 18917 bp, 18 predicted proteins | sample grotaG_FD_89793 | JGI IMG/M metagenome (GOLD analysis project Ga0123338, IMG submission 89793) | Glacier valley bacterial and archeal communities from Borup Fiord, Nunavut, Canada, to study Microbial Dark Matter (Phase II) -... | ecosystem: Environmental > Aquatic > Freshwater > Ice > Glacier ...
AGAGCCTTTCTTTATCAGGATTCCGCGCCCCAGAGCTATTCCGCTTCCGACCATGATGGCGGTCGGTGTGGCCAATCCCATGGCACAAGGGCATGCGATTACAAGTACGGCGACGGCAAAGCGGAAGGCTGTCAAAAAGTCCTTTGAAAGCACGGCGTACCAGATTATAAAAGTTGCAGCCGATAGCAGCAGAACAAGCGGCACGAACCAGGCTGAGACAGCGTCGGCAAAGCGCTGAATAGGGGCTTTGTCTCCCTGTGCCTCACGGACCATCTTGACGATCTGCGCCAGCAGGGTTGCCTCTCCGATGCGGGTTGCCCGGATGCGCATGACACCATTACTGCTGACGGTTGCTCCGGAAACGGAATCGCCCGGTTTTTTCAGAACCGGGAGGGATTCACCGGTAACCATGCTCTCATCTACAGCCCCGCCTCCCTCAATCACCTCGCCGTCCACCGGGATAATATCACCGGCGCGGACAAGCACGACGTCGCCGACTCTGATGACAGAGGCCGGCACCTCTTTTTCGCCCTCTTCGGTGACTAGTCTGGCCTTGTCAGCCTGAAGGTGGAGGAGCTTCTTGAGCGCTTCACTCGCTTTGCCACGGGCGCGGGCCTCCAGGTATTTGCCAAGCCGTATGAAGGCGATCAGCATAACCGAGGTCTCGAAGAACACTTCACGATGGTGGCCAAGCAGGCCGAAGTAGGCGGCCAGGGAGTAAAAATAGGCGGCAGAAGTTCCCAGAGCCACCAGGACGTCCATGTTGGTGCTGCGGTTTTTGAGGGCGCTCCAGGCCCCGCGGTAGAAGATCAGTCCGGCAGAGAACTGGACAGCCGTTGCCAACAGCAGATTGAGCTGCATTGCGGCACGATTGGAGTGCAGTCCCATCGTCAGCATTATCGGCAGGGAAGCTAACATTGAGAAGATGAACCAGTTTCGTTGGGAGCGCAGGCCGTCGTCGTGTGCTGTTTCAACTACGTTCAATTCCACCGGGGTGTATCCGGCCGCATGTACGATGCTGAAGATGTCGGACAAACCAAGCTGCTGCGGATCAAAGCGGACAAAGCCGGTCTCAGCCGCCAGATTTACGATGGCGGTAGTAACGGCAGTATGTTCAAGCAGTTTTTTTTCAAGGGTATTAACGCAGGAGGCGCAGTGCAGGCCCTGTACGCCAAAGGTCAGTTCGCCGTCAGCTTCCTGGCGTATGACTCCGTAACCGAGCGTTTCCACTAACTGGGTAATCTGCTCTTTAGAGATGGTTGCAGGGTCGTGGGTGACCGTCAGTTCTGCCAGGGCAAAATTAACTACGGCACCCTGCACCCCTTCCCGCCCGGACAAATCCTTTTCGATCCGGGCAGCACAATTTGCACAGGACATCCCGCTTATTGATAAGTTGGAAGTGATCATGTTTGGCGGAGGTGAGGAGGTTTCATTTGTCACGGCTTGTTACCTCGTTTTAAAATCTCCCAGCAGGAAATGTTCCCAGGTGATTTTGATGGCTGACGCTATCGGCAACGCCAGCAGTATTCCCCAGAATCCGAGCATTTCACCAAGAGCCATGACCATGATGATGGTTACCAGCGGGTTCAGGTTCATCGACTCTTTGAACACCAGCGGCTTGATGACATACCCCTCTACAAAGTAGATCATTCCGAATGCAAACGCGGTCTGCCCAAGCATCGCTACCGACTGGAATTTAAACCAGGCAAAGAAGAGGGCCGGGAGCGTTGCTATGATGACACCAATAAACGGCAGTATGGAAGCTGCACCGGCAAAAACCCCGCAGAAGAACGGGTGGGGGATTCCGAGGAAAAAAAGAGCGATGGTTGATAGTACTGCGACTATGATGGAAACCACAACCTGCCCGCGCAGATAACCACCGATACTCTTGTTGACCTCATTGGCGATATCTGTGATCTGAGTGCGGCGATCTCCGGGTAACCAGGAAGTGAGCGTTACTATAACGGTCTGCTTGTAGTAGAGCATAAAGAAAACCAGGATCGGTGAGAGTACTATGTTGAAGAGATTAAAAACGATGCGGGTTCCAAAGCCATAGGCCAATGAGCCGGCCTTCTCAGCTGTCTTGTCAACGTTCCCGGCCGCTTTGTCAATGAGCCACTGTATTTCATCGGAGCCGTAGCGGTCAGGAAGGCGGTCTTTCCACTCCAGGGCAACCTGTTTGATCTGCTGGATGTAGGTGGGCAGGTCGAGGACGAAGCTGTTCCAGCTGATGGTGAGGGTCGGTACGATGAATGTCACAAAAAAAACGGTAAGAAATCCCAGGAGTATGTACAGCAGTCCCAGGGCGTAGAGCCTTTTCACACCGCGCTGCTCTGCGCTAACGAGAAGGGGGTCAAGCAGGTAGGCGATGACCCAGGACAGCAGAAAACACGAAATGGTGTGCTGCAGTGCGTATCCGGCTGCTGCCAGCAGGCAGAAAACCATTATCGCGGCAATAAATCTGCCGTAATCGCCGCGAGGTGAATGGGCGTGGTGGATGTGCTCCATCTTTTCTCCTAGGCGTGTTTTGCGCCTTGTAGAACCGTATCGGTAGTGAATAGGTTGTTTTCTTCCAGCCAGGTTTTAAGCCGATTGGAAAGAAACCGGTCTTTTAATAGCGTAAAACGCTCTTCCTCCTGCGGGTAGAACGAGAGGATGTCTTCTATCTTCCCAAAAGGTTTTTTTCCTGCCAGCGAGGTACGCAGCATGGTTCTTAACTCAGGGTCGGATATCTGCGCAACAAATTCTGTCACAATTTGTCGCTCGCTGCGATAGTCAAACGGCGGTATTTCCAGGAAGCGCTCACCATTACTGTGGAGTTGTTGCCGGACTTCGTTGTTGTCGTCTGTGGAGGGGACAGAAAATATTTCGCCGGTCAGCCGGTCCAGATAGTATGTTTTATCAAACTGCCCACTGGTAAATGCTCCGAGCAGATCTTCCCACGATATTTCAACGCTCTGAATCATTGCCATCGAGTTTCTCCTGTTTTCTTCCTTGTTGACTTTTTGCTGTTGATCGAAGCACAATCTGCGCTATGCGAACCATATTTATAGCCGACGCCCATCTCGCGTCACCCGACGATAATAACTACCGCCTGCTGCTTCGTTTCCTGCATGAACTGGAGGGGGAACTGGATACCCTCTACATTGTAGGTGATCTGTTCGATTTTTGGCTTGGGTTCCCGTCACAGCCCTTTACAGAGTACGATGCCGTAATTGATGCCTTAGAACGCTTGGTGCGGCGCGGCTGCAGGCTTGTCTATTTTGAGGGAAATCACGATTTCCATCTTGGTACGGTCTTTTCGCAGCGGCTTAATGCAACAATCCACACCGGACCGTCCCTTGAATCCGTGCAGGGCAAGAGACTCTATGTGTGTCATGGCGACCAGATCAATAAGGACGATCGCTTCTACCGCCTGCTGCGATTTCTGCTGCGTACCCGTCTGGTTGCGGCCGGTGTGAGGTATTTACCTCCACTATGGGCACATAAAGTCAGGGAACTCCTGCAGAAGCGGAGTCAGGCCGGATACGGTGTGAAATCAGCACGTTGGGACTATCGCCGTATAATCCTCGACTTTGCGCGATCTCTCCAGAAAAAAGGGTATGACGGTCTGGTTACCGGCCATTTTCATCTTGCTCTGCGTGAGGAGCTCAGCGCCCCGCCATTCGCAGTTATGTCTCTAGGCGACTGGATGGAACAGTTTACCTATGGCGAAATGTGCGATGGAGAGCTGCATTTAATGACCTATCCCGCCTCTCAACCTATTGCCTGAAAAACTCGTACAAAGCCTCTGCGCCGACCTGAGACGCCTTGATCTTCCATTTGTCAGAATTGATAACCAGGGCAACAAGCGCGATCTTGGGATTCTGGATCGGCGCAAATGCCGCAAACCATGAATAATGACCCTTTGGGTCTGATCCGTCAATCGATCCTGTTTTAGCTGCTATTGAGACGTTTATCAGCGGTCGGCCGCGGCGGTCATGAAATGCTTTGCGCGAGGTTCCGGTCAGGACCGTGCTGGAAAGCATCTGTGTCAATGATGTCGATGTCTCCGGCGTGACCAGTTGTCGCAGTTCGCGCGGAGCAAAAATTTCTTTCTCGACCCCTTTTGAGTCAATTATAGCACTGGTAAGCCCCGGAGCCATCATTTTCCCGCCATTAGCTATTGCCGACATGATCACCGCCGCATGCAGCGGTGAGATCTTGACGCCATGGTCCAGTCCCGCCCCCATCAGCATTAGTTTGTGATCGTCTGCCGGTTCCCCCGCCTGACTCGGTTTTGCCGGTGTGTCCGGCAGCAGTTTCTGGTTGAAGCCGAAGCGGGAAACGGATTCCATTACAGAGGTCTTGCCGGCTATGTCACTGGCCACACGTCCGTAAACCGGGTTGATGGATTTACCCATGGCATAGGTGACATTCATACGGTTGTTGCTGCCGCGAGGGCTTACATCCCAATAACGGGGGTTTTCTGAATAGTTTTTGCCGCGGAACTCTACCACTGATTCAGGAGTTATTTTATTATTTTCAAGCGCTGCAGAGGCGGTGATGATTTTGAACAGCGAGGCCATCGGATAAAGATCGTAAGCAGAGCGTTTGGCCCATCCAGGGTCAACGGACGAGTAGGCGGTCATGCCAAGAATACGCCCAGTAGCCGGTTCAATTGCGACAAAAACGCCATACGGTACACTGTACTTGACCAGATAGTCATGTACCCTCTGCTGCAGGTCCCCCTGAATTGTGTAGATGTACTGCAGCCCTTCCGGAGTCCGGGCCGACACGCTGGAATTGCTGATATCCGCCGTTTCAAGCATGTCACTGGCTGTCGTAAAACGATTCGCCGAGTTGTTAGAATCGATTGATTCAGCTGATTTATGGCCGGATCCAGTGACATGTTTAATCCAGCCTGTTACGTGCGAACCGGCGGATTCTGTTTGGCGCAGCGCCAGAACGCATAGCGGAGCAAGCGCCAGAACTATGGCAATGAACATCAGCGCCAGTTTCAACTGGCGGAGACGTTTTCCTGACGGAAAAGACAGTCTGGGCCTGGCCGGTTCACTTGAATGATTTATGCGTCTGTTGCGGCGACCGTTGCCTAAAAAACTGAAGGCAGAAGATGCTTTCTTTTGAGATAAATTTTTAAGATCCTGCATGGTGTCCCGGATTGAAAGTAGTTTTTGAACTATATCGCCAAGCGTCAGCGGTTGTCAACGCGCCCGGCTAAGGAGCAGGGTGTGTCGATTGATTAGGTGTCTGTCAGAAAGAATTAATGCGGTTAATGAACGCAACCAGCAGGCCGTAGTGGTGGTGATCGAAGAGCAGTGAAATACGCGGCAGGTGGGCAAGATCCGGCTCATCAATCTCTTCCGGGAATGCCTCACAAGAGCGGATTTTGTCCCCATCCTTGATAAGCCCCGGGAACTCCATGGATAATGTTTCAATCTGTTCGGCGGAAAGAGTTTTCTGCAGGCGTATCACCAGCCGGTTTTCTATGAAGCGCAGTGAGTGGTAAGTTTTATAGAAGGTGTCTATAATCTGGAGCGCCTCCTCCTCGTCTTTGGTAATAGTAAATAGTGAAAAATCTTCTCCGGAAATGAAGCCCTTCACCAGAAGACTTTCTATGATGAAAGCGAAGAAGCGCTCCCAGTAGCCCTCCTGATCATCCATCAAGATCAATGGTTTGGGTGATGTTTTGCCGGTCTGTATCAGCGTGAAGACTTCCATCGCTTCGTCAAGAGTGCCAAATCCTCCCGGAAAAACAACAATTGCATCAGCCTCTTTGACGAAAGCCACCTTGCGGTTGAAAAAGTATTTGTACGTTACCAGGCGAGGATTGCGGTACATGATCGGATTAGGCTTTTGCTCAAAGGGGAGGCGAATGTTTACTGCAAAGGAGTTTTCGCTGCCTGCCCCCTCATTACCTGCCTGCATAATGCCGGGGCCACCGCCGGTAATAACCATGTATTTGTTCTCTGCCAGTCGGCGACTGAAACTCACGCATTTCTTATACATTTCATCTGTTATTTCCGTGCGTGCCGACCCGAAAATAGTTACTTTCTTGCGGTGGCGGTATGGACCGAAAACCCGCGCCGTATAGCGCATTTCGCGAAGCGTGCGATTAATTAGTTTCAAGTCTGCCAGATAATCAACGTCCTGACCGATTTTAAGTGTTGAGAGGATCATCTCCTTGATTACGGCGGGATGGTGGATGCCGCCCGATTCTTCAACCAGTTGGCTGATAATGCGGTCAATTTGATCGTTGCTTTTGGAAAAACTCAATTCCATGATTTGAGCCCTCTGGACTAGTTTTGTAGATATTGTAAATGGGAGACAATATCACAGCCAGAATCTTAAAGCAAACGGCTGGTTGTCCCGGTAAATCATGGCGGCTGGAACGAATAAACTTGAAAGCGGATCGCATGTTTGCTATAAGGCAGCTTATTCTTATATTAATTTAAAGTATTGAAGATACTATTGCCGATGGGCAGGGAGACAAGCATGTCCAATCCAACGCTGGTCATGTACGATGAAGAGTTTCAGGAAATCAATGAAGTTATCGGTCGTTTGCTGAATGAGGCTAACGCCAAGGTAATATTCCTTGTTGACAAGAATGGGCAGCTGATATCCGGCGTCGGAGAAACCGAACGCTTTGATACCACGTCGCTGGCTTCTCTGACCGCTGGAAATATTGCTGCTACCGGTGGCCTGGCCAAGCTAATAGGTGAGAAAGAATTTTCGATTCTCTTCCACGAGGGAGAGAAGGATAACCTCCATATCTCCATTGTTGGCGGGCGTGTGATTCTTGTGGTCCTTTTCGATAACCGCTCGTCACTGGGGCTCGTGCGACTGCGGGTGAAAAAATCGTCGGAAGAGCTCTCTGCGATCTTTGAAAAACTTCTCGTTAAGTCTGAAGAGCGGGAAAAACGAGGTTCTTCCGACTTTCCATTTGCCGAAATAACCGACGACGACATTGATAATCTTTTTAGTTGATGTCCGCTGGTAGAACGTGGTCGGTTACCTAAGTGTTTTTGCCGCTGCTGCCGAAGTGATTGCAACTTACTAATTAATAACAGGGAAAGCCAAAGATGTCCTTCATCAACTATGCTTCTCGTGAAATCAATTGTAAAATAGTTTATTACGGCCCAGGTCTGTGCGGAAAGACGACAAATCTTCAGTTTGTTTATCAAAAGACTGCACCGGACGCCAAGGGCAAGATGATAAGTCTCGCGACAGAGACGGAGCGTACCCTGTTTTTTGATTTTCTGCCGCTTTCTTTGGGCGAAATCAGGGGATTTAAGACCCGTTTTCATCTTTACACTGTGCCGGGGCAGGTTTTTTATGATGCGTCCAGAAAACTTATTTTAAAAGGCGTAGATGGAGTTGTGTTTGTAGCTGATTCGCAGGAAGAGCGTATTGACGCGAACATTGAGTCGCTTGAGAACTTGAGGATTAATCTCAAGGAACAGGGTTACGACTTGGATAAGCTCCCTTACATTATTCAGTACAACAAGCGTGACCTGCCTGGTGCCATGTCTGTAGAAGAGTTGCGCCAGGAGTTGAATCCTACGGATGTGCCAGAGTTTGAAGCTTGCGCAACAACCGGTGAAGGTGTTTTTGAAACGCTTAAGGCGGTTGCGAAGCTGATTCTGATTGATCTAAAAAAAGGGAAGTAGGGCGGAGCGGATAAAAAACAGTCTGGCCGGTTTTGTTTTATCGGCAGTAGTTTCTTTAAGCTTGATTTATTATGTGGGGCATGATAGGTATCGCATCCACTGTTTTGTAGGTTAACTGCACATACGGAGAGATGGCCGAGTAGGTCGAAGGCGCTCGCCTGCTAAGCGAGTATACTGGGAAACCGGTATCGAGGGTTCGAATCCCTCTCTCTCCGCCACTATTTAATCAGATTATCCCCCCCTCAATTTTAAAAGCTCATTTTCTGTATTCTACCCTCACTATGTTGGAATGCCATCTCTGGCCAGCTGGTCGCATCTTTCGTTTTCAGCGTGTCCGGCATGTCCTCTGACCCATTTCCATTGTACTGTATGTCCCTTTGTCAGGTTAAGCAGCATTTCCCAAAGATCTTTATTCAGAACAGGCTCCTTCTTGCTGTTGCGCCACCCTTTACGCTGCCATCCTGTAATCCACTCCGTCATGCCCTTAACCAGATATTGCGAGTCGGTAGTGATTGAAACCTGACATGGGCGCGTTAACAGGCGCAGAGCCTCAATTGCCGCCGTCATTTCCATGCGATTGTTCGTAGTCGCTGATGCGCCGCCGCTCAACTCTTTCACATGCCCGCCGTAGCGCAGGATAGCGCCATATCCACCAGGTCCTGGATTTCCGCTGCAGGCGCCATCACAGAAAATCTCTACGAACTGAGCATCATTTTCTGCCATAATCCACCCCTTCCCCTGTCAGTAGAACTGCAATAGCCTGCATGACCCGCTCAACGATCAGAATGTGGGTCTCCTTGCAATCTTCCCGCAGGAAAAGATCATTGAAGTCAAGCGGCGCACCAAAAATAACGGCACCGTTTTGTCTCAAGCCAGGAAACTTCCAGCTGTTCACCCCGGTCAAGGCGGTTGGAATGACGGTAGGGCGGGTATCGTAGATAATTTTCCCTACACCGCGGTTACCCTGCCCGAGTCGCCCGTCTTTATGGCGTGTACCTTCCGGGAACAGCATTACTTTCTGGTTCAGCAGCAGGTCGTTGAGTACGCGGCCGGCCCTGACGTCCCTTTTGCGCCTGACCGGAAAAGCCCCCCAAGACATGTAAATCAGCCGCAGAAAAGTGTTTTCGAAAAGTTCCTCTTTGGCCGGTGCCCAGAGCATCTGAAACGGGTTGTGTTTGATGATGGCCCAGGGGAGGAAAATGGTGTCATAGGCTGATATATGATTAGAAGCTATCAGGACAGGGCCATCGTGCGGGATGTTGCAACTCCCCTTGATAACGAATCTGTTCAGGCATGATGCGTAGAATCCGACGACATAAACGGAAAACGTAACCCAGCAGCGTTGTAGAAAATGTGCCTTCACGGTGCCCCTTTGAAGTTTTATGATTAAAATGTGCTGCAGCGCTTATAGCATACCGGGACGCATCAGGCAACAGCCGGCCCGTCGGTAGAATAATGCCTTGAAAACAAATATGAAGTGGTATAGGTACAATCAGTATCATCCAGTTGTTAGCAGTTGTGACCGGAGATAAAAATATCAGGAGCCGGGGATTGAACTCTATGACTGTGTTTGCGGTAAGTGAAGAAAAGAACCGCTGGTTGCGGCTAAAAATGGCCGAGTTGGGGGTACGTGAAGAAGATCTTGTCGAAAGCTTCGTTCGCTCATCCGGTAACGGTGGGCAGCACGTCAACAAGACCTCAAGCTGTGTGCAGATCAAGCATACGCCAACAGGCATACAGGTCACCTGTATGCGTGAGAGGAGCCAGTCAGTAAACCGTTTTCTTGCTCGTCGTGAGTTGCTTGAGCGAATCGAAGCTGCTTCCGGAGTGGTAACGCCTGAGATGAAGCGTATTGAAAAACTGCGTAAACAGAAAGACCGACGCAGAAGGCGGAACGCCAACAGCTGAAGTACAGCTTTATCCGCCTAGTGAGCCTCGCTCCAGTTAGCACCGTAGCTTATATCCACCTTGAGCGGGACCCTTGACTTCACCGCACGACCCATCTCCTCTTCTACAAGTTGTTCCACCGTTAATAATTCGTTTTCCGGGACCTCTAAGACCAGTTCGTCATGCACCTGCATAACCATGCGGCTTTTTAGCTGTTCCGAGCGTAGACGGGAATCAATACGTATCATGGCGCATTTAATGATGTCTGCCGCCGAACCCTGAATAGGGTAGTTTATGGCGTTACGGCGGGCAAAGGCCAGCACGTTACCATTATTGCTATGGATGTCCGGAATCGGTAGCCGTCGCCCTAGGATTGTCCTTACGAAGCCATTCTCTTCTGCCTCCTTGATGCAGGAGTCCAAAAATGCGATAGCGCCATGGTGTCGTTCTTTATAGGTGCTGATGAACTCTTCAGCAGTTTTGCGCGGTATGCCGAGTTGCTTTGCAAGAGAAAAGGCACCCTGACCATAGATGATGCCAAAATTGATTGTCTTGGCCTGGCGACGCATCTCGGGAGTGACCATCTCCGGGAAAAGCCCGAAGACCTCGGAGGCGGTACGGGTGTGGATGTCTTCATCATTGGCAAAGGCGTGGCAGAAAACCTTGTCGCCTGAAAGGTGTGCCAGAACACGCAGCTCGATCTGGGAGTAATCAGCCGACAGGATAACGTGTCCAGGCGGGGCGATAAAGGCATGACGAATCGGGCGCCCCTCTTCGCTACGGATGGGGATGTTCTGCAGGTTGGGGTCGGATGAAGACAGCCTGCCGGTGCTGGTGACAGTCTGGTTGTATGACGTATGAACCCGTCCGGTGCGCGAATTGACTAGGCGTGGCAGGGCGTCTGTATAGGTTGATTTTAGTTTTGCAACAGAGCGGTAATCAAGGATCAAGCGGGCAATTTCATGATCTTCGGCCAGGAGGGTTAATACCTCATTGTCGGTTGACCATCCGGTCTTACCCTTGGTCTTTTTACCGGTTTTCAGACCCATGCGGTCAAACAGGACTTCGCCCAGTTGTTTAGGCGAGTTGAGATTGAATCGTTCACCGGCGATGGAAAAAACCTGATCCTCCACTGTCCGCATCCGCCCGTCGAAATCCACAGACAGAGAATTCAAAAGCGTGCAGTCGAGAAGAACCCCATGATTCTCCATTCCGGCCAGAATAGTGACCAGCGGCATCTCTACGGTGTGAAACAGTGTGTCGTCGTTGTTTGCTGCAAGCAGTGGCTCGAATTTCCGGCGGAGCAGCCAGGTGGCGTCCGCATCTTCTGCGGCATACTGTGCCGCAGCCTTCAGATCGACCTCGGAGAAATTCTTCTGGTCCCTGCCGCTGCCCGTCACATCTTTATAGCTGATCATTCGGTGATTGAGATGCTCCTGTGCCAAGGCATCCAGGCCGTGCCCCTGCCGTGACGGGTTGAGCAGGTAGGAAGCCAGCATCGTGTCAAACCAGATACCGGCCAGGTTGATGCCGCTATTGGCCAGCACCTGCATGTCATACTTGATGTTCTGTCCCACCTTGCGTAACTCGGGATTCTCCAGAAGCGGTTGCAGGCTGTCAAAGACCTTGCTGCGCTGAAGTTGCCCGGGGGCGAGGTCCCCACTTCTTCCGGTGTCTGTTTGTGCTGGCTGAGCGAAAAGAGTCCCAAGGCCCTGTGTGGAAAGGGCAGGGGGGGGGGACGTCACATGTCCTACAGGTACGTAAAACGCCTCGTTGTCACGGTAGGCAAAGGAAAAACCGACAATCTCCGCCAATCTTGGGTCGAGACTTGTGGTCTCCAGATCGAGTGCAAATTCGCCGGCTTGCATAAGAGCGGCGGTGAGAGAGTCAAGTTCTGCTGCTGTGGTGACGGAATGATAATTAGCGGAAGAGAGTGTCGCCTTAGCGGTTAGTTCCTTGATCAGTGAAGTGAAACCGAACTTTTTGAAGAGGGTGTTCAGGGTTTCCTGATCCGGTTCCTGCGCCGCCAACGTTTCGAGTCCAACCTCCAGCGGCACGTTACACTCGATCGTTGCCAGACGCCGTGACAGTAGTGCCTGTTCACGGAATTCATGCAGCTTTTCACCGTTTTTTCCTTTGACTTCGTTGGCCCGCTCCAGTAGCTGGTCGAGTGAGCCGAATTCAAGAATCAGCTTGGTGGCGGTTTTCTCGCCGATCCCCGGCACCCCGGGAATGTTGTCTGATGAATCACCAGCCAGTCCGAGTATGTCAGTAACCAGCTCCGGCCCGACACCAAAGCGTTCAACCACTTCGGCAATGCCTGATTCCTTCCCCTTCATGGTGTCCAGTAAGGTGACGTTGTCGGTTACAATCTGCATCAGATCCTTGTCTCCGGTGACGACCACAACTTTTCCGCCACGAACGGCGAAGCGCCCGGCCAGTGCGCCGATAATATCATCGGCTTCATACCCCTGCAATTCCAGTGACGGTATGTTAAATGCCCTGACCACGTCACGGATCGGTTCCATCTGCACGCGCAGGTCATCCGGCATGGCGGCACGGTTTGCCTTGTAATCTGGGTACATTTCTGTGCGGAATGTCGTGCGTCCTGCGTCAAAAACTACCGCCACATGTTGTGGATTATAGTCTTTAAGCAGCTTGAGCAGCATCTGGATAAATCCGTAAATAGCGTTGGTTGGAAATCCGGTGGGGGAAGACAGGTGACGGATGGCGTAGTAGGCGCGGTAGATGTAGGAAGAGCCGTCTACAAGGTAGAGGGTTTCATCAGAACTCATGGTTTTTCCGCCTCCGGCGATGTTTCCCTTGTGAAAAGAGCAAAGGCCATAGCCGGACGCTTGCTGGATTCACGCATCGCGAACTGCAGTCCGTCAAAGTTCCAACCCTTGGAGCTCCAGCTGTTGAGTGTCTCTTCGATCATATCCTCAGTAACGGTCCCAATTTCAACAACCTTGTAGGTCAGCATGATTGCATCCTTTATGGAGAGCTGCTGCAGTGCCGGACACGACATTGGTGTCACTCTGGCTGCATAAAAAAAGGCGGCCTGAAAGCCGCCCTTGGGGTGTCTGTTAAAAGCACTTTATTTCTGGAAACCGAGTTTGGCAGAAATCTCTTCTCCCGCTTTCAGTACCAGTGGAATAAGCTCGTTTTTAATGCGTTCGTCAGAGAAACGCATTGATGGTCCGGAAATACTGACCCCACCGATAATTCGGCGGGTGTAGTCACGAATCGGGGCGCTGACGCACTTAACGCCGGTGTCGAGCTCCTCATTATCAAAGGCATAACCCTGCTCAGCGATCTCTTTAAGCTGTTTTTTCAGGGTGTCACGGTCGGTAATTGTGTTGGGAGTATAGCCTTTCAGCTCTTTCGAGGGGAGATATGTTTCCAGTTCCTCATCGCTCATGTAAGCGATCTGTACCTTGCCTGCTGCAGTGCAGTAAGCCGGCAGCCTCGAGCCAACCCGTGGAACGACCCTGACGGTCATGGCTGTTTCGACAACATCAAGGTATACGATGTTGAAGTCTTTTAAAATCGAAACGTAAGTGGTCTCGTTACACTCTGCCACCAAAGCATCAAGTACCGGTTTTGACTGCCTTAACAGGCCCATCTGCTTGATGAAAGTCTGGCCCAGCTCAAGGGTTTTGAGGCCGAGACGGTAATTCTCCGTTACTTTGTTCTGTTCAATATAGCTGCGGGACTCGAGGGTCGCAAGTAGTCTGAAGACGTTGTTCTTGTGGAGTTTCAGGCGCTTGCTCAGTTCAGTTACTCCCAGTTCGTCGACTTCACCATGAAACTGTTCCAAAAGGTCAAGGGCGTGGGATACCGCCTGAATAAGATACTCAGATTTTTCTTTTTTTGCCATGAGACGGTCCTTTTAATGAGTTTAGGTAATAGTAGGGTGTGGTGCAACATGTTAAAATATCGTCGTTAATTAAAAAATAAGCCAAATATGCAACTTTCTAGATGTTTCACTAAAATACTAGAATATTGTTTTACAATTGTCAAGTGTGAAAAATTGCTTTATATTTAAATATCCGAGGTAGGTAATTTTATCCGCTTGATAATCAGATTATAAAACACTTACGAGGATGTTATGCTGAACCTGCGCAAAAGAATTCTTGTGGCGATTGATGGTTCTCCCCAGTCAGATAAAGCTGCCGAAGAGGCCGTACGACTTGCCGCCGGCAACCAGAGTCAGTTCAAAAGTCGAATCTATGCATTACTTGTACTGCCGAATGCGCCGAATGCAACCTACACCGATTTTGTTCCCGCTGCCCCGATGACTGAGACAAAAAAATGGGATCAGCTGCGTGAACGAATATTTTACGTCATAGAAAAATGCGCTGCAGAACATGATATCCCGCTGGAAATGATCGTTGAATATGGTGATCCGGCTGATAAAATCATCAATCTTGCCAAGCGAGAAGAAATTGATGTCGTAGTGATAGGCAGTTCCGGCAAGGGCTTTATCCAACGCCGCATTAAGGGGAGTATCTCCCATACCGTTGCCAGTAACGCACCCTGTTCGGTTTTCATCGTAAGGGGCTGATTCAGAAGGATTCTATTTTATGTACCGTTTTGCCGCACAATTTCTTTTAACCTTTGTCGTCCTGTTCTCACCGCTGGCGGCTTCTGCCGCTGAACAATTCCGTGTCCCTATCCTGTTATACCACCGGTTCGGTGCAACAGTTGCCGATGGTATGACGATTACAACCCCGGTCTTTGAGGCGCAGATGAAATATCTGCATGACAATGGCTATAGAGTCATACCGTTACGCAAACTCGTCGACTATTATCGTGGAAAGGCCCCGGCGCCTGGCCCCAAGTCAGTCGTAATTGTCGAGGATGATGCTCACAAGTCGGTTTACAGCGATATGCTGCCGATCATAAAAAAATACCGCTATCCGGTTACAGTCTTTACCTACCCGTCAGCAATTTCCAACGCCAAGTACGCCATGACGTGGGACCAGTTACGTGACCTTTCAAAAACCGGTCTCTTTGAAGTTCAGTCTCACACGTACTGGCATCCTAACTTTAAGAAAGAGCGCCGGAAACTTAGCCTGGCTGCTCTGGATGATCTCGTTGCGACGCAGCTGAAAAAATCTAAGGGGCGCCTGGAGACAGAGTTGGGGGCAAAGGTCGACATGCTCGCCTGGCCTTTCGGGATATACGACGACTACCTGATAAGCAAGGCTGCTGAAGCCGGTTACACCGCCACTTTCACCATCGAACGGCGGCACGCGACCGCTTCCGATTCTGTTTCAAAGTTGCCACGCTATCTGCTGGTTAATGCCGACAGTGGCAAGGCGTTTGTGCAGTTGCTTGAGGGCAACGCCGTCAAACGAAACATCGCCTATTGATGTCTGGGGCGGCTCCGAAAAAGCACCCTTGTCCTGACTGCAGTTGTTGTCAGTGGTGCTCGGACGAGCGTTGCAGGGTTTGCTTGAACCGTGGTAGCTGTAGAAGCCGTAAAAAACGTTCCATGGCTGAACAGATTGCGCTGTATGATTGTATCAATCAACCCGACGCTGAGCGGATAAAGCAGTAAAACAGAGCGGTTATGTCTCTGGAGCAGTTGTGTCTACATAATTGGGCAATTGATAATGCTGTTATACTTTTGAACGGTAAAATAATTATCTTGGAACAAGCCGTCTGAGTGTGATAGAAAAAAACCATATTAGTCAAAAAACAGGAGGTAACAGGTGAAAAAAACAGCATTAGTAGTACTCAGTATTGCCGCTCTCGCCCTTGCTGGGTGTAAAGACAAACCAAAAACTGAAGCTCCGATGACAGCTCCGCAGCAGGCTCAGATGCCGGCCGGTCATCCGGAAGTAGCAAAGGGTAGCGTAGCTCCTGGCGGAGATCCGCACGCAGGTATGAAAGCCCAGGAAATTCCTGCAGGAGTTGGCAAAAAAGCAACTGTTACCCAGACTATGAACTCAGGTGGCTACACATATGTGGAAGCTGCTGATGAAAAAGGTGTGAAAGCCTGGCTGGCGCTGCCTGAAATGAAGGTTGCAAAGGGTGACAAGATCGAGTATCCGGAAACTCCGGCAATGGTTAACTTTCACAGCAAGACGCTGAACAAGACGTTCGAGACAATATACTTCATTCCAGGTATCAGGATTGTGAAGTAGTTTCTGGAATATGTACAACTGACGGGGTCATGAGAATGACCCCGTTTTTTATTGTGCCAGTCTTGATGGACCGTGCTGTGGAACAATGCTTAGCACCTTGGCATAGCATTCTTTTGCCCTCTTGGCCCTGCCCAGCTCAGAATACAGATCTCCCAGAAGAAACCATCCCCAGGGATTGCCCGGCTGGTGGGTGGTGATTTCCCTTAACTCCTCTTCAGCCCTCTCATACTCCCCCCGCTGGCGATACCACTCTCCTGCGATTGCGTTGGTTGTATAGCAGTAACCAAGGCGTTTTTTCTGGTCTTTGAAGCGCTCTGGATTATTCTGCCGAGACCTTGTAAGCTCTTTAAGAAGTTTAGCTGAGGGCTGTCCCGGCTTTGATGCGACGTAAAGTGCGCTTTGTCGTGAGTCTGTGAAAATAGCTGAAGTTATTTTACCGGATGTTACGGCGTCTTTATAGAGTCTAGTGCCGGGATAATAGGCAAGAGGCGAGACGTAACCGTCATCTGGATGTATATGGCGTATAAGTTCAACAGTCTGCCGAATATCTTCACCGGTTTCTCCCGGAACATCGCTGATCAGGTATATTGAAAGATTGATGCCTACACCCCTTATCAGTGAGCAAGCGTTCTCGATCTGGGGTGGAACTATGGTTTTGCCGAGCTGTTTGAGGATTCTTGGTGAGCCTGATTCGACACCGAGTTGAATGCATTCGCAACCGGCACGTTTCATCGCCACTACCAGTTCTTCGTCAATTGCGGTGACGCGCGACTGGCAGTTCCAGAGAATGTTGACCTCCTGCTTCTGCAGCAGGGAGCAGAATTCAAGGACTCTCCTGCGGTCAGCCGTAAAGGTGTCATCACGAATTGAAAAGTAGATCAGTCCGAACTTCTGACGGATATAGCTGATTTCTTCAATAATCGCCTGTGGCGATCGGAAGCGGACCTTTTTCCCCCAAAAATCAGGTGAACTGCAGAAAAAACAGGCGGATGGACAGCCACGGGTTGTTACTATAAATTCGGATTGCAGTTCAAGATCGAAGCCGACCGACCTGTCGAGGTGGCGCGCCGGCAGCGGCAGCCGATCCAGATCTTCAAGGTTCTTTCTGGCAGGAGTTACCGTGATAGCGCCGTTGTAGCGGAATGCCACTCCGGCGATGTTTTGCAGTTCAGTTTTTGCTGCCGCCTGTGCTACCAGTTCCAACAGCGTTGCTTCGCCCTCACCCAGGACGACAATATCCACCGGCGACCCTTCATGCAAGATGTCTTCATAGCAGAAGGTCGCGTGTCCCCCCCCCATCACAATGGTGCTGTCCGGGAACAGGTCTCGGCATGTTCGGGCAAGCTCCAGTGAGCAGTGCCTGTTGTGGGTCCATTGAGAAATCCCGATGAAATCGGGTTGTATGCCAAGTATTTCCTGTTTTATTCTGGCGGTCGGCCAGGCGGAAAAATTGGCCAGAGTCGAATCATACCCGGCTTCCAGGAGGCATGCGTGCAGATAGCATAAACCGGTAGGTACAAGACTTATGTATGGATCATTGCGGTGCGGTAACCCGGATTGGTAGGCTAGCAGGATTTTCATGACGAAAAAAAATCCGGGTCAGGTGACCCGGATGTCGTAGGTGTAAAGATGTGAGCGTTGCTATTTTGTAACATTAAGTGACACGCCAAGTGTGTCATTTTTAAGAGTTTCTGTTTCATCTTGCTCTTCTTCAACGCCAAGAAGTAACTCATTGAAGCTTATGGAGTCTGATGCTGCATCAGTCATGCGCCTTGCCCCAAGATAGCGTGACAGGTAGTAAGGTGTGTCCATGGTTGAGATGACAACGCGGTGCTCGTGCGAAGAAGCGTGGATCATCTTGCGGTTGCCAAGATAGATGCCAACGTGTGAAGGGAAGCTGGCGTAGGTTTGGAAAAAGACAAGGTCGCCTTTTCTCAGATCACCGCGCATGACCTCGCTGCCGACATAAAACTGCTCCCTGGCTGTGCGGGGGAGCTTAACACTCAATTCGCGGAAAACCTGCTGAGTGAAGCTGGAGCAGTCAAGAGCGCTACGGCTGTTGCCTCCAAACAGGTAGCGGGCTCCAAGAAAGCTATAGGCACTTTTCTTGAGGCTGTTTATTGTCTGGTTGGCTTCGAGCGTTTTGGCCAGGTCAACCGGTTGGTCGGACTCGAGGTCGGTTAACTCGGCCAGCGTGTCAGTCAGTTCCTGCTCATTTAAGAGGTCTTTGTTGACAAGCTGCAGTCTGTTAGTACGGACGGTGTCGGTGGGTGTCTCTGCGGCGACAAGAACCAGAACTTGGCCTGCCTTAATTCTGTTGCCTTTCAGACCGTTTAAACTTCTGATGTCTGACATCTTCACGCCGGTTTTTCTGGCGATTTTGGGAAGCGTATCACCCTTGGATACTTTATAGGTGTCCTTGTTAGCTGCAGCGGTCCCCTTTTTATGTTGTGCCTCGGCATGCGAAGGTATTATCAGCCGGGTCCCTTTGCGGACACGGGAAGCGGTCAGGTTGTTGACGGATTTAATCTCATTAACCGAAACATGGTATTTGCTTGCGATCGACTGAAGAGATTCGCTTCTGCGTACGATATGTGATTTTGATGCTAGAACCAGTTGAGGTAGTGTCAGGAGTATAAGGCAGATCGTAACAGCGATACGAATATGGACCATGTTCCCTCCAGTTTGTTTTAAATTTGATGGAAATATTTTGCTTTTATATAACAACTGTTTCTGGAAGTCAATCTTTGTTGCATTTCCCGTGATCATTACAGCGGCAATGGGCGTGACAATATTCCTATCGCTTGCGTTTGTCTCTGGTTGAAAGTCTGATTGTGACCGGCGTAACCCTGAGAATGGATACCATTTTTTCAGGTACTTGCAGACTTATAAGATAATTATCTCCTCTTTTTAGTCTGCTGGCGTTGATCTCTTCAGTTGGTACTGACACAATCCGTGAAACCTGGCTGGCTGGCCCCTCTATGTCTACTGAACTGGGGTCGCAGATGATATTCATTGGAGTCTGTCCTGATGGCAGCCTTCCTCTAAGCATGACTTTAACCGGAACGGTCTTGCGCATTTTCTTCTCTGCAGAAACACGCACAGTTGATGGGGATACAGACGTTACGGTCATGCCTGATGGGGCAGATATGTCGGTGCTGGTGACTCTTATTGCGGTGGTACCCTCTGTTATTTTTGACGCGTC
>Ga0123338_10002068_pt1 | contig 18916 bp, 16 predicted proteins | sample grotaG_FD_89793 | JGI IMG/M metagenome (GOLD analysis project Ga0123338, IMG submission 89793) | Glacier valley bacterial and archeal communities from Borup Fiord, Nunavut, Canada, to study Microbial Dark Matter (Phase II) -... | ecosystem: Environmental > Aquatic > Freshwater > Ice > Glacier ...
ATTTTAGTATATACAATTCATTCTGTCAATACATATTTTTTAAAACTTTGCAGAAAATATAAGCGATTGTTAGGCAGTGATACATGATTTAAAACTAGGCTGTAGGCAGCTTTTATTATAGAATTATTCTATATAAAAGCATAGCAAGAGGAATTGATAGCATACTAGTAGCGGAAAGGTTTGACAGCCTCACTTGTAATAAACAAGATGAATTGGCAGTGAATTCGGCATAGCCGAATTCTATTTTCACTTTGTCATGAATAATGATTGGAGGTAATGAGAAATGAATAATAAGATAAGAACAGATTTAGCGCTGGAGGCAAGAGAAAGCTTTCCGGAGGATGATGTTGAAATTAAGGGAGTAGTTTTAACAGAGGATTATGATGAACAAAATAAGATTCGCGTTTCTACCGTTGTAATAAAAGATGAAAAAGGTGCTAAGGCAATGCAGAAGCCAATAGGCACTTATATTACAATAGAAGCACCCAAGATAAGCCAATCGGATGAAGATTACCACAAACCGGTTTCCGAAATAATTGCGAAACATTTAAAATGGCTGGCTGGTGATTTAAAGAAGGAAGAAGTATTGGTAGTAGGACTAGGAAATCGTGAAGTAACGCCGGATTCCTTAGGACCACAGGTAGTGGATAATCTATTTATTACAAGGCATTTAGTTCGCGAATATGGTAAAGAATTTAAAGAAAAGAACAAGCTAGGCACAGTAAGCGCTATTTCTCCTGGAGTTATGGCACAGACGGGTATGGAGAGTTTGGAAATTATAAAGGGGATTATTAAGGAAACACAGCCAAAGCTAATCATTGTGATAGATGCACTTGCATCAAGGAGTGTAGATCGGTTAAATACCACAATTCAACTAACAGACACCGGTATCAGCCCTGGTTCCGGGGTAGGAAATAACCGGAAGGCACTGAATGAAGAAACACTAGGAACAAAGGTAATCGCCTTGGGAGTACCAACTGTTGTCGATGCAGCAACCATTGTATCTGATACGTTGACCACATATATGCAAAAAAGTGGATTTGATGAAGCTGATATTAACCAATTCATTTCCGAAATAAACAACCAAACAATCAATAATATGTTTGTTACTCCAAAAAATATTGATGAGTCTGTAAAACGGATCAGTTATACCGTATCCGAAGCTTTGAATTCCTGCTTTGCGCAATCGTAGTTATTGGTGAAGTCAAACCACAGCTGTACGGGGTAATAAATACAAGCTTTCTGAATATAATGAATTAGGCTATGCGGAAATTTTACACACTTTACTAGTCCAATTTATGGTTTGGAGGCAACTATGAAAAGAAATCGATTCATGGTACGATTAAAAATTCTACCTATTGCTTGGTTGGTTATTTTACTCGGTTCTGTATATCTTATAATACGATTTGCAGCACTATCCTTTTCTGATGATGTTGGCCAAGCAACAGGAGGTATCAAAGAAGCATTTATGAGTAGTTTATCTATTAAAATAATGGAATCAGGCTCCTCCTTCATCAGCTATTCTTCAAATGATGTGGAGGAGGCCTATTCTTTCCCGGTTAATCTGGTGGCAAATGAATTTGCGCTGTATGATTTCATTAAGTACAATTCACCTATGATGGCTATGGCACAAGAGAATTCACTTTCACTTGGCAATGAGTATCTGCTTTCCAAACAGGGGAATACAGTCATAATGGATCAGAAAGATAAGGTGGAAGAATATTTTGAGGAAGAAAATAAGAATATTGAAAATATTCATACGCTGAGTATTTATGCTATTTCAGATGAGAATTTGTCAATGGAATATATTTTAACAAATGGTGAGATGTTTGACGGCAGCGAGGGGATTGGGTCAAATGCTAATAATGGAAATACGGAAAATAATTATTTGGATCAGGTACAGATTGGAATTATAAAAGGTGGTATCAATAACAGCCAGACGAGTGATATTACTGATGATAAAAATGCAGCTGTAGAAACCATAAATACTGATCGCAGAACTAACTTTACATTAGAGCAGTTGAAGAATACAAATTTTCTTATTAATAATTTCTATATTGTTGATCCAGATACAAAGGTTTCTGAAGCTCTTTTTAATTCGGAAGTTATGCTAGACATGGATATGACAATAAAGCAGAAGAGTGATGCACCACAAATATTAATCTATCATACCCATTCCCAGGAAGCCTTTATCGATAGTCGTCAAAATACTGAAGCGGATTCGGTGGTCGGGATTGGTACTTATTTAACTGAAATATTGGAGGAACAGTATGGCTATAACGTAATACATGACAAAACCAGTTATGATATTGTGAATGGTGAACTTGACCGTAATAAGGCTTATAATTATGCTAGAACCGGGATAGAAAAAATTCTAAAAGATAACCCTACAATCGAAGTCGTAATTGATTTACATAGAGACGGGGTTGACAAAGAAGCATATAAGCGGATCATCACTGTAAATCAGGAAGAAACTGCTCAAATTATGCTCTATAATGGCCTTTGTAGAGATCAGAATGGACCGCTTACCCGATTAGATAATCCGAATCTGGAGGATAACTTGGCATTTAGTTTACAGCTTCAATTGAAATCATTGAAGTTATACCCTGGCTTATTTTATAAGAACTATCTACATGCCTATCGCTATAATCTGGATGTCAAACCGAAAAGTATCTTAATGGAACTAGGTACTAATTTTAACACTGTGCAATCAGAGAAAAATGCAATGAACCCTTTTGCTGAAATTCTGGATTCGGTACTACAGGGGAAAAAAGATTAGAGAAAATGATAAATTCATATTCTTGTAACCTAGATAACACTATGCTATAATCATATAGAATTATACAGCACTAACTCAGGAGGGTAGGTTGAAAAAAAGAGCATTTTCAACTGGCAAAAAGCACGATAGATTGCTTTTCGCTTACTAATTCACGACAAGAGAATATAGAATTCGGTTGTGCCGAATTCATTGCAAATTCATCTTGTATAAGCTGCCTAACGGCAGCATGGAGGAAAAATGGCCATTGACCAAAGTAATATAAGAAATTTTTGTATCATCGCACATATAGATCATGGAAAATCTACCTTAGCAGATCGAATTATAGAGATGACTGGTTTGTTAACCAGTCGAGAAATGCAGGCTCAGGTTCTTGATAATATGGATTTAGAGCGTGAGAGAGGCATTACAATTAAAGCACAGACTGTCCGTACTGTTTATAAGGCGAAGAATGGAGAAGAGTACATTTTTAATTTAATTGATACTCCCGGTCATGTTGACTTTAATTATGAAGTATCCAGAAGTTTAGCTGCCTGTGAAGGTGCAATCCTAGTCGTGGATGCAGCACAGGGAATTGAGGCTCAAACGCTGGCTAATGTATACTTGGCACTTGAGCATAACTTAGATATTTTGCCGGTAATAAATAAAATTGATTTACCCAGTGCAGATCCAGAGCGTGTGGTTGCAGAGATTGAAGATGTCATTGGTCTTGAGGCACATGATGCACCACTTATTTCGGCTAAATTGGGAACGAATATTGAACAAGTCTTAGAACAAATCGTAACTAAAATATCTGCGCCTAAGGGTGATAGCAATGCACCTTTAAGAGCATTAATTTTTGATTCTGTTTATGATTCTTATAAAGGTGTCATTATATTCTGCAGAATTATGGAAGGCAGAGTACAAAAAGGAACAGAGATAAAGATGATGGCCTCCGGTGCTACCGCAGAGGTTGTGGAACTTGGAACCTTTGGACCGGGACAGTTTATCCCGGGTGAGGAATTATCAGCCGGCATGGTTGGCTATATCACTGCAAGTCTTAAAAACTTGAAGGAGACCCATGTAGGGGATACTGTTACAGATGCAAAGAATCCATGTAGTGAAGCACTACCGGGATATAAAAAAGTAAATCCAATGGTTTATTGTGGTATGTATCCGGCGGACGGAGCCAAGTATCCTGATCTTCGCGATGCGCTAGAAAAGCTTCAATTAAATGATGCTTCCCTGCAGTATGAACCAGAATCTTCCGTGGCTTTAGGTTTTGGCTTCCGCTGTGGCTTCTTAGGATTATTACATTTGGAAATCATACAGGAAAGATTGGAAAGAGAATACAATCTGGACATTGTGACCACTGCGCCGAGTGTTATTTATAAGGTCTATAAAACAGATGGACAATCCTTTGATATTACTAACCCTGCAAATCTACCTGATCCATCGGTAATCAGTTATATGGAAGAGCCTTTTGTATCAGCTGAAATCATGGTTACAACCGAATATGTCGGTTCTATTATGACCTTATGCCAGGAAAGACGTGGCATTTACCTGGGAATTGAATATATGGAAGCAACGAGAGCACTTCTGAGATATGAATTGCCTCTGAATGAAATTATTTATGATTTTTTTGATGCCTTAAAATCAAGGTCGAAAGGATATGCTTCGTTTGATTATGAATTAAAAGGATATGTACGATCGGAACTCGTTAAATTAGATATCTTAATTAATAGAGAAGAAGTAGATGCTTTATCCTTTATTCTTCATGCTGAGACAGCATATGAACGCGGTCGTAAGATGTGTGAGAAATTAAAAGATGAGATTCCAAGACAGTTATTTGAAATTCCGATTCAAGCAGCAATTGGTAGTAAAGTCATTGCAAGAGAGACAGTGAGAGCAATGAGAAAAGATGTACTTGCCAAGTGCTATGGTGGTGATATCTCAAGAAAGCATAAGCTTTTGGAGAAACAAAAGGAAGGCAAGAAGAGAATGCGTCAGGTAGGCAATGTACAAATCCCTCAGAAAGCGTTTATGAGCGTATTAAAATTAGATGAAAATTAGTCAAGGTAGGATCAGCTTCCTATTATCAGAAAAGGATGGTTTTTATGGAGCAGGATAATGGGATTTCCTACGATGCAACTGATGCGTCAAAGCTTCGAGATCTCGGAATATACATTCATATTCCATTTTGTATTAAAAAATGTGATTATTGTGATTTTCTATCTGCACCTGCAGGTGAGGAAACCAAGAGAAGGTACCTGGAGGCTTTGCTTATTCAAATAAGAAGCTACCTGGGCAAATCGGACGGATATATTGTACCCTCCATATTTGTTGGAGGAGGAACCCCCTCCTGTGTGGAGGCATCTTATATTAATTTGATTATGGAGGCACTAAAGGATGTTTTCTTAATTGATTGGGGGCGCCTGGAAGCCACCATCGAAGTAAATCCTGGTACTGTATCAAAAGAAAAGCTGATGACTTATAAAGAGGCAGGCTTCAATCGGTTAAGCTTTGGCCTTCAGTCTGCAGATAATAAAGAATTACGGCTTCTCGGGAGAATTCACAGTTATGAACAATTTAAAGATAATTTTTATTTGGCGAGAGAAGTTGGATTTTCAAATATTAATGTTGATTTGATGTCGGCACTTCCCGGGCAGACCGTAGCTTCCTGGGAAGGGACATTAAGTAGCGTAATAAATTTGAAACCGGAGCATATTTCTGCCTATAGTTTGATCATCGAAGAGGGCACCCCCTTTTTCCAACGTTATGGCGAAGAGAGTGTAGGAAATAGTATATTACCGGATGAAGAAACAGACCGCCTTATCTATCACAGGACGAAGGAAATACTTAAATCAAACGGTTATGACAGGTATGAGATTTCCAATTATGCCAAGGAAGGCTTTGAATGCAGGCATAATAATTCTTATTGGATAGGAACACAGTATCTGGGACTAGGGTTAGGTGCAGCCTCACTTATTCATAATGGGAGATTTCATATTGTAAATGATTTGGAATTATATATTCAGCTCTGCGAAAAATATCAAAGTAATCAACAGGTTGAAAACATCAACGATATTAAGTGGACTTCTGATGAAATAAGTAAGGATGCTATTGGTTTATACAGTGATTTTGAGCTTCTGAAAGAGAAGGATAGGATGGAGGAATTTATGTTTCTTGGTCTAAGGCTTTCTAAGGGAGTAAGTAAAGCAGATTTTTTTCAGAGGTTTCATATTAGCATAGAAGCGATATACGGCAATGTAACCAGGCAATTGCTTCAGAACGGACTACTGATATCTGCCGGTGACAGATTAAAGCTTACGGAGTACGGAATTGATGTAAGCAATGTCGTATTGGCTGAATTCCTTCTAGGCGAATAATTGGTTCTATAACAACTCGAAGTGTCCTAGTATTTTGGACACTTCTATTATAGTCATGACAAGGAGAATAATGAACTCGGCTGTGCCGAGTTCATTACAAATTCATCTTGTTTATTAATTGTATCGATACGAATAACTTCAATTCATTATAACTTATATTTATTAAGACTTTTCTAGTTCGCCACTTTCTTCACCCTCTGCATCAAGTTCTTTTATCTTTTCATCTCTGACTCCCGAAGCACATTCAAGCATTTTTATTACTTCGTTACCAGATGCCGGATTGGATAATAGTGATAAACACACTGAAAATATAATAAAGAATTTAATTACTTTTTTCTTTATTAAAGTAAGTTTCATGGTTTTACCCTTTCTTTGATAGCTCTTATGGGCTTAACTTCATTTTACGTACGAAAAGAAAGCCGTTTAAGATTTTATAAATGACCTATCAACAAGTATTATTGAGTTTTTCTAAAAACAATACTTTCCGGGATAAATAGATTTAATCGTTCAGACGTACCTTCTGATTTACCAATGTCAAATCATCCGGTAAAAATATGAATAAAAATGGATAGAAGATAATGAAAATCACAAATAGAAGAGTTAGAAAACCAATGTTGTTTGGAATAAAGACACGTTCCAATATTGAAATAACTTTATTAGTACTATCTGTCACGTTTCTTATAAATATTTTATTGCTTGAAGTGTTGACGCTGATATTATTACCAGCTTCTTCTTCCCCCACCTCAAGTTCAGTAATAGCTTTTACCTTATTAGCAGCTGTTTCCCCATAAATGTTGTAATCACTATAACTTCCATAAAAGATTATATTCATAGAAATAGATAGAGCAAAGAGTATAATAATAAAAATAGCTAGAAATTTAGATATATTTTTCTTCCTGCTAATCAGCTCCATTATACTCCTCCTTATAATCCATGTTGTCAACTATCTTACATTTTAAAGAAACATACATAAAACCTAAATAGAATATAGATAATCCTTATTTAGCTAATGTTATAATAATGCATATCGTACCATCGCATTAATTAATTGTCAATGTGAACCAAATTATTGTTTGACTAAATAACAATAAATTAATATATTTTCAAAATATCCTTGACAAACGAAAATGATAGTGATATTTTATATGTAGGTATTAGCACTCTATCAAGGTGAGTGCTAACAAACAGTAACATTACTAGTGGCGGTAGTGTCCTAGTATTTTATTGGAATAGAGGTGAGTCGTGCAAGGATTAGATGAAAGAAAACTGAAGATTTTACAAGCTATCATCCATAACTACCTGGAAACGGGTGAACCCGTGGGTTCTAGGACCATCTCAAAGTATACTGACCTTAATCTTAGCTCAGCTACGATACGTAATGAAATGGCAGATCTCGAGGAACTTGGTTATATCGTTCAACCACATACCTCTGCAGGACGCATTCCATCGGATAAAGGGTATCGTCTCTATGTTGATATGCTGCTTCATGAAAAGGTTCAGGAAGTGGAAGATATGAAGGTGCTGCTGCTTCAGAAAGCAGACCGTTTGGAGAGTATTTTGCAGCAGGTAGCGAAAATGCTTGCAATGAACACCAACTATGCAACGATGGTTACAACACCTCAGTATAAGAAAAAAGTAAAATTTATACAACTAACGGAAGTGGAAGAAAACAATATATTAGCTGTTATTGTATTTGAAAGAAATATAGTTAAGAATAAAATGATTCATGTATCATCGCAATTAAGTAAAGAAACAATATTAAAATTGAATATTATTTTAAATACGTTTTTACAGGGGTTAGACCTCGCAGAAATAAACCTTCCCGTCATTACACAGATGAAGGAGCAGGCAGGAGAATATCGCGCACTGGTGAATGACATTTTGGATGCAATCATGCAAGCAGTGATGGAGGAAGATGACATAGAGATGTTTACCTCCGGAGCAACCAATATATTAAAATATCCGGAATTATGCGATAGAGATAAAGCAAGCGATCTTTTATATACCTTGGAAGAGAAAAAAATGCTTACCGAATTCATACAAGATAAGATGGAGGATGAGGAATGCAGAGGGATTCAAGTGTATATTGGTGATGAAACTCCGGTGGAATCAATGAAGGATTGTTCGGTTGTAACAGCCACCTATGAAATAGAAGAAGGTGTCTACGGGAAGGTCGGAATTATCGGGCCGAAAAGAATGGATTATCAGAAGGTTGTCAACACACTGCAATCCTTAATGGTGCAGTTGGATGATATATTTAGAAAAAAAACATAGGATTGAAAGGTGGTTAACTAAATTTGGAGGATATGGATAAAGCGATTGAAATAATGAAAGCTGCCATGAAAAAGGAGCAGATAAAGAACGAAAAGTCTAAGGAATCTATGGACGGCCAAATAAATGCAGAGGCGCAAACAACGACATTTGATAAAGAAGTGAAAAGTACTGATCAGGGTAATAGCAATGACCTGGTAGAAGACATAACATTATGTTCAAAGGATCAGCCTGAAGATTTTGAGAGATTAGCCGATGACATAGAGGAAACGGAAGCCTTCGATACAAAACAAGCGAAATCCGGTAAATCCTTATTTAAGAACAGCAAGTCAAAGGAATTGGCAGTCAAGGATCAAAAGATTGAAGAGTTAAATGACAAAGTTATGAGATCCATGGCTGAGTTTGATAATTTCAGAAAGCGCTCTGAAAAGGAAAAAGCCCAGATGTTTGATATCGGAGTGAAAAGTATTGTTGAGAAGATGCTTCCAATTGTAGATAACTTTGAAAGAGGGTTAGGTACGATTTCAGAAAAAGAAAAAGAAAGCGCATTTGCACAGGGTATTGAACTAATTCATAAGCAGTTGGTGGCAGCCTTGGAAGAGGTTGGTGTGAAGCCAATCGATGCTGTTGGAAAAGAATTTGACCCAAATCTCCACAATGCAGTAATGCATGGGGAGGATGAAAGCTTAGGTGAAAATATTGTATCCGATGAATTTCAAAAGGGATACATGTACCGTGATTACGTGGTACGCCACAGTATGGTGAAGGTAGTTAATTAAATCATAAAAATAGGAGGAAAAAATTATGAGTAAAATAATTGGAATTGACTTAGGCACTACAAATTCATGTGTTGCTGTTATGGAAGGCGGGAAGCCGGTTGTTATTGCAAATACGGAAGGGTTAAGAACTACTCCGTCTGTAGTGGCATTTACAAAAACAGGAGATCGTTTGGTTGGAGAGGCTGCAAAACGTCAGGCAGTAACTAACTCAGATAAGACAATTTCATCGATAAAGAGACATATGGGTACTGACTTCAAAACTAAAATTGACGACAAAAAATATTCACCACAGGAAATTTCTGCTATGATTCTTCAGAAACTGAAGGCTGATGCAGAAAGCTATCTTGGAGAGAAGGTAACGGAAGCTGTTATTACAGTTCCTGCATATTTTAATGACGCACAAAGGCAGGCAACTAAGGATGCCGGTAAGATTGCCGGACTTGATGTAAAGAGAATCATAAATGAGCCTACAGCAGCGGCCTTAGCATATGGTCTTGACAACGAGCATGAGCAGAAAATCATGGTTTATGACCTTGGTGGCGGCACCTTCGATGTATCCATCATCGAAATCGGCGATGGTGTTATCGAAGTATTGGCAACCTCAGGTGATAACAGACTTGGCGGTGATGACTTTGATGAAAGAATTACAAGATATATGATTGATGAGTTCAAAAAATCCGATGGTGTGGATTTGTCCTTAGATAAAATGGCATTACAGAGATTGAAGGAATCAGCAGAAAAAGCGAAGAAGGAATTATCTTCTTCTACAACAACCAATATCAACCTTCCTTTTATCACAGCAACTGCAGATGGTCCAAAACATTTTGACCTGAATTTAACCCGTGCAAAATTTGACGAGTTAACTCATGACTTAGTAGACAGAACAACCGCTCCGGTTCAAAATGCATTAAGAGATGCAGGGATTTCAGCATCCGATCTGAAAAAGGTATTATTGGTCGGTGGATCTACCCGTACTCCTTCTGTTATAGATAAAGTAAGACAATTGACAGGCCATGAGCCATCAAAGACCTTAAATCCGGATGAATGTGTTGCCATTGGTGCTTCCATTCAGGGTGGTAAGTTAGCGGGCGATGCTGGTGCAGGCGACATCCTCCTTTTGGATGTTACTCCGTTATCATTATCCATTGAAACTCTTGGTGGTGTAGCTACCAAATTAATCGAAAGAAATACAACAATCCCTACGAAGAAGAGCCAGGTATTCTCAACAGCTGCCGATAATCAAACTGCAGTTGATATCAACATAGGACAGGGAGAAAGACAATTTGCCAAGGACAACAAGAGCATCGGACAGTTCCGTCTGGACGGTATTCCACCGGCTAGAAGAGGCGTACCTCAAATCGAGGTTACATTTGATATTGATGCAAATGGTATTGTAAATGTATCCGCTAAGGATTTAGGTACCGGCAGAGAACAGCATGTCACTATTACCGCAAGTTCTAATCTTTCTGATAAAGATATTGATAAGGCAGTAAGGGAAGCTGCAGAATTTGAAGCACAGGATAAGGCACGTAAAGAAGCAATTGATGTAAGAAATGATGCTGATTCTATGGTATTCCAAACAGAGAAAGCGTTAGGAGAAGTTGGTGATAAAATCAGTGCAGATGAAAAAGTTACTGTAGAGTCTGATTTGACAAGGTTAAAGGAACTGATTGAAAAATCTAATCCGGAGGTTATGTCAGAAGGTGAAGTGGCTGATATTAAGGCTGCAAAGGATAAATTAATGGAAGATGCCCAAGCATTATTCGCAAAGTTATATGAAAAGAGTGGTGCTGCAGGTGCCGGACCTGCTCCTGATATGTCAGGTGAATCAGGCAATGCTGGAGCGTCAGGAACCTACGACGGAGACGTTGTTGACGGAGATTACCGCGAGGTATAATTAATCAAATACAAGTGAATTTAATAGCCTATAAGAGAATTATTAAAAAATTCTCTTGGCATAAATTCACTTGTATTAGTGAGTTGGCTGTCATTGCAGACAATCTCATTTTGGCTATGAAGGGAGTGTCTCATTATGAGACACTTCGATTCATGCTAGCAGTAAACAACACCTATTGCTGAGGGCAGGAAGGCTTATGTAAACTGATTAATTGATTAGGTAATTCGTTTATTAGAAAGACTGCCTGTAGCTTATGATAAAGTGAAAAGCTGTAGTTATGAAAGGTGAAGGAAAGATGGCAGATAAAAGAGATTATTACGAGGTCTTAGGTGTCAATAAGGCAGCGTCAGAGGATGAATTAAAAAAAGCATATAGACAGCAGGCTAAGAAATACCATCCTGATACCAATCCGGGGGATAAAACAGCTGAAGCGAAATTTAAAGAAGCATCAGAAGCTTATGCAGTACTAAGTGATGCTGATAAACGCAGACAGTATGATCAATTTGGTCATGCTGCTTTTGAGGGTGGTGCCGGAGGAGCTGGAGGCTTTGATTTTAGCAACATGGATATGGGAGATATCTTTGGAGACATCTTCGGAGACCTTTTTGGTGGTCGTTCCAGACGGACCAATAACGGACCAATGCAGGGGGCTAATCTCGGTACTTCTGTCAGAATTAGCTTTGAAGATGCAGTCTTTGGTACGGAGAAGGAACTGGATCTTAACTTAAAGGATGAATGTTCTGCTTGTCACGGGTCAGGAGCAAAGCAAGGCACTAGTGCAGATACCTGCTCAAAATGTGGTGGTAAGGGACAAGTGGTCTATACACAACAATCTCTGTTTGGTATGGTTAGGAATGTTCAGACCTGTCCGGATTGTAAAGGAACAGGTAAAATTATTAAAGAAAAATGTCCTGATTGTTATGGTAATGGATACATCTCAAGTAAAAAGAAGATCAAAGTATCAATTCCTGCAGGAATTGATAACGGCCAAAGTGTCAGAATTCGTGGCAAAGGCGAACCGGGTACAAACGGCGGACCAAGAGGTGATCTACTGGTACAGGTAGATGTTAGCAGACATCCGATTTTCCAACGTCAGGATTACGATATATTTTCAACAGCACCGATTTCTTATGCAACTGCTGCTCTTGGAGGAGATGTAAAAATCAGCACAGTGGATGGCGACGTCTTCTATAATGTGAAACCAGGAACTCAAACAGATACGAAAGTTCGTTTACGGGAGAAGGGTGTACCTACCCTACGTAATAAGGCGGTCAGAGGAGATCATTATGTTACGCTGGTGGTTCAGGTTCCAACCAGCTTAAATGCGGAGCAAAAGGAATTGCTTGCAAAATTTGATGAAGCAATGACCGGAAAAAAAGATATAACACCCGATAATGACAATGATAAAGAAAAAGGGAAGAAGAAATTTTGGAAATAATAGATGGAGAACACCATGAAATGGATTAAATTTACCCTGGAGACAACGACAAAAGCTGTGGATCTAATTAGTAATATGCTTGGAGACCTTGGAATCGAAGGAATTGAAATCAGTGATAATGTTCCGATAACGGAACAAGAACGTCTGCAATTATTTATTGGTTTTCTGCCTGAGTTAGAAAAGGATGATGGAACAGCCAAGGTTAGCTTTTATATAGAGCCGAATAAGGATGTTGAAACTGTTCTAAAAAGTGTCAAAGAAGGATTAATGGAGCTCTCTGAATTTATTGAGGTAGGTAGCGGAAAAATCATTGTGTCGGAAACGGAAGACAAGGATTGGATTAATAATTGGAAGCAGTTTTTTAAACCCTTTCGTATAGATGATACCATTGTGATTAAGCCCACCTGGGAGCTACTAACAGATCATAAAGAGAATGATTTGGTGATAGAAATCGATCCCGGTACCTCCTTCGGAACAGGCTCTCATGAAACGACGAAGCTAGCTATCCTCGGTTTAAAGAAGTATTTAAAGCCCGATTCCGTGATTTTAGATGCTGGCAGCGGAAGCGGTATTCTATCCATTATCGCGAAGAAGCTAGGTGCAAAGGAGGTTCTGGGTATTGATATCGATCCCATAGCAACCAATGCTGCACTGGAAAATGCCCGTGTTAACAATCTTTCGGTGGTTGAGTTAAATAGCTGTATTGATATAGATCATGGCTTATTCGTAAATCTGGGATTAAGTGAAGCCACAGACTTATGCTTCGTTACAGGAAATATTATAGAGAGTGATGGAATTCGCAGCTACATCGGTAAAAAGAAGTACGATATTGTGGTAGCTAATATTTTGGCTGATGTTATTATTTCTTTATCCGAGGTCATTAACGAAAATTTGAAATCGGGTGGTATCTTTATCAGCTCTGGTATTATTAATACGAAGGAAGAAGCCGTAAGAGCGGCATTAATTAGAAACAGTTTTGAAATCTTGGAAGTAGTCAAGATGGGAGACTGGGTATCCTTTGTGGCAACAATAGCTTAAGAGAGAACTATAAAACGAGATGAATTGGTAAGCAATAGGTTACCAATTCATCTCGTTTATTATTCACCAGTGGAGCTATTATTTCTTGAATCTATGATTTGTATTGGCATATATGATACCAAATCAAAATATTATAGCGATACAAAAATGTTGTTGAACATATGTTCTTGATGTTATATAATTGAGAATGTGATAGGTACACCAAAATAGCATATTTTGACAAAGAAATTAATAAATATAAAATGATAGACAAAGGAGATTCTTATGCATCGATTTTACGTCACCAAAGATCAAATTCTAGGAGATACGATTAAGATAACTGGACCCGATGTAAACCATATTAAAAACGTACTTCGTATGAAACAAGGCGAGGAAATTGTAATTTGTAATGGACAAGGAAAAGATTGTTATTGTATAATTAATAGGGTGTCGGAAAGCGATATCATTGCTGGAATTCTTAGTATACAAGATACGAATACAGAGCTAAAGTCAAGGATAACTTTATTTCAAGGACTTCCCAAGATGGATAAGATGGAGTTTATCATCCAAAAAGCAGTGGAGCTTGGTGTTCATGAAATAGTTCCCATGATGACAAAACGAACGGTGGTAAAGCTTGAAGATAAAAAGAGGGAAGAAAAGAAACTAGAGCGGTGGCAGGCAATTGCCGAAGGTGCTGCAAAGCAGTCAGGCAGGGGAAGGATACCAAAGATTATGCCGGTTCAGACGTACCGTGAAGCCATTCAAACTGCAAAGGAAATGGGGCTTGGACTCATTCCTTATGAGAATGCAAGGGGAATTCAAGCTACCAAAGAAGTCATGAAAGGCTTGGGACAATTCGAAACCATCGGCGTTCTTATCGGTCCGGAGGGGGGCTTTGAGGAGTCTGAGATAGAGTTTGCCAAAGCAAACGAAATCAAACCGATTTCTCTTGGAAGAAGAATCTTGCGGACAGAGACAGCGGGACTTGCAACATTATCCATGATGATGCTGGAGCTGGAGGAATAATGAATAAAATTCTGTATCATTAGTAATTTATTTGAATTAAATTAGTATCAGACATGTTAAGAATTTATAGTATGATCAGTAATGTAAGAAATGGGATTTTGAAGGAGGTAAGTAATTTATGGAAATACAACTTTGGAGAGAAATACTTGATCCTTACACCTTGGCTGTAGATGAACTTGTAGTGAAATTCAATCATATAATGGATGAATATAAGCATGTCGGAGCCTATTCCCCGATTGAACAGGTCACAGGCAGGGTAAAAACAATATCAAGTATTCTTGAAAAATCCCAAAAGAAGAATTTTGATCTGGAAGGCTTTGCTGACAAAATAGATGATATCGCAGGAATCCGAATTATCTGCCAATTTGTTGAGGATATTTATAAGGTAGTGGACATAATAAAAAAACGATCCGATATGAGAATCAAAAGCGAAAAGGATTATATTAACAAGATGAAAAAGAGCGGGTACCGTTCCTTTCATTTGATTGTTTATTATAATGTTGAGACTTTAAAGGGAACGAGAGAGCTTCAGGTTGAGATACAGATTCGAACTTTAGCCATGAATTTCTGGGCAACAATCGAGCATTCGCTGCAATATAAGTACAAGCAGAACATGCCGGAACATATTAGGGAACGGTTGACTTCTGCAGCGGAAGCAATTCTTATCCTTGACAGAGAAATGTCAGTAGTTCGAGATGAGATTATGGATGCGCAGAACTCATTTACAATCAAGGCAAATATTGTAGCTGATATCCTAACCAACATCCAGAACCTTTATAGGGTAGCGAATAAGCAGGATGTTGTCAAGATACAGGATGAATTTTTCCGAATTTACCAAATTGGAGATCAGGACGAATTGATGCAGTTTAGTAAGGAGTTGGACACGATTTCAGAACGTTACCGTGCGCAAAGTTTACGGTAGACAAATCATGAATTAAAATAGAGTGAGTAGTCTAGCATGATACGAATTTATAAAGCATAGGTGCTAATAGACGAAAGACGGAGTGATAAAATGAATTTACCTAAATTATTTGAGGACAGAATGAGAGAGCTTTTGGGGGAGGAATATGAGGAGTATTTACAATGTTACTTGCAGCAGCATTTTTCTGGCATACGTGTAAATACATTAAAAATTACCCCGAAAGACTTTGAACATATCTGTCCTTTTTCCATCGAAAGGATTCCGTGGGTACAAAACGGATATTATTATGATACGAGTAAACAGCCGGGCAGACACCCCTTTTACCATGCAGGACTTTATTATATCCAAGAGCCCAGTGCTATGACACCATCGAGCCTGCTGCCGATTAATAAGGGAGATAAGGTTCTTGATATCTGCGCCGCTCCGGGTGGTAAAAGTACAGAACTAGGAGCAAGGCTTTGTGGGGAAGGGATTTTGGTATCCAATGATATCAGTAATTCGAGAGCACAAGCACTATTAAAAAACATTGAGCTATTTGGTATTGGTAATGCCATAATAACATCGGAAGCGCCGAATAAACTGGCGAATTATTTTCCGGAATATTTTGATAAAATATTAGTTGATGCACCTTGTTCCGGAGAAGGTATGTTTCGAAAGAGCCCAACCATGATGAAAAGCTGGGAACAGTACGGTGTGGAATATTATCATAATTTACAGAAGGAAATAATTTTGTATGCGGCTAAAATGCTTAAACCCGGTGGATCTATGCTTTACTCTACTTGTACTTTTTCTCCTGAGGAGGATGAGGGTACGATATCCTATCTTTTGGAGCAATGTCCTGAATTTCATGTAGTGAATGCGATACCCGATAAGGAAACACAGATGAAATTAGGATTATCCTATGAAGGATTTGACTATGGTAGACCGGATTGGGTACCAAACGGCAAAGAAGAGCTAAAACATTGTATTAGGCTCTGGCCTCATAAAATAAAGGGAGAAGGGCATTTTATCGCACTGCTTCATAAGAATGAAGAGAGTAAGAATTTAGAGCTGGTGAGCGAGTTCCCTAGTATGAACTTTGCAGGGAAGAACCGTTATTTCTTATCCGAGGAGGCGCAACTCTTTATACAGGAGTTAAGGGATTCCAATCAGAACAGCTTTTTAAGCGAAGGTATTGCGCACCCTAGAGAAACCTATAGTAATGAGCAATTGGTAGTCCGAGATGAAAAGGTATATCTTCTTCCACAGGGATTACCCGATTTAAAGGGGCTAAGAATCTTAAGACATGGATTAATACTTGGAGAAATGAAAAAGCAGCGGTTTGAGCCTTCGCAGGCCTTGGCAAATGCCTTGAAGTCTAATGAGTATGATAAAATAATTAATTTTAATTTAAGCGATACCAATGTAATTCGATATTTAAAAGGAGAGTCCATCGAACCCGGAGGTACTTATGAGGATGGGTGGTACTTGGTTTGCGTGGAGGGCTTTCCTCTTGGATGGGGTAAAATAATTAAGAATAATTTCAAGAATAAGTATCTGCCTGGTTGGAGATGGGTATAGATTGAAAGTAGGAATAGAGATGGCAGAGCAGTTAAGAGTGGATAAATATCTTGCGGATATGGGAATTGGAACAAGAAGTGAGATAAAGCTTTGGATCCGCAAGGGAAGAGTGAAAGTAAACGGCGAGGTGTGTAGAAAACCCGAAGCTAAGATTATAATAGACAGAGATGAAATATTATTTGATGATTCTAAGGTTGATTATTCAAAATATCTATATTTCATGATGAATAAACCGGCAGGGGTCGTTTCTGCTACCAAGGATAATATCAGTAAGACGGTGCTAGACTTGATTGTTGATAAACAGGGCAAGGATTTATTTCCAGTCGGAAGGCTTGATAAGGATACCGAAGGGCTGTTACTAATAACAAATGACGGAGACATGGCTCATCAATTATTATCCCCAAGAAAGCATGTGGATAAGGTGTATTATGCTAAGGTACAGGGGAAAGTTACGAAAGCAGACAGAGATGCCTTCCTTGTTGGAGTACAAATTGATGAGGATTATATTACATTACCCGCACAGCTTACCATTCTAAAATCCGAGGATATTTCAGAGATTGAGCTAACGATACAGGAAGGTAAATTTCATCAGGTAAAACGCATGTTTGAGGCAGTAGGCAAAGAAGTTATTTTCCTGAAACGTTTATCTATGGGCGGATTATCTCTGGATCCTGAGTTGCTACCCGGAAAATATCGAACCTTAACGGATATTGAGGTGGAATATTTAAAAAATCTTAAACAGATGTAATTAGGAAAAAATCCAAGCTACTGCAATGATAAAAAAATCTAAACAGATGTAATTAGGAAAAAATCTAAGCTACTGCAATGATAAAAAAATCTAAACAGATGTAATTAGGAAAAAATCTGAGCTGCTGTAATGATAAATAATTTGAATCAGATATAATTATTTGAAAATCTGTTTAAATTGATGATTATGTTAAATAAAATAAATAAACTTATTTATTTTATTTTCTGAAAAGACTTAGTTTCAAATATTTTTTATTTACATTAATTATTACGAGAAAAATACTATCGATGCACATTAGAATAGTTGAGGAGATTATTATGCTTAAAAATATTGATGCGGTTATATTTGATTTAGATGGTACCTTGGTTGATTCTATGTGGATGTGGGAGAGTATAGATGTTGAGTATTTGCAACGCTTTGGTATCGCAATGCCAATGGATTTGCAAAAAAGTATTGAAGGCAAGAGCTTTTCTGAAACTGCAAGCTATTTTAAAGATAGGTTTCAACTACCTGACAGCTTGGATCAAATAAAAAGCTATTGGAATCAGATGGCTTGGGATAAATATGCAAGTGAGGTTCCATTAAAAGAGGGGGTACGAGATTTATTAGTATATTTAAAAGAACATCATATCCCTGCCGGAATTGCAACTAGTAATTCAAAAGAATTAGTTGAATTAGTAATCAAGAAGCATCAAATTGAGGATTATTTCCTTTCCATTCGTACCTCCTGTGAGGTAGCAAAGGGGAAGCCGTCACCGGATATTTTCCTACTTGTGGCTCAAGATTTAAACGTCTTGCCATCGAGATGTCTCGTTTTTGAAGATGTTATTCATGGAGTAATGGCTGGAAAAAATGCAAATATGAAGGTCTGTGCAGTTTACGACAAGCATTCAGAAAAAGACCTGGACATGAAAGTCAAATTGGCAGATTATTATGTCAACACGATAAAAGAAGTACTAGAGGATTCTATATGAGTCTTTTCTAGGTAGGTACATTAGGGTTTATGAAGCATTAGCAATTTAAAGAAGCTATATTTCGTTAGTGTGAATTATTGAAAAGCATAATTCACACTTAGAAGTTTGTGCCTGCGAAATCCTCGGCACAAACTAAATCA
>Ga0123338_10002071_pt1 | contig 18905 bp, 10 predicted proteins | sample grotaG_FD_89793 | JGI IMG/M metagenome (GOLD analysis project Ga0123338, IMG submission 89793) | Glacier valley bacterial and archeal communities from Borup Fiord, Nunavut, Canada, to study Microbial Dark Matter (Phase II) -... | ecosystem: Environmental > Aquatic > Freshwater > Ice > Glacier ...
CGGCGCGGGTCGTGACCCACAAAGCCAGCAGCAGCCAGGCCAGACCGTCACTGAACCCCTGCGTGACGGCCTCGACAATTGCATTGCCCACTGCAGGGTGAACTCCCAGCGCATCGCAGCGGGCTTCGAGACCTTGCAACTGACCGCCGGCGGAGAGGTGCTGCGCTACGGTGACTGCCAATTCACGGAGCGATGCCGGTTTTTGCATGGGCATGAGCATGGCCTTCGATCGCCGGTCAGAGAGATCTTCCAGGCTGAACATCACATCAAAGTCTCGAACCACACTTCGGCTGCATCGCAGAGTTGCCGCAGCGGGCAACGGTGCGCCGAACGAAAGAGACGACTCCATTACACCGGAAGTCGCTCCCCATCCAGCCGCCAGCATCGAACTCACGCGATGAAGCTCCGCCTCTCCTGCTGCCTTCTCGCCTTGGGCCCGCTCATGCACCAGCACGCAGTGCGTGTGCGAACTCAGCAACTGGTAGTCCACCGCCCGCTGTGCCGCGCCCTGGTCTTGTTCGCCAACGCGCCGGGCCGCGGCCATGCGCGCCAACGTGTTTCCCGAGAAGGGCGCATCAGCGTGCGCACAGGCGATCTCGATCTCACAACCGTCCGTGTCCTTGGCCAGCATCCGCACTCGGGCGTCGTTGCCGCCGCAGCTCTCGAACTCCGCGAAGCCAGCGAACGCCAGCACCGTGTCACCGGCGAAGACGTTGACCGGCGCCGTGTCGGCCCAGACTGAAGTGCCGCCCCAGTCGATCCGAATGTCCCGCCAGGGTTGCTGGCGCATGCGCGCGAGCATGCGCTGCGCGGCCTTCTCGAGTTGTTCGCCCGGGCTGGCGAATTCGCAGGCGCCACCCGTTTCCTCAGCCAATGAACGCAGTACCCCCTCCGCCGGCGCGCTGCCGACCCCGATCGCAAACACCCGGTGACCACTCGCTCGGGCGGCCGCGATCGTGGCGTCTGCCTGCCAGGTCTCGCCGTCCGTCACGAGCAGCACGTCGCCACCCGCGTCCGACATGGGTAGCCCGAACACCGCGCGCAGGGCCTGCTCCATCTCGGTTCCGCCCAGACAAGCGTCTGTCTCCCCGACTAGGATGTTCAACTTCTCCATCGACTTGCGGTCGCAAGTAGTGGGCATCAGGACATGCTCAACTGTCGAGCCGAAGCGGCTAAAGCTAACGGCGTCCGTCGCGCGAAGCTGAGCAACCACCCCGCACAGCGCTCGGCGCGCCGACTCGATGCTGTCGCCGCCCATCGATCCCGAGCAATCGACCAGCAGCTTGACCGCTACGCTGGGCCGCTCGGCGGCGGGAGGCGGCTGCAGGACCGCCAGACGCACGGCCGGTGCAAGGGAATTGGCCGTGTCGCGGGCGGGGATCCAGGTCGAGCGCCGGTCCTGGTTCGGCGTCACCAGGAGGATGACGTCCCGGTCCAGGGTGGCGCCCTCGGACAACGACAGGCAAAGCTCCTTCTTGCCGGTGTTGCGTGACATCTTGTGGGTCGGGCACTCGACGGCAGCGTTCGCGAGCGAGCCGGCTAGCACGAGTTTCAACTGCAACGGGTACTCGACCAGCATCGACGCTTCCGGCACCTGCTGGGGTTGCAAGCCGGCCTTCAGGGCATTGCCGTAGCGCGGTGCGATCGTCGTCGGGATCGAAAGGCGCAGACGGCCCTGCTCGAAGGAAAGCAACTGGGCAAAGCGCAACTCGACGACCAGTTCATCCCCCGGTTTCAGGTTACCGACGTTGGCGGTATGCAGGCCATTGCCGAGCGCTTCCAGCAGCACCGGCGCGTCACCCGCACTCAGGGCATCCTCGTATCGTGCCTCGGCCTCGAGGCGCGGCACAACGGTGCCGGTCATGCGCTGGCCATTGAGTACGGTCGAGAACCCCATCACCACCGCAGCCACTGGCAGCGGGAAGGTGTAGACCACCTCGAGGAGATGATCGCTCGCGTTGCGATAGGTCTGGTGGAGGGTCAGCTCGAACAGCACGCCCTCGACGCGACCCAGCGCCTGCACACCAGCGAGCACTGGCAGGGGATCGCCGGCGCTCTTGCATTGAAGGCCGAAGCTCCCGGAAGTGTTTTCGTTCAGCAGCATTTCAAGGTCCCTTGTTGAAGAGTGGGGCGGTGGTTCTCGATCTCGATCTCGATGTCGGTGTCAATCGGCAGCGGCATCGTCGTCACCGGCGCGCAGGCGGCGGTAAGCGGCGGTCATCTCGCGCACGAATGCACGCACCTGCTCCGGCGTCAGTCCGGCCCGGCCGGGCTCCAGATGCACTTCCAGCCCGTCGGCCAGCGTGACGCGGCTCCAGACCTCGACCATTCCGGGGCGGGAGGTACGCGGCGGCGGGTCGGCCGGGGCGCCGGCGATCAGCTCGCGGATGCGATCCAGGCTCAGACCGGATTCGGTCCAGCGGCGGACGAGCAGCAGTTGCTCCAGGTGCCGGGCCAGGTAGTGGGCGCCGCGCTTCTCGCCGGCCGGGCGGTCGATCAGGCCTTGCTGGATGTAGAAGCGCACCGTGCGTGAGGTCACCCCGGCAAGGGAGGCCAGTTCGTCCAGCAAATAGCAGGCAGGGGCCGGCGAGGGAAGCGCGGTGTGAGATGACGAGGGCATGGCTCATTAAACGACACTACTAATAAACAGTCAAGTGTACGAAAAGTACCAGACCCAATCAGGTCCGACTCTTGCCGCGTTCATGGATGCTGGGCGGGGATATGAGCAGTCTGGATCACGACAGTCTCAGGAGGTGAGACCGCCCGTGGCAGCACCGGTAGCTAGGGAACTCCCTAGATCGATTGCTGCGTCGGCGAGAGCGATTTCGCACATGGAACATGTATCCGCCGGTAACATGGTGTCTCATCTGGTGAGCCTCGAGCGGGGGAAGCTATGGACAGAACCGAACGCTTCTACAAGATTGAAATGCTGATCCGCAGTCGCCGATCCGAGTCCGGGTATGTGAGCTTCCTCGAACTGATGGAAGAGCTCGGCGTTTCGCGTGCCACGCTTCGCAGGGACCTCGAGTACCTGCGCGATCGCATGGATGCGCCGATCGTCTACGACCGCTACCACAACGGTTACATGTTCGACGCCCAGCCACGCGACAAGGCACAGGCGAGCCATGAACTACCAGGGGTCTGGTTCAGCGAACGTGAGATCCACGCGCTGCTGACCATGCATCAATTGATCGGCGACCTGGACGAAGGCGGGGTGCTCGCTCGACACCTGCAGCCGCTGCTCGAGAAGCTGCACGGCATGTTGGGCACTAGCGAGACCGAGGCCAAGGAGCTGATGAAGCGGGTGAAGATCATCAGCGCCGCGAGGCGGCCGGTGCCGAGCAAGTTCTTCGAGATGATCGGTGCAGCTGTCATCAAGCGAAAGCGTCTGCAACTGCGCTACCGCAGCCGGGGTCGCAAGGTGGACGGCGATCGGGAAGTGTCACCGCAGCGGCTGGTGCACTACCGGAATACTTGGTATCTGGACGCGTGGTGCCATCAGGCCGATGCGCTGCGGAGATTCTCGCTCGATGCGATCAAGACGGCCGAGATGCTCGACAAGCGTGCGAAGGACGTGTCGGTCAAGGCACTGGAGGCCGAGTTCGATGGCGGGTACGGGGCGTTCTCCGGAGCGAAGTTGCAGTGGGCGTCGCTTCGCTTTGACCCGGATGTCGCCGAGTGGGTGTCGCGCGAGATTTGGCACCCGAACCAGCAGGGCGAAACCCTCGACGATGGCAGCTACCGACTTGGCATTCCATACGCCAATCCGACGGAGCTAGCGCTCGACATCATGCGACAAGCAGACCACGTTATCGTGGAGTCTCCCAAGGCGCTGGCAGAGCTCGTCGGACGCAAGGTAACGGCGGCTCGTGCTAAGGCGAGAGCCGCCACTTAGTTCTCAACAATGAATTTATCCACCACCAATTTTCAGACCCGGGCTTGCTATGGATTCCCTGTTGCGCCGTGGCGCGGCGTCCTAGAAGTCGGCCGTATCCCAATTCTCAACCTGTTGGCAAGGATTCAAGATAGTGCCGACCGGTAACCTCGCCCCAGCCGGTTTCCCTGCGGCGTCGCCCGAATTGGAATCGTTCGGTGTCAAGTTCTCAGTCGGCGGCACACACATCAGCCGAACCTTGATGTTGAAAGAGCTTGTTGATGTTCTGACTGCGGTTCCAGTCGGCTCCATTGCTGCCGACTACCGCGAGGCCATCCTGCAACGAAACGTGCTGAGCAAGACCACGGATAGCACCCGCAAGAAATCGTTGCGCCACTTGCGTGAGCTGTACTCACTCGATGAAGCCACGCCGATTTTCTGGCTCGTGCGCAAGCTCTACGCGGCCGACACATCGAGCCTACCGCTACTTGCGGTACAAGTAGCATGGGCACGCGATCCACTGCTACGGGCCACGACCCAACCCGTCATTGAAGCGACCGCAGGTGACTGGGTCGAGCCAGCCAGTCTCGCCAAGTCGATGGCTGCCGCGTTCCCGAATCAGTACTCGGAACTGAACCAGAACAAGATTGGACGAAATGCAGCGTCCTCGTGGACTCAGTCCGGGCACCTCACCGGGCGTGCGAAGAAGATCCGCCAGCGAGTCAAGCCAACTGTTGTACCCGTCACCATGGCACTGTTCCTCGGACAGGTTGCTGGATACCACGGCTCTGCGGTCTTCTCCAACCCGTGGATCCGACTGCTCGACCTCGGCGCTGACCGCGCACGGGCCATGGCACTGGAAGCGCACCGCGCCGGCCTGCTCAATCTGCGAGCGGTGGGCGACGTCGTTGACCTCAGCTTTCCCATGCTCGACATGTTCTGGGGCACACCAATATGAGCGCCATCGACCGTTTGTTGACCAACTACGCACGCCAGGTTCGTTTGCCCTGGTCGGCCAGCATGTCCGGTAAGCAGCGCGTCTGGTTCGCCGTCTACCCGCCAGCCGAAGAACGCCGGGTGCGTGCAAAGCAGCCGCAGTTCGAGGCCACGACCCTGGAAGCCCACCACGGCTGGTTGAACGCCGACCTCACCGACCTGCTGCCGAAGTGGATCGCCACCCACGAGTACCGCGAAGGCATCTTTGCCGAGCCCGAGCACTTCAGCGTCAGCAGCGAACTCGAGGACTTGGCCGTGGAGCGGGTACGCCAGGCCTGCAACAGCGAAGACGCGAACGCCACCTGCGTGGTGGCCGTCACCGGCTTGGCCACGCTGTTCGACTTCATGCGCGTGTCCAGCCTGGTCGAGCGCGTCGAAGACAGCGTCCGCGGTCGGCTTCTGGTTTTCTTCCCAGGTGAATACGCCGGCAACGTCTATCGATTCATGGACGCGCGAGACGGTTTCAACTACATGGCCGTGCCCATCACCGCAACCGAGAGCTTCATCCAGTCATGACGAACCGCAGTCTGTACTTCCGTGACCCGACCACGCTGGAGTTGCTCAACAACGGCGTCTCGAAGGTCTCCGAGATCGGCCACGATGCCGGCCAGATCAAGACCCTGCGCTTCGAGTTGCAGAACTTCGTCTGCGACGGCGAGTACGCCCGTGGCATGGAGCGCATCCTCAGCGCCTACCTCGGTGGCCTGGGCAAGGCGGAACAGAACGCGGTCTGGGTCAGTGGCTTCTTCGGCAGCGGCAAGTCGCACCTGGTCAAAGTGCTGCGCTACCTGTGGGAAGACTACCGCTTCAGCGACGGTGCCACCGCGCGCTCGCTGGTCACGCTGCCGGCCGAGATCAGCTCCATGCTGACGGAGCTGAGCAACCGCGCCAGGCCGCTGGGCGGGCTGCGTGCCGCCGCCGGCACGCTGGGCGCCGGCTCGATGGACAACGTGCGCCTGGCCTTCATTCAGCTCGTTCTGCGCGCCGCTGGCTTGCCCGAGAACCTGGCGCAGGCCCGATTCATCCTGTGGCTGCGCGCGTCCGGCCTGGAGGCCAAGGTCCAAGCGGCACTGAAGCAGCAGAACCGCGACCTGGCCAAGGAAGTCCTCAGCCTGAAGCTGTCCATCCCGCTGGCTGAGGCACTCGTCGCCGCCGACCCCAAGTACGGGACGCCGGCCAACGCCCAGGCCAGCATCCGCGACGAGTTCAAGGACAGCAGTTCGCCGACCGTGGACGACGCCTTGAAGATCGTCAAAGAGATCTTCGGCGTGGGCGGCCAACTGCCTTGCACGCTGCTCGTCGTCGACGAGATCCAGCAGTTCACCAGCGACAAGGTCCAGCGCGCCCACGACGTGCAGGAGATCGCCGAACACGTCTGCACCGATCTGAACAGCCGCCTGCTGCTGGTCGGCACCGGCCAGTCGGCACTGCACAGCGCCACGCCGGCGCTGCAGCGCCTGCAGGCCCGCTTCGCCGTCAAGGTGCAGCTGTCGGATACCGACGTCGAGAGCGTCATCCGCAAGACAGTGCTGCGCAAGAAGCCCGAGCACGAGACGACGCTGGCCCAGTGCATGGCCGCCAACCAGGGTGAGCTGGCCCGTCACCTGCAAGGCACACGCTTGGCCGCCACGCACGAGGACGATGCCTTCTTCGTGGCCGACTACCCGCTGCTGCCCACGCGGCGCCGCTTCTGGGAAAAGGTGCTGCGCAACACCGACCACTCCGGCACCAAGGCCCAGCTCCGCTCCCAACTGCAGATCGTATTCGAGGCCACCCGCCAGACGGCTGCAGCGGCCGTGGGCTCGGTGGTTCCCGCCGATTTCATTTACGACCAGATCTCCACCGACCTGCTCAACTCCGGCGAGCTGGAGCGCGAGTACGACGAGATCATTCGCAAGCAGCGCGACGGCACGCCGGAAGGCAACCTGCGCTCCAGCCTGTGCGCCCTGGTCTTTTTGATCGGCAAGCTGCCGCGCACGCCCGGCGCCGATGACGGCGTGCGCGCCAACGCTGAGACCCTGGTGGACTTGCTCGTCGCTGACCTGAAGGCCGACCGCCCCAAGCTCGAGCAACAGGTGCCCAAGCTGCTGAAGCAGCTGGTCGACCAGGGCCAGCTCATGGCCGTGGAAACTGAATACCGGCTGCAGACGCGCGAAGGCGCGGTGTGGACGCACGAATTCAACCGCCGCCGCACCACGGCGCTGAACGACGACCAGCGCATCAGCTCCAAGCGGGCCGACCTGTTGCGCGATGGCGCCAAGCAGGCGCTCAAGCCGGTGTCGTTGCAGCAGGGCCATTCGGGTACATCGCGCAAGCTGATGTCCGAGCTGTCGTCAGGGCGGCCTGCAGGTGCCAACGACGATGTCACCTTGTGGCTGCGCGACGGCTGGAGTGACGACGAGAAGTCGGTGCTGAACGACGCCCGTGCCGCCGGTGTCGACAGCCCGATGCTGTTCGGCTACCTGCCGCGCCTGCACCATGAAGAACTGAAGCAGGCCATCGCCTCGCAGATTGCCGCACAGGAAACGCTGGACGCCCACGGCATGACCGGTGGCCCCGAGACCATCGAACCCCGCAAGGCTGTCGAGACCCACCTGGCCGTGGCGCAGCACCGCATCCAGGAACTGCTGGGCCATGTGATCGGCGGCGCCAAGGTGTTTCTGGGTGGCGGGCAAGAGGCCAACGGCATCGAGCTGGCCGACAAGGTGCAGGACTCGGCCGACAGCGCGTTGGTGCGCCTGTTCCCGCAGTTCTCTGAGGCCGACCATTCCAACTGGGGCCAGGTGGTCGCCAAGGCCCGTGCCGGCGACGTGGCCGCGCTGTCGCAGGTGAACTTTCAAGGCAACCCCACGCAGCACGCGGTGTGCCGCAAGGTGCTCGAGTACGTCGGCGCAGGAAAGAAGGGCAAGGACCTGCGCGATAACTTCAAGGGCGCGCCCTATGGCTGGCCGCAGGACGCCATAGACGGTGCCCTGTACGTGATGCTGGTGGCCGGCAACCTGCGCGCCACCGTCAACGGCCAGCCGGTGAACGCGTCATTGCCGCAGAACCAGTTGGGCACCGCCAGCTTCTACGTGGACGTGCCGCCTCTCGACGTGCAGCAGCGCTTAAACCTGAAGGCGCTGTTCCAGAAGGCCGGCATCACGACGCAGAACGGCAAGGAATCCGAGGCCGCGGCACTGGCGCTGGCCAAGCTGCTGGCGCTGGCGGCGTCCGCAGGTGGAGCCGCGCCGCGCCCAGAAGAACCCGACACGCAGGCGGTGACGTCACTGCAGATGCTCAGCGGCAATGCCCAGCTGCTGAAGATCCACGAGCAGAAGGACGACCTGGCCGCCAAGCTGGCGGTGTGGAAGAAGAGTGGCGAAGCCATCACCAAGCGCTGGCCCGGCTGGGAGCGGCTGCAAGAGTTCCAGCGTTTCGCCACCGGCCTACCCGAGGCCGAGGCCACGGCCGTGTCCATCGCAGCCGTCACCGCCGGCCGCGGGCTGCTGACCGAGCCTGACCCTGTGCCTGAGCTGACCAAGCAGCTCGCCACGGCCTTGCGCCTGGCACTCGGCAAACTGCAGGACGACCTGGCCGCCGCGTTCAGCAAAGGTGAAGCCAAGCTGGCCGCATCGCCCGTGTGGGCTGGCCGCACCGACGAGCAGCGCGTCACCATCGCCACGGCTTGCCAACTCTCGCCGCCGCCCAAGGCCGCCATCGGCACCGAGGACGAGATCCTGGCAGCCCTGAGCGCGCGCAGTCTCACTGACCGCCGCAACCTGCTGGACGCCGTGCCGCAGCGCTTCGCCCGTGCGCTGGAAGAGGCCGGCAAGCTGGCCACGCCCGACGCCGTGCGCGTGCCGCTGCCGGCAGCCGTCATCAAGACGACCGAAGAGCTGGACCAGTGGCTGGCCGGTGTGCGCAAGCAGGTGGTCGAAAAGCTCGATGGCGGCTGCCCGGTGATCCTGTGAGCAGCCTACCCACCCCACTGCGCCGCCAGCTCGAAAGCGCCGTCCGCCAGGCCCGCAAGATCGCCGAAGCCGGCGCGCGCCATGCGCTGGAAGCGCTGGCTGTGCACGAGAGCGACCCCTACCGCCACATGGACGAGGCTGCACGCGCACTGCGGCGCAAGTTGCAGGCACAGGCCAAGCAGCTGGGCGACGGCGAGAGCCAGCACAAGCCCGGCGCCTACGAGATCAAACACCTGGCCGAGAAGCTGGCCTACGACCAATGGCACCGGCTGCTGTTCGCGCGCTACCTGCTGGAAAACAACTTGCTGATCTCGCCCGAGCATGGCGTGGCGGTGTCGCTGGACGATTGCGAGGAACTGGCGCCCTCGGTCGGACTGAAGGATGCCTGGGCCGTAGCGGCTCGCTTCGCCGCCAAGGAGCTGCCCGAGATCTTCCGCGCCGACGATCCCGCCGGGGCCGTCGAGCTGGCCGTCAACGACCGCAAGCCGCTGATCGCCCTGGTCACCGGCCTGCCGGTGGAGGTGTTCACCGCCAGCGACAGCCTGGGCTGGTGCTACCAGTTCTGGCAAGCCGAGAAGAAGGACGAGGTCAACGCCGCCGGCAACAAGATCGGCGCCGACGAGTTGCCGGCCGTCACGCAGTTGTTCACCGAAGACTACATGGTGGACTTCCTGCTCGACAACACGCTGGGGGCCTGGCATGCGGGCAAGGTGCTGGCGGCCAGGCCCGAGCTGGCCAAGTCGGCGGTGGGCGAGGTCGAGCTGCGGGAGGCCATGGCCTTGCCCGGGTGCCCGTGGACGTACCTGCGTTTCACCCAAGGTGACGATGGCGCCTGGGCGCCTGCGGCAGGCACCTTCGACGGATGGCCGCGGGCGGCCAAGGAACTGAAATGTCTGGACCCGTGCATGGGCAGCGGGCACTTCGTGGTGGCCATGTTCAAGCGGGTGGTCGCGCTTCGAATAGCTGAAGAAGGCTTGGATGAAGCCGACGCCGTGGCGTCGGTGGTTGGCGAGAACCTGTTCGGGTTGGAGTTGGATCCGCGGTGCACGCAAATCGGTGCGTTCAACCTGGCGCTGGCCGCGTGGCGGCGCGTGGGTCACCGCGGTTTGCCAGTGATGAACATCGCCTGTTCAGGGCTTGCGCCAAACGCGAAGCTAGTGGACTGGCAGGAGCTGGCTGATGGCGATGACCGTCTCGAGCGCGGCATGTCGCGGCTGTACACACTGTTCGCCGATGCGCCTGTCCTGGGCAGTCTCATCAATCCACGCGCTAACGAAGGTGATCTGGTAGTGGCTGCGTTCCACGAACTTCAGCCGCTGCTGGAACTGGCATTAGTGCAGGAATCATTGGACGACAACGCGCATGAGATGGCCGTGACGGCACGTGGCTTAGCGAAGGCGGCGGAAATTCTCGCTGGACACTTCACTCTCGTAGCTACCAACGTGCCGTATCTCGGTCGAGGGAAGCAGGATGAATTGATTCAGCGTTACTGCGAGGGCGTTCATCCAGAGGCGAAGGCAGACCTTGCAACCTGTTTTGTTGAGCGATGCATGGAGTTCTGTGACGAGGGGGGTAGCGCATGTCTAGTTACACCTCAGAGTTGGCTTTTCCAAGGTGCTTATGCACGACTCCGACGGAAGCTTTTGACCGATTTTGAATGGACCGCCCTGGCAAGGCTTGGGTCGAATGCATTCCGAGATATGAATTGGTGGGCGGCCGTGACCTTGCTGGCCGTGTTTTCGAAGCAGAGGCCGGCTGACGCATCTGCAATTCTTGGCCTTGACGTCGGCGAAGATAAGGACCAAGGAGTCAAGGCTCGCCTTCTGGCCGACAAGGCACTCCAGTTTGTTAGTCAGAGATCCCAGGCAAAGAATCCAGATTGCGTAGTTACCTTTGATGACAATGAAGGTGTTCAGCTGCTGTGTGACTTAGCACGGAGCACAGAGGGACTGTCAACCGGCGACGGGGATAGGTATCTCAGAAATTTTTGGGAAGTACCCGCCGTCGCTAAGCAGTGGAGTTTCTTTCACGTAACTGCGGACGAAACAGTTCCGTTTGGTGGTTTGTCTGAAATCGTGTTCTGGGAGCAAGGGACGGGTTCCTTGAGTAGTTCTTCAGGTGCACGAATACAAGGCCACCATTCCTGGGGAAAGAATGGTGTTTTGGTAAGTCGGATGAACCGACTGAAGTGCACACTCTATTTCGGAACTCTTTACGACAAAATGGCGGTCGTTCTCTTGCCGAACGAAATTGAACACCTTCCGGCGTTCTGGGCCTTCTGTTCCTCGAACAACTATCACGATGCAGTGCGTGCGGTTTCACAGAATGTGGCAGTTGCTACCGCGACACTGGCGCAAGTCCCGTTCGATCTTGAGCATTGGCAGAAGGTGGCGGAAGAGAGATATCCGCATGGCCTGCCGAAGCCGTTCTCCAGGGACCCGATTCAATGGCTGTTCAACGGCCATTCCAAAGACTCGGACCAACCTTTGCACGTCGCGGTAGCGCGCCTGCTCGGCTACCAATGGCCGCGTCAGACCGGCTCCAGCTTCCCCGATTGCCGCGCCCTCGGCCAGGACGGTCTCGAAGCCTTCGCGGATGCCGATGGCATCGTGCCCATCAGTCCCACCAAGGGCGAAGCCGCTGCCGCCGAGCGTCTGCGCGACCTGCTTGCACGGGCCTATGGCCAGGAGTGGAGCGCATCCCGACAGCAGGAACTGCTGGCCCAGGTCGACAGCGCGGGCGCGTCGATGGAAGACTGGCTGCGCAACGCCTTCTTCGAACAGCATTGCAAGCTGTTTCAGAACCGTCCCTTCATCTGGCACATCTGGGACGGCCACAAAAGCGGCTTCAGCGCGCTGGTGAATTATCACAAGTTGACCCACGCCAACCTGGAAAAGCTGACCTACGCCTACCTGGGCGACTGGATCCGGCGGCAGCAGGCCGCGGTCGAGGCAGGCGAGTCGGGCAGCGATGCCCGCCTTCAGGCGGCGAAGAACCTGCAGGCCACGCTCAAGCTCATCCTCGAAGGCGAGCCGCCGTTCGACCTGTTCGTGCGCTGGAAGCCGCTGTCCCAGCAGGCCATCGGCTGGCAGCCGGATCTGAACGACGGCGTGCGCATGAACATCCGCCCGTTCATGGCGCGCGACATTCCCGGCGGTAAGAAGGGCGCCGGCGTGCTTCGCGCCAAGCCCAACATCAAGTGGGACAAGGACCGCGGCAAGGAACCCACGCGCCCCAAGGCCGAGTACGCCTGGTTCTGGGGCTGGGACGGGAGGACGCTGGACTTCATGGGCGTCGGCAAAGAGCCGGACGGCAACCGCTGGAACGACTGTCACTACAGCAATGAATTCAAGCGCAGCAAGCGGGCTGGCTGAGTCTCGAGTATTGACCTGCTGCAACCACCGCAGGTCACACCAACGAACAAGCATCTTTGAAAGTGGCCATGGACGAAATCGACTCATCCGCTGAACTGCTTGACGCCACAGGACGTTGGCGTGCTCGCGACGTTTCTTACTGGACTGGGCGTTGGGATCGGCTGTCGCGGCTTGTGCCCGCGTTCACGATCGAGCCGTTCAAGGTGCATCCTGATGCACCGGCCAACCCGCACATCAAGACGGTCGTGCGCCAACCGCTTGCTGTCACGGAACAACCCATTCCGGTTGGCACCGTGTCGAATTCATACCAGCTTGCGCAGCATCACGAAGTGGTCAAGCGCTGCTTCGAAGGCTTGCGTCTGGTCGGTGTCGACCCAAGCTCAGCGAAGTGCGAAGTCGGCCTGACGCCGTTGGGCGAGTGGATGAACTTTCGTGCCTACTTCCCCGACTCACACAACTACACCCCGCTGGACGGCAAGCCACTTGGGCTGCGTCTGGAGTGTTTCAACTCCGTTGACGGCTCCAGCCGTCTTGTGATTCTCTTGGGCTGGCTTCGACTGGTTTGTTTGAATGGCCTTGTGATTCTTGAGACGAAAGCGACGCTGCGTGACGTGCACGATGAGCACCTGAATCTCGACGCAATTCCAGACATGGTTGTTGCGGGCATGAACGCAGTGGGTGAGGATCTGCGGCGCATCAAAGGCTGGGAAGCTGCCGAAGTGACATCTGCGTCATTGAAGGAATGGGCGAATGGCAAGCTTTCTGAGAAGTGGGGAAAGAAGGCGGCCTGCCGCGCATTTCACATTTGCGTGAACGGTCGCGATGTGGAGATCGTGGATCCGTTTGCCAAGGGTGAAGCTACCGAGAAGCCGGTGAAGTCCACGATCGACGTCCCGGGCGCAGCCCGTCCGGCCAAGACCCTCTACTACGTCAGCCAAGCGCTCTCATGGGTCGCCACCCAGCGCAGCAACACGGAAGAGCGGGTCGAGTGGCAAGGCGCAATTCCTGAACTGATCGTCTCGTTGCGCGCGGGCGCCGCAGCCCGCAGCGCCACTTGACCGAGCAGTCGATGACCACGAAGAAGTCCGCCGTCACTACCGGCGAGCCCAAAGCACGCAAGCCTGCGTTCGTGCCGGCCAAACGCAAGGTGAGCGCCGCCGCCAGCCCGGCCGGGCTGCTGGCCGAAATTCGAACGCTGATCCTGCAGGCGCGCCAGACGGTGGCGCACGGCGTCAACTCGGCCCTGGTGCTGCTGTACTGGCAGATCGGCCAGCGCATCCGCACCGACATCCTGAAGGCGAAGCGGGCGGATTACGGCGAGCAGATTTTCCACGCGCTGAGTGGAAAATTGACTTCGGAGTTCGGGCGCGGTTTCACGAAGACCAACCTGTTCAACATGGTGCGCTGCGCGGAGGCCTTCCCCGACGCCAAGATTCTGCACGCACTGAGTGGAAATTTGAGCTGGACGCACCTGCGCCGCGTCGCCTACATCGACGACCCGCTCAAGCGCGATTTCTACGCCGAGATGTGTCGCATGGAACGCTGGAACACGCGCACGCTGAACGAGAAGATCCAGTCCATGCTGTACGAGCGCACGGCCTTGTCGAAGAAGCCCGACAAGCTGATCGCGGCCGAGTTGAAGAAGCTGCGCGACGACGACAAGCTGTCGCCGGACCTGGTGTTTCGCGACCCCTACCTGCTGGATTTTCTGGGCCTGAAGGACACCTACGCCGAGAAAGACCTGGAGGCGGCCATCCTGCGCGAGATCGAAGCCTTCATGCTGGAAATCGGCGTGGGCTTCTGCTTCGTCGCCAGGCAGAAACGCATGCAGATCGACGGCCGCGACTACTACCTCGACCTGCTCTTCTATCACCGCAAGCTGCGCCGCCTGGTGGCCATCGAACTGAAGGTGGGCGATTTCGAAGCGGCCGACAAAGGCCAGATGGAGCTGTACCTGGGCTGGCTGAAACGCCATGAGTGCGAGCCCGACGAAGCCGAGCCGCTGGGCATGATCTTGTGCGCGGGCAAGAGCGATGAACATGTGGAGCTGATGGACCTGCAAAAGAGCGGTATCCACCTGGCCAGCTACCTGACCAAGCTGCTGCCCAAGAAGCAGCTGGTGAAAAAGCTGCACCAGGCCGTGCATCTGGCGCGGCAGCGGCTGCAGGCCGGGCAAGCCGCCCACGGCGGCAGCATCGAAGGATCGGCATGAGCCAGACCGTCGGACAGCAGCTCGCCGCTGCCCTCAGAACCGTCGCCCAGGCCTACGCGCCGGGCGACCAGGTGGCGCCCTGCGCCGTGTTGTGGGCCGACCCTGAACGCCTTTGGGCTGGCGCGGTACCTGAACTGCTGCCGTTGCTGCCCGAGCTGTACCAGCTGGGCGGATATGACCTGCAACTGCGCAGTGGCCCGGCGCTGTGGCTGCGCTGCATTGAGGCAAGGCTGGTGGCGGGCGCGCCACCGGTGGGCATCACGCCCATCCTGTACCTGCCCGGCGTGAGCCGCGAGCAACTGCGCGCCGCAGAAGACTGCACGGCGGAGCTGGCCGCGCTGGTGGAGCTGCAGTACCGCGGGGCGCTGTGGCTGCATGTCAACGGCAAGGAATGGACGCCCTACGCCTACCTGGTGTCTAAGCACGGCGGCCTGGACCTGGATGTGGCCCGCGATCAGGCCACGTTGGACGCGCTGGCCGGCGCCTTGCCGACGCTGCTGGCTGAGCCCCTGGCCCAGCTGCAGGGGCGTCGGCTGGACTCCGAATTCTTCAACGCGATGGTGGCACCTGACGCTACCGGGCAACTGCTGCGCTGGTTGAGCGACCCGGAGGGGTTCAAGCAGCGTCGAACTGAGGCGGAGTGGAAAGCCTTCTGCCAGCAGTGTAAGGCCGAGGCTGGCTTCGACCCGGTGAAGGAAGGGCCGCTGAAGGCAGCGGGCCTGCTGGCGGCGCGGGCCAACCACTGGGGCAATGTGTGGCGGCGGTTCGCCGAATCGCCCGCCAATTACCTGGGCATCGTCGAGTGGCTCAAGCGTGCGGCGCCGAAGAGCCCAGGCATGTTCGACTCGGCCGAGACCTGGCCGAGCATCAACGAGAGCGAAGAGCAAGCCCTGAAACAGGCGCTGGTCGCACTGGCTGACCGGCCGCAGGACGAGGTGATCCAAAGGTTGGCTGAACTGGAAGCACGGCACGCCGAACGCCGCCGCCATCCGTGGCAGAAGCTGGGGCTTAGCCCGCTGGCCACGGCGCTCAAGCCCCTGGCGGAGTTGGCCAAGCTGTGTGCGACGACGCCGGGGGCGCCGACGCCTGAAGCCTTCGCCGCCACTTACGCCAGCGGTGGTTGGCGCGTGGACGCTGCCGCGCTGGCAGCCATGGCGGCCAGCGGCGCACCGGAGGTGCATGGCGCGGTGCTGGGCGCGGTGCGCGCGGTCTACCTGCCTTGGCTGGAGAGCACAGCGCGACACCTGCAGCAATTGATCCACGCCCACGGGCAGTCGGTGTCACGGCGCCATGGGCTGATTGAAGCGGCGCCTGGCCGCCTGGTGGTGTTTGCGGACGGACTGCGCATGGACGTGGCACAGCAGTTGGCCGAACGGCTGGCTGCCGTGGGCATCGAGTCGACGCAGGACTGGGAGTGGTCGGCCATTCCTTCGGTGACGGCCACCGCCAAGCCCGCTTCGTCGCCTATCGCCGACGCCTTCCAAGGCGGCGACCCAGGTGACGAGTTCGGCGCGCGATTGACGTCCACGGGGCAGTTGCTGACACAGAGCCGCTTCGTCGACACGTTGAAGGCGCGCGGCTGGCAGTACCTGGCCGTCAGTGAAGCCGGCAACCCGGCAGGGTCTGCATGGACCGAAGCCGGCACCCTGGACAAGCGCGGCCACACCGAGGGATGGAGGCTGGCCCGTAGCGTGGAAGCCGAGGTCCAGGATTTGGTCAGCCGCATCCGCACACTGCTGCAGGCGGGGTGGACCGATGTGGTGGTGGTCACCGACCACGGCTGGCTGTTGATGCCCGGTGGCTTGCCAAAGGTCGAGTTGAAGGCCTTCCTGACCGAGACCCGGTGGAGCCGCTGCGCTGCGCTGAAGACCGAGGCACAGACCGATGCGCAAGCCTTCAAGTGGCACTGGAACCCGACGGTGATGATGGCCAGCCCCCCTGGCGCGGGCAGCTACCGGGCGGGCATCGAGTACGCCCATGGCGGCGTGTCGCTGCAGGAGATCGTGACACCGGTGCTGCGCATCTCGGCGGCGCAAGCTGCGGGCGCTGCGGCGCGCCTGCTTGAGGCCAAGTGGACGGGTGCCAAGTGCCGCGTATCGGTGGGCGGCGAGGGTGCGGGCCTGCGGGTGGACGTTCGAACCAGCCAGACCGATCCAAACACCTCGCTGCTGACCGACAAGCAGGCACGCGAGATCACAGCCGACGGCAAGGTCACAGTCTTCCTGGAAGACGACGCCGACATTGGCAAGCAGGCTGAAGTCGTGCTGGTAGATGCATCTGGGCAGGTGATCCACGCGCTGCCCACCACATTGGGAAACTGAGTCCATGAGCCAACAACTAGATCCCATCGACACGATCGCCACCAAGGCCTTCGAGGGCTACGTGGTCCGCAAGGATTTGGTGCGCCGATTCAAGGGGCAGTACCCCGTGCCGACCTATGTGGCGGAGTTTCTGCTGGGGCGCTACTGCGCGTCGGTGGACGAGGACGAGATCGCGGAGGGCCTGAAGATCGTCGAACGTCAGCTCGGCGAAAAGACCATCCGCGCCGGCGAGCAGGAACTTTTCAAGGCCCGCGCCAAGGAAAAGGGCCACGTCAAGCTGATCGACATCATCACCGCCCGGTTGGATTCGGGAACCGATTCCTTCGTGGCCACGTTACCCAGCTTGCAACTGAAGGACGTGCGCATCAGCGAGGCGATGGTGCACGGCAATGAACGCATGCTGACCGGCGGCTTTTACGCCGAGGTGGAGCTGGGCTACGACCCGACCATTGCGCAGGAGAAGAACGGCAGGCCATTCGGCGTGGACTCGCTGCGCGAAATCCAGCTGTCCAAGCGCGAGGTGCTGCCAGCGCTGTACAAGGGCCGCGAGGCCTTTGCGACGGAGGAGTGGAAAGACTTCCTGATTCGCAGCGTCGGCATGGAGCCCGAGCAGCTGACGCCAAGGGCCCGCGACATGATGCTGTTGCGCATGGTGCCCTTCGTCGAGCGCAACTACAACATCGTCGAGCTGGGACCGCGCGGCACCGGCAAGAGCCACTTATTCCAGCAGGTCTCGCCCTATGCGCACCTGATCTCTGGCGGCAAGGCTACGGTGGCGCGCATGTTCGTCAACAACCAGAACGGCCAGCGCGGCCTGGTGTGCCAGTACGACGTGGTGTGCTTCGACGAGATCTCGGGCGTGTCCTTCGACCAGAAGGATGGCGTCAACATCATGAAGGGGTACATGGAGTCCGGCGAGTTCAGCCGGGGCAAAGAAAGCATCCGCGCCGAAGGTGGCGTCGTGCTGGTGGGTAACTTCGACGTGGACGTGCAGCACCAGCAGCGCGTGGGCCACCTGTTCGGCCCGCTGCCGCCAGAGATGCGCGACGACACGGCCTTCATGGACCGCATCCACGCCTACCTGCCAGGGTGGGACCTGCCGAAGGTGAACCGCGAGCTGCTGACCAACCACTTCGGCCTGGTCAGCGACTTTCTGTCTGAATGCTGGAACCAACTGCGCAAGCAGAGTCGGCAAAGCGTGCTTCAAGGTCGCGTGCACCTGGGTGGCGCGCTGAGCGGCCGCGACACGACCGGCGTGCAGAAGACGGTCAGCGGGCTGATCAAGCTGGTGTCACCGAACCCTGATGTACCGGTTTCTGACGAGGTGCTGGAGTGGGCGTTGCGCTTGGCGCTGGAGTGCCGGCGGCGGGTGAAGGAACAGCAGAAGCGCATCGGCTCTGCCGAGTTCCGCAACACGCAATTCAGCTATTCGCTGGGCGAAGACGGCGTCGAAAAGTTCGTCGCCACGCCGGAGCTGTACAGCGAAAACAGCATCGGTACCGACCCGCTGCCGCCAGGCCAAGTCTGGATCGTCTCGGCGGGTGGCGGCGACGAGAACCCCGGGCTCTACCAGGTGGACATCACAGAGGGCCCCGGGAGCGGCGTCAAGATCCTCAACCAGCCTGCGCCGCCGCCGTTCCGCGAGAGCGTTCGCTGCGCCGAGCAGAACCTGTACACCCGCGCCAAGGAGTTGGTCGGGGACCGGGAGCCGCGGCAGCATGAGTTCTCGGTGCAGCTCCGCGCGTTCGACAGCGCCAAGAGCGGGTCCGCTGTGGGCGTGGGCGTGCTGCTGGCCCTGTGCTCGTCACTGCTGCAGAAGAGCATCAAGGGTGGCCTGGTGGTCACCGGCGGCTTGAACCTGGGCGGGTCGCTTGAGCCGATCTTCAATCCCGTCTCGGTGGTTGAAGTGGCCGTGGAGAAGGGCGCCGGCAGCATCCTGATGCCGATCAGCAGCCGGCGGCAGCTCAATGAACTGCCAGACGATGTGGCGGCGAAGATCACGATCCTTTACTACCTGGATGCCCGTGATGCGTTGCTGAAGGCTCTGTCAGAGTAGCTGCAGGGCCTCGTACAACAGCGCCCAGTGATCTGTATGTTCGCGCCGATCGAGATATGAGCCACCCTGCCGGTCGAATAGTGAGCCAGGGCGGAAGCTGACTTTTCCTCGATAGTCAG
>Ga0123338_10002072_pt1 | contig 18902 bp, 18 predicted proteins | sample grotaG_FD_89793 | JGI IMG/M metagenome (GOLD analysis project Ga0123338, IMG submission 89793) | Glacier valley bacterial and archeal communities from Borup Fiord, Nunavut, Canada, to study Microbial Dark Matter (Phase II) -... | ecosystem: Environmental > Aquatic > Freshwater > Ice > Glacier ...
CACGAGGTCGAGCAAGGCTCGATCCGCATCGACGGCCAGGACATCGGCCACGCGACGCAGGAGAGCCTGCGCGCCGCGATCGGCATGGTGACGCAGGACACGTCGCTGCTGCACCGCTCGATCACCGCCAACATCGCCTACGGCCGGCCGGGCTCGACCGCGGCCGAGATCGAGGCCGCGGCCCGCCAGGCGCAGGCGCACGACTTCATCCTCGACCTCGTCGACTGGAAGGAGCGCACCGGCTACGAGGCGCATGTCGGCGAGCGCGGCGTCAAGCTCTCGGGCGGTCAGCGCCAGCGCATCGCCCTCGCCCGCGTGATCCTGAAGGATGCGCCGATCCTGATTCTCGACGAGGCGACCTCTGCCCTCGACAGCGAGGTCGAGCTCGCGATCCAGGAGCAGCTCGCGACGCTGATGAAGGGCAAGACGGTGATCGCGATCGCGCACCGTCTCTCGACGATCGCGCGCATGGACCGGCTCGTCGTCCTCGACCAGGGCCGGATCGTCGAGCAGGGCACGCACGAGGAGCTGCTGCGTCTCGACGGCCACTACGCACTGCTCTGGAAGCACCAGTCGGGCGGCTTCCTGCCCGAGCAGGGACTGGGCGCGGGGTTGCCGGGGCACGTCAGCGTCGATGCCGAGACGATCACCGACGCGGGAGCGACCCGGTCCCGGTCGGCGTCGACGTCGCTGTCGTCGCCCGGCGCCCCCGAGGAACCGCCGCCGGCACGTCATTGACGCGAGGCTCCGGCCGGCACATCGCGCGATTTGGAGCGTGCGCGCGCGCTGCGCGCTCCTGCAAGATCTTTCGTCCCACCCGGTCCGCGCCTAGTTCGGGACATGGATCGACGGCGTCACGCGCGGCCGGGCGAGGATTTACCATGCGGGGCGCGGCTCGGCCTCGAATCGCGACCCCAATCTCCAGGCCCCACAATCCGCCACATGCCCAACATCGCATCCATTCTCAAAAGCGAGATTTCCCGCGTCGCGCGAAAGGAAGTCCGCGCCGAAGTGCTGACGCTGAAGAAAGCGGTCGGCACGCATCGCAAGGAGATCGCCGCACTGAAGCATCGTGCCCAGGCGCTCGAGCAGGCCTTGCGCCGCATGGGACGCAGCCAGCGCGCTGCGCCCGAGCCCGCGGCCGCGGAGGACGCCGACTCGGGTCTGCGTCGCTTCAGCGCCAAGGGCCTCCTGTCGCTGCGCAGCCGCCTCGCTCTGTCGGCTGCGGAATGCGGTGCGCTCGTCGGCGCATCGTCGCAGTCGATCTACAACTGGGAGCAGGGCAAGGCACGTCCTTCGGCCAGGCATCTGCCGGCCATCGCCGCCTTGCGCAGCATGGGCAAGCGCGAAGCGAGCGCGCGGCTCGCGGCGATCGCCGAAGCTGCCTAGAAGCTCTCGGCTCCGACGCGGCTAGCGCGGCCCGGGCGTCTTGCCCGTCATCCGCGGCGCCTGCAGGAAGTCGAAGTCGACGCCGCGATCGGCCTGCAGCACGCTCTGCAGGAAGAGCTTGCGGTAGCCGCGCTCGGCCGTCGGCTCGACGACTGGATGCTCGCGCGCACGCCGCGCGATCTCCGCGTCGGCGACGAGAAGCGTGATCTCGCGACGCTGCACGCTGAGGCGAATCCGGTCGCCGTTGCGCACATGCGCGAGTGGCCCGCCGATCGCCGACTCGGGCGTGACGTGGAGCACGATTGTGCCGAAGGCGGTGCCGCTCATGCGGCCGTCGGAGATGCGCACGATGTCCTTCACGCCGGCACGGGCGAGCTTCTTCGGGATCGGGATGTAGCCGGCCTCGGGCATGCCGGGCGCGCCCTTGGGTCCGATGTTCTTGAGCACGAGCACGTCGTCGGCAGTGACGTCGAGATCGTCGCGGTCGATGCGGGTCGCGAGGTCTTCGAGATTCTCGAAGACCACGGCGCGGCCTTCGTGCTCCATCAGCCGCGCATCGGCGGCCGACTGCTTGATGATCGCGCCGCCCGGCGCGAGGTTGCCGTTCAGCACCGCGATCCCGCCCTGTGGGTAGATCGGATCGGCGATGCTGCGCACCACGTCCTGCGGGAAGCCCGGGCCGGCGCGTTCTAGCTCCTCGCCGAGCGTGCGGCCGGTGACCGTGAGCGCCTCGAGCCGCAGCAGCGGCTTCAGCGCGCGCAGCAGCGTCGCCATGCCGCCGGCCGCATGGAAGTCCTCCATGTAGTGCTGGCCCGAAGGCTTGAGGTCGAGCAGCACCGGCGTCTCGCGGCCCATCGCGTCGAGTGCGGCCATGTCGATCTCGAGGCCCATCCGGCCGGCGATCGCGGCGAGATGGACGATGCCGTTGGTCGAGCCGCCGATGGCCAGCAGCACCCGCATCGCGTTCTCGAACGCGGCCGGCGTGAGGATCTTGTCGATCGTCAGCCGATCCTTGGCCATCTGCACCGCCTGCGCGCCCGTCTCCTCGGCGATGCGGATCCGATCGGCGGTGACGGCCGGCGGCGAGGCGCCGCCTGGCACCGTCATGCCGAGCGCTTCGGCGATGCAGGCCATCGTGCTCGCCGTGCCCATCACCGAGCAGGTGCCGACGCTCGCCACGAGCTTGTCGTTGACCTCGGCGGTCTCATCGGCGTCGATCTCGCCGGCGCGGAACTTGCCCCAGTAGCGGCGGCAGTCGGTGCACGCGCCGACGCGCTCGCCGCGGTGCGACCCGGTGAGCATCGAGCCGGTGATCAGCTGGATCGCCGGGATGTTCGCCGAGGCTGCGCCCATGAGCTGCGCCGGCACGGTCTTGTCGCAGCCGCCGATCAGCACGACCGCATCCATCGGCTGGGCGCGGATCATCTCCTCGGTGTCCATCGACATGAGGTTGCGCAGGAACATGCTCGTCGGCGCGGCGAAGCTCTCGTGGATCGAGATCGTCGGGAAACGCATCGGCAGGCCGCCGGCCAGCATCACGCCCCGCTTGACGGCCTCGACGAGCTGCGCAGCATTGCCGTGGCACGGGTTGTAGTCGCTGCCGGTGTCGGCGATCGCGACCACCGGGCGATCGAGCGCGGCGTCGGTGTAGCCCGCGCCCTTGATGAAGGCCTTGCGCAGGAAGAGCGAGAACCCGGGATCGCCGTAGCTCGTCAGGCCCTTCTTCATGCCGGCGGCGGCGGGATCGGCGGGATCTTCGGGGCGGGTCGACACGGTGACGGATGCGCTGCTGTCGGAGTGGCGCGAGTGTGTCAGATCGATGGCGCAGCCGGCCGCGACTCAGGGCTGCGCTACTCTTGCCTCATGGAACAACCCCAGCTCAACTTCGACGACGGCGCCGCCTACGAAGACTTCATGGGCAAGTGGAGCCAGCTCGCCGGCGACACCTTCCTGCGCTGGCTGGCGCCGCCCTCGGGGATGCGGTGGGTCGACGTCGGCTGCGGCAACGGCGCGTTCACCGAGATGCTCGTGGGTCGCTGTGCCGCGCGCGAGGTGCAGGGCATCGATCCGTCGAAGGAGCAGCTCGCCTACGCCCGCACGCGCCTCGAAGGGCAGGCCGCGACATTCCAGGTCGGCGACGCGATGGCGCTGCCGTTCGCAGATTGCACGTTCGACGCCGCAGTCATGGCCCTGGTGATCTTCTTCGTGCCCGATCCGGTCAAGGGCGTCGCCGAGATGACGCGCGTGGTGCGGCCCGGCGGCAGCGTCTCGTCGTATGCCTGGGACCTGCTCGGCGGCGGCTTCCCGTTCGCCGCGATGTCCGACGAGATGGCGGCGCTCGGCACGCCGCCGCTCTGGCCGCCGAGCGCCGAGGCGTCGCGGATCGACGCGCTGCAAGCGCTCTGGACCAACGCCGGCCTGGTGGACGTCGAGACAATGGCGATCGACATCGAGCGCACCTTCGACGACTTCGAGACCTTCTGGCGCATCGCGCAGACGGGCCCGCGGGTCGCGCCGCGCCTCGCGGCGATGAGGCCGGACAACGTCGCGCTGCTGAAGGAGCGGCTGCGAGCGCTCCTGAAGGCCGACGACGCCGGACGCATCACCTACGGCGCACGCGCCAACGCCGTCAAGGGGCGCGTCGCGGGCTGACGGTCCGCGCCGGCGCGTTCGATCGGGGTCGGCGGCGGCACGTGCGACTCCCGCGACTCGACGCAGAGGACCCGGGCACGGCTCTCGGGCCCTGACGGTCGCGCCCGGCCTCAGGCACGCGAGCGCAGCTCGCGCACGCCGCGGCCGAGCTTTCGGCGCAGCAACGCGCGCAGCGTCACGCCGTCGGCGTAGCCGATCTGCGCCGCGATCCGGTCGAGGCTGTCGCTGCCCGTGCGCAGCAGATGCACCGCGCGCTCGACGCGCAGGTCCTGGAAGTACGAGAGCGGCGACTTGCCGAGGACACTGCGCAGCCGGCGCGCCAGCGTGCGCTCGCTGGCGCCCACCGCGCGCGCCGCGTCGGCGAGCGAGAAGCCGCTGACCAGCCGTCGGCGCGCCCACGATTCGAAGCGCTCGACCACCGGGTCGGCGTGGGCGAGATGGTCGGGGATGACGAACTCGGCCTGCGAGCCCCGCGCCTCGACGAGCAGGTAGCGCGCCGCGAGTGCCGCGAGCGCCGGGCTGCTCGCGCGCACGACGCCGAGCGCCAGGTCGATGTGGGCCAGGGCCGCGCCTGCCGTGGTGATTCCCGCAGAGCTGACGAGCATGCGCGATTCGTCGAGCGCGACACGCGGATAGCGCTGGCGAAACATCGGCGCGAGCCACCACGACGTCGTCGCGCGCTGGCCGTCGAGCAGCGTGCTCTCGGCGAGGACGAAGGTGCCGGTGCACGCCGCGCCGACCGTCGCACCGTCGCGCGCCCAGCCACGCAGCGCCGCCGCGGCATCGACGACATCGGCGCGCGCCAGCCGCGTCGCCAGCGCCTCGGGCATCTTGTCCCCGAGCGCCGGCACGAGCACGACGTCGGGTCGGCGCACGTCGGCGATCGGCACGACGGGCACCGTCAGGCCGCGCGCGGTCCGCACGCGCCGCCGCACGCCCACGAGCGCGAGCTCGATCGGCGCCGGCGCATCGGGCAGCGTGCCGCGCAGCTCGTTCGCCGTGGTCAACGTGTCGGTGAGCGCGGCCAGGCCGAGATCGAACACGCCGTCGAGCACGAGAAGATGGACCCGCATGGCGAGAATGGTATCGATGTTGTCGATTTCGCCACTTGCGGCCGGGCTGTGAACGGCCGAGACTCGGTCCCGACGCCGACACCTCCATCGTCCCCCGAAAGGATTCGCCATGGTCAAGCTCGCCCTGTTCGTTCGACTCGAAGCCAAGCCCGGAAAGGAGGCCGCAGTCGCCGACTTCCTCGCCGGCGCCCTGCCCCTGGCCAACGCCGAGTCGGGAACGACCGCCTGGTTCGCCCTGAAGTTCGGGCCATCGACGTTCGGTGTCTTCGACGCGTTCGCCGACGAGAGCGGTCGCCAGGCACACCTCGGCGGGCCGATTGCCGCCGCGCTGATGGCCAATGCCGCGACGCTCCTCAGCGCGCCGCCGACGATCGAAAAAGTCGACCTGCTCGCGGCGAAGCTGCCGGGATGACGATCGACGACTGAACGCCAGCGGGCAAGCCGCTTGCCAATTCCGGGCGTCGCTCACTTCGCATCGCCTGACATGCCGTCCACCAAGCCGCCCGTCGCCTACCACCCGTCCGTCGAGCAGGTCACCGAGGACGAGGCGAAGACGTCGACCGACATCGACGACACGTTGGCGAAGATCCGCGAGAAGACCTTCGCCGACAGCGGCCACGCGATCCGCAGCGTCCACGCGAAGAACCAGGGCATGGTGCGCGCGACGTTGATCGTCGAGCCCGGATTGCCCGAGCCGCTCGCGCAGGGCCTCTTCTCCGCGCCCGGCAGCTACGAGGTGTTGATGCGCTTCTCGACGATGTCCGGCGACATTCTCGACGACAAGGTCTCGCTTCCGCGCGGGCTCGCCCTGAAGATCGTCGGCGTGCCCGGCGCGCGCCTGCCCGGCTCGGAGAACGACGTCACCCAGAACTTCCTCCTCATCGACGGGCCGGCGTTCAACGCGCCGAGCACGAAAAAGTTCCTCGGTGGCCTGAAGCAGGTGGCGGCCACGACAGACCGCGCCGAAGGCGCGAAGAAGGCGTTCTCCGCCGTGCTGCAGGCGACGGAGAAGGTCGTCGAGGCGTTCGGCGGCAAGAGCGCCAAGCTCGTCTCGATGGGCGGCCATCCCGCGACGCAGGTGCTCGGCCAGACCTTCTACACCGCGGCCGCGCTGCGCCACGGCCGCTGCATCGCCAAGCTTTCGCTCGTGCCGGTGTCGGCCGACCTGAAGGCGCTGACCGACCAGAAGGTCGATCTCTCCGACCGGCCCGACGGCCTGCGCGACGCGACGGTCGCCTTCATGCGCACCCACCCTGCCGAGTGGGCGCTGCAGGTGCAGCTCTGCACCGATCTCGAGACGATGCCGGTAGAAGACGCCTCGGTCGAATGGTCGCAGGACGAGAGCCCGTACGTCACCGTCGCCCGCGTCGTGGCCGAGCCGCAGGAGGCCTACGGCGCGGCGCTCGCCCATGCCGTCGACGACGGCATGTTCTTCAGCCCGTGGCGCGGCCTGCAGGCGCACCAGCCGCTCGGCAACGTGATGCGGGCGCGCAGGGTTGCATACGAGCACTCCGCGCAGTTCCGCGCCGCCCGCAACGGCACGCCGGTCATCGAGCCGCGAGATCTCTCAGCCGTTCCGCGGTGACGCGGCGGTGACCGATGCGTCGGTCGCCGCGCCGGGGGCCAGAATGCGGCACGACAGCCAGCCATCCGGACGAGAGGACTTTTCATGACCCGCGCCAGGCATCTCGAAGATTCGTTGAACGCCCTCCGATCGGAAGTCAGCGGGGTGGACCTCGGCGACGCGCAAGCCCGTCAGCGCGTCGACAGCCTCCTGCTCGACGTCGGAACGCGCGTCGGAGCGCCGGACGGTGCGGTTGCCGATGACGACCTGACCGCGCGGCTCAGGGCGTCGGTCCTCAGCTTCGAGGGATCGCATCCGAAGATCGCCGTGCTCATGAACGACGTCCTCGAGAAGCTGAGCACGATGGGGATCTGACGAGGTCGTTCGCGACGGCGCGCAGGCCTCGTCGCGACGGCTCAGCGAATGACGTCGGTGGCCTGGATCAGGATGTCGGGCGGGATGTCCAGGCCCAGCGCCTTGGCGGTCGCGAGATTGAGGACGAATCCGAACACCGAGCCGAGATCGACGGGCAGGTCGGCCGGCTTCGCGCCCCTCAGGATCTTGTCGACGTAACGCGCCGCGACGCGTGCAAGGGCGTCTTCGGACACGATCGAGCAGGAATCCTTCGGTCGCGCCGCCCAGGCTCGGCAGGCGATAGGCCACCAGAAGCGCTGCGATCTTTTCCAGGACCGCGTCCGAGAAAGAAGCGCTGCCGGAGATGACCGTCCCGTCGACGCCGGACTGCACCAGACGCTGCAACTGGGGCTCGACCTCGTCGATCGAAGACGCGTAGACGAACTGAATGCGCACGCCGAGCGCCCTCGCTGCCGCGGACGCGGCGGCGACCGACGCGGTGGACAGCGCCGAATCCCTGCGGTCGGCCGAATTGATGTACGCGATGCTGGTCAGCTTGCGACTCACCCTGCGAAGCAACTGGAACTGCTTCGTCAAGAGGTCGAGCGACTGGATCGAGCTGCCCGTGAGATTGGTTCCCGGATGCGCCAGGCTCGACACGAGCCCCATGCCGACCGGATCCGCGGAGCTGTAGAACACGATCGGCACGGTGGCGGTCGCCTTCTTCGCAGCGAGCGCGGTGGCGCTTCCACCAGCGGCGTAGATCACGTCGACCCTGGCCTCGACCAGGTCGCGGGCCATCCTGTCGAGGACGTCGAGCCGGCCCATGTCGACGAAGCGCCGCTCGACGCGCAGATTGCGGCCCTCGGTCCAGCCCAGGCGCGCCAGCTCCGAGGCGAATGTCCGCCAAGTGGCCGTGTCGGGCTCGCGCGGGTCCGGCGTCAGCACGCCGAGGCTGACCATCCTGACCTGGGGCTGCGCGAACGCAAAGCGCGCGGGCGCCGCCAGGGTGGCCATCGCGAGCAGCATGCACCGGCGGACCGACGTCGTGTCGATGGCGACAGGCGGCGTCGATCGTGTGCTGCGCATGGTCCCGAGGATATCGAGGGCCCTCGTGGAGTCAAACTCGACACCCGACAAGAACGGAGAAACGTGATGTCCAGCCCCAGCTTCGACACCCTGCCCGACACGCTCCGGGCGATCCGCACCCGTGCGCTCTTCGTCCTGCGCCTTGCGGTCCGGCCGGTGGTTTCGGTCGGGGCGACACCCGGCGTCCACCGCCGGATCGGCGTCATCCACGGAGGCACCTTCGAGGGCGATCGGCTGGCGGGCGAGGTGATGGACGGCGGCAGCGATTGGCAGTCCGTCCGGTCCGACGGCAGCGTCGGTCTCGACGTGCGCCTTGTGCTCAGGACCAACGACGATGCGCTGATCGCGATGACCTACCGCGGCATCAGACACGGCCCGCCCGACGTCCTCCGGCGGATCGATCAAGGCGAAGCTGTGGCCCCCGAGGCCTACTACTTTCGCATGGCCCCGATGTTCGAGACCGCATCGTCGAGCTTCGGATGGATGAACCGGATCCTGGCCATCGGCGTCGGTCATCGACTACCCGACGGGCCGGTCTACAGCGTCTTCGAGGTGCTGTGACAGCCAAGACTGCGGACGTCGGGCGCCTACAGCCCGATCACGCCCGCGGACAGCAGTCGGCTTCGCTCCGCTTCATCCAGCCCGAGCTTGCCGAGGATCTGCTCCGTGTGTTCGCCGATCCGCGGCGCCGGCGGCACCGGCGCTGCCGGGCGCTCGAAGCGAGGGGCCGGGCTTGGCTGAAGACCATCCGCTCGCTCGACGAACGTGCCGCGCGCCTTCATGTGCGGATGCGCGGGCGCTTCGTCCATGTCCAGCACGGGTGTGGCGCATGCTTCGGTACCTTCGAGAAGGCGACACCACTCATCGCGGGTGCGCGTTCGGAACACGTCCGTCATGCGCGCGCGAAGGGCGGGCCACTGCGCCTCGTCCCACTGGGCGTCGAAGCCCGCGTCGGCGAGCCCGCAGCGATCGATCAGCTCGCGGTAGAACTGCGGCTCGATCGCGCAGAGGGCGAGGTACTTGCCGTCGGCGCACGCGTAGGTCGCATAGAAATGGGCGCCTCCGTCGTTGATGTTGGCCTCGCGCCGGTCGCGCCAGGTACCCCGCGCTTTCATGCTGTACATCACCGTCATCAGCGACGCAGCGCCATCGACCATCGCCGCGTCGACGACCTGGCCCCGGCCGGTTCCGCCCGCTTCGTGCAAGGCGGCGAGCACGCCCATGGCCAGATACAGCGCGCCGCCGCCGTAGTCGCCGACCAGATTGAGGGGCGGTGGTGGAGGACGATCGGCGCTGCCCATCGTCCACAACGCGCCGGTGAGCGCGATGTAGTTCAGGTCGTGTCCTGCCGACTGGGCCAGCGGCCCGGACTGGCCCCAGCCCGTCATGCGCCCGTAGACGAGCGCTGGATTTCGGCGCTGGCAGGGCTCGGGGCCGAGGCCGAGCCTCTCCATGACCCCGGGTCGAAAGCCTTCGATCAGGATCTCGGCGCCCGCGATGATGTCGAGCGCGATCTTCACGCCGCGCGGCTGCTTGAGATCGAGCGCCACCGATTGACGGCCGCGGTCGACGAAGCCGTCGTTGCCGGTGTAGTCGTCGATGGCACGCCGCGGTCTCGGCGGGCGATCGATGCGGATCACCGTCGCGCCCATGTCGGCCAGCAACATCGCCGCGAACGGACACGGTCCGATCGCGGCCATCTCGACCACCGTCACGCCGCTCAAAGGCCCGTTCATTGCGATCGTTCGCTGTCTGCAGCTAGCGCAACACCGCGGGATCGGCACGCACGAAACCCGCGCCGCTCTTCGCCGCCACCTCGTCGAGATCACGGTCGAGCAGGTCCGCGCCGCGCCGACTTGCCCAGTGCACCGGGCCGCCGACCCAGCGCGGGAAACCGTAGCCGTGCACCAGGACGACGTCGATGTCGCTGGCCCGGCTGGCAACGCCTTCGCGGACGAGCTTTGCAGACTCGTTGACGATCGTCGCGAGCGCACGGCGGACGATCTCGTCGGCACCGATGGCACGCCGCGTCACGCCCTTGGCCGCGCTTTCCGACTCGATCAAGGCCCGGACCGCGTCGTCCGGCACGCCGCGTTTCGCGCCCTCCGGATGCCTGTACCAACCGGCGCCGGTCTTCTTGCCCAAGCGCCCCTGCTCGCAGAGGCGATCGGCGATCGCGACGTAGCGCGCCGCGGGGTCGCGCAGTGCGGCGCGTGCCTGGCGCATGCGCCAGGCGATGTCGAGTCCGGACAGGTCCGCGACCGAGAACGGCCCCATCGCGAAGCCGAAGGCTTCCAGCGCCGCATCCACGTCCTGCGGCAACGCGCCCTCTTCCAGCATGAACTCGCACTGGCGCCGGTAGGCGTCGTAGACCCGGTTGCCGATGAAGCCGAACGCGTTGCGCGCGACGACGGCCTGCTTCTTGAGACGACGCGCCAGCGCGAGCCCGGTCGCGATCGCGTCGCCGCCGCTCCTGGCGCCGCGCACGACCTCGAGCAGCTTCATCGCCGGCGCCGGGCTGAAGAAGTGCAGGCCGATGACGTCTTCGGGGCGCCTCGTGAACGCGGCGATCGTGTCGAGGTCGAGGTAGGAGGTGTTCGACGCCAGGGTCGCACCCGGCTTCAGCAAGGCGTCGAGTCTGCGAAAGACTTCCTCCTTCGTGCCGATGTCCTCGAACACCGCTTCGATCGCCAGGTCGACATCGGCGAGCGCGTTCCAGTCGGTGTGGACAGTCGCGCGTGCTTCGAACGCCGTTGCCTGCTCGGCGTTGCAGCGTCCCGTGCGCGTGCGGCCGGCCCAGTAGTCGTGCAGGCGGGTCCGGCATGCCCGCACCGCGTCGTCGTCGCGCTCGATCAGGACGACATCGAGCCCGGCCTCGGCGAGACAGATCGCGATGCCGGCGCCCATCGTGCCGCCGCCGATGACGGCCGTGCGTCGCAACGGGCGTGCTTCGCCGACCAGGTCGTCCGGCGCCTTGCCGGCCTCGCGCTCGGCGAAGAAAAGATGGCGCAGCGCAGCGGCATCGTCCGACATCCGGAACTCCTGGAAGAGCTTGCGTTCCGTGGCGAGCGCCTCGTCGATCGGCTCGCTCGCCGCAGCCCGCACGCGCTCGATCGCCGCCCCGACATTGGGCCGCCCGCGCCCCGCCTTCATGGCTGCCGCGATCGCCTGGTCGATCGCGTCCGGTGGCTCGGCCGGCACGGCGAGATCGCGCACGAGACGCTTGCCCGACAAACCCGCTGCGAATGCGACAGCGGCTGCGCGCAGGTCGCCTTCGGCAATGCTGTCGACGATGCCGAGCGCGAGCGCCTTGTCGACGCCGATGCGCTCGCCAGCGCAGATCATCTGGATCGATCGAGAGACGCCGACGAGGCGCGGCAAGCGCTGCGTGCCACCCGCACCGGGCAGCATGCCGAGCGTCACCTCGGGCAGACCGACGATCGCGCCGCGCGCGGCGACGCGGCCATCGCAGCCGAGCGCGAGCTCGAAGCCGCCTCCGAGTGCCGCGCCGTGAATCGCGGCGACGACGGGTTTGCCCACCGTTTCGATGGCGCGGATCACCGCCGGCAGCTGCGGCTCCTCGAGCGGCTTGCCGAACTCGCGCAAGTCGGACCCGGCGATGAAGGTCGTTCCCTCGCCGATGATCACCGCGGCACGGAGTGCTCGATCCTCGGCGAGGAGGCCGATCGCATCGAGAATGCCGCGCCGGACCGACAGCGAGCCCGCGTTGATGGGCGGGTTATCGATCAGGATCACCAGCACGTCGCCGTCACGTTCAACGGCCACCTTGTCGCTCACTCGTTGCATCAGGATTCCTTGATCTGGAGGACGATGCTGCCGGCGCTCTTCCCGGTCGCGGCGAGGGTCAGCGCGTCGCGGAAGTGCTCGAAGGGAAAGCGGTGCGCGATCGGCGGCGCCGTGATGGCGCCGCGATCGTAGAGCTCGATCAGCGCGCGGTCGTTGGCGGCTGCGAGTTCCGGATGCTGCTGCTCGAATCTCGACAGCTCGACGCCGATCAGCGATGCGTTCTTGACCAGCGCGAGGTTCAGCGGCAGCGAGGGGATCGTTCCCGACGCGAAGCCGATGACGAGATGTCGCCCGCCGATGCCGAGCGCGCGAAAGGCGCGTTCAGTCGCCGTGCCTCCGACCGGATCGACGACGACGTCGAGGCCACGCGCTTCGGTCCAGTCGCGCACCTGAGCGCGCCAGTCGTCGGCATGCGTGTCGATCGTCGCCGTCGCGCCGGCCCGCGTCGCGAGGTCGCGCTTCTGTTCGCTCGATGCGGAGGCGAGCACACGCGCGCCCATCGCCGCCGCAAGCTGGACCGCTGCGAGGCCCACGGCGCCCGCCGCGCCTAGAACGAGGACGCTTTCCCCCGCCTTCACGTTCGCGGCCTGGTTGAGCGCGTAGTAGGCGCAGCAGAATCCGCCGCGAAACACCGCGCCTTCGTCGAACGACATGCGCTCGGGAATGCGCAACGCCGCTGTCGCCTTCACCACGATCCGCTCGGCGTACTTTCCACCGACGCCGACGCAGGCCACACGGTCACCGACCGCGAGCCGCGTGACGCCGTCACCGACGGCGACGACGACGCCCGACACCTCGTTGCCGGGGATGAACGGCAACGCGACCTTCGCCTGATGGCGACCGCTCGCGATCAGCGCGTCGACGAAGGTGACGCCGGCAGAGTGCACCTCGACCTGCACCTCTCCGGCCGCAGGCACCGGACACGCCCAAGGGGCGATGGCGTAGTGGTCCCAAGACCCGAGAGCGCTGCCGAGAATCGCCCTCACTTCGCATCGGGCATGTGCAGGACATGCTTGGCGAGAATGTTGCGCTGGATCTCCGACGTGCCGCCGTAGATCGTCGTCACCAGCGACTGCAGCCACATCGCCGCGGGCGTGACGCTGGTGTCACCGGGCGGGCAATGGCGCAGCGCCGCGTATTCGCCGGCGATGTCGATCGCGGCCTGGGTGATGCGCTGATAGAGCTCGGTCTGGTTGATCTTGAGGAACGAGACGTCCGGGCCGAGCTCTTCGCCGCGCCGCACCTTGTCGACGTAGATCTCGTAGAGCGACTCGTGGTCGCGCAGGTCCAGCAGCAGCCGGCCGTAGCGCTCCATGAACATCGGCTCGTCGGCGATGCCGAGCTCGGTGGCGAGCGTTTCGAGCTGCGTGAGCGTGTTCGCCGATTGCGGTGGCGAGCCGACGAAGAGCCGCTCGAAGCCGAGCAGCGCCTTGGCCATCTGCCAGCCCTGATTGACCTGGCCGACGAGAGAGTCGCGCGGCACGCGGACGTTGTCGAAGAAGACCTCGCAGAACTCCGGATGCATGCCGAGCGTGAGGATCGGCCGCACCGTGATGCCGGGCCGGTCCATCGGCACGAGCAGGAAGCTGATGCCGGCCTGCTTCTTCGATGTCTTGTCGGTGCGGACGAGGAGATAGATCCAGTTCGCGTCGGTGGCCAGCGTGGTCCAGATCTTCTGGCCGTTGATGACCCACTCGTCGCCGTCGAGCACCGCCTCGGTCCGCAGGCTCGCGAGGTCGGAGCCCGCGTTCGGCTCGCTGTAGCCCTGGCACCAGATGTGCTCTCCGGTGATGATCTTCGGCAGGAAGAACGCCTTCTGGGCCGGCGTGCCGTATCGGATGATCAGCGGGCCGAGCTGGTTGACACCGTGGTCGGAGAAACGCCCGCAGCCATGCCGCGCGAGCACGTCCTGCATGATCACCTGCTTGCCGGGAGCGAGGCCCATGCCGCCGTCTTCCTTGGTCCAGCCGGGCGCGAGCCAGCCGTGCGCCGAGAGACGGTCGTACCAGTCCTTCGTGTCGCGCCGGCGCAGCCGCTCCGGCGGATGGCGCAGCTCGGGCGGGTAGTTGGCCTCGACCCATTCCTTCACATGCGCGCGAAAGACGTCGTCGGGCCACGCGTTGTAGTCCGCTGGCAGATCGGCAACGGTCATGCGCGCGTTGTCGCGTGACGTCGTCGGCGCCGGCGCGGCCCGGTACAGACCCAGATAGCGTGTGCGGTGCGACGCCGCAGTCCCGAAACGGTTGTAGAGCGTGAGCACCTTTCGCGCGTACAAGCCGACGTCGCATTCGTCGGTCATGCCGATCGCGCCGTGCAGCTGGATCGACTCGCGAGCGATCGTCATCGCCGCGTCCGACAGACGCGCAGCCGCCTGCGAGACGGCCATCGTGCGGGCTCGGGCATCGCCCTCGCCGTCCATCGTTGCCGCAGCTTCGGCGAGCACCGCGCGCGACATGTCGAGCTGCAGCTTCAGATTCACCACGCGGTGCTGCAAGACCTGGAAGGTGCCGATCGGCTGGCCGAACTGGCGTCGCGTGGCCAGGTACTCGCGCGTGATGACGGTCATCCGCTCCATCGTGCCGAGGAGGACGCCGGCGTTGGCGAGTGTCATCTCGTCGATCGCGGCATCGAGCGTGCCGCTCACCGCGATCGCCGCGGCGTTGTCGAAGCGGACCTCGGCGAGCACGCCGCCGTCCTGGGTGAAATGCTCGGTGACGCTCACGCCGGGGTCATCACGGCGGACCAGCGCGAGCCCCTCGCGCGCCTGCACGAGAAAGGCCTGAGCGCCGCCGGCCGACACGAAGCGCTTGATGCCGGTGACCCGCTCGCCGGCGAACGTCGTCGACGGCGCAGCGTCGAGCACGTTGGCACGCTCTGCCCATGCGGGGGCGATCAGCAGCTGACCGCTCACGACCTGCGCGAGCGTCGCCTCGAGCGCAGGCCCAGTCAGCAAGGGCGCGACGACCATCGTCGCCAGGATGGGCTCGGGTGCGAGCGCCGCACCCAGCACCTCGGCGATGGCGACGAGCTCGGACACGCCGAGGCCGGAGCCGCCGGCGGCATCCGGCAGTCGCAGCGCAGCCCAGCCCAGATCGCACATCTCGCGATAAGTGGCCGGGTCGTGGCCGGGGGAATGAAAGCGCAGCTCGCGGATGCGCGCGGTGCTGCCCTTCGGCGGAAAGACCGCGGCCGCGCTGTCGCGGATCATGCCGATGGATTGCTGATGCTCGGAAGTCGACGTCGTCATGGGAGGTCTGGTACCAGGTGCCGCCGCGACTCAGCGGCCGGTGAACGAAGGTTTGCGCTTCTCGCCGAAGGCGCTCAGCGCCTCGGCGTGGTCTGCCGTGCCGATGGCCTGGATCACGGCGCCGATCTCGTACTCGATCATGGCTTCCTGCGTCGACGTCGGCGCGAGGTCGAGCAGGCGCTTGGTGAGGCCGAGCGCGACCGTCGCGCCGCTCGCCAGCGATGCCGCGTAGGCCTGCGTCTCGCTCAGCAGATCCGCGTCGGCGATGACGCGTTGAGCCAGGCCGAGCTGCAGCGCCTCGGCCGCGGAGAACAGGCGTCCGCTGAACGCGAGCTCCTTGGCACGCGGCACGCCGACGTACCGTACGAGCCGGAATGCAGCGCCCGCGTCGGGCACCAGGCCGCGGCTCGAGAACACCGCGCCGAAGACGGCCCGCTCGGCCGCGAAGATGAGATCGCAGGCGAGCGCGAGGCTCAGGCCCGCGCCGACCGCCGTGCCGTTGACCGCAGCGATCACCGGCTTCTCGATCGTCGCGAGCGGCGTGAACAGAGTCCGGTGAAGCGAGAGCAGACGCTCGCGCGTGTCGGCGGGGGTCCGTCCCGGATCCATCTCGCGGATGTCGCCACCCGAACAGAACGCACGGCCGCTTCCGGTGAGAACGATCGCGCGCACGTCGCGCCGTTTGCCGAGATCGGCGATGCGCTCGGCCAACTCGGCCTTGAGCGCGAGGTTGAGCGCGTTGAGAACGTCGGGCCGGTTGAGCGTCAGCGTCGCGACGCCGGCCTCGACCTCGCACAGCAGCGGCGTGCCCTCCATGGCCATGCGGCTCAGCTCGACTCTCGCAGGAGCTCGAAGTGCGAGATGTCGCCGAGCGAGCCCTTGCGTTCGGCCCTCCACACCGCCTTGACGCGCTGGCCCGGCTTCAGCGTCTTCGGTGCTGCGGCGATGTCGACGCCGTCGAGGATGTGGATGATCTTGGTCGACGCGCCGTCGAGCATGATCTCGGCGTACACGTATGGTGGCTCGCGCGTCTGGCCGACGAACTTCAGGTGGATGATCGAGAACGCCTGCAGCACGCCGGTGTCGGCGACATCGGCCCAGGTGCCGGTCTTCACGTAGCAGACGTCGCAGAGCTCGCGCGGCGGCAAGAGCACGCTGTGGCACTTCGGGCAACGGATGCCGACGATCCGTCCGGCCGTGTGCATCTCGTCGAAGAGGCGGCCGTAGTAGGGGCCGTGGGCGTGCTGGTATTTCAGGGTCAGCGAGGTCGGCACGCTGGCGATCGGCTCGAGGGCCTCGGTGAGCGGCGACGGCTTGGTCGCTGCGGCGCTGCGCGTCGCCAGCTCGAAGCCGGCGAGGTCGAGCACGGAGCCTTTCGGCTCTGCCGCCCACGTCGCCTGCACGCGCATGCCGATCCTCCAGTCGGTGTCGCCGCTCAGGCGATGCAGCATGTCGCAGTCGACGCCGTCGAGTCGGACGAGGGCGAGCGTGAATGCCGGCGTGCGCGTGAAGCCGCGCAGCTCGCCCTGATGGCTGAGCTCGACCAGCTCCAGGTCGTCGCCGCCGCAGGCGCAGACGTCCTGCGCCGGCGCCTCGACGCGGCCGCAGGCGCGGCAACGCGTGCCGACGATGCGCTTCCTCGCCAGCTCTGCGAGAAACGTCCCGGTGGCGCGACCCGGCGTCAGGTTGTAGGGCAGCGAGATCGTGCTCTGGAACGGCGCGAGGTCGAGCGGAAAGGTATCGGGAGCCTGGTACATGGATCGGTCCTTCAGTCGGAGCTGACAACGGCCAGGCCGCGCAGGTTCGCCCAGCCGCCGCCGGTCTGCGCCGCGGCGAGACGGGCACCGGCGATCTGGTGCTCGCCGGCCTTGCCGGTCACCTGCATCGCTGCTTCGATCAAGCGGATCAAGCCGGCGGCGCCGATCGGATTCGCACCGAGACATCCGCCCGACGGATTGACCGGAATGTCGCCGGTCATCGCGGTCGCGCCCGACGTGACCAGCTCGGCCGCGCCGCCCGGCGCGCACAGGCCCAGGCTTTCGTAGTAGCTCAGCTCGAAGCAGCTGTAGGGCTCCTGCACCTCGACGACATCGAGCTGCCGGCGCGGATTCGTGATGCCGGCGGCGCGGTACACGGTGCGCGCGGCGTGCGCGAGCGGCTCCGACATCAGCATCGAGCGTTGCGGCGCGTTGTCGGCCTCGGCGCAGTAGGCGATGCTGCGGATGATGGCCGGCTGGGTCGTCGACCTGGCGGCGAGCGCTTCGGTCGTGAGCACGACCGCGGCGGCACCGTCCGAGATCGGCGGGACATCGAGGAGCTTGATCGGCCACGCCAGCGGAGCCGACTTCAGGACGTCCTCGACGGTGACCTTCTTGCGCACGTGCGCGAACGGATTCAGATGCGCGTTGGTCAGGTTCTTGACGACGACGTGCGCCGCTGCCTCTTCGGTGTGGCCGAGCGCATCCATGCGCGCGCGCCAGTAGGCGGCCGAGAAGCCCATGATGCCGACCGCGAACTCGCGCCCCCAGAACGGGTCGTACAGGCTCGAGATCGAGTACTGCAACGCGCCTTCCGACAGCTTGTCGTAGGCGACGACGAGCACGCGGCCTGCGAAGCCGCCGGCGACCTGGTAGTAGCCCGCGAGCGCGCCCGCGAAGCCGGTGCCGCCGCCGCTCGTGATACGAACGACAGGCTTGCCGCGCGCACCCATCGCGTCGACGACCCACTTCTCCGGCTGGTTGACCGCGGCGAACAGCACCGGGCCGCTGGCGACGACGACCGAGTCGATGTCGTCCATCGTGAGGTTGGCATCGGCGAGCGCGCGCCGGGCGGCTTCGCGCACGAGGCCGGGAACGTTGACGTCACCGCGCCGACGCTGATGGTGGGTCTGGCCGACGCCGACGATCGCAACATGGTTCATGGTTCAGGCCTCGACGACAAAGACGCAATGGGACTGGGCGCCGAGCCCCGAGGAGGCGTGGACCACGGCTTTGCCGTTGCCGACGCCCTCGGCCAGCTGCGCGGCGGCCTCGGCGAGACGCACCAGCCCGGTCGCGAACACCGGCCATGCGGGCAGCGCGCCGCCGGATCGATTGAGCTCGAGCCTGGCGCCGTCTTGGTAGAGATCGATGGCGCGACCGGCATCGGCGAGACCGAGCGCCTCGAGCGCGACCATCTCGGCCGCGGGCGACGTGCCGGAGACTTCCGCGACGCCGACACTGCGTGCATCGGTGCCGGCCGCCGCGAACGCCGATCGTGCCGCGGCCGCGCATGCGGTGGACGCCGACTCGCGCATCGCGAAGTTGCCGCTGTCCATCGCCGCGCCCATGCCGGTCACCCAGACCGGCGTGCGCGCGACGAGGCGCGCGACCCGCTCCGAGGCGATGACGATCGCGACGGCGCCATCGACCGGCCGCGCGAGCATGCTCTGGCGGATCGGCGCCGCGGCCCACGGTGACGCGGCGATCTCGTCGCGGCTCGGAGCGCGGTCGAGCCCGAGGCGTGGATTGAGCAGCGCCTTCGCCCACGCACGCGACATCACCTGGACGAGCGCATCGTCCTCGAGATGGTTCCGGTGGAGATACGCCTGCGCGAGCAGACCCTGCGCCGTGGTCTCGTCGAGGCCGACCGGCCGCTGGCAGAACGGGTCGGCGATCGTGTTGTGAAACTGCGCGACGTCGGCTTCCGACGGCTTGGCGTAGGCGATGATCAGGCCGACATCGGCCGC
>Ga0123338_10002074_pt1 | contig 18896 bp, 15 predicted proteins | sample grotaG_FD_89793 | JGI IMG/M metagenome (GOLD analysis project Ga0123338, IMG submission 89793) | Glacier valley bacterial and archeal communities from Borup Fiord, Nunavut, Canada, to study Microbial Dark Matter (Phase II) -... | ecosystem: Environmental > Aquatic > Freshwater > Ice > Glacier ...
CAGCGTAAGCATCGTTACCTTTCCGGCAAGTCAGGTTTTGAGGCTTATTCTGCCACACGTTTTACGCCACCCATGCGCAAAGTCTAGCTAATCAATCGCACTCCTTACCCCGCTTCCTGCGGTCGGGTCGGGTTTTGCAGTTTGCGGACACGTCCCTAATCAGTCGCACTCCTCACCACCACCACTCACGGACCCACATGCACCCCCGCCCGCGCCTCCAGCACCGATAGCACCGCCGCGTTATCCAATTCACCATCACCCGCCGCGACCATCGCCTCGAAAAGCGACTGCGCAGCCTCGCTCAACGGCAGCTCGACCCCATACGCGGCAGCGGTATCCAGTACGATATTCAAATCCTTGAGCTGCATATACGCCTTAAATCCCGGCGCGCGGTTGCCTTGTCGCAGGCGTTCCGGCTTATTATCCAGCGTCCAGCACTGCGCCGCGCCACCCTTGATCGCCTCCACCACCTTGAACGGATCGACGCCCCCCTTCGCCGCGAGGACCATCAATTCACCCATCGCGGCCATTTGCGCGCCGACCATAATCTGGTTGCACGCCTTCGCGATCTGTCCTGCGCCCGCGCTGCCGACCAGCACCCAGCTTTTTCCAATCGCCTTGAAAATCGGAGTCACACTGTCGAAATCGGCCTGCTCCCCGCCGACCATGATCACCAGTTGCCCATTGATCGCGCCGACCTGCCCGCCGCTCACCGCCGCATCGAGCGCCCCGACGCTCACCTTGCGCAATTCCGCCGCGATATGCCGCGCCGTCTCCGGCTTGATCGTGCTGTTGTCCACGTAAATCAGGCCGGGATGCGCGCCCTCGATGATCCCGTCTTTGCCGAGGACCACCTGCTCCACATCCGGCGAGTCGGGCAGATTTGTGAATACGACATCGACCTGCGCCGCGACTTCCCTTGCGGAATTTGCCACCGTCGCGCCTTCACTTGCGAGCTGGTCCACAATCGCCCGGCTGCGGTTGTGAACCACGACCGTAAAGCCCGCCTTCAACATATTGCGCACAATAGGCGCGCCCATCAGCCCCAACCCGATATACCCGATTTTCATCTGAAATGTCCCTAATCGACCGTGAGTTGCACTGATGCACCGCCGTCGCGCACCTTGGTCACGCGCAGGTGCTTCTGGAAAGCGTCTTGCAGTTCATCGACATGCGTCACGACGAGGATCAAATCGAACTGGTTGCTGATGCGGTTGATCGCCTCGATCAGCCGCTCGCGCCCGGAGGTATCCTGCGAGCCGAAGCCCTCATCGATGAACAGCGTCCGCAACTGCGAACCGGACCGCCGCGAGAGGAATTTACTCAACGCCACGCGCACCGCAAAGTTGACGCGGAACGCCTCGCCGCCCGAATAGAGGCTGTAATCGCGCGTGCCAAGTTCGTCGCTGATCAGCAGGTCGAGCGTATCCGCGACCGTGCCGGATTTCGTCTCCTTCTGCATCTGGAATTGAACCTTCATACGCCCCTCGGAGATGAGCGAGAGGATCGCGTTCGCCTCGCGTTCGAGGTCGGGGATCGCGCTCTCGATGATCATCGCCGGGACGCCGTTCTGTCCGAACGCTTTGACCAGCTTTTCATAGAGCTTGTGCTCGTAACTCAGTTTGTCATGCTCCACCAACTTTTCTTTTAGACGGATGCGCGCGGCCTCAAGCGCACTGAGGTTCATTTCAGCCCGCTTGAGTTCATCGTCAGCAGCAACAAAGGTTTTTTGAGCGGCGCGCAGTTCCACCCGGCGCAGTTCTTCTTCCAATACCTGTTTTTCGAGATGTTTCCGTTCCGCGTTCAGTCTCGCGACTTCACTTCTGTCCGACTCCACATCGGATGTCCAGCGCGTCAGCCGATCCTGTGCCTCTGAAACTTCTTTATAGAGACCGGGAAGCTGTTCCTCTGCGCGTTCTACCTCGCGCTGATAGCCGTCATAATCCTGTAACCTGTGGAGGGTATCCTGTACTTCATCGTAAGCCGCGCGATCATAACCCAGCGACACCAGCTCGTTTTCTGTCTGCGCAATACTGGCGCGGATCTCTGGCGCAAAATCTTCAGCCATCAGAATTTGTTCGAGACGTCCGAGTTCCGCGCGGATTTGTTGCGCCTCATCGTAGTTGCGAATCGCGGCCTGATGTTTCGCTTGATACTGCCCAATCTCCGCTTGCAGTGAATCTATTCCACGCAGTTCGTTCTCAAACGTTTTTCTTTTGGTGTCATGTTCCTGTCGGCGGTTCGCGATGTCCCTGAGCGCCTGCTCGGTCTGCGTTATCGCGTCGTTGCACTTATCGCCTTCGATGTGCGCCTCTTCGACAAGTTCTTGGCGGTGTACCTCATCGAGCGGACTACCACAAACCGGGCAAGCTGCGTCTTGCGTATCTGTTTTCAAGACCGCGTATCGTTTGCGCAGAACATCCCGTTCTTTGGTATGGCTTTGCAGCTCTGCCTTGAGCCGGGCGTTCGCTTCATCCAATGCAGCAACTTTTTCGTGAAGATTGTCCCGATCAGAACGCTTTTGTAGCAGCCCGGTCAACTTATCGGTGCGTAGCTGCACACTTTCAGTCAGCGCATCGATTTGTAAAGCGTCTTTCTCCAACTTCAATATTGCTTTGCGGAGTGCTTCAGCCTCGTGTTCAAGGCTACTCACCTGTTTTTCCAGCTCACCGCGCAGTTTATCCAAACGCTTTTCTGTTTGAACATATTCCCGATATTGTTTGTTGAAGTCTTTTTCGTTTCGCTTGGCAGCTTGAAGAGCCGCAAAATTGGCTGCGATTTCTTCCTTCTTATCGACCCGCTCCTGTGCATATTGGACTGCGGATTGTTTGCTCTCGATTTGTGTTTGCAGTTCTGTCAGGTCCCGCTCGCGGTTGCGCTGGCGGGTGGACGCTATACCGATGGCCGCCGAGTTCGCTTCCATTCTCTCGCGCGCGCCCTTGACACTCTCATATTGTGCTTCTGCATCCTGCTTGATGCTGGCCGCGCGCTCCACAACCTGGCACGCTTCTTCCAGCTTTTGGCGGCGGATTGGCTCCTGTGCGACATCTTCCTTGAGTTCCCCGATCTTCATTTCAATCAGGGAGCGGTCACGCCCAATCGCATCCCGCTTCTTCTTCGCGCGATCCTCGTAAATACCCCAATCCGAGAGATTCAATATCTCCTTGAGGACGCCCTTCCGCTCCTTCGGAGTCATCATCGTGAACGAATCGGCGCGCCCCTGCTGCAAAAAAGCCGAGTTCACAAACACTTCGTAGGTGAGTTTAAGCAGCTCGTCGATAGCCTTCTGCGATTCGCGGACCTTCTCGTTCAGGATGTTCCAGTGGTCCTCGTTCCACGCCGTCAGGACCAGCCGCGCCGTGCCGCCTTTTTTGCGCTGACGGTGCACGCGATAGCGCTGGCTGTCCTTCGTGAATTCGACCGCGACGCTCATTTCCGTCTGTCCAAAGTATATTAAATCGTCGTCGCTGCTCGCGCGCGCGCGCCCCCATAGCGCCCACGTGACCGCATCCAGCAGCGAGGATTTGCCCGCGCCATTCGATCCGCTCAGGCAGGCGAGTCCAATTCCTTCCAGATCGATGGGTGGCGGTATCCGGTACGCGAGAAAGTTTTTGAGTTCAATCTTGGTGAGGAGCATAGTTGATTAGCCAGTTACGCTGCATGGATATTAGTGCGTCTCTGCAAAGTCAAGGCCACCACTTACTGCTCAACCGCCCGGCCATAATGGACCGGGCGAGTACGGTCAGCCTGTCCTGCACTGACGGAGCCAGACCGTAATAGCGCGGGGATTTATTCCCGCGCGGCGGTTTGCAGACACGTCCTAGTGTACCAGACGAGACGTAGGTTTTGCATCTTGCTGAAAAATCAAGGGCGCGCATGACACGCTACGACGTGGGTCACGTAAACTTATGGTCCCTCCACTTTTTCTTTGTTTCAAAACTAAAGCGTGTCTGCAAAGTCAAAGCCAGCGCTTACTGCTCAACCGCCCGGCCATGAATGGACACACTACTACGGTTGGCCTGTCCTGAGCTGACGGAACCAGACCGTAATAGCGCGGGGATTTATTCCCGCGCGGCGCTTTGCAGACACGTCTTAGTTCCCCAAATCTATTCATTTCCATACAATCAACCCCTTGACAGATCAGAATACTTGGTCTATTATAAGACTACAGCACAAAACAAATATCCATCCCACGTTGGCGGTGTGACGAGTGTCTACTGATCATAGTCACCTCATCTCCACATTACGCAACGAGACCCGCGGAGCGCCCCCGCGTAACAAAAAGCCTATCGTCGTGCTTCCGCTCGTCTATCTTTTGGTCTAATAAAAGGTCAAAATCACAGTCTTCCGAAGAAAGGACGTTTCTACAAATTTATCCCGTGCAATACCTCAACAGCGCGGTCGAGCGCCGTTTCAATCTGTGCTACGCTCGCGGCCACACCACCGCCCTGCGCCAGCTTGGGACGACCCCCGCCACGCTCGACCCCCAATGTCGCAAGCGCAGCCTTGAGCGCCGCGACCATATCCAATGGCACATCGACAGCGCACGCGAACACGAACGCGCACTTTGCGCCCGCTGCACCAAGCAACGCGATATGCCCGCTCTCCGACGCGATGCGCGAAGCAAGCGCATTCAATTCGTCAGTCGGTCGCTCCACAAAGGCGAGCCGTGTCAATCGGCACGCACCGAATGGAGTAGCCTCTGCGAGCAGCGCGACCGCCTCCGCGTCCAGCACCTGCTTCTTGAGTACCTTCACTTCCGCGCGCAGTGCCTTTGCTTCATCGCGCAATCGTGCGACCGCGCCGGAGACTTCCATAATCGGCACGTTGAATTCACCCGCAAGCTGAAATGCCAGCGCGTTCTTCATCTGGTAATCGGCCAGTGCGCGGCCTGCCGCCTTGAATTCAATCCGCGCGCCGCCCTTGAACTTCTCCTGCCTGACTAACTTGATCAGGCCAATCTCACCCGTCCGCTCCACGTGCGTACCGCCGCACGCGGTCACGTCGAAGCCGCCAATCTCGACCACGCGCAGTCTGCCCGCGACATCGGGGATTTTGCGCAAGCCAAGCGTCGGGATGTCGGCTGCGTCCGGCCAATAGCAGCGCACCACAAGGTTGCTCTGCACCACCTCGTTCGCCAGTGCTTCCACCGCCGCAAGGTCAGCCGCCGCGAGTGGTCCGCGATCCACGTCAATCGACATGCTCTCAAGCGTCATATGGACGCTCACCGTCGCAGCCTGCGCAGCCTTCACCAGCGCCGCCGTGAGGATGTGCTGCGCGCTGTGGTGCTGCGTCAGGTCGCGGCGTCGTGCGCCATCGATGCGGCCTTCCACGCTATCGGCATCTGTGGGCAGGTCGCGCTCCAGAATGTGCAGAACAGCGTGATCGGCGTCCCGGATTTGCACCTCGACCACGTTCACGCCGCCAAGCGTGCCGCGGTCATAAAGCTGGCCACCGCTTTCCGGGTAAAAGTACGTCCGGTCGAGGATCACGGCGGGGCGCTCGTGATGTGTCGTGCGCTCCGTCACGCGCGCGGCGAATTCCAGCGTGCGCGGGTCGTCGTAATACAGCCGCTCGGTCATCCCCGGCGCGGCGCGGTCAAATCCGCGAGTTCCTTTTCCAGTTCGAGCCGCCGCTGATCCGCTGCTTGCCGCGCCTCGTCGCGCAGCTCACCCAGCGAACGACGCGCATCCCGCCGCGACTCTTCCCCACTTGCCGGGGCAATGAACAAAACGATGACCGCTCCGAAGACCGCTCCGACGAGGACGCCGAGCGTAAAGAATGTAATGCGCCGCATGATGATCTCCCCCTAATCTGCCCCTAACTGTATCACGCTCAGGGGATCGGCGGCAATGCGGCGCAGTTTCCATCCCACGCCATCCGGTAAATGATCATGTGAATCGGTTTGGGCGCGGGTTCCGCCGTATACGCCGGACACAGCCGCTTGTCGTCGAGCGACATCACGATCTGAAAATCCGAAACCATCATCCAGCGCACGCCGCGCTCCTGCATGAGACGCACCACCGCCTCGTTGTCATGCACAATCGGCACAATCTCCGGGCTGACGAGTCCCGCAAGATCGAGCAGCGGACGCGGCGCGAAATAGCCAATCGCGCCAATATCGTGCGTCGCGAGCAGTTCATTGAGCGGGATGTGCTGCGTAATCCAGCGCGCGGAGTCGACCATCTGCGTATTGATCAGCCGTTTGTCTTCGTTGTAAACCGTGATCCCGATCACCAGGAACACCGCAAATCCACTCACGACGATGATCCGCAGCGCTGAGTAAGCAGAGCGCACCGTCACGTTACGCGCACGCCGCGCTGTCAGCAGCCCGGTTCCAGCAGCGCCGAGGATCAGGATCGGAGCCAGCGCCGGGATCGAATAACGTCCATGTTGAAAGGGGACGGGAAGCTGCCACGCATACAGCAGCAGGATCGCGAGCGAGGCGACCGGTAGCGCCACCAGCCGGATCGCAGTGTGGTCGGCACGGATACGTTTGCCGAGCAGCCACAGCGCATACACGAAGCCGGGCAGCAGGAAGGTTTGCGGACCTGCGATAAGTGGCGTGACGACTTCTTGAATGCGCGTCCAAATCGGCCACAGGTAGACGAATGCGAGTTCGGCCTGCTTCGCGGCGGAAGTGTTCGGAAAGAGCGTCTTGTTCAGGCTGTAGTTGAGCGCAAAGTAGGGCGCGAGCGCCAGCGCGAAACCCACTGCCGTCGCAACCGACCAGCCGATCACGCGCCGCCACTCGCGTTTCGCCACCGCGAGTTCCGCGAGTAGCGCAAACCCGCCCGCGCAGGCCAGCACGAGCGCACCTTCCGGGCGCATCGCCAGCGCGACTCCGCCGAGCAGACCCATCGCCAGCCCTGCGCGCGGTCCCGGTTTGGGCAGCCATGCCAGCGCGATCACCCCCAGCGAGAGCGCGATCAAGAGGATCGTCTCCATACTTGCCGCGCTCACCCAGACCAGATGCCACGCGCAGACGCACGCCAGCCCCGCATACAGGCCGAGTTGTGGCTTCTCCGGGAACAGCCGCCACGTCAGGCGTTCGGCCAGAATCGCGGTGAATGCGAGGCCGACCGCGCCGAGCATGTAAGTCCAGATATAGAATGGAACGTGCAGCCAATAGCCGACCGCCAGCAGCACAGTATATAGCGGCGCGGTAGAAGCGGCACTCGGCACGCCCGGCACGAACGCGAATAGCCCGGTTAGTGCCAGATTGCGCCCGTAAACCTGATGTATCCAGGCGTCATCGAGCGGAAACCCGGCGTTGCCATTCAGCGACGTGAGGACGGCGTAGAGCGTCACGATCAGGATGGCGAGGGCGACGAAAAGGCGAACGTGGTGGCGTGGCTGACTCACTTCTGAACCTCGTAGATGTAAATGGGTCTGTCCTTCGTGTCGCGGTCCGTTTGGATCAATCGGATGATTGGCGACGCATAGGACGGCGAATAAAGCGGGTCCATCGGCGTCGTGCGGTTCCAATCGACGATGATATGCGTCACGCCATAGCGCCGCATGAGTTCCGGGATAATGTCCGGTCCGGCATTGGGCAGGACGACCGCGCTCCGGCCTGTCAGATAAGCGAATGCAGGCGGGTCGTTGACCATCACCACCGCATTAGCGGGTAGCCGCGCGCTAATCTCGCGATAGAACGTCCCGCCGTTGTTGCGCGCCATGCTCGCCAGCAATAGCACCCCGCTCAAGCCCGCCGCAATCACGACGAGCGCCACCGAAAAGACGTTCAACGCCTGTTTGCGCGGCCAGCGCCGCCGCTTCGCTGCCCACGTCACGACATCATCTAAACCAACCGCACCGAGCGCCATCCAGAACGGAAGCAACGCCGCCGCCGAATGGAACAGCCCGCCGCGCGGACCGGGTAGCGCAAAAACGAACGTCATTGCGATATGCAAACCGACCGCATACAGCGCAAATGGTGCGAGGAACGCATCGCGCCGCCGCTTCCACGCCGCGACCAGCGCAAGCGGCAGAACGACGATCATCCCCTCGACCGCGATCCACGTCCAGAGCGTACCGAGTTCACCTGCCAGCGCGTCCCAGCGCGAACGCAGGATGTTTCCGGCTCCCCAGTTCACGAAATCGGAGAAAGACACACCGGGCGGATAATTCGCGATCTCGTCGTAGGCGCGCATATACGCGGTTTGGAAGCCGCCGACCGGGAGCGCCGTACCGACCGCGTTCACGTTGCGGATGAACCAGGGCGACATCACCAGCAGGTAGGCGACCAGCGCGACCCCGGCTCCTCGAAACTGTGATCGTGAATGTGGCTGTGACCGTACTTGTGGCTGTGACTGTGGGCGCGGCCACAGCGCAATCATGAGCAGCACCGCGAGCAGCAAAACGCCATCGGCGCGCGTCAGGTGTGCCAGCGCGCAGAGCGCCCCCGCCGCCGCGTACCAGCGCAGATTGCCGCATTCCCGCGCCAGCGCAATGCAGGCCAATGCCCCCGCGCCGACAAGCCCATACAGGCTGAACGTGTCCGTCGTCGTCCAGTAGCCCATGTAGAAGCCGCTGAACAACGTGAGCAGCGCGGCCAGCCACGCCGCCCGCCGTGTCCCACCGAGTCGCAGCCCAATCCCATACGCGAACAGCACCAATCCCACATAGCACAGTGCCATCGGGATTTGCGCCGCGCGGAAGGTCGGACCCAGCAGCGCCATCGACGCAGACTGCACCAGCGAGGCGAGCGGCATCCAGTACAGGTGACTCGGTATAGGTAAACCGGAACCCGGCGGTGCGGCGATATACGTCCACAGCGCGCTATCGGTCAGGCCGTGTCCAGTCGCGAGCCGTTGCGCTGCATTGAAATAGTAGTACGCATCGGTATAGCCCGGCTGCTGGATCGCGAGGACGAGCAGCACCGCGACGACGCCCGCGAGCAGCGCCAGCCGCAGCAAATCGCGCCGGATCACGGAGGGCAGTACAGCGTTAGCGATCATTCGCCACCCGCCGCAATTCACCATACAGCCCCAGACACAGCCCCGCAAGCAGCAGCGTCCGCGCCAATACCAGCATCGTGAAAACCGGAAGCTGTGCGCCCGCGATCACGCCGCCCGTGTCGCCTGTCCGCGCGAAGAGCAGCGGATACTCGACGAAACTCAGGAAACTGAGCGCGACTGCGACCAATACTCCGGTTCGCGTCGGGAAGCAGAGCAGAATCAGCGGCAGGAGCGTCGTCTGCCACTGCGGACTCCAGCCCTGCGCCCACAGGAAGAACAGCACAATCGTCACTGTCGCGAACGCGACCACGCCGCGCGCATCGAAGCGCCGCACCCGCGCATAGATGAACGCGCCGAGCGCACCGAAGAGCAGCAAGCGCGGCAGTGTGGGGATTGTCGCCGGATTGCCTTGTAATTCATACGCTTTCGCCGGGTCGAAGCGATCCGCGACGGGACCGAAATTCCCTGTTTTGTAGTTACCATCGAGCAGCGCCCAGATCGTTTCGTAGGACGCCTTGTTGAACTGCGCGGCCAACGACGGCACGAAAAAGCGCGAACCGCCCGCCGCCGCGTACCAGATCATCACGCCTATAACTACACTCACCAATGCCACGCCGATCACGCGCGCCGCCTCACGCACGGGCAAAAATCGTGCGGCAACAGCACTCAACGCGAGCGGCCACAGCTTGAGCAGCGTCCCGAATGCGGTGGACGCGGCGGCGCGGATCGGCTTATGCTCAATCAGGTTCACGAGGCCGAAGAGTACCGCGAATGTGACCAGTGGCTCGAAAGTCCACCACGCCAGCGCGACCGGAGCGGCCAGCAGCGCATAGACCCAGCCGAGCGCGATCCCCGTCTCGTCGTGATGGATGCGCCGCCCGATGCGGACCACGAGCAGCAGGTTGGCGAGGTCGGCGGCGGTCATCAGCAGGCCGAGCAGCAGCGCATATGTGCCGAAATCGGCTGCGACGCTGTACGCCGCGAGTGAAATCAGCGGGAAGGCAGGCGGGAACTCGTACCAGTAATCACGATAAGGCAGCTTGCCCTGCGCGCTCAACGCCGCGAAGGTGTGGTAGGTCTGGAAGTCCCCGAAGGTTGTCAGGCCGCGCTCGACTCCGCTCACGAGCATCGGCTGGTAGATGACAAGCAAGGTCAGGCGCAGCGCGAGAAACAGCGTGAGCAAGTTGCGGCGGTCGCGCAGCAGCGTACTCATGTGGTCTTCTCGAATACAGCCGACTGCGTATCGGTATAGATTTGCCGCCAGCCCGGATCGGCGCGCAGGATGCGGACCAGCGGCGCGTCCTTCTCGACCACCACCAGCCGGATACCATACGTTGCGAAGGTGCTTTGCCAGCCCTCACCAAGCATCGCGAGCCGCCATTCCGTCAGAATTTTATCGTCGTAGAGGTCGGTCCGGCCATCCACGAAAACCTTGTACTGCGGCGCAGCGAACATCAGGTAGCCACCCCAGTTGTAAGTATTGAACAGCGGTCCGGCGGGCGCGGCGGCGTTCAGGAAGTCGGCGGTCCGCACTGGCAGAATGTCGGTTTGCGCATCGCGCACTGTTTTCGGGTTGAGCGCAAAAGCGACCTTCACTCCTACGCCAAAGAGGATCAACGCGAGCAGTAGCCAGTTCACCGCCACAGCTACGCCACGCGGCGGGCGGGCAGGCCGCACGCTCACGCCCGCATTTTGTAAAATTGCGGTCAGGTGGCGGCACAACACGGGCGCACCCGCCACCGCGAACACCGCGAAATTGCGCTGCCAGACGAGCGCCATGAACGCCGTCCCGCTGACCAGCAGCAACTCGCTCGCATCGATACCGCGCTTGCTATAGCCGACCGCCGCGAGGATGCCAAACAGCAGCACCACGAACGGCCATGTCTCGCGCGTGTGGAAATCAGGCGACGCCCATTCCTGAATATACGCTTGCAACGACCCGAGCCCGGCGGTGCGGAACGGATAAGTCAACATCTGCACGGTGTACGGGTTGAGCAGCAGCGCCGCCACGCATAGCACCGCGATCAGGACCAGCTTTCCGATTTGCCGCCACCTCAGCACGTCGGGCTTGTTCGGCGCGAGGACGCGATCCAGCGTTTCGCCCGCGATGTACGCGCCGATGAAGATGAAGCCAATCGCGAAGCCGCTGTGCAGGTTGACCCACAGCGCCATCAGCGGCACGAGCAGCCACAGCCGATCCACCTTCGCGCGCTTGAATAGTTCGAGCAGATAGAGCGTGACCGCGCTGAGTAGAAATGACATCATCTGCGGACGCGCCGACCAGAACACGGCAGCGGTCGAAGCACTCAGGATCGCGACGAAGCCGCGCAGGTAGACGCTTCCCGGCGAGGCCGCGAACACGAACGCCATCCCCGCCGTCGCGAGCAGCGCAGTATACACCGCCAACCCGACCGACCCGCTATCGCCCGGCACGCCCGCACCGCCGAAGCCGCGATAGAACGCGACCATCACGATTTGCGAAAGCCAGCTCTGGTTAATCCACGCCTGCCCGCCGCGCGTCAGCGAGAACGGATCGGTATACGGAACGGCGCGCGTCGCGAGCGTATACTCACCGCTGCGCAAATGCCACCACGTATCCGTATCCGCCGGGACGCGCACGGCCAGCGCGAAGAGCAGGATGAACAGAATCGCGACGGCCAGCCGCTGCGTATTCAGCCACGCGAAGGGAGTGCGCACCTACGGCTCGTCCCTGAGGCCAAGAAAATCACTGGCCGCCGTGCTATTCAATTGAACATAGCTGCCCTCAATCGAATCATCATCGAGCAGCGTCGCGAGGCCAACGCCGCAGCGGTCGGTTGGAGATACCCCCGCCACGAGCGCGATCCAGTCGCCCATGCGCAGCCCGATCCCGACCTGTTTCTTGCCCTGCACGTCCCAGATTACGCGCAGTGGGTCGGATGCGCCGCCCGCGAAGAACACCAGCGTGCCGAGGTAGAGTGGACCCGCTGTGCCGGGGTTCAGGCGCTTAATCGCATACGCTCCCTTGAGGACGCTTGCCGTTGATGTGGTTTCACTGGTTGCTACAGCGCTTTCCATGCCGGACGCGGAAACCAGCGCCACATTTACCGGGATGAACGTCCCATTCAATGTCCCGCTTGCCTCGATTTTGTACAGGAATAGTGAACACGTCGCCGGACCATCCGCAAACGCGAGCGTATCCCCATCGATCAGCGCCGCGCCTTTCACCTTTTCAGTCGGCCAGGTGAATTCGAGTGAATAAGCGATCAGCGCGCGTTCCACCCGCAAATTTCCTTCGGTCACATCACCATTTTTATTGATCAGCTTGACGGAATAGCTGCTCGCGAAGTCATGCGGCGTAGCAGTCACAGTCGCCGTTCCCTGCGCCACAAATGGGCGCACCACAGGCATCATCGCGCATATAATCAGCGCGTTTCCGATCAGAATTCGTTGTACAGTTTTTCGGATCATATGGGGTATCCGTTCTTGCAATCTCAATCACAGCTATAATATCCTTAAATTTGCGAAGAACACCAGCGAGGGCTTCTAACAATGACATTCTGAAACTGTATTCAACGTCCATAATCGTAGTTCAACTATTTCTACATAATTTGATAATCATTCATATAAAATCCATCACCTTCTTGGTAAAAGTAACATGATTGAGATTTCTGCGTTTTAAATCTGCGGTAAAGTCTATAGATTCTGTGGAGACTTTACCGTGTACAATTGCATCATCGTGTCCATGCTCGGCTTGTTCGGATACTTTGTGTTTTATACTCTCGTTAAACATTACTACAGAATGCAGAGCGATCCAGCGTATCGCAAGCGTGTAAGAGAAGGGCAAGAGCGCGCATGGGAGTGGGAAGACCAGCAGGGCGCTATTGGTGCAATATATGGAGAAGACGATGAATGATGAGCTTTTTGGTCTCGGAAGAGGGTGTCAATGAGGCTGGTAAAACCTTAAAAGGGTACAATGTTGATGAATCGTCTTGACCAATCTGCATACGCGCTGTTTTTGTCGATGGTCAAATCGCAGGATGCACGTTCTGCTCTTTCTAAATTTGGTTGCAGGCACAGCTAAATTGAACTGACCGTAACCCTGAAAGTAATTTACTGTCTTCCGATATATATGCCAAGCTGGTTTTTCAAATTCTGAACAACGGTCACATACACTTCGTAATTGGGTGTGTTCAGGTTACAATTTGTTTGTTTAATGAATATTTTCAAGTGAGGCATTGTAGCAAGATGACATTCTGGAATCGGATGAGCAACGCGCCGACCCCGGCTTCGACGGCGGAAGCCGGCCTCGCCTGCGCAGTCGCGGCGCTGACCTACAGCGGTCCCTTTACCGAGCTTGAATCGCGCATCCTGTCGGTGTTCCGCGACCTCTTCCCGCCGCTCAGTCGCCTCGCGGAAGCGCAATTCAATACCGCGCTCCAGACCGCCATCGATGTTGTGCAGACGCAGGGTGCGGCGCAGAACATCCAGATGTTCGTGCAAAATTACATTGCGCCCGCCATCCCGAAGCCGGAAGATCGCCTCGCCGCCTACCGCTACGCCTACGCGATGGCAATGATCAACTTGAACGTCGATGATGGCGAACAGGGCTACCTGACCGCTCTGAAAGCAACACTTGGCCTCGACGCCGCCGCGACGCAAACGGGCGAGCAGAGCGTATTGACTGAATTTGCGACGTTGCACCGCGCGCTTGCTTCGGTGATCCTTGGCCTGATGGTCATCGCCGCCGATGGTCAAATCCAGCAAGCCGAATTGGACGAGCTGCGCGCCGACCGCACGATCCTGACCACCGTTGCCACTCTGGACGATACGCAGTTCGATCTCGTCTATGACATTGCAGTGAATGTCTACAACCGCTTCCTGATGGATGCCAACAACCGCCGTATTTTCCTCTACAACGTCGTTGCGCCACGCCTCGATACGCGCGACCTGCGGACGCAGGCGTTTCGTTATATCGCCAGCATTGCCACAGCGGATGCGGACATCTCGCAAACCGAAGTCAATACCATGAAAGACATCCTGACCGCGTTCGGCATGAGCGATCAGGCGGGCGAGGCGGTTTTCGCGGAATACATGGCGCGTGTGAAGACCATCGACGGCCAGCCCGCGCAACAATAACCAATCGAGCGTGCGACTTTATAAGGGGTTCGGCAAGCCGCGCATCTTTGTAGGGGCTGTGGCTTGCCCAGTCCAGACGCAATCCGTGTGCGAGTCTGTATTTGTAGGGGTCGGGCTTGACCGACCCGGCACATCGCCATGATAAATACGTTCCGTCCCTACCATGTCGTCCTCGCGGCGTGCCTGCTCTATCTCACCGTGATCGGGCTGACCTTCCGCGACCCGCTGGAATTCGTCTATATCGGCTCGAATTTTGACTCATCACTCTATTCGCGCTCTGCCGAAGGCTATGACGGACAGTTCGCCTATTTCATCGCGCGCGACTCCACAAATGCCGCCGCGCGGCTGGATGTCCCCGCCTACCGCTATCAGCGGATTTTGCTGCCCGCGCTGACCTGGGTCGGGTCGCTCGGCGGGCGGCCTGAGCTGCTGCCGTTCGCGCTCGTCGGGGTCAACCTGCTCGCACTCGTCGCCGGGACCGCGCTGCTCGAAACTTTACTGCGCACGCACAATGCAAGTCGCTGGTATGCGCTTAGTTACGGCCTGTTCGCGGGCGTGTTCGTCGCGGTCCGGTTCAGCACGAATGAGCCGCTCGCCTATGGCTTGGTGATCGCGGCGCTGCTTGCCGCCGAGCGAAAACGGCTGCTCACCTTCGCGCTGTTGATGGCGCTGACCGCGCTCGCGAAGGAGACAACGCTGCTCTTCACGGGCGGCTATCTGCTCTACCTCCTATCGGAGCGCCGCCTGCGCGATACGGTTAGGGTTGGTATCGTCGCGCTATTGCCATTCACGCTCTGGCAAGCCATCCTCTATCAAAAATTTGGCGCGTTCGGCGTCGGATCGGGCGGCGCGAATGCAACTCCGTTCGAGATCATCCCCTTCAATGGCATCTGGAAAATCGCGCCCTATGGCCTCTCGATTTTCGCTGCCAACGCCGTGATCCTGTTCCCGGCAGTCGTCGTCCCAACCTTGTGGGGATTGTATCGCGCTGCGCGGGACCTGTTCGCCCACCGCGCGCATCCCTACGTCTACCTGCTGCTGGTCAACGCGGGCGTAATGTTGTTCGTTCCGTTCTCCACCTACCGGGAGCCATTCGGAATTTTGCGCTTCATACCGGGGCTGGTCATCTGCATCCTGCTCTACGCGGCACTCCGTCGGACGCAACGCGCTTTGAATTACAGCCTACTCTGGAGCGTGTTCGGGATGCGCGTCCTCGGCTGAGGGCAGCGTGAAACAGAAGATGCTCCCGCCGCCGGGGTTGTCTTCGATCCAGATGTGGCCGCCGTGCGCTTCGACGGTCAGCTTGCAGAAAGTCAGGCCGAGACCCGTCCCGCGCCGCCGCCCATACGAGCCATCGACCTGCTGAAATTGATTGAAAATCCGCTTTTTGTAATCATCCGGGATGCCCGGTCCATCATCCGCGACTTCGACCAGCAGCATCCCCGGTGCGCCATCCCACAACCCGGCGCGTATCTGCACATGCCCATCTTCCGGCGTGAACTTGAGCGCGTTATCAACGAGGTTGAGCAGCACGCGCTCTATTTTAGACACATCGATCAGCGCCGCCGGGACGCTCTCCGAGACGAACGCTTCCATATGAATTTCCAGATCGGTCGCGATGGGCTGCAATTCTTCCTGCACACCGCGCGCCAGCGGTCCGAGGTGCAGCGGCGAACGGTCCAGGACCATCGATCCACTTTCGATTTTGGCAATATCGAGCAGTGAATCGACTAGATTCAGCACCTTGCGGAGCGCCCGCTGTGAGGCGTCCATCGTCTTGTCCATGATGATTTGCAGCGTGTGGTCTTCGGGACGAATCTCGTTGATCAGCTTCATGCTTGCCGAGATCGCGGTGAGTGGGGAGCGCAGGTCATGGACGATCATCCGTGAGAGGTCTTCGCGTGCTTGCGCTTCGGCCTGCGCGCGGCTCACATCGGAGAAGACCATCAGCAAGCCGTTCACGACCGCATCCGGTCCGAAGGTTGGCGCGAGCGTGCGCTCGATAAAACGCGGCTGCGGCTGGTCGATTGCGTAAGTATGTTCGTTTTCAAGCGCGGGCTGCTCCTCGGCGCTGATCTGCGCGAGCAGGGCGTGCAGCGCTTCCGCCGTGAAGCCGAGCGCCTTTGAATAGCGCTGCTGCGGCTCATTGAGCAGCATCGGCAGCGAACGATTGGCTATCAAATCGGCGCGAAAGCCGAAAAGCGTCTCCAAACGCGGATTACCAATCAGGATTGTTCCATAGCGGTCGAGCAGCAGCACGCCTTCGTGCATCGCGTTCAGGATCGCTTGCAGGCTGTCGCGGCTCTCTTCGATGCGCCGGAAGAGGCGCGCGTTATCGAGCGCGATCAAGGCGAGGTTGGCGAGCTGTTGCACGAACAACACCGCGTCCTCACCATAAACTTCGCCTTCGCTGTTCGGTCCGCCACTTTGCAGGTCAATCACGCCGAGGATGTCCCCCTCGCGCGAAATCGGGACGCACAGCTCCGAGGCCGCGCCGCCGATCACGACGGGCTGGTTATCGCTCAATGCGCGGAAGATTGCCGGGCGCTGCATAATTTCTGCGGTGCGGCGGTTATCGACTCCACGCTGCGCGACGATCTGGATCGGGTCGCTGGCGCGTTCGGGACGCAGCAGCAGCAGCCCGGCGCGGCTGCGCGTGGCAGCGAGCGCGCGATCCAGTACGAGCGTGAACAGGCGGCTCAGGTCGAGCGTGGCTGTCAATTCCTGATTGATTTGCGAGAGCGCGGAAAGCTGATCGAGGCGGCTTTGCAGCGCGGCGTCGGTGCGCCCGTGCAGCCGCGCGTGATTGATCGTGAGCGCCGCGAGGTTCGTGTAAATCCGCAGAAACTCGACTTCCTCATCGCTGAAATGGGGCGTCTCGCGGAAGTAGGCGACCATCTCCCCAAGCAAATCGCCACCAATCATGATCGGCAGTTCGATCAACGCCACGAACGCATTACGCAGCATCCGCGCGCGGATCGGGGTGGCGTGCGGCGTGACACGAACATCCGTCACCGCGAAGGGCTGCGCGTCGGAATAAGCCGTTTCGGAGAGCAGCAAAATCGGCGGCAGTTCCCCCTCATAGGGCGGCAGTTCGCCGGAACGCCGCGCGACGATCAGCGCCTGCGAGCCGTCTTCGGGATAGAGCAGCACGGCAGCGCCATCCGCGCCCGTGACTTCGATCAGCAGCGTCGTTACATGTTCCAGTGTGATCGCCGGGTCCAGTGTCGCGCCGAACAGCGATGAGGCATTGTTGAGCGCGGCGAACTGGCGCGCACGGAGCAGCGTCCCGTTTCTTTGTCCCGTCATCGCCATGTCGTCGCGCTCCTATCCAGACAGTTTCCTAACAATTCTACCGCGATCCGGGAGTGGAGTCGCGTCACAAAAGTATCTAATTTGTCGTGTTTGTCGTCTCTGTTGTCTTTGTCGTCACGTCGGGCGTAACCGGGTCGTCATGATTGCTGTGGGTACGGTGCGTGAGGAACAATGCCCCACCAATCAGCGCGATACCAACCGCCAGCAGCAGCAAATCGGCAGGCGTACTGTATTTCAGATTCACCGCGATCTGGAAGAACTTCACGATCAGGATCAAAATGACGACATTCGCGAGGCGGCTTTTTAGGTCATCGATGCTGTGGATGAGTAGCAGCCGTGAGGCGACTTCCGAATGTTCGATGATGTCGATTTTGCCGATGAACAGCTCGTACAACCCGAATGCGAAGACGACAAGCACCGCGCTCAATAAATACTCATCCACGATCTCGATAATTTTGGTGATTGTCCCCCGGTCGATGTCGGCGCGTGCCGTCTCACTGAGCGCGGGGCTGAGTGTGCTGACCAGATTGGAGATGAGCAGCACCACATCCTTGAGGGCGAACAGGACGATCAGCAGCGCGAGGATTACACTCACAATAACCGGGACAATCATCAACCAGCGCGATTGGAACAGGATACGCTCGAAGGTTTTCATCGTTGTAAGTCAGTCTCCATGTGAAAAGCCACCATACGGAACGAGTATAATTCAATCATGCGACGATTTTTGCTGCTCACGCTGAGTCTTTGTTTAATCCTCACCTGCGCTCTCTCCTGCGCGCTGCTGCTTTTTCGTGCCGGGACAAGCGTGCGTGCGGCATGGTGGGAACCGCTGATGGCCTGTGAGCAGCCATGCTGGGGCGGTGTGCAGCCGGGGCGCACGACGGTCACAGCAGCCGCGAGCATTTTCACGGAAACGCTGGGGCTGCTCGTCTCGCCGCGCTACTACCGCACGCCGCCGAGCGCAACGTACCAATACAATCTTGGCCGTGTCTTCATCCCGGATGCGGTGATCCTCCCCGCGCTGTACGTCTACCCCCAAACGCCGCTCACATTCGGCGAGTTTTTCCTCAAATTCGGACCGCCGGAGCGCGTGCAGGTCGTCAGCGTGCGCAGCTTCCGCGATTGCAGTATGAACGGTGTGCGGTGCAGCGTTTTTACGCTGCTCTATCCTCAGCTTGGCATCAACCTGATCACGCAGCCTGCGCCCGACCGCACCTTACGCCCGGACTTGAATATCGCGACGCTAACCTTTTCGCGCGACGCGGAATTCCTCGAACTGGAAACGGGCAGATGGCGCGGCTTCGGCGGGGCGGGGTTGTATTTGCCCTGATTGATAATTAACGTAGCCCGAATTTCTACATTGCGCATCAACGAAAATTAATCGAACGTATATTCTATTGCTGCCAATTGGTACTTGACAATGAAGAACACGTGGTCTACAATTCCTCTGTAGCACAAATCGAATAAACATCCCACGTCGGCGGGGGTCTCTACTGATCA